>Ga0194126_10001157_pt1 | contig 44622 bp, 44 predicted proteins | sample TA2KigC150mmetaG_FD_148641 | JGI IMG/M metagenome (GOLD analysis project Ga0194126, IMG submission 148641) | Freshwater microbial communities from Lake Tanganyika, Tanzania - TA2015035 Kigoma Deep Cast 150m | ecosystem: Environmental > Aquatic > Freshwater > Lake | place: Tanzania: Lake... | reverse complement strand
AGTCCCTCGTCGTACCAGATGCTCTGGTGACCCAGGCGATAAATCCGCAAGACAAAGGCCAGGATAATGACAGCGATAATCGCCACCTTGCCCAGGTCAAGATGCCTGCTCATTGGTCTATCGTCAGATGGTCAGATCGTCGGATGGTTCGTGGTCAAGCGGTCTCTGGCCCTCGGACCACCTGACCATCAGACCAGGGACGACATGACCACTTGACCATTAGGCTAGGCCAGGCAGAGCCTGCGCCCCGTCCTGATGATCAGACTTAACACGGGATCAAAAAATTCGCCCCTCTTTACCACGAGGTAGGCAGACAGTGCACCAAGCAGAGCTCCGGCGACGACGTCCAGGAGGTAATGAATGCCACAGTAGATGCGGGACAGGCCGAACAACGTGGCCAGTACGAGGAGCAGAGCCCCTGGCCGGCGATTGGTTAGCCAAACGGCGATGGCCAGGGAAAACCCCACCGTGGCAGCGTTGCTGGGAAAGGATGAGTCCGTGGGGCGATAGAAGAGCAAATTGACCTGGTGGTCAACGAAGGGGCGCGGGCGAAAGTAGACCAGATTGCACAGCTTCAAGATGATGTTGGCGATAAACAAGGCTATGAGGGCCTGCAGGACGGCTCTCTGGTTCTGCCCCCGCTGGCTTTGGGTCCGGCCCTCAAACCAGAAGGCGACCAGGAAGAGGGACATGGCTGTGGTCAGAAAATAGTCGTTGACTAACAACCGCGCCAGGCCATCCAGGATTGCACTGCGACCAGCCAGGTTATTGATCAACTGGAACAACTGAAGATCGAAAGACATCGCTTGCAAATCCATAATTCAAAGTTCAAAGCTCAAATCCGGACCGGGATCTGCGACTTGAGACCTGCGACTCAGTGGACCGCAATTCGATGGCGAGGAGTTGTACTCCGAGCCCTCCGTTCGGGAGTTCAACTCCCTCACATCACGCCTCCCTCACATCACGCTGTTGCGGTGTACTGAGACTTGTGATCACAGGTTCTCTTTGAACCAACGGGCCACCAAAGCGGATACCGCAGGGCTGCGAGGCAGGCTGAGGTGTCCTTCCCCAGGCAGTGACTCCAGCTTTCCTCGTGCCATTTCCTCGCCGAGGGTTACGCGAGCCCTCTCGACGGGGGTTATGCCGTCCTGGTCGCCATACACGAGGAGCAAGGGGCGGGAACCTAATTCACCGATCGAATCCAGTGCAGCCAACTCCGCCACCAGTTTTCCTCGCTTCCGAAAACTGGCCCAGCGGAGGGCTGCCAGGTAAGATGTTTCTTTCAGGATGCCCAGCCCTGGCTTGGTGTTGGCCTGATTTAGAAACGGAGCCAGAGCCAACACGGCGGCGATCTGTTGGTCAGTTGCAGCCGAGCGGATGGCCAGATCACCACCCAGGTCAATTCCCAGGACGCCGATGCGCTCAGGATTGACGTCATCCCGACGCGTTAGATAGGCCACCGCGCTAGGCAATAAGCCTAGTATCGCAGGATAACGAATCTCCTCCTCAGGGCCCCAATCTATGGCCAAGACGATGAAGCCTTCCTTGATCAAGTCGGACACCAGGAGATATGGGGAGAGGATTCTTTCCGAAGAGCCAGGCAGGGCGCAGATGGCTGCCCTGGCCTCGACCGGGTCTTCATCCGGCAGATAGAGCGTTCCCCTCAGCAACTGCAGGGAGACCGGTTCATGGTAGAGGCAGCCCTTGGCCTTTCGATCAGAGCCCTCTCGGTATTGAACGCTGGGGAGGATAGAGGAGACGAGCAGGGTAAAGGCCAGAGCGCAAACCCCGGCCGCCCCAAAGAGAACCGCCAGTTCGGCTCCAGCCAGGCCAGGGACGAAGACCTGCGGTGTAGCAGCGAAGAACGAGACGAAGGCCCCCACGATGAGGACGGCAGCCAGCAGGTAACTCCAGGCGAGCTTCCTGGCAGTTCCCAGCAAGGCAAGACCAACCAGCTTATTGCGAGCAGCAGCGAACTGTAGTGCCCCCACGATGGTGAAGAAAGCCAGGAGGAAGTAGTTCGTGGCCAGGTGGGGGGATACGAAATTCAGCACGCAGTGTACCCCCTGACTATCCGATACCTAACTCTGCCAGAGCTTCAGATAGGCCGGGATATCAACGGCTTCGCGGGGACCGACCAACACCTCCCAGCCCGACAGCTCGTCCTCCAGCTCGCCGGAGATGACGGCCACCAGACCGGGGATGACGATCTTGCGATGAGCGACCCTATCCGCCACGTTGAACTGCTTGACCATCTTGGTGATTACTTCAGCGTCGAAGTTGCCCGCCGCCCAGGCGGTGAGCACGCTCATGCCCTCCGAATCACAGACCAATAGCCAGCAGGGTTTCCCCGCGCTCTCCACCTCACCCGCCACGCTGAAATAGGTCAGGGAGAAGTTGGTAGTGGTCAGGAGAGGCGAATCTGGCGTTGGCTCGCTGAACTCGTAGATTCCCGGCTCCATCTGGATGGGCTTCTGAGGATCGGTGTAGATGTTCAGCCGCAGGGTCAGCAGGGGGTACATAGAAGCTGGATCGAAGTGGTCGAGGACGATGAGGCCGCCGTACTTGGCGATGTGCTGGGCAGCCAGGACCATCTCCTCCGCCTCTGACGCGGCCCCCTCGCCGGGGAAGGTGATGACTGGATAACCTAGCAGGCGGAAGTTCTTCTTCAGCGCCAGGCGGCGAAGCTGGGTCAGGCTGATCAAAGTATCCACAGGACCCCTTGCTCCAGGGTCGAGGACGATGTCTTCCACGCCAGCTCCCTTCACCTGCTCCACCAGGTTAGCCAGGGCGGTGAGGTCGCTCTCGGCACGTACAGCCAGAGGCAGTTTGTGCTTCTTGGCCAGCTCGGCCATGGCCTGCCAGTTGTCCTGATCGGCAGCGTAGAGCAGAGGGACAGCCCCCTGCAACCTGGCGATAGCTGCTTCCATGGCTGCAGGGCTCTCGGAAATGAGAACGAGGGGCAGATTTGCGATAGCCCTTAAAGCCCCAACACGCTCAGCGAACAGGGCGGGATCTCCAGAAGCGTTCTCCACAGCGAAGCCGCCGACGCTCAACTCCATCCCCACCCGCTCCACAGAGTAGCTGGCCGCCTTGGTTACGATTCCCTCGAACTCCTCCAGCGGCTGGGTGTCCTTCACCCGCACCAGCAGCCCCGGCTCGTGGTAGAAAGTCTTCTCGTGGCGGAACATCACCGTCTCGTTGCCCACCTCGATCTTCCTGCCGTCGCTGGAGATAGTGACCAGGCGGATGGGCGGGGCCGCGGCAGCGGCCAGGGCGACCTTCGCTTCCTCGGATACGTAAGGGCAGGCCACAAGCTCGGCCTGTTTCGCCGCCAACTTCATAGCGAAGGCCAAACAGGTGGGGAAACCGCACTCCTTACAGTTGGTCTTAGGCAGCAGCTTGTAGATCTCAAGACCACTTAATGCCATTTTGTCGTCTCCTCGTCAAGATATTGGCTATTATTCTCTTGCTCGCCAAACGCTCTGAACCACGTCTCGCATTGTGACCAGTAGACCTGACCATTCATCCGTTGTGAATTGAGCAATCGCCTGCATCACTCTCCGATGGATCCTGCGCCGATTTGGCTGTCGAAGAAGCACGATCAGAATGCCATGATGGGACTCTTCACGGTGCTGGGCAAACCCCTTGTCAGTGGTGATAAGCAATCGTCCTTCCTGCTGAACCATCTCCCAGAGAGTGTCGTCTGTCATGCCTTGATCTGCTGTTCGGCGAATGTCTAACACATCATGACCCAGATCACGTAGCGCCTGAACGGTCATCAAAGGTATGTTTTCATCTACAAAGATCTTCATGCTACACTCGCCAGTACCTCAATGGGCATAACTTGCTCTTCGGCTAGTGCAGCAGCGTAATCAAGGCACGCAATAATGTCTTCACGTTCCAGTGAGGGGTAATCTTCGAGTAGCTCCTCAATTGTGTCCCCATTGGCTAACATGCGAACAATCTGATGGACAGGAATGCGAGTACCTTTGATACAGGCTTGTCCATGACAAACTTTCGGATCAATTGAGATACGTTCATACATGACAACACCTCCATCAGCCATCAGCTATCCGCCATCTGCCATCAGCTTCTCAATGAACCCCTTGACGATTCCCACTGTCTCAGGGTGGCGGATGGTAACGATGTCGGCCCCCGCGTGGAGGAGAGTGGTGGCCGTCGTCGCCTCCCAGGTGACTCCTCGCTTGGCCCAGTCGCCCCAGGCCACCGGCACGCCCTCGCCGGCCTTGGATTCCTTCTGCCGCCAGGACTCCTCCCCCACGAAGCAGATCATGGGTTGTTGGGTCATGGCGTCGCCGCTGAGAGCGGCGATGCGCAGCCTCTCCATGACCGAATAGCCGTATTCGATCCCGTAGCCCAAGGCCCCAGTGGTGGGGTCCATCAAGATGCGATCCAGGGGAAGAGCCATGTCGCTGATCAGGATGGAGAGCTGCTTGGACAGGTTAACGTCCATGGGGGTGCTGGAGATGACCAGTTGGTCGTGGGCCAACGCGGCGGCGACGATGGTACGGTAGTTCTTGTCCTCACACAGACCCAGCGCTATTCGCTCGCCTTTGGCAGCCTCGGCCACGGCCACCAGAAGCTCGTTGTCCAGCTCGGCCTGGCCGGGCCCACGCACGATGAGAGGAAGCCCCGTCGCCGCCAACACCTTCTTGACTGTGGCCGCCGCTTCCTCGGGAGTGGTCTCGTTGCCCTCACTATCGGCGCCCCTCAGCCTCAACATGATGAGGTCGGCCCCATACCCCTCAGCTTTCTCAGCCCAGGTGGCTGGATCATTGAGCGCGTCGCCCCAGGCCTCTTTGAGGAGGGCCGACCAGTCTTCGGGATAGTAGTCCTGGATTTCGATAGCTATAGCGGGTGGATGGGGTATTTGACCCTCGAAGTGCAGGAAAGGAAGGGCCGTCTCACCGCCCACAGTGACTGTCTTGGCCCGTGTCCCCCCCTGCTCGGCAGTGGTGCCGAGGGTGACCTCCCGCACCGAGCCCGTCCATTTCTCCTTAGGTATCTCTACTGTGACAGGCATTGTTGTTACCATTCTCCTTTGCTGAATATCGGAGATTAGATATTGGATATTGGGTATTCATCGCCACTTCCAATATCTAATCTCCAATCTCTAATCTCTAAAACAGCGGCGGCATGGTCAGGGCCGGATGTCCCTTCTCCTCCAGGAAGGGGAGCAGCTCCTCCACCGTAGTGGTCACTCGCTCGTCGGCGATCTTGTCTATGAGGTCGGGATCACCCTCTCGCTCAGCAGCGGCCTTAAGCTCCTCGGCCATGCTTTCCTTGAAGAAACTGGACATCCAGACGACCCGCTTGAGCCCTCCGTCGGCGCGGATGAACTTGTTGCTGACGATGAAGAACTTCCCGTGCCCCATCACCCCAGGGGTCTGGATGCCGCCCCCGCACATGCCGGCCAGGGTGGAGAAGGTCATCCCCGCCGGAGTCATGCTGGGGTCCTCGCGGGAGACGATCATGAAGCCATTGGCCTCGGGGATGACCATCATGATGCACTCGAAGCAGCCACACGCCGTCATCGGATTCTCCATGGCGGAATACATCGCCACTTCTTGCACCGACCCATGAGAACCCGACTTGGCATAGTCGTTGATTCCCTCAAAATAGCCCTTGATCGGGTCTATGGCCGCGCCTTTCAGAATGGGCTGGTTTGGCCCGGTGGGGTTGATCTGGAAAGAAGCCTTGCAGTCCAGCCAGTTATAGGCACCGCAGAGTCCCAATCGTTCCGGGCTGACCACGCAGACGTGGTCCGGTGCGAAGCTTTGACAAAGAGTGCAACTATAGAACGTATCCACGCTCTCGTCGGTCATCTCGGCCAGGCGCTTGTTGCGGAAGTCGTAGGCCGCACGGGCCTTCTCCAGCCACTCGGCGTACAGCTTCGGCTCGGTGACGATGGTGACCTGCACCTTGTCCACGATGGCCCCAAAGTCGGCGTGGAAGCGGGCGTGGAGTATTTCGCCGAAATGCTCCAGCCTGAAACCTTTCTCGGCCGCGGCTTTGCTCATGCGGATCCAGGCGATGTCGCGCTGGCCGATGTGCTGGATGCCCGATGCGCCGTTGATGAAGTAGTGAATCTGCCGCTCCAGCACGGGCTCGAAGTCCTCCTGCATCTTCCGCCCGGCCACCTCGACCACGATCCCCAGGTCCATGTAGCCACCCGCTTCGATGTCCTCGAAGCCGGGACCGATGACCTCGATCTTGCCGTCCTCCATCTCGTCCATGGGACCCATCTTCAGGTACTCGAAGGCGCGAGAGTACTTGCCGCCGAACTCGATCCGCATGTCCTCCCGGCGCACCCTCTCCCCCTCGAAGGCCGAGCCATAAGGCACGGGGATGGGCACCTCGGTGATCTTCACCTTGACGCCACGCACCTCGATGCAGCGCTGCACCAGCCGCTTGGCCTTCTCGGCGTCCGTCTCCCCCTCGATGTCGTCGAAGGGCATGGAGATGACGTGCTCGTACTGGGTGACGCCGGTGGGAAGGATCTGGGGAATGACCGTATCGGCGATGGCGGGGAAGCCATAGCTGATAGCGCCCGCAGCGGTGGCGTACTTCAGATCATCCACCTCACCCAGAGCCAGGGCGAAGGCAAAGACGCGATACTTGTTATAGAGCAAGATCTCTCGTGTCTGCCCACCTTTCATGCCGCCGAAAGTCAGCGCTGAACGGGTGGCAAAGCCCAGGGCGTAGATGGCGGAGATGGTGTCGGTGCCGAAGGGGACGATGTAGGTGTCGTAGCCCATCTCCACCCCTTCCTCCATCAGTTGGTGGATGATGCTTCGCCCGTTGACGTTGCCGGACAGGAAGACCAGGATGTTGCGCTGCTGCAACTCCCGCACGATCTGCACTGCCGCCTCGTTGGACTTGGCGGCGCCGATGATGGCCGCGAAGCCCGGCATCCGCCCGTCCACCAGTTGGATGCCCCAACTGCGGAGCTGGATGTCGTCAATGGGGCCGTTGGCATAGCCGCCTGCTTCCCCACTCTCCATGTCGGGGCTGGTGAAGCTGGTGCCGGTGAGCTGCAAGCCGGGGATTCGCTCTGGCTGCTCCCCATAGGCGAAACGAAGGCCCTCGATGGCCTCCTCTGCCAGGAGCGTGGCCACCCCGGAGTCGAGCGTCTCACCCAGATAGGGCAGCCAAATGTGCCCCTCAGGCTCAGGGTGCAGCAACGTCTTGGCCCGGTCAAGCACAGGCGGCAGATCGCCGACCTTGCTCACCTCCAGGCCGGTGAAGCCCAGGATCACGGGCAGATAGTACGCCGTGTTCGGGAACTGAATCGGCGTTTCAGGCCCCAGCTCTTTCAGGGCCTTCTGCAATAAGTCATCGGCCTCTTTGACGATGCGATTAGCGCCGCGGATGGCGGCGGTGGCGATATATCTGGACATTTAGTCGTCCTCCTTACTGAAGTTTCTTACTCCTTCTAAAGCCTTCTATAAACCTCGTCGTGTTTACCGATATCCTCAATTGTGATCACTTTGTTCATCCTGTCGAGCGAGTAGGGAATGCGATACTGCCCACAATGTAGGCTATATTCCCGACGGCCCTGCAACCGCTCGTGAGCGATGGCATCGGTGTTTTCAGCCAACCAGTAGATCTTTCTCACTATGTCGTCACCAATAGCCCTGGGGAGCTTGCTAAGCCTCTTTTTGGCCCTGTCCGAGATGATCACCTCGTACATCAGTTGCCCCCCAGTCCTAACTCCTTGACCACATCCTCGAAGGCGTGAACCTTGCCCTCGGCTATCTCTCGCCTGGCCTCATCCAATTCCCTGGCATACTCAGGGGTAGGCACCCAGTCACTGTAGAAAGCCTTGTAGCCCTGCTCGTCAATGAAGTAGGCCCTCACCTCGCCGGGAAGCTTGCCCTCTTGCTTGTCCAGGTAGTCGGCATAGTCATCTTCGCTGAGGAAAACGAGGTAGCCTTCCTCGTCTATGTAATAGCACTGCTCTTCCCTGACCACCTCTCTCATCAGCTCTTTCAGGTCGCCGACGGTCATGGTGCCAATGGGTTGATCTAAAGCCACCTTAAGCATTCCCCCTCCACTCTAAGACCTGACAGGTTTGGGAAACCTGTCAGGTCTCACGCTAGCTCTGGCACTTTGGCACTGTAGAGGTTCACCGGCAAACCAGCCTCCATGGCGGCAATAAACTGCTCCATCAGCCTGTCGCCGCTCTTGCCGAAGCGGGTCGGATCGTACTTCACCAGCCCTAGCGCCGCTCGCTTCTTGTCTATGTGCTCCAGGGCTTTCCTGACAGCCTCCTCAGGATCGGGGATGAACTCCAGCTTGCCGCCCACCAGCTCCTCCCAGCCCTCGCTGATGAAGCGATCCACGACGGGGCTGTTGGCCACTGGCGACTCGCTGCCGAAGATGGTGTACACCCCTGAGCCGACGAAGTAGCAGCCGATGGAGATGGCCTTCTCGCTCATCCATTCCGGGGCGAATCCCACCCCTGGGATGTCGGCGATGTCGTCGCCCAGTCCGCCCTCGCTGGCCATCTGGCTGAGGGTGGTGAGGATACGGGTGTTGTCCACGCAACTGCCCACGTGCAGCACCGGCGGGATGCCCACTGCCTCGCAGATCTCCCGCAGTCCGGGGCCAGCGTACTGGGCCGCCTCTGGCGACAGAAGCCCGTACTTGGCACAGGCGATGGCTCCACAACCGGTCATCACCACCAAAACGTCGTTCTCGATCAGCTTGCGGGTGATGTATTCGTGAGCGGCATCCTGGCAGGTGCGGGGATTGTTGCAGCCCACCACCCCCGCCACCCCCCGCAGCCTCCCCTGCACCACGGCATCGTTCAGCGGGCGGAAGGAGCCCCGATAGAAGCCACCCAGGGCGTAGTTGATATACTCGTGAGAGAAGCCGGCCACCAAATGGTTGACCTCTTTGGGGATGCGCGTCTCCTTGCGGTTGGGGAAGTTATCAATCCCCATCTTCACGATCTGTTTGGCAATCTCCAGGGCGCGATGCTCGTCGAACTCGACGTGGGTGGCCCCTTCGATGCGCGCCTTGGGGGAAGTGGTGACCAAAGTGGTGTGGTAACGCTCAGTCAGGGGAACCAGGGCCTGCATGATACACTGGATGTCCACCACCATCAGCTCGATGGCGCCGGTCATGATAGCCAGTTCCTGGCTCAGGAAGTTGCCCACGGTGGGCACACCCTGGCGCATCAGCGTCTCGTTGGCCGTGCAGCAGATGCCCGCCAGGTTGATGCCCTTGGCCCCTTTCGACTTGGCGTATTCGATCATCTCCGCATCGTTCACCGCCGCCACGATCAGTTCCGATAGAGTCGGCTCGTGGCCGTGGACGACGATGTTCACCTCGTCCTCGCTCAGGGCGCCCATGTTGGCCCTGGCCACCAGGGGAACTGGCGAGCCAAACAGGATGTCGGTGATGTCGGTGGACAGCATCGAGCCACCCCAGCCGTCGGCCAGGGCATTGCGCAGTCCAGCCATCAGGATGCTATCGTAGTCCTGATCGGTCCCCACGTTGGTGCGGTGCATGATGTCCACCACCTCGCGGTCTATGCCGCGGGGGGCGATGCCCAGCTTGCGCCAGATCTCCTGTCGTTTCCGGGGGGCGCGTTGGAGGTAGATCAACTCCCCCTTCTGCTGGCCGAATTCAGCCAGGGCCTTCTCTGCCACCTCCCTGGCGATTTCCATCGTCTCCCGGCCCTTAGTGGCTACACCCAGCAGCTCCGCCACCTCTAGCAGCTTGTTCACATCGCGGATCTCATAGTCGGGAGCTTCGCCCTCGGCAGCAGCGAGGAGGGTCAGGGCCATGTCGCGGCCATGATCGGAGTGAGCGGCGGCGCCGGCGGCTATCATGCGGGCTAACTTACGGGCAGCCACCGTCTCGATAGTAGCCCCGCAGATGCCTGTTTGGCCTTCCTTCACCAGGCGGCAGGGGCCCATGGCACAGTGAGCACAGCAAGCCCCCTTGCTTCCGATGGGGCATGGTTTCATTTCTTCGGCACGAAGGAAAGCAGTGGAAATGCCCTCCGCCTCAGCGATTTCCAGCATCGTCTTGATGGTTGGATCTATGGACTTGTTATTCGTCATTGGTCATATTCCTCTCTAATTCGCTATTCGCTATTCGCTATTCGCTATTCGCCGCTAATACTTACGGAAGTCCCCGGACATCTGCAAGTCGAGCATGTTAGTCTCGGTGACTCGCCTTATCGTCTTGAACCAGGCGGATTCGTCCTGCTTGCCCTCCGGCGGGCTGGGGATTTCCCAGTCCTCTCCTGGTCCATAGCCGGCTGCTCGAAGGGCCTCCTCTATCGCGCTTGGCTCCAGGCGGTCTGAATCATAGCCAACGACGACTCGCTTGAAAGCGCTGCTGACCAGGACATCCTCCACGCCATCCAATGGCAGCAAAGCTTCACGCACAGCTTGGACGTGATGGTCGGCGTACATCTTCGGCACGTGCAACACAGTCTTCTCCACGTTTGCGTTTCCTCCTCAGGGAATTAGTAACCAGTGACTAGGGACAAGGGACTAGGGACTAGGGACTAGGAACTAGGAACTAGGCCCTTGTCCCTTATCCCTTATCACTTGCCGCTAGGACAGCCCAAGGACCTTGCCGGTTTCCAGGTCTACGTCAATATCCATGAACACCGGGCGGGAGGGCAGGCCGGGCATGGTACGCATCGTGCCGCACAGCGGGAAGATGAAGCCGGCGCCCACGCTGGCCCGCACGTCGGTGATGGGCAACGTCCATCCACGCGGCGTGCCCTTGATCGCTGGATCGTGAGTGAACGAGAGGTGGGTCTTGGCCATGCAGAGCGGCAAGTGGCTCAACCCCATGTCGGTGAACAGCTTGATCTTAGCCTCGGCATCGGGGGTATAGTCCACCCCGTCAGCACGGTAGATCTCGCGGGCCACGGTCTCGACCTTTTCCTTGATCGTCATGTCGTCTGGGTAGAGGAACTTGAAGCTGTTCGGCTTCTCACAGGCTTTGACCACCGCCTCAGCCAGTGCCGCGCCGCCCTCGCCGCCCTTGGCCCACACCTCGCTGACCACGGCGTCCTCGGCGCCTGTCTCCTGGGCCCGCCGGCGAATCAGTTCGATCTCGGCGTCGGTATCGGTGGTGAAGCGGTTGATGGCCACCACCACCGGCACGCCGAACTTGAGCGCGTTCTCAATGTGCTGCAGCAGGTTAGGCAGGCCCTTCTCCAGTAGTTCCAGGTTCTCTTCGGTATATGCCTTGCTCAGCGGCTTGCCGGCCACGACCTTGGGGCCACCGCCGTGCATCTTTAACGCCCGAACGGTAGCCACGATGATCACACAGTTGGGGATCAGCCCTGAGACACGACACTTGATGTTCATGAACTTTTCCATCCCGCAGTCGGCGCCAAAGCCAGACTCGGTGACCACGTAGCCATCCGGTCCCATGATCTTGAGGGCGATCTTATCCGCTATGATGGAGCTGTTGCCCTGGGCGATGTTAGCAAAGGGACCACAGTGGACAAAGGCCGGGCTGCCCATCAGAGTCTGCATCAAGTTGGGCATTATGGCCTCCTTGAGCAGCACGGTCATCGCGCCGGCCACGTTCAGATCCTCGGCGGTGATCGGCTCCACCGGCCATTTGGAGCGCATTGCCCCTGAATTGCTCGTGCCGATGATGATGCGGCCCATGCGCTCGCGCAGGTCGGCCAGGCTACTGCACAGAGCCAGCGCGGCCATGATCTCCGAGGCCACGGTGATGTCGTACCCCACCTGGCGCGTGGGGCCGTCGTTCTTGTCACCCAGGCCGATGATAATGTTGCGCAGCGCGGCATCGGACACGTCCACCACCCGCCGCCACTGGATGGAGTAGGGATCAATGTTCAGGCGGAACATCCGCTCCTTATCTTCGTCGCTCAGATCGGAGGGCCTTTCTGACTCGATGCCCAGCTTCTTCAGCCGCTTGCGCATGGATGGCGTGTACTCGTCATTCGGGCAGAGCGCTTTAGCCAAGTAATCGGTACTCCACATGGCTTCCTTGGCCAGCCGGTTGTCAATGGCCGCGGCCAGCAGGTTGTGGGCCGCGCCGACGGCGTGGATGTCACCCGTCAGGTGCAGGTTAAAGTCCTCCATCGGCACGATCTGGGAGTAGCCACCGCCGGCCGCCCCACCCTTGATGCCGAAGGTGGGCCCCTGCGAGGGCTGGCGGATGCAGGTGAAGACCTTCTTGCCCAAATAGGCCAACCCCTGGCTCACGCCGATGGTGGTGACGGTCTTGCCCTCGCCCAGGGGCGTGGGGGTGATGGCCGTCACGTCAATGTACTTGGCATCGGGCCGATCCTTGAGCTTCTCCAGCACATCCAGGTGCACCTTGGCCTTGTACTTGCCGTACAGGTCCAGGTCATCCTCGGTGAGACCTATCTCCGCGGCCACCTCGCGGATGGGCCTCAGCCTGGCTGCCTGAGCGATCTTGATGTCACTCGGTACTGGCGACTTAACGTCTACTATCATGTGTGTGCCTCCTTATGAAATATTTTTTGATTGCTTTCTATCAAGCTGCTAACAACACCGCGTTATATTACCACAGGGAAGAGGGATTGTCAAACTGTTACTTCTGTCATTGCGAGCGACCGTAGGGAGCGAAGCAATCTCCTCTATAGCTGCCTGGGGATTGCTTCGGCGGAAAAGCGCCGCCTACTCAGAAACTTCCACCTGTCATTGCGAGCGAAGCGAAGCAATCCCCTACGTCGCAAGCTGGAGATTGCTTCAGGCGCAAACCCCGCGCCTTCGCAATGACAGGATGGGCGGTGGTTTCTGTCCCCTACGGATGGCGCGATGCGCCATGGAAAACTCGCAATGACACTAACGCGCCGCCTGTCGTCTGGCGGCCTCGAGCACGTTTTTCATCAGCATGACGTTGGTCATGGAGCCCGTGCCGCCCGGCACGGGGGTGATCATGCTGGCCACCTCCCTGGCGGCTTCAAAATCCACGTCGCCCACCCATTTGTCCCCTAGTTGATTGAAGCCAAAGTCAATGACCACAGCGCCGGGCTTGATCCAATCGCCTTTGATCATCTGCGCCCGACCCACGCCAGCGCACAGGATGTCGGCCTCGCGGCAGATAGCATCCAAATTGGCGGTGCGCGAGTGGCAGACAGTCACCGTAGCATCCTCCCGCAGCAGGAGAAGGGCCATGGGCTTTCCGACTATGTTCGAGCGACCGACCACCACAGCTCGCTCACCCTTGATTTCGACGTTGTGCCGCTTGAGGATTTCCAGCCCCCCGGCTGGCGTAGCTGGCACGAAGTAGTCGGAGACCCCCGGCGGCCTACCCACTGGAGCCACCTGGGCCAGCCGTCCGGCATTGGCCGGGTGTACACCGTCCACATCCTTGTCGGGCGACATGGCCTCGACAATAACCTCCGGCCGGATGCCTTTGGGCAGTGGCTCCTGAATAATGATGCCGTGCACGTCCTCGTCGGCGTTCAGGTCGGCTACCAGAGCCAGCACCTCGGCTTCGCTGGCCGCCTCCGGCAGGGCATGAAGCCCAAATCCCATCCCCCCCTTCTCAAAGGACTTCTGGATCATTTTAGCGTAGCTCACCGAGGCCGGATCCTCCCCCACCCGTACCACGGCGATGGCTGGGGTGAAGCCGTGCTTCTGCTTGAACTCGGCCACTTCGGTGGCAAGCTCTTCGGCGATGGTCTTGGCCAAGGGGCGGCCATCCAGGATTGTAGCGCTCATTCGTCGTCTCCTTTCTTCTCGCGGATCGCCCTCGCCGCAGCGAGGGGTTTTTCGGCCGGAACCTCGTAGGTCAGGACAGGGTGCTCCGCCTCCTCCTGTTCGTGCATCGGGTCGAGGACGTAGCGTTGGTACAACTGTGCCCTGATCTCATGGTAAGAATCGCCCTCGATGGTATAGATCTCCTCGGAGAGGCGGTAGCGGTCGGCGTGATCGGCGAAGACTTTGTCGTACTCTTCCAGCGGAGGGCCCACAGCTCCGAACTCTCTCTCCCTTGCAGCGATGTCACGCCATTCTCGCCAATTTACTTTCACATCACCAGCCCCGGCAACAGGGACAGCAACCAGGGGGGAGTCATGATAAGTTCTTTCGTAGACTGCTCCCGTATCCGTCCATCTTCCTTGCTCGTTTTTGGTCCGCAATATACGATATCTACTGAGCACCATGTTCTTTGCTCCTATCGAACCGCTTCAGCCGCTCGAGAAGCATCCATGCCCGTTCAATCTCGGCGTCTGTAGGAAAGAAGATGGGTAAATCGAGATCTGAGTTGAACAGCCTGTCGAAGTCCCATTTGGACGCATTAGCTCTGACCAACTCGCCAATGCCAACCCTTGCACCGAAGATTTCAGCGATCTTTCGCTGCAAGTAGGGATATTCGACCTGCAAGGCCTCTACGTGTGCGTCCTCGTTGTCTTGCAGGAACTTGTTGGCTCTTTGACGTGATCGCACCAGCAACCACCGATCCCGCTTCAGCAAAACACGTAGTTCAACTACCTCGTGCAGTAGCCCACTGGTGGCATAATAGCAGCCGCCCGAGATGTCGGCGTAAGTTTGCGAATTGGCCCCCTGCAGGAGCACCACGTAGCGTCGGGCGTTCTCGATCTCCTGCTGAGTGATACCATGCTCGGCCAGGACTTCCCGGTCGAAGTCAGCTAATCGGAAGGGCAAGGTTTATCGCCTTTTGCCTCTCGGATCGCCCTTGCCGCCGCGAGGGGCCTTTCCGGAACTTCATAGGTCAAGGTAGGATGCTCAGCCTGTTCCCGTTCGCGCATCGGGTCGAGGACGTAGCGCTGGTACAGTTTTGCTCTGATCTCTTGGTAAGAATCGCCCTCGATGGTGTAGATCTCCTCGGAGAGGCGGTAGCGGTCGGCGTGGTCGGCGAAGATTTTGTCGTATTCTTCCAGGGGGGGACCGAAGAGGCCATAGTCGTCTGCTTTCTTGTCAATAGCATTCCAGTCGCGCCAATACACCTTCTGGTCACCCACTCCAATGACAGGGAAGGCGTAGACGTTGCCACTATCGAGTTCCCTCTCATACACGAAGCCCAGTACTTCCCATGAGTCTGTCTGATCATCCTTCTTCGTGATGATTCTGTATCGGGTTAACATGGCGACCTCTCTTTGCACAACTTCTTCAGTTCTGAGAGCAACCTGCCAGCTCTGCTGACTTCTTCCGCCGTTGGCTCAAGGAACGGGAGCGGAAGCTCCGACTCAAGCAAGCGGTCGTAGTCGAACCGGATGGTATTGGCCCGAACCAGTGCGCCCAGGCCAATCTGTTCTTTCAACTGTTCTTCGATCACCCGTTGGAGATAGACATACTCCACTTTCAGTCCTTCTACGTGCGCATCCTCATTGCCTCGCAAGAATTTCCGGATCCACTGGCGGGATCTTATCAGCAGCCACCGGTCCCGTTTCAGCAGAATGCGCAACTCGATCACCTCGTGTAGCAGCGCACTGGTGCCGTAGTAACAGCCGGCGGTGATGTCAGCATAAGTTCTGGAATCGGTCCCTTGCAAGATAGCCACATAGCGCAAGACGTTCTCGATGTCCCGTGCAGTGATGTTGTAATGCTCGATAGCCTCACGGTCGAAGTCCGCCAATGGGAAGGGCCTCTCACAACTTGCTCACCACCAGGTCGTAGATCTCATCGCGCATGACGCCCTTGCCTTCTAGCAGGCTGTCGAGCTTGGCCCGCTTCTGGGCAGCGAATTCCTTGTCCTTGAGGGAGCCCAGGTTGATGAGCACGTTGAGGGCCGCGCTGCGCAGAGCGGCTTCGGCCATCAGCACCGCCACGCCAGCGTCGCTCACCGCCCACACGTTGCCCTTTTCGGCAGCGGGCCTGCACAGCTCCATGACCTTGACCGCCGCCTCGGCGATGCGCAGCGGCACGTCGGTGGCGACTTGCAGTGCCTCCTGCATGGCCTGGGCTCGCTCGGCCTTCTCCTCCTCTGTTCCGCGGGGCATCTTGGCCGCTTTCGAGTAGGCAGTGTAGGCTTCGACGTCTTCTTCCAGCAGGTCAGTCAGCTCCTTGCGCAGCGCCTCCGACTTTTCCAGTAATGCCTCAATGTCCCCCTGCACGTCGGCATATTTCTCCTTGCCCACGGTCAAGTTGCAGACCATGCTGATCAAGGCCGCGCCCAGAGCGCCTGACAGGGCGGCTACGCTCCCCCCGCCAGGGGCAGGAGCAGAACTGGCCAGCTCATCCAGAAAGGTGGTGACGGGTTTTTCGGTTAACATCATTGTTTCTCCCTTCGTTGGTGTATGAAACAAACTGGAGATAGTGAACAAAGGGGGCAATTCCCACAATTGCACGGGGCAGAGAGGACATCTTACAGCGGAGTTTAAGAGCTAAAGCTACAAGGGGGATGAGCTCGTACACATGTTTGATTGGGCTGAGGGGCACGCTTTCCTCCAAAGTTAGAATAGGCATCTTGACAGCATAAAGAGACAGGTCTATCCGCCCGTCTCTTGGCGTGAGGTATTATATCACAAAATTTTCTAAGAGGCAAATTAATTGGACAAAAGCGTCGTTTTGGGATATAATTAAGAAACAGGAGGTTTATCATGCTTGATCTCAATTTCATCCGTGAGAAACCAGACCAGGTTAAAGAGGCTCTGGTCAAATTGAACACCGCTGCACCCATTGACGAGATCCTGGCCCTGGACGAGGAGCGGCGCAGTCTGCTGACCGAGGTGGAAGCCCTGAGGCATCAGCGCAACGTCACTTCCGAGAAGATCGGGCGCATGGACAGAGGCGAGGAACGCCAGGCCCTCATCGCCGAGATGCGCCAGGTGGGGGAGCGCATCAAGACCCTGGATAGCCGGCTGAGCAACGTGGAAGAACGGCTTCAGGAAGCCATGCTTTTGGTGCCCAACATGCCCCACGAGACGGTGCCCATCGGCAAGGATGACAGCGAGAACGTGGTGGTCCGCACCGAGGGGGAACCACGCGAGTTCGACTTCGAGCCGCTGCCCCACTGGGATTTGGGGCCGGTGTTGGACATCATTGACTTCGAGCGGGGGGTGAAGCTTTCCGGCACGCGCTTCTATGTGCTCAAGGGCCCAGGAGCCAGGCTGCAGCGAGCGCTGATCACCTGGATGCTCGACCTGCACGTGAACGAGCAAGGCTACACCGAGATCTACCCGCCCTTTGTGGTCAAGCGAGAATGCATGGTCGGGGCAGGGCAGTTGCCCAAGTTCGAGGCCAACATCTACCACGACGTGGAAGATGACTTCTGGTTCATCGGCACGGCGGAGATCCCACTGACCAACCTGCATCGCGACGAGATCCTGGAGGCTGACCAGTTGCCGTTGTACTACGTGGCCTACTCCCCCTGTTTTCGCCGAGAGAAGTTCTCCGCTGGCCAGGACACCCGGGGCATCAAGCGCGGCCATCAGTTCGACAAGGTAGAGATGTACAAGTTCACCACTGCGGATACCTCTTACCAGGAACTGGAGAAGATGGTGGACAACGCCGAAGACGTGTGCCGTCGGCTGGGTATCCCTCACCGCGTAGTGCAGATGTGCAGCGGCGATCTGGGGTTCGCTGCGGCCAAGAAGTACGACATTGAAATGTGGGCCCCAGGCTGCGGCGAGTGGCTGGAGGTCAGCTCCTGCTCCAACTGCGAGGCCTTCCAGTCCCGCCGGGCCAACATCCGTTACCGCCCGGAGCCCGGCGCCAAGCCGGAGTTCGTCCACACCCTCAATGGGAGCGGCCTGGGCCTGCCCCGAACTCTGATCGCCGTCATGGAGAACTACCAACAGGCTGATGGCAGCATCGTCGTTCCTGAGGTGTTGCGGCCTCACATGGGGGGAGTGGAAGTGATCAGCTAGGCTACGTGAAACGTGAAACGTCAAACGTGAATCCCTGTCAGTAGGTCAAATCTGCTTGATGAAAGCAGAAACGCTCGGGAGTGCTGTGCACTTCCGAGCGTTTTCATTATGAGACCCTTGGGGTTTTCAAAACCCAAGGGTCTAGCGGACTAGTACAGGAACATCGGCTTGCCGTGAGCGTGCCAGACCTTGGGGCGATATTCCTCGATATCATACAGGGCCCGCACGTCCACCGTCTTGACCCCCAGCAATGGCGACTCTGCCGTCACGTCGGTGTAACGCCCGTCACGCAACGCCACCATGCGCCCGAACTTTTTCTGCGCGATCAGGTCCATGGCGATGTTGGCGTAGTTGACAGCAACCATAACGTCCAAAGCATCTGGTTCCCCGGAGCGCATCAAGTAGGCGACTTCCTGAATCAGAGTCGCTTCACCGGTTATCTCTTGCAGCCTGTCAGCGGTCATAGCACCGATGCCACCCAGCTTTTTGTGCCCATAGGGGTCAATCTTTTCGTCTTTGTGGACAATGTCCCCACCTATGATCCGGGCCCCTTCGGAAATGGTCATCATGGCGTAATTGCTGGGGTTGGCGCGTTTGTCCTGCATCAGCAAATCGGCCAGCTTCTCAATGTCGAAGGGCACCTCGGAGATGATGGCCCGATCCACGCCAGCCAGATACGCGGAAATGAGCGAGGTTTCCCCAGAGTGGCGACCAAACAGTTCGATGACCCCAATGCGTTCGTGAGAGCCACACGTGCTGCGCAGTTGGTGAATGAAATGGACACTGCGGGTGACCGCAGTCGAAAAGCCAATACAGTAATCAGTCCCAAAGACGTCGTTATCCATCGTCTTGGGGATGGACACGATCGGGAACCCTTTATGATGAAGCCGGGCGGCGTAACCCAGCGTGTCCTCGCCACCGATGGGGATCAGCACGTCAATCTTCAGGTGCTCCAGGTTCTTGAGCACATGAGGGGTGAAATCAAGAAACCCCTGCTCGTCAGGCTCTCGTTCCTCTGGCTTCAGGAAGGCAGGGGCTTGTGCAGGACGCACGCGGCTTGGGTTAGTGCGTGACGTATGCAAAAATGTGCCGCCAGTGCGGTCAATGGTGCGGGTGTTGGCCTTGTTCAGAGGCAGAACGCATCGCTGGTGCGTCTCGGGGCCGTCCGGGTTGTAGTGCAGCAGTCCCCACCAGCCACGCCGAATACCAATGACTTCGTGACCTTCACTCACGCCCCGATAGGTCACCGCCTTAATGGCAGGGTTTAGGCCAGGGACATCCCCACCGCCAGTTAGAATTCCAATCCTCATAAACCTCCTCCCAATTAGTTTGATCTACCCAAACTCACCGATGAACTCTTCGGCCTTGCCTACATCCTCCCGGCTGCCGATGAACAAGGGCACCCGCTGGTGCAGCGACGCCGGCTGGATGTGCATGATGTCCTGCGTACCGTCGGAGGCGCGTCCACCCGCCTGTTCGACGATGAAGGCCAGCGGGGCCGCCTCGTACAGCAGCCGGAGTTTGCCGCGCGGTTTCCTGGGGTCTTTGCTATCGGCCGGATACATGAAGATGCCACCCGCCAACAAATTGCGGTGAAAGTCCGCTACCAGCGTGCCCATATAGCGACTCGAATAGGGCCGGCCGATGGCCTCGCCTGCCCTGAGCATAATCGAAGGGTCGGGCGTCTTCAGATAATCCACATAGCGACGGACACCCTCACCCCAGTAATGATAGTTGCCTTCGTTGACACTGTAGTACTTGCCCCGAGGCGGAATCTGGATATCGGGGTGCGACAGCAAGAACTCGCCCACGGTGGGATCGAGGGTAAAACCATGCACTCCCTGCCCGCTGCTGTAGACCATCATAGTGCTGGAGCCGTAGACGATGTAGCCCGCAGCGACCTGTTTGTAGCCGGGCTGGAGCAAATCCTCCAAGGAGCCGCGGGGACCATCCGAGACCTTGCGATGGATGGAGAAAATCGTGCCCACGCTGGCATTCACGTCTATGTTGGACGAGCCATCCAGCGGGTCAAAGACGAGCACGTATTTGCCACAAGGGTACTGCTCTGGGATGGGAATGATGTCGGCTATCTCTTCAGAGGCCATGATGCACAACCGACCTGTATGGTCATTCATGCGGATAATGGTCTCATTGGCAAACACGTCCAGCTTCATGACCTGTTCGCCCTGGATGTTCTCTGCCCCAGCGAGGCCCAGGATTCCCGCCAAACCTGCTTTGTTCACCTCACGAGAGATGATCTTGGCCGCCAGGGCGATGTCGTACAGCAGATTGGTGAATTCGCCGCTGGCCTGGGGGAAGAATCGCTGCTGTTCCAGGAAGTGGCGCTCAATGGTGATAATCTTTGCCGTCATGGGACCTTGCTTTGTGAGAAAACTCCGTCAGGTGCCAGGCACTTCCGCAAAAGCCAACCTGCCCAACGCTGAAGACGATTTGGAAAGCGCTTTTGCTTTGAAATCTTCGGTGAAAGTGCCTGGCACCCGATCGCTCCCTGCTACTCTTCGGCATGTCCAAGTTCTACACTGCGATACTGCCTGGGCGGACTTTTGAAGCCGCCACCAGAGTCAATGCGCTCGTTGCTCCCGAAAAGACGGACCTTTTCCCGCACCGCTTCTTTGATATTTTCGCGAGAGATGCTCAGGTACTTGCGCGGATCCACCTCATCGGGATGCTTATCGAAACCATCCCTCATGCCTCGCACAAAAGCCTGATTCAAGTAAGTCGCCACGTTGACCTTGCAGATGCCGTGCTCGATAGCTTCGAGCACGCTCTCGTGCTTGACGCCCGATGAGCCGTGCAAAACCAGCGGTACCCCAGCCTGCTGGCGGATGGCCTCGATACGAGAGATGTCCAGATCAGCCTGGCGTGATTTCATGGCATGAACCGAGCCGACGGCCACCGCCAAAGAGTCGGCTCCGGTCAACTCGATGAACTGCTTAGCCTGGTCGGGGTCAGTCATGGCCGCTTCCACTTCTTCGAGGGTCACGCCATCCGTGGACTGGAGCACACGGCCCAACTCCGCCTCGACAGGGATACCGACGATGTGAGCGATCTCACAGACCTTCCTGGTGATAGCTACGTTCTCTTCGTAGGGCAGCTTGGATCCATCGAACATCAGGGAGGTGAAGCCAGCGCGCAAACACAGTACATTCTGCTCGAAGCTGGTGCCGTGGTCCAGGTGGAGAACCACGGGAACGTCAACCTGGTTAGCGGCGATCTTCACCAGGCCAACCGCGTAATCCAGACCAGCGTAGCGGATAGCCCCCTGACTGACCTGCAGGATGACCGGTGCGCGTTCCTCCTGGGCAGTCTCGATGATGGCCTGCACCATCTCCATGTTGTTAGCGTTGAAAGCGCCCACGGCGAAGCGTTCGGCCAAAGCGAGCTGTAGTATTTCCTTGCTGGTTACTAAGGGCATTGGCAATCACCTTTCTGAAGCTAAATAGTAATTCCTGTGGCACGTTTCGCTGGTCGTCTAGGCCGTGAACGCTATCGCCCCACGCGACGGCAGGCAAATCAAAAGTGGCTTCCAACAGAATCGCCTTTCGCACCAAAGCAGTGATGAATTCAATCCGCTCTTCTTCGAGTATGTATTTGTCAAAACCTTTCCGCCGCAAGACCTCGTTGATTTCATCTACTGTTGCCTGCGAGACCAGCAACTTTCCCTGTTTAACGGCTTTGTCGAATGCTTGACGCACTACCGACTGCTTTAACAGTACCGCGCTGACAATAGCACTGGTGTCGAAGACGAAGCGCAAGTCAGTTAGCATTGAGTAGCGACTCCAATATTTCGGGCGTTAGCCCACGCACTTGAGCCTTCTCACTAATCTCATCCATTATTACCTGGAGTGGTCGCGGGGATACCGCAAATTCCCGCAACCACAAACTCAAGAGTACGTGCAATTTCCTTTTGTCCTCAGAGGATGCTCTTGTGTAAATCCGCGCAGTTTGGGCATCCAGCGGGATAGTGATATTCGCAATTGTCATTTTGCTCATCTCCTTGCCTGCACAGCGGCGTGCCCGACTTGGGCGCAACCGTGATTTACTCTCCGTTCGCCGGGAGAAATCTCGACACCAATACAGCAAGCTGCATTTAAGTTCTAGGGCAACCTTTGGCGGGAGTCACTTCTAGCTTTTCTCAGCGAAAGCTGGTATAATACAATAGTGCCGAAGGTGGGACTCGAACCCACATGAGGTTATAGCCTCAACGGTTTTTGAGACCGTCGCGTCTGCCTGTTCCGCCACTTCGGCCTGGCAGGTGTTTCTACTTGGGAGAAACCAGGTTTTTTCCCTTACTCACATGGACGCGCTGTTGCTTTTGAAGCCTTCCGCAGTGTGGAAAGCCACATTCTCTTAGCCAAAAACCTGGTTTCTGGACTTCGCCATAAAGTATAAGCCAATAAGTAGATTTAGTCAAGTCATTTTGGTCAAGCACAGCGGATGGACGAAAAGGCCCTCATTGACGCCGCACGCCGGGGCGACGTCAGCTCCTTCAACCAATTGGTGCTCAGCTATCAAAGCATGGCCTACAACGTGGCCTATCGTATCCTGGGGGACCGCGACGCGGCGGCCGATGCCACTCAGGAGGCCTTCCTTTCCGCCTTCCAGGCCATCGGTAAGTTCAGGGGCGGGTCCTTCAAGGCCTGGGTTCTACGCATCGTCACCAACGCCTGCTACGATCAACTGCGTCTCAAGCAGCGGCGGCCAACTGCGTCTCTCGATGCCCTCCTGGTGCTCGAACCCGCCCCCATTCGGCCCCTCACCGATCCTGGGGAGTCGCCTGAGGAGTACACCCTGCGCCAGGAGCTGAGCATGGCCCTCCAGGTTGGCATCGGCACCCTGCCGCCAGACCAACGCGTTGCCCTGGTCCTTTCCGATGTCCAGGGGCTGAGCTACCAGGAAATTGCCGAGGTAACTGGGGCCTCTTTGGGTACGGTCAAATCACGCCTGAGCCGCGCCCGGGGCAAACTGCGAGATTGTCTGTTAGAGCAGGGGGAACTTTTGCCCTCTCAATACCGTCTTAAGAACGAGTGAGTATCTGGCTATCGAAGTGAGCAAATGATGTTGAATCGTCTATTCAAATCCGAGCATCAACGTGTCGCAGATGTGCTCTCTGCTTACATTGACGGAGAGCTCTCGCCCAAAGAGCAAGCCAGGGTGGAAAAGCATCTGGCGCAATGCGCCGCTTGTGCTCAGGACCTGCACACTCTGCGCCAGACAGCGGCCCTCCTGGAACAGTTGCCCCCCGTGGCCGTGCCTCGTTCCTTTGCCATCCGCCCCGCCCCGGCTGCCCAGCGAGTCGGTCTCTTCCAGGCGAGGCGAACCTACGTTTTCCTCAGAAGCGCCACCGTTGTGGCCACGATCCTCCTGGCGGTGGTGCTGGCTGGAGATGCCTTCTTCACCGGCCTGGCTCCCTACCTGGCCCCGGCCAGGGAAATGGCAGTTCCGGCCGCCGAGGTTGTGCCAGAGGTGGAAGTGGAGAAGGCGGTGGTCGAGACTGTCGTCGAGAGGGAGATGGTGGTGGCAGAAGCCCTCCCCGAAGCGTCAATCGTTGAGGGCGAGCCTGCTTACGCGGCTACGCCCTCGCCCGCTCCGGCCGTGGCGGCCAGGGAAATGGAGGCTGCCGACACCCCACCTGCGGTCGAAAAGGAAGCGCTGGCCGAGGCTCCACTACGTCCTACAGAGGAACAAATTGCAGCTACGGCCATTCCAACGCCATCGCCAGCAGACGCGATTGCTACACCGGAGCCTGCCTTCACGCCCACAGCCGTTGTCAAAGCCCCGCCCCAGGAGCCGACTATCCCGGCTGCTGCCCGCCCCAGCAGGTTAGGATTGGTACTATTGCGCGTTGCCGAAGCCGGCCTGCTATCGCTAGTCCTCGTTTTAGCCATAGCCACGCTAGTTGCCAAACGCCGCCAGGGCGCTGGGTGAGGATCGAAACAGCACGCCCGGTTGAGAGGCGTCTCCGACGCCGACGGCTAAAAGAGCAATGCCTGGCGTTTTACTTGGCGTGTTCCACAGCTCTTGTCTCACGGATGACGGTAACTTTGATCTGGCCTGGATACTGCAGGGTCTCCTCCACCTTTTTGGCGATATTCTTGGAGAGACGTATAGCGGCCAGGTCATCAATCTCTTCAGGTTTGACCATGATCCTTATCTCGCGGCCGGCCTGAATGGCATAAGCCTGAGCCACACCCTCAAAGGAATCGGCTACCTCCTCCAGGGCCTTAACGCGCTTGAGATAGCTCTCCAGGCTTTCGCGGCGAGCACCAGGCCGGGCCCCGGAGATAGCGTCGGCGGCCTCGACCAGGATAGCCTCCAGGCACTGGTACTCTTCTTCGCCGTGGTGAGCGGCGATACAGTTGACGATTTTCTCGGACATGCCCAATCGCCTGGCTATATCGGCCCCGATGAGAGCATGGGGGCCATTCACTTCGTGGTCAACAGCTTTGCCGATGTCGTGTAAAAGCCCCGCCTCCTTAGCCAGAGCAACATCAGCCCCCAACTCGGCAGCCATCATCCCCGCGAGATGAGCCGTCTCCAGCGAATGAGCCAAAACGTTCTGGCCGTAGCTGGTGCGGAACTTGAGCCGGCCCAGCAACTCGATCAGCTTAGGGTGCAAACCGGGCACACCAACCTCATAAGCTGCTTGCTCCCCTTCCTCGCGGATGATAGTCTCCACTTCCTCGTGAGACTTCTCCACTGTCTGCTCGATGCGGCCGGGGTGGATGCGCCCGTCCAGGATCAGCTTGTTCAAAGCCACACGGGCTACCTCGCGCCGTACAGGGTCAAAACAGGAAAGGAGCACTGCTTCGGGGGTGTCATCAACTACCACGTCTACCCCGGTGGCCTTTTCGATGGCTCTGATGTTGCGCCCGCCGCGGCCAATGATGCGCCCTTTCATCTCATCGGCCGGCAGAGGCACCATGGAAACTGTTTTTTCCGCCACCTGATCGGAGGCGAACCGCTGAATCGCCAGCGTGATGATCTCCCGCGCCCGACGCTCCGCTTCCTCTTTGGCCTGGGCCTCTACCTCCCTGATCACGCGAGCCATATCCTGACGAGCTTCCTCCTCAATGTTCTGCAACAGCAGCTCTTTGGCTTCCTCCCTGGTCAAGTTCGATACCCTCTCCAGCTCCTGGATGATCTTTTGGTACTGCCTATCCAGCTCGTTCCACGTGCGATCCAGCTTACTCTGCCGCTTGTTGAGCTGCTGCTCTCTCTTATCAATGCTTTCCATCTTGCGGTCGGTAGCCTCGCGCTGCCTTTGTAATCTTTCCTCCTCTTTCTGGAGTTCGAGGCGCTTTTTCTTGGCCTCGGCCTCGGCCTGGTCGCGGAACTTCAGGGCCTCGTCCTTCGCCGCCAGCACCAATTCTTTGGACTTAGTTTGAGCCTCGTCCAGTAACCGCCTGGCCTCCGCCTCGGCCGATTCCGCACGCGCCCGGCTCAGATATCGGTTTAGCAGATAGCCCAGGATCAAGCCAAACGAGAAGGTAATCACCACAACTGCAACAGTCAAAGATAATCCATTCATCTCCCATCCTCACTTTCATGAATATTTTCACCCTCCGCTCTAAGTTCCTGCCAGGCACGTTCCACTGCCAGGTTAACCACCCCATGTGGAAAGCCTCGTCGCAACAGGTACGCACCCAGCTTCTGGCGGAAGGATACCCAGTCCAGGTGGGCCAGCCTGCGGCCTCGTCGAAGCGCAACTCGATAGGCGCTTTCTTCCTCATCGAGGTCCGTCAGCGCTTGAGCGATGGTTTCCTCGCTCAGGCCCTTTTGACGAAGTTCATAGCGTAACACGCGCAAACCGCGCGGATTAAAGTTCTCCCTGTTCTCCACCCAATAACGGGCAAAGGCCAGGTCATCTAACAGCCCAGCTCTCGTCAGGCGCGCGACCACTTCTTCTTCGATGGCAGGGGACACGGCCTTGCCCTGCAGATAGCGGCGCACCTCGGCTTCGCTGCGTGGGCGGTAGGATAATAAGCGCAGAGCGCGGTCGTGGGCCTTTTCAAAGGAATCCCTCTCCTGCAGCTCCTCGATGTCCTCATCGAAGAGCACCTGGCCACACTGCAGCCTGGCCGCCTCAATGGCCGCCAAACTGAAGGCGTAGCGCCCGTCCAAGTAGACGTTGACCCGCTGGGGGTTCCTCTTTTGGGCCTTCAGGGCGGTTATCGTTCCGGCCATACTTACCCCAAAACGTGATTACTCAGGTTGTCATTGCGAGCGAAGCGAAGCAATCCCCAGGCTGCAAGGAGGAGATTGCTTCGTCGCAAAAATGCTCCTCGCAATGACACAGTCTGAGCAGTTACCCCAAAACAAAAATAGCCGTAGCAATCAATTGCCACAGCTATCGCTAAGCTTGCACGTTGGAGCGCCTATTGCTTCGGCTCGCCCTAAACAACGAACGAAGAGGACCTCAATTTGTCACGCACCCGATTCGCCCCTTCGTGGCATTCGCCTCGACTCGGATGAGGGAGGTCGCCTGGGCGAGCTCAACACCAGATGTCCAATGGCACAGGCCTGAACACAAATCGTAACCCTTCCGGAAGATGAGGAGGGTAGATTCAGATCTAGCGGGATAACCAGGTAAATATCCATACCCAATAGTTCCAAGATTTCCAGCAGAGGCGGCTCCCATGCCGCCGGTTCACGGGCGTGGGAGCCCACTCGGCCAAGATTTGGATCTACTGATACCCTTGCGCAGGGAAGAATGGTAAAATTACGCCCTTATATGCCGTGCCAATGGGACTACACTGACATTTCGCAATTGATAGCTGTAGCTCAGGAGCCATTGGTAGATAGAGCAGAGGCTCCTCCGTCTTCAAATGGTTTGTACATCAGCAGGGACCATCGGATTTCCCCGCCGGTCCCTTCAGAACACGCTCAGCAGCGAGGTCAGTCTTCGTCCGCTGAGCTGGGAAGGACTTCATCAACTTCTTGGGCCAGAGGTACGTAATCTCTCTGCGCCAGGCCGGCCATCTCCCGAACCTTGTTCTCGATCTCCAGGGTCAGCTCAGAGTTACCTCTCAAGAACTCCTTGGCGTTCTCCCGGCCCTGGCCCAGACGAGTCTCGCCGTAAGAGTAGTAAGCGCCTTTCTTCTCGACCACCCCCATCTCGGTGGCCACATCGAGAACGTCCCCTATCCGCGAGATGCCCTCGTTGTACATGATGTCGAACTCAGCAGCCCTGAACGGGGGGGCCACCTTGTTCTTCGTCACCCGAATCTTGGTGCGATTGCCAATGACCTCTCCCGCCTGCTTGATGGATTGCACCCGCCGCATGTCCAGGCGTACTGAGGAATAGAACTTCAAGGCTCTGCCCCCTGAGGTGATCTCTGGGTTGCCGAAGAGTACTCCAATTTTCATCCTGAGCTGGTTGGTGAAGATCATGGCCGTATTGGACTGCTTTATAGCGCCTGAGAGCTTTCTGAGGGCCTGGCTCATCAAGCGAGCCTGCAGACCAATGTGAGCGTCGCCCATCTCCCCCTCGATCTCGGCCCGGGGCACGAGCGCGGCCACCGAGTCAACAACCACTACGTCTATCGCCCCCGATCTTATCAGCGCCTCGGCTATCTCCAGGGCCTGCTCCCCTGTGTCCGGCTGGGCGATGTAAAGCTGGTCCACGTTCACCCCACATTTCGCGGCGTAGGCGGGGTCGAGGGCGTGCTCCATGTCAATGAAAGCGGCCACGCCGCCCATCCTTTGGGCTTCGGCCATGATGTGGTAGGAGAGGGTGGTCTTGCCCGCCATCTCAGGGCCATAGATTTCGGTCACCCTTCCTCTGGGAATGCCCCCCACCCCCAGAGCGATGTCCAGGGAGATGGAGCCAGTGGGGATGGCCTCCACATCCAGATGGGTGGCCTCGCCCAGCCTCATGATGGCCCCATCGCCAAAACGCTTCTTGATGTTGAGTAAGGTGGTCTCCAATGCCTTCCCACGTCCCTCGTTTACCATATCCTTGTCTCCTGTATCTGACTTGTATTCGGTTAACCGTTTCTCCCACCAAGCCCTTGTAAGCCTGGCTCATTGAGCAAGCCGGTTGGCCACTTACGCTGCCCGGTTAAGCCTTTTCATCAGCCGTGACTTGCAGCGAGCGGCCTTGTTCTTGTGGATGATACCCTTCTCGGCCGCCTTGTCCAAGGCAACGATAGCGCGTTGGACCTCCTCCCTGGCCTCCTCGATCTTCCCCTCAGCGATGAGCCTCCTGGTCTTATTGATAAAGGTTCGAGCTCGGGAGCGAAACACCCGGTTGCGCTCTCGTTTCCTGGCCGAGCTCCTGATTTGCTTCATAGCTGATTTAGTGTTAGCCAAAACCTCGCCTCCCTCTTCAAATTGCTGTAAGTATACACCATGTTGGCAAATTTGTCCAATTCTTTTCACCAGGGGCCAGGCACTTCTAAAAGTGCCTGGCCCCTAGTCACCACGAGTATTCGTCCATCAGTCTACCATCGGCGTCGTACAGGTAAACCGTGTCGTGGACGTTACTCCAAATGGCCTGGCTACTACCCCAGTAAAGATCGGTAGCTGTATCCGTCTCTTTGCCGCTGTGCAATCTGACGCTTGCTCCCGGCCTCAGGACGAATTCGGGGAAGGTGTACCATCTGTTGGGCCTCTTATTGACACGCCAGCCCGTCATGTCCACGGGGTGCTCGGTTTGATTAGTAAAGCAAACGTATTCTTCGTTGAGGTTAAGGTGGTCATTTCCAGGCGCATCAAACTGGGAGCAATCCGGATCAATGACCACCTGGCCCGGCGAAGCCGGCGTCAGGATAGGTCCCCATAGCCCTCGTCCAGCCTCTCGGGCCTCTCGCTGCAGTTCCAGGAAACGCTCCTGGTATTTGACATCCGGCGGATAGGTGGATACCTGGGCGTACCCATGTTGCACGAGGTAGGCATTTACGAAGGTGTCTCCCACGTAGACGTAGCGCAGCAGGCGCCCGTAGCGATCCGTCTCCGAGACGTCCTTCTCCAGAAAGACCGTCTTGCCTTCTACCAGCTCCTTGTTCTTCTCATAGGCTTCCTGAGCAAAATACTCCACTGGCTTCGTGGGATGGTGCAGCTCAGGGGTGTCTATGCCTATGTAGCGAACCTTGTAGCTCTTTTCCTCGATTTTTACCTCAATGGTGTCTCCATCAATCACTCTGGCAACCGAAGCCTCGGTAAGGCCGGGCGGCCTGGTCGGCGTTTGCTCACAAGCGACCAATGAAAGAGCCAGAGCTATGCAGATGAGAGACAATCGAACGAGTTTTCTCATATACCTATCTCCTCCCACCTCCCCACACACAGCAGCCGCAGCCACCGCAGGTGAATAGAGCCCACACCGCCAGGCCAACCCAGGTGGCCACGCTGATGCCCAACCCAACCTTCCAGGATAGAGGCTCGAAAACGAGACGCACCTCGTGGTAGCCTGGCTCCAGGTAGACGGCGCGGAAAGCATAGTTGGCCCGCAGAACCGGCGCAGCGCGGCCGTCCACGTAAGCCCTCCAGCCCGGATAGTAAACCTCGCTCAGGACGAGATAAGCCTCTGTCAGCGTGTTGGCCGTGAGATGGATGGAACTGGGCCGATAAACCGTAATGTCCAAAGATTCGCTGCTCCCTTGCTCCCCTACTCCCTTGCTCCCCTGCTCCCCTGCCCCCCTGCTCCCCTGCTCCTCTGCTCCCCCGCTCCCCCGCTCCCCTGCTCCCCTGCTCCCCTGCAATGCCTTGCCTCCCTCCACGATTACGCTACTGGCCGGGTCGAAGTCGGGGTCTTGAATGGCAACGAAAGCTCCCTCCTGATCGGGCACCACTATGGCTTGGTGGACGAGGATGGCTCGCGGCAGGGCCCTGGTGTTCAGGTAGATGTTAACCTGAGGGTCACCGTCGAAGACGGGCACGAACTTGTCCCAGTCCAGGGGCACGTCCTTGTGGCCGATGACGTACTTGGCGTTCACGAAGTCGTACAGACGGGAAGACCGAAGGCCCCGCAGGCCCACGGCGTCCCAGTAGCGCTTATAATCGGCCAACTGAAGCGGGTTCCAGATGCCCGAAACGTCGAAGAGGCCGTACAGCAGGCTGGCGTTGGGCTGCCAAACGTCCCAGACGCCCGTTCCTGTGTCTATCCGATAGTAGCCAGGGTCCGATTTCAAGAATTCGATGGCCTCAGGATGCTGGAAGCCCACCGTGGGGTCGTTGTGCTCAAGATCAATATAGGCCCCCATGCTGAAAAGGTCAAGAGCGATCAGGCCCACAGCTAATCCACCCACGGCCCGCTGCCCCCAGCGGTAGCGACGCAGGTAGAGAATAGCCAGGCTGGCCGCCAGGATCAACAGGAAAAACACCAGGCCGTTGACAGCACCCACCGTCCTTTTGTAGATCATCACGTCCTTGCCCTGAGCGGTCAAGATAGCATGATAGCCCAGGGACAGGCCAATGACCGCTATGCCTGACCAGACCCAAGGCGCTGCCTTCAGCAGACGGCGGAACACGACGCGCATCCCGTGACTCAGCGGCCGCAGGAGAGCATCCAACCCAAGGGCGGCCAGGGTGGCCACGGAAAAGTCGAAGAGGTAGATAAAGCGGGCCGGAGCACGCACCTTGTCGAAGCCGGGCAGCAGGTAAAGCCAGCCGTGGAGGATGGCATGACCGCCAAAAGCTAACAGGAGCGAGATAATGGCCAGGCCCAGAAGAAAACGGGTCAGCCTGTCCCGCCTGAAAAGGACGGCCAAAGCCGCCAGGATGAGGGGCAAAACGCCGATGTAGCCCACCTCCACCCGATCCCAGGGTCCCCAGAAGCCTGCTGGCCCGCGTCCGAAGAAGCCGGGGATGAGCAGCCCTACCAGCCCCACCGGCGGTAGAGAATATCGGCTGGCCTCCTGGTAACTCAGCTCGGCCCGCACGGTGTGGCCGGCCATCTCGTAGCTGGGGATGAGGGCCAGGGCAGCGAAGCAGAAGGCGATGAGGTAACAGGGCAATAAGTAACGAGTCAACGAGTGAAGGAGGAGTCGTCCGCGCTGATAGAGCGTGTACAGGGCCAGGGCGAGGGCGATGAACAACGTGATCTGGATGTGTCCGGCCAGGGTGGCCATGCCCAGCAAGGACCCGGCGGTAACAACTTTGCCTGGTCGCTGCTCGGTCAGGGCCCGCTGGTAGCAGAGGAAAATGAGGGGCAGCCAGGCGGCCACGGCGATCATGTTCAAGTTGCCGAAGTGGGTGATGAACAGGTCGGAGAACATGAAGGCGATGGCGCCGGCTAAGGCAGCGGAGCGTCGTAGATTCGTAGATTCGTAGGTTCGTAGGTTGCGAAGGCAGGTGTACATGAAGACGCCGGCCAGGAAGAAGTGAAAGACCGCCATGAGCTCCATCCTGGGGTAGGTAATTTCGGGGAAGAGGAGGAAGAAGAGGAGGTTGACAGGATAAAAGAGGCCCGACTGGTTGTCGGCGGCGAAGGGGGCACCGCCGTAGAGATAGGGGTTCCAGAGAGGCACGATACCGCGCCTGAGATTTCGGGCCGCGAAGTGGTAGAGAGGATAGAGGAAGGAAACCAGGTCGCCGCCCCCGGCAGGCATCCAGGTATCGGTAGTGAAAAAGAGCCGCCAGAAGAAGCCCAGGGTGGCTAGAGCTATAATGCCCAGGGCCAGTACGTCGCGGTGATAGTCCTTAGCTAACCGTCCTCGACGGTGCAGCCAGCAAGCGACAGCATAAGCTACCAGCCACAGGCCAAAGAGACCCAGCAGCCAACCTCCTGGCAAAAGCAAGATGCCCTCCCCATATCCGACTATTTCACCTGCTCATATTCTATAACCACAAGCTCAACTTGTCAAGAAGGTCGAAAGAACTTCTGCCGACCTACTTAGAACACGCAACATTCCCGGCCTTGCACGATGCTCAGGCCCAACTCCTTGGCCAGTGGCACGGCCTCGCGGGCCGGGCTCACGATTTTATTGACGCCGGCCCGCACGGCCAGGGAGTCCAACTGGGCTCGATACTGACCGTGAGGCCGCATGCAGCCCAGGTGAAGGGGCCTGTCGGGGAAGCGTAACCGGGCTTCAGCCAGGATATTGACCACGTCCTCGATGGGCGGCGGCTGGCAATAGGCGTAGCGGGTGCCGGCCGTTGGTATGAAGACGATGAACACCAGACCATCTACTCCCAGCTCCTGGAGCTTTTTCATAGCCGGATACTCGTGGCCGATGGCGCCCCCACGCAGGCCGATGGTGATGTGAGGAATCACCCTGGTGTGTCGGCGAAGCATCCGGTAGGTTTTCACGTAGTCGGCGACAGTGCAATCGAGGCCGTAGACCTCGTGGATGGTCTCGTCGTCGCCCACGAAATCGAAGGAAACGACGTCGGTGTAAGGAGCGATGACCAGGAGGTCCGCCTCTCCGATGAGGCCCACGTGCCAGTTCATCTTGCGCCCCTGGCGGATGGCCTTTATCTGCTCCAGATAGCGGGTCACGGGCACGCGCCCTGAGGCGTCGCAGCCGCCGGAGATGAGGCAACTGGTGGCCCTTCCCACCTCTGCTCGCCAGACAGGGATCATGTGTTGAAGGTAATACCCGCCACAGTGGGCGCAGTCCAGGTCGCAGTGATGACCAGTGAGGCTGATGAGTGCGGTATCGAGCGGATAGACGAACACGATTTCTGAGGGAAGGTGTGCCTGTCTGACCCGCCAGGCCTCTGCCAGGCGCTCGTGCATAGTATCTTTAGCTTCCAATTGTTGACCCTGCTTTCCCCTGGGATTTACACGGTTCGTCCTGAAGTATAGCAAATCTAAAGCGAGTTGGCAAGTATGATTCGTCAAGAGAATCGGGTTGTGGTATAATAGAGTGCCAGAAAGAGAGAGGCCATGTCGCTTGATTTTGAGTTGCTCGAAAAAGACCCCCACAGCCAGGCTCGCGCCGGCGTGATACATACCCCGCACGGCCAAATTCCCACCCCGGTCTTCGCCCCGGTGGGCACTCAGGCTACGGTCAAGGCTGTCTCGCCACGCGAGCTCCGAGAGCTAGGCGCCTCGCTCATCCTGGCTAACACCTACCATCTCTATCTGCGCCCTGGCCCCGACACGATAGCCAACCTGGGAGGGCTGCACGATTTCATGGGTTGGGACGGGCCCATCATGACCGACTCCGGCGGCTTCCAGGTGTTCAGCTTAGCGCGCCTGCGGGCGTTGGACATGACGGGCGTGACCTTCCGCTCCCACCTGGACGGCTCCGAGCATTTCTTTACCCCGGAGAAGGTTATTGATATTCAGGGGAAACTGGGAGCGGACATCGTCCTGTGCCTGGATGAGTGCCCGGAACCATTGGATTACGATTACAACGTCCAGGCTCTGGAGCGCACCCACCGCTGGGCCGAGCACTGCCGGGCCGCTCACACTCGCCGCGATCAGGCCCTCTTCGGAATCGTGCAGGGAGGCGCTTTCGCCGATCTACGCCGCCAAAGCGCTGAGTTTATCACCGCCCTGGATTTTCCCGGCTACTCCATCGGCGGCCTGTCGGTGGGAGAGCCAAAGGAGGTGATGCACGAGATGCTGGAGGTGACCGTGCCCCTCTTGCCTGAGGACAGGCCCCGCCACCTGCTTGGCGTTGGCTCCCCTGAGGATTTCTTCGAGGGTGTAGCCCGCGGCATTGACATCTTCGATTGCGTCTTGCCCACCCGTATCGCCCGCAATGGCGCGGTCTTCACTCGCACTGGTCGCCTCAACATCAGGAACGCCCAATACGCCGACGATCCCGCTCCTATCGAAGAAGGGTGCGACTGCTACACCTGCCGCCACTTCTCCAGGGCCTACCTCCGCCACCTGGTCATGGCCAAGGAGATGTTGGGCTTTCGCCTGGCTACCCTGCACAACCTGAGCTTTATGCTGAACCTGGCACGTGAGATCAGGGAAGCGATCCTCGCCGGCACCTTTTCTGCTTTAAAGAAGGAATTCCTGGCCCATTACGAGATCGTCCCCCACGAAGCGCGGCAGCGGAACAGGGAGGCAAGGGGTAAGGGATTAGGGACAAGGGACCAGGGGTAGGGAAGATGAATCTTGTTCAAGCCCTCGTCCTGGGCATCGTACAAGGGGCCACCGAGTTTATACCCATCTCCAGCTCGGCACACCTGGTGCTGGTGCCCTGGCTCCTCGACTGGCCGGAGCCGGGCCTGGCCTTTAGTACCATCGTCCATTGGGGCACCCTGGTGGCCGTCCTGGCCGTATTCTGGCGCGACCTGATTGCCCTGGCCAGGGCCTGGGCGAGGAGCCTGGTGGAGCGCAATCTGGATCAGGCACAGGCCCGCCTGGCCTGGCTGATCATCGTGGGCACCCTGCCTGCCGCCCTGATAGGCTTTCTTTGGCAGGATTTCTTCGAGAGCCTGTTCAGCTCTCCCGGTCGGGTAGCGGCTCTCCTGCTGGTCACAGGAACCATCCTGGCCATCAGCGAGTGGCTGGGCAAGCGACAACGTTCGATGGGTGATCTAAACTGGCTCGACTCCGTACTCATTGGCCTGGCTCAAGGCCTGGCCATTGCTCCTGGCATCTCCCGCTCAGGGGCGACGATGGCCACGGGATTGCTGCGCGGGGTCAAACGGGAGACGGCTGCCCGCTACAGTTTCCTTCTCGCTACTCCGATCATCCTGGGAGCCGGGCTCCTGCCACTGACAGAACTTTTTCGGGCCGAAGCCGTCGGGGTGCAGTTGCCGCCCCTCGTCGTCGGCTTCCTGGCGGCGGCGATCAGCGGCTACCTGTGTATCAGGTTCCTCCTGGCGTATCTTCAACGGGGCAGGCTCTACGTTTTCGCCATCTACTGCTGGCTGGCGGGGATCGTGTCTCTGACCATATTCTTGATGAGAGGTTAGATTGGCAAGGAAAGACATCGGCACAGTCCTCTGTCTGATGGGCCTCTTACTCTTGGTGGGCTGTCGAGGTTCGATAGAACCGCCGCAGCCCGTTCACCTCAAGGTGGCGGGCTCTACCTCGATGCAGCCTTTGCTAAAGGAGCTGGCCCAGGCTTATGCCGAACGCCACCGCCACGTGACCATCGCCGTGGAGGGGCGGGGCTCATTTCTGGGAATCGAGTTGGTTGGCCAGGGTCAGGTGGACATCGGGATGAGCTCGTGGAAAGGGCCGGAAGACACGTCGCTCTGGTCAACGCCCATTGCCCTGGACGGCATCGCCATCGTCGTCCACCCCCAGAATCAGGTGAAAGGGCTGACGTTGCTCCAGCTCAGCGACATCTTCCTCGGCCGGGTCTGGGACTGGAGGGACGTGGGAGGGCAGGCGGGGGAGATCGTGGCGATCAGCCGCGAGGATGGTTCGGGGACGCGAGCGGTTTTCGAGGAGATGGTGATGAAGGGCAAGCGGGTCACCCCGACGGCGATAGTCATGCCCAACAGCCAGGCCGTGGTGGAGTACGTGGCGCAGCATCCAGAGGCTGTCGGCTACGTGTCCATGGGCTATCTCTCAACTCAGGTGAAGGCTCTGGAAATCGAGGGGATGGCCCCGACCCCGAAGAGCGTCCGCCAGGGAGCCTACCACTTGTTTCGCCCCCTCTTCCTGATAACACGCGGGGAGCCAACGGATGAAGTCAAGGGCTTCGTTGATTTCGTCCTCAGCTCAACGGGGCAATCCATCGTGGGGAGAAAACACGGGCGAGTGCGGGAGTAACTCCAGCGCTACGAGAGAAAGGGGTTGCCGCGCCGCTCGCGGCCGATGGTGGTCGCCGGGCCGTGGCCAGGGTAGACCGTCGTTTCATCGGGCAGGGTCAGCAGCCTCTGGATGGATTCCATCAGGACGCCGTAATCGCCACCAGGCAGGTCGTAGCGACCCATGCCCATGTTGAAGAGGACGTCGCCATCGAACAGCACGCCGTCTTTTTCGTTGTACAGGCAGATGCTGCCCGGCGAGTGGCCCGGCGTGTGTAGAACCTGTAACTCGATCTGGCCCAGGGTCAGCACCTGGCCTTCTTCCAGGATCGCGTCGGCTGGGGGGCTGGCCTTGCCCATTATCCCGAAGAAGAAGGCTCCGCCGCCCTGGGTCAGCATGGGGGCGTCGGCAGAGTGGATGGCCAGGGGTGCTCCTGTGGCTTTCACCACTTCCTTGTTGGCCAGGGTGTGGTCGAAGTGGCCGTGGGTGTTGATGACATGTTTTATCTCCAACCCCAGTCGTTCCACCTCGGCCAAAATGCGCTTGGCATCCCCGCCGGGGTCAATGATGGCTCCCTCTTTCGTATCCTCGCAGCCCACGATGTAGCAGTTAGTCTGGAGCATACCCACGCATAGCGTCTTTAATATCAAACCTTCCTCCCGATGACCAGTAATCAGTCAATGTCGTTTAAGGTGCAACGCACTTCGGATGCCTGATCCCTGATCACCTGTCACTGGTCACTGATGCTAAGTGCTCCTTATTATATTGCTTCGGCCTCCGTTGTCAAACGGCCGCTTTCTCGGGCTTGCGCAGCGAATCCGGCTCTCTGTTGCCAAACCCCGCTTTCGATGTCCCGCAGTTGTACTGCGGGACCGGCCCACCCACCACGGAGCAGCTCGCGGAGTCCAACTCCGCGAGATCAGGGCGGGCTCCCCACTACCAGCGAATCGCTGCGCAACCCCTTCACGCATCACGTTTCACGCATCACCTGTATTGCCAAGCAGGGCGAAATCTGCTATAATCTAGGCAGTGATAGGCATCGTGAGAAATTGAGAGGGATAAAGCAAATGCGAACATTTCTTAAGGCATTAGTGACCATTGTAGTGGTGGCAGTAATTGCTGGCGCATCCTTCCTGGCGGGCTTCGGGGTCAATCAGCTCATCGGCCCTACCCAGGTCTATACCAGAGCCGGCGAGCCAGAGCAGTTCGAGCTCTTCTGGGAAGCATGGCAGATCGTGGAGCAAGAGTTCTTCGGTGAGTTGCCCGACCCTCAGGAATTCACCTACGGTTCCATCCGGGGTGCGTTGCGGACCCTCGATGACCCCGCTACCATACTGGTGGAGCCCATGCCCTCGGAAGATCAGATGATTGACCTGAGAGGGGTCTATGAAGGGATCGGGGCACTGGTGGCAATAGACGAGAATGACCAGGTGGTGATTGTCTCGCCCTTTGATGGCTCTCCCGCCATGCAGGCCGGCATCAGAGCCGGCGACGTGGTTCTCAAAGTTGACGATGTGGCGGTCACGGGCATGCCGCTGGCGGAAGCCGTGCGCCTCATCCGCGGACCCAGGGGCACGACCGTACGCCTCACTATCGTACGCGATGAGGCCGCACCCCTGGTGATCGAGGTGGTCAGGGATAAGGTCGAGCTGGCCACTGTGGGCGGGCTGGTCCTGGAAGATAACATTGGCTATGTGCGCATCGCCCTCTTCAGCGAGCGGACAAGCACGGAGCTGGAGGAAACCTTGCGGGAACTGAAGAGGGAAAACCTATCGGGCTTGATACTCGACTTGCGCAACAATCCTGGCGGCGTTTTTCCCTCCGCAGCCATCGAAGTGGCCAGTCAGTTCGTGGGTGAGGGGGTGATCGTCTACCAGCAGTACAGCGATGGCCGGGAGCAGGCGCACAGAGCAAAGCGAGGCGGTCTGGCCACGGATATTCCCCTGGCGGTGTTGGTGAACCAGGGCACCGCTAGCAATTCAGAGGTTGTGGCGGGGGCCATCCAGGACCACGGACGGGGGGTGCTCATCGGCGAGCAGACCTTCGGCAAAGGATCGGTGCAGCGCGTCCACGAGCTGAGCGACGGGTCCGGCCTGCACGTGACCATGGCCCTGCTGCTGACCCCCAACCGCCACCCCATAAATGGGAAGGGCCTAACCCCCGACATCGTGGTTCCTTTCACCGAGGAAGATTTCTTACAAGGCAGGGACCGCCAACTCGAGCGAGCGATGGAGTATCTCAAGGCCGGCCACTGAGTCAACACCTGGCTAGTTCTCGTTGCGAAACTAGCAGGCCAGGCTCCCACGCCTGGCAATTCGGCGGCATGGGAGCCGCCTCTGCTGAGTTTTGCACCAGAAACTATAGCTATCAAGGAGGGCTCGCACGATCGTCGGCGACTGGCTGGGACGACGGGAGCAACTCATGCCGAACAAAGTGGAACCAAAGTTGCTCCCAGGCGATTGCCAAATCCCCGCTTTGGGCCTGGATCTGGCGACCCAGGCCGAGCAAACGAGAGCCATCCCCCTTCCTGGGAATGGCTCTTTGTTTTGGCGCTAACACTCTCCAACAGTGGATTCCCAATTCACAGCCCAGCCGCTTCCAAGACAGCCGGCACGTGCTTCTCCCAGCCGAGGGGCATGAGGTGCACCCCCTGGCACATGTCCTTCATCTCTCTGATCAGGCGGCCCGAAATCTCGATGCTCGTTTTCACTCTGTTCTCCGTTTCGTCCATCTCCTCAATCAGGCTCTCAGGCACGTGCACCCCGGCCACGTTCTTGTTCATAAAGCGCGCCATACCAGCGGATTTCAGGAACACGATTCCCACCATCACCGGCACGTTCAGGTGCTTGACCTGATTCATGAACTCCTCGAATTTCTTAGGATCGTACACCGCCTGAGTTTGAAAGAACTGCGCCCCGGCTCTGACTTTTTTCTCCATCTTCATGATCTGTGGCTCCAGAGGGTTGGCCCCCGGTGTCACCACCGCTCCCAGGCAGAAACTGGGGCTGCCCTTGAGCTTCTGCCCCGCCAGGTCGCGCCCCTGCTGCAATTCGACCGCCGCATGGAGGAGAGTGACCGAATCCAGGTCAAAGACCGGCTTGGCTCCCGGATGATCGCCCAGGGAAACGTGATCGCCGGTGAGGCAGAGAACATTCTCAATCCCCAGCACATGAGCGTTCAACAGATCGGATTGCAGAGCGATGCGGTTGCGATCTCGACAGGTTAGCTGAAAAACCGGCTCCAGGTGTCTCTTCTTAAGGAGGTGGCAGACAGCCAGAGAGCCCAGCCGCATCACCGAGCTCTGTTGGTCGGTGACGTTGATGGCATCCACCTTATCGCGCAGTAGTTCGGCCTCTTCCAACATCGCCTCGACATCAACGCCTTTAGGGGGACCTACCTCCGAGGTCACCACGAATCTGCCGGATTGGAATAGTTCTACAAGTTTCATCTCCTAGTGGTCTCCTTCCTTTCACTCACCGCTAGCGGCGGCGGGATGTGACGATCCCGCCGGAGCAGAAAAATGCTACAGCGATGGTCTGCCTTCGTATCGGCGCCAGCTTGGGCCGGTGATCAGGTTAATCCCATTGCGCAAAATCTGGGAAACGACCCGTGGGACTTCACGACCTAAGGGCTGATCTTTTCTGAACAGAGTCTCGAAGATGGACGGGCTCTGCAGCCGACCAGCCACCATGTTCTCCCAGGCGGAGGTTCCGTATAATCGCCAATCGAGCGGCTCCTCATAATTACCGGTCAGCAAATCCACTCGATCGAGCTTGACGGTGCTCTCCCAGATCTCGTCCCACACACACCGCTTGCTCATGTCCACCTCACAGTAGCCATCCATGGCTCCTCCACAGGGGCCGTTGCGCTGCCCTTTGGGGCAACGCATTGGGCAGACGAAGCCCGTGTGGCTCAGCACGCAATTCCCGCAGGATTGACAGTCGAAGAGCCACTCCTTCATCTTCCTCTCAGCGATAAAGAAGGCTTTGGAAAAGGCTCGATTTTGAAAAGCCTTTTCTAGCGCATCATCTATTGTCATTCGAGAATCTCCTCATAGCTAAGTTGAACTTTGGGTTTTGAGCTTCCTATTTCCTCTTTTTCCGCAATTGCTTCTCCACCCGAGCCAGCAGCTCAGCAGGCTTGACGGGTTTATCAATGTAGTCTTCGGCTTCCAAGGAGAAGCCCCGGCTCACCGACAGCGTGGTTTCTCCCACCCTCTGGGAGAAGCTGGTCAGCATCAAAACCGGGATGTCGGCGAATTCGGGATTGCCCTTGATTTCTTCACAAACGGTGAATCCATCCCCCAGGGGCATGATGATGTCCAGGAGAATCAGGTCTGGCTGCTCCTCCCGCATTTTCTGCAAACCCTCTTCCCCATTGTAAGCCACGATCACCTCGTAGGGCTTGCTTTCCAGCACCAGCTTCGTCGCCTGCACGAAGTCAGGATCATCGTCAATGAGGAGGATTTTAGCTCGCTCTTCCATTTTCTTTCTCTCCTTTTCTAGATTTTAGGTTTCTCCCTGAAATGCCGGCCTGGGCAGTAGCCCCGCTTTCTCCACGATAACCGGAACGATGTCCTCCCAGCCCACAGCCATGATGTGGAGACCGTGTACGCCCGGCATTTCCCTGAGCTGCTCGATGGTCTCCAGAGCTATCTTGAAGCCTTCCTCCTTGGCATCCTTGGCCCCTTTCATCCGGGCGACCAGCTCGTCGGGGACTTCTACACCGGCCACGGAATCTCTCATGTAACGGGCCATCCCCGCCGACTTCATGGGGATGAGCCCGGCCAGGATGTGCACCCGCTTGTCCAGCCCCTGATCGCACACCATCTCCATGAATTTCCTGAACTTGGGCACGTTGAACACCCCCTGGGTCTGGATGAAATCGGCCCCTGCTTTCACCTTCTTGGCCAGCCGTACCACTCGAAACTCAAAGGGGTCGGCGTAGGGATTGGAGGCCGCTCCGATGAACAAGGGAGCCTCGCCAGAGAATTCGTCGTCGCTGAGAAACTTGTTCTCCTCCCGCATCTTCTTGAGGGTCTGGATCAACTGGATGGAGTCTATATCGAAAACGTTCTTGGCCGTAGGGTGATTGCCGAACTTTTGATGGTCTCCGGACAGGCAGAGGATGTTTTTGATCCCGAAAGCAATCGCTCCCAGGACATCGCTCTGGATCGCCAGCCTGTTTCTGTCTCGACAGGTGATCTGCAGCACGGGCTCCAGGCCCAGTTGCTTCACCATAATGCAGGCGGCCAGGCTGCTCATCCTCACGATGGCCGTCTGATTGTCCGTAACGTTCACCGCGTCGCAGCAGCCTTTGATCTCCTCCGCCTTCTTCTCGACCAACTGGTGACGCGTCCCCTTGGGGGGGCCCAGCTCGGCCGTCACCGCGAACTGGCCACTCTCAAGCACAGCTTCTAAATTGCTTCCCGCTTGTCGAGTAGACATCTTAATCTCCTTTCGATTTTAATGCCCCTCACAGAACCGTACGTGAGGTTTTCCCTCATACGGCTCTTCGGTGACGCTTCCTCAGCACGAGGACAGAGTGTATATCGAGTGGTATATCTTGGGTTGCGGCAGTGGATTGTACGCCAGAAATCTCAAGTACTTGGCAAAACTCATGCTCTTCTTCTGACTCCGACGATTTATCCACTTGTACGCCAACTTGAAAGCAAGCCGATAGAATTTCCTGAGTGCAGGGTAGTTCCCACTTATCCCATAGTAGCGATAGTGGCCCACCAGCTTCTGCTGAAGCACCTTCCACCACTCTTTCAACTCCACCCAGTTGCGGATTCGCTTCAGCCACCCATTCAATTCCTTCGCCTTCTGGCGAAACCTCTGGCTCGCCGTCTTGTGCCCCATCTTGAATGCCCCCCGGCGCGTCTTGTCGCAGTAGTGCGTGAATCCAAGAAAGTCGAAGGTCTCTACCTTTTTCCCCTCTCGTTGCGCTTTCTGCCACACGTACCGTCCAAAGGCAATGATGCGTGATTTCTTCTCTGAGACGCGCAGCCCAAACTTCGCTAACCGCTCCTTCAGCATCTCCCCGAAAGCGTAGGCTTCCTTCTCGCTCTGGAAGCACACCACAAAGTCATCGGCATAGCGAATCAGGCGAGCGTAGCCCCTCAACTGCTTCTTGACCTTCCGCTCAAACCACAGGTCAAGCACGTAGTGAAGATAGATGTTGGCCAGTATGGGACTGATGATCCCCCCTTGTGGCGTCCCTTGTTCCGTCGCCAGCACTTGACCCTCTTCCATCACTCCTGCCTTCAGAAAGCGGCCAATCAGTCTCAAGAGGCTGCTATCCGCAATCCTTTGCTTCAAGCATTCCATCATCCATTCGTGTTCTATGCTATCGAAAAACTTCTCGATGTCCATATCCACTACGTAGTTGACGGGCTGGGTCATCACCGTCTTGTCCAGTGCGTCCAGCGCATCGTGAGCACCCTTCCCGGGGCGAAACCCATACGATACCCCATCCAGAAAGTCTACCTCGAATATGGCCTCCAGGATTTTCTTGATCCCCATCTGCACTATCTTATCTTCAACAGTGGGTATCCCCAGCCCGCGCAGGCGTCCATCCCCTTTCGGTATGTACACCCGGCGCACCGCTTGCGGCCTGTAACGCTTCGCTTTCAGCCGCTCTACTAAATCCTTGAGGTTCTCTTCGAGGCCCTTCTCGTACTCCTCGACACTCACTCCATCTACTCCAGGAGCCTTATCCCTTTTCAACTCCCAGAAGCACGCTCTCAGAAAATCCTCCGTCAACAAATGGGCCAGTGACGTGAACCTCTCCTTCGGATTCTCTCGCGCTCGTCGAGTTAGGAAGGCCAGTTTCGTTGTCACCTGTACCCCAGTTCTGTGCCTGGCAGGTGTGTCCTTGTCCTCCCTCGCTGTTCCCGCTATCCCCTTCTCTCCACCTGCTTTCACAGGCTTCCCCGATACTATGGGATAGTCCGACTGCCGATGCATAATCTCTTGTCCTCCCTTACCGTCTATAGGCTTGTCGGGACATTCTACCAGGGAATGTATCGGCTCTCCCGAGTTCATACTGCCTCCTTGTAGCATCTCGCCATCCTCTCAGACCCCGTCGGGTTCTGGTAACCTCGCCTGTAGCGGTTGCCAGACTGCTGCCTGCTCCTTCATGAACAGTATCGGCCTCCGACACGATGGTAGATTTCGGGGCTCAATCGGTTCGCTTGCGCTACGGCTCGATGCCTCCCTTCTCTCAGCTCCATTTAGTTCGTTGCCTCCCTAAATGTGAGAGTTGGTGTTGGGCTGGTGGCTAACCTTTGCCCAAGATGGACTTCCACCATCAAGAAACAGTACGCTTTGCTCGGCGCACTCATGGATATACCTCCCAGCCCCGGTCTCCTAGAAGACCGGGTGAAGGAAGATACAGTCACAGATGCATCTGATCTCGGCTCCTGAGCCTGGAATCAGCGCTTCGCTCAGTTAAGCCCACCCAGCTGATATCTAACGCCGATCCCATCCTCTCGAAGCTCCCGCACAATCGTGTACCAGGCGCTGCCTCGCTCATCACGACAGCTGCTCAACTCCGACGCCAGTTTCATCCGCCGATGACGCTTCCCCATTATGTCCGCTCACCCCTGCACAACTCCCGCTCTCGGCTACTCTAACACTCGTACGACAGCTCACAATGAACAGCTCCTTTGCACCACGCGACAGATCAGATGGCGATCGCGCAAGTCGCACTAGTGAACCAGTCCGTCAACGGCACACCACGCCATTCTCGATCCTGAAGCTGCTGCTATGAGCAGGCACATTCCGTGGGCACGATTCGGTGAATGCTGCAGATTGCCCGTTCAGAGGCTACCGGTAGTCCATATCGAAGACAGGAGTCCTAGGTCTCTCAAGGAATCTGGCATTGACGCAGTTCCGTAGAGGCAGTCCACGTGCTGCCCGCAGCATCTGTTCTGCCGCTTTCACCCTCATCTCACGACGGGATTCTTCTGTGTAGAACGCGGCATGAGGTGTCAACAAGACGCGACCATCGAGCCAAGGCTCGCGATCTCTGAACGCCTTGACTAGTGGACACGCGGGATCGGGCGGTTCCTTCTCCAGTACATCCGCCCCGTAGGCACGGATACGCCCGTCCGCCAGCAACCTGTAGACTGCGTTGCCCGAGACTATCTTGCCGCGCGCGGTGTTGATCAGGGTCATCCCCGGCTTGCAGTACTTCAGCACATCCTCGCCAATCATGCCTTCTGTCTCCTCTGTCAGAGGAGCATGGATGGTCAAGAAGTCACTGTCCTCCACCAGTCCTCTCAGGGACTGATATCTCCGCATCTGATATGTCTTCTCGTACCCATCGGGCAGATATGGGTCATAGAAGGCAACCTTCATCCCAAATGCCTTCGCACGCAGGGCGACCGCTGTGCCTATACGTCCCATTCCCACACTGCCAAGGACGGTACCGGTCAACCGGAACAGCTCACCGCCGCTCTTGTGACTCCATCCCTTGGCTAGATCGCTGCGAACAGCTTCATTTAGCCGTTCCAGCTGCCGGGACAGCGCCAAGAGCAGGGCGAATGTATGGTCTGCGACCTCGTTTGTGCCATAGTCCGGCACATTGACGACCGGTATTCCCAACGCCCCTGCGGAGACGCAATCGACGTTGTCGTATCCAACGCCGACTCTGACGATCGCTCTACATGACCGCAGCCGGCGAAGGGTCTTGGCAGTCAAATCGATCTCGTGCCACATCTGCACAACAGTCAGATCAGCTACCTGATCAGGCAGTTCGTTCTCGTCCGTGCAGCCGAAACAGCAGATGCTTGCCTCGGAGCCTAGCACTTCCGATTCTACCCCGCACTCGGTCAAATGGTCAAGAATGCCACACTTCATCACTTCCTCCTGGTATAGCACGTGACTGTTCGCGGTATCACCTGCGGCGATACAAACGGAGACACGATATGGGCATAAGCGAACTGGACATCGAACCCACGAACTGCACACCAGCACCGCCAGACCTCACCTTGAGAGGTCTGAGACACCGCCCGACGAACTGGAGACATAACATACCGAAAGTGCTAGAGGTCTCCTCCATAAGTTTTTAGGGTAAAGCTAGGCGGGATGGTTCACAATAGGTTGACACTTTAACAATCGCATGGGCTTGCCAGAGGTGGCGATTT
>Ga0194126_10001147_pt1 | contig 44814 bp, 38 predicted proteins | sample TA2KigC150mmetaG_FD_148641 | JGI IMG/M metagenome (GOLD analysis project Ga0194126, IMG submission 148641) | Freshwater microbial communities from Lake Tanganyika, Tanzania - TA2015035 Kigoma Deep Cast 150m | ecosystem: Environmental > Aquatic > Freshwater > Lake | place: Tanzania: Lake... | reverse complement strand
AAGCCACAGTCAGCAAGAGACTGGCTCCCATAATGAGAGGGATTGTTAATGCTTTCATAGATGATTTAGTCTCAGTTCAAAGCCAAAATAACTCGGTTCGCCGAATATCAAAGCAATTTTTCGAACCGATTCCCAATACAGTGCATCCCAAAGTTGTCGATAGCGGCGGGCATCTTGCCTGCCGCAGAGGGCGTGCATCTTGCCGCCCGGAGCAACGCTTGAAATGAGGAGGCTGAATTCTATTACATTACGCACGCGTGATCCGCCGGGCAGGATGCCTCGGCTCTACGGCAGGCAGGATGCCCGCCGCTACGATTGTGCCGACAACTTCGGGATACATCGTTCGCAATACGTCCGAGGGTTTGGCGTTGATTAAGCCTGGCCTAGCCTATCGTTTCGCAAACCATGTTTTGGCCAGGGAATCATTCTTGAAGAATTCCAAGAGGAGCTTGGCCACTTTCTCGCGGCCAGACATTGCCGGGTGCGTTCCGTCTTGAGCGAAATCTGCATTGCTCCAGATCAAGCCGTCGAATTTGCGGCCTTTAACGGCGTTGGCCCAAAGGTAGGGCCCCCACAGGAGCAACGGTGCTTTGACGTCGCCCCGCCGCGCATCGAAGTTCAGAGCTGAATCACCCTTCATTTGGTCTTGCATGAGCCAGCGCGCCGCAAAAGCCGATTCGTAAGCGAATGGTTCTGGATTAAGAGGCGTTGTCGCATATCCTCCATAAATGCGGCTGCCAAGATAGACGATGCGCAAGTTGGGAAATCGCGTTTTGGCCAGTTGAAGCACGGCCAATGTGTCGCGCTGAAGTTTCTTGCCATGCTCCGCGAGATTTCCTTTCGGCCCTTTGTTCGCGAGTTTGATCCAGGCAATCTGAACTTGCTTCGCCGAAATATTCGCGGCTGCGAGCCGACGGTCAGCTTCGCTCCATGGACGGCCTTCGGGATTCGCCCATTCGGCCATGGCTTGGCCGCCTTGGGCGCAATCGACAATGGTCAACAGAGGAGACTTCGCGGGATCGGCATCCGCGAGGCGTTTGAAGACGGAGAATTCCTGAGTGGCGTTGGACATGCTAATCGAGATGAAAGCGATCTTTCCCGATTTGGACGGTACGCCCTCAGCATCGAGCGGTTCGACCTTGCGAAGCTCGGCTTCAGCGGCCTTATAATGTTCTTCGGGCGGGGTGTTGCGTCCCTGTCCGTACAATCCGCCGTCTTCGGCGTAATAACGGTCATTAGCAGACATATCGACCAGCGGGCTTAAGTCAGTCGATTCACGGGGCGTGAGTCGTGTCGGTTGGGCTTGCCCAACCGCGACCCATGCGACTGACGATAAGAGAACGATGAAAAGTGGAGTTCTCATAGGCTTTTCTGCTAGTTCCTCAAATCCTGGCTTAAGTGAACGGCGCGAATATCGCCCAGTCCGTCTACAAACGAGGGTTTTCGCCGCAGCGCATTTCTGCTACAACCCTCGACTTTCGAGTGAGAATCTAGTTGCTTCTCGACACGCATTCGGCTTTATGGATGTTTGCAGGCAGCGCGGAAATCTCTCTGGCCTTACAGCAAGACCTTACTGATCCAAATAACGAGTTGTATTTTAGCGACGCGAGTGCATGGGAGATTGTAATCAAAAACGCACTCGGCAAGAGCGCTGTCGTTTTTCAACGCAATCAATGTAGACAAATCCGCACTTTTCTTTCATCGCAGCTTCTGCAAAATCAGCCGGATCATAATTCAAACAATTGACTGTGGTTTCGCGCCAGTTTCACTCCATTGCATCAGAAGTTATGGACAAGCAAAAATCTCAAGCAAAAATCAGCCGCCGTTCCGCTATCGCGGGACTTTTCGCCGGTTTGGGCTGGGCGGCCTTCGCGCGCGCGGATGCGGCTGCGCAGGAACGTGTCGGCAGTGACGCTCCCATCAAGGCCAAGGAACCGCTCAAGATCACGAAACTCGAAACGTTCCTGGTCAAGCCCCGCTGGCTTTTTCTCAAAGTTCATACGAACGCCGGAATCGTTGGGTTGGGCGAGCCGGTTTTGGAGGGTCGTGCCCTGACTTGTGCTGAGGCCGTCAAAGAAGTCGAACCCTACTTGATTGGCAAAGATCCGCGGCGCGTGGCGCACCATTGGCAGGCCATTTACCGCCACGCTTTTTATCGTGGCGGCCCCATTCTCACGAGCGTTCTGAGCGGAATTGACCAAGCGTTGTGGGACATTAAGGGCAAGGCGTTGGGAGTTCCAGTTTACGAATTATTGGGCGGCCCAACTCGTGATCGCGTGCGCGTTTACGCCCATGCCCGCACGCCAGCGAGCATTAAGGAAGCGATGGCGCGCGGGTTTACCGCGTTTAAGACCGGTCCAGCCAGCCGTGTTCCGCGGCAACCGATGGGGCGCTACGTCGAATCGCCCGCCGCTGTGCGACACGCGATTGAGCGGTTTGCCGAGTTGCGCAAGACCGTGGGCGAAGATGCTGATATTGGAATTGATTTTCATGGCGCGATCAGTCCAGCAACGGCCAAGATGCTTATCAAAGGCCTGGAACCGTATCAACCGATGTTCGTGGAAGAGCCATGTCAGGCGCAAAACCACGATATCATGGCCGAGATCGCGCGCGGAACGCATTTGCCCATTGCCACGGGCGAGCGCGTTTTCACGAAGTGGGGCTTCCGCGAGGTTCTTGAAAAGAAAGCCGCAACGATTCTTCAACCTGATCTCTGTCACGCCGGCGGCATCACTGAAGTCCGACTTATCGCGGGTATGGCCGAAGCCTATTACGCTTCCATCGCCCCGCATAATCCGCTCGGCCCAATCTCGCTCGCGGCCGGCATTCAAATCGCGGCGTCGATACCTAATTTCATGTGTCAGGAACAAGTCAGTTTGGGCGACGGGTATCTCAAGAAACCGTTCGTGGTGCGCAGCGGCTATGTGGATGTTCCAACTGGACCCGGACTTGGCATTGAGTTGGACGAAAACGGGCTGGCGGACAAGATTGGCCACGATTGGCGAAACCAAGAAACATACGACCCCGATGACGGGTCGGTTGTCGATTGGTAAACAAAACGAACGCATCGGCCTGACTTTGTCGCGGTGCCTGTAAGCGCCGTAATAGGTTGAACCTTTGGCGATGCGCCGGACTCTGACTAGAACGACCTTCGTCGTAAACTTAATCGAGAACTTCGTCGAAAGAGCTTCCGTTGGGACAGCCGATCCAGTGTATGCCTAAGATTTGAGAGAGTGTGTTGGCCTATATGTCCGAGCTGCAACGCAGAGTCTCACGCTGCCGTATCTTCACAGGCGCAGCTGGGATGCTTCTTCTTCTCGCGCTCAATGGCAAAGCTCAAGGGGCGGACTTCAAGCGGGACATTCAACCGATCTTTTCCACGCACTGTTACTCATGTCACGGACCTGAAAAGCAGAAGAACGGTCTCAGGCTGGACCGTAAATCCAACGCAGTCTCGGGCGGCGATTCGGGGCCAGCTTTTGTTCCTGGCAAAAGTGAAACCAGCCGCCTGTTCCGCTACGTTGCCGGATTGGACAAAGAGGTGATCATGCCTCCGAAAGGGGAGCGGCTGACGACCAATCAAATCCAGCTCGTGAAAACCTGGATTGATGCGGGCGCGCCTTGGCCCGATGATCCCGCGGAAATCTCGGCTCTCAGTTCGAATGGACAACATTGGGCTTTCCAACCGCCGAAGAGACCGGCTGTGCCGAACGTGAGACGCGGCAAATGGGTCCGCAATTCCATCGACGCGTTCGTTGCCGAAAAGCACGAGTCGATGGCTCTGGAACATGCTCCCGAGGCTTCGCGCCATGTTTTGATTCGCCGGCTTTCCTTCGACTTGCTCGGCTTGCCGCCGTCACCTGCGGAGATCGAATCGTTCGTGAATGATACTGCATCCGATGCCTGCGAACGTTTGATCGAACGGCTTTTGAGTTCGCCGCATTATGGCGAGCGCTGGGGAAGGCATTGGCTCGACTTGGCGCGCTGGGCCGAGACGGACGGATATGAAGCAAACGATTTGCGGACGTCTGCTTGGCATTATCGAGATTATGTGGTGAAGAGTTTCAATCAGGACAAACCTTATGACCGGTTCCTGCGCGAGCAGATTACCGGCGATGAACTCCTTCCGTATTCGGATGAGAATCTCATTGCTACAGGGTTTCTGGCGGCGGGCCGGCTCAACAACAATGAAGAAGACAAGGCAATTCAACGTAATGAGATGCTGGTCGATGTCGCCAACGCGGCGGCCAGCGGGACGCTCGGATTAACGTTGAATTGTGCCCAATGCCACGACCACAAGTTCGATCCGCTGACGGCGCGCGATTATTATCGGTTTCAGGGATTCTTTCTGCGCGGACAGATGAATACGCTCCTGCTCAAAGATCCCGAACTCTGGAAAACCTACGAAGCCTCGATCCCGCCCGAACTCGAAATCGCCAGGAAACTGCGCTGCGCTCTTTACGATCCGGCTCGCGCGCGCTTGATCGAGGAGGCCCAAGCAAAGCTATCAGCGGAAAGTTTGGCCGCGCTCAAAGTTCCCGCGGACAAGCGAACTCCGGATCAGGTCGAATTAGCGAAGAAAGCTGAAAAAGACTTGTCCTTTTCAAAAGACAAAGTTGAGAAAGCGTTGTCTGAAGACGACCAGAAACTGTTCAAGGAGTTGGAAAAGAAAATTGCGAACATCGAAAAAGATTTGAAAGAGCGCAAGCCGCAGACTTGGGGATTCTATTCGCCGATGACGAGCCCGCACCACGTCGAGACGCTGCCCGGACGCGGCATGTATCCATTGCCTTACGAACCGCAAAAGCTGAAAGAGGCCAAGGTGCGTTTGCTCAAGCGCGGGGACGTCCGGCGTCCGGGCGACGATCTGAGTCCTGGGCTTCCGGAAATTCTGCTTGGCAGCGCCAGATCGGCGCGACAACGCGACGTTCAGACCGGCGCAAGGGAATTTCGAAGCGATGAGGTTTCAGTTGCGATCCATTCGCGGTCGGCTCTAGTCGATTGGTTGACGAGCCGGAACAATCCATTGACTGCGCGCGTTTGGGTGAACTTCATCTGGCAACAGCATTTTGGACGAGGCCTCGTCACCGCCGCCGGCGATTTTGGGACGCAAGGCGCGAAGCCGACGCATCCCGAATTGCTTGATTGGCTGGCAACAGAACTTGTCCGCTGCGGCTGGAGCACCAAACATATTCATCGTCTCATCGTCCTGTCCAATACCTATCGTCAGGCATCGCAACCCAATGCAGCGAATGCGAAAATCGATCCGGACAACATATTCCTCTGGCGTTGGTCGCCGCGCCGCTTAGAAGCCGAAGTCATCCGTGATGCGGTTCTTGCGGTCAGCGGAGAACTCGATCGGCCCCTCGGAGGGCCAAGTGTTTCGCCCGGAGAAGAGAAGAGAAGAAATTGCGGCGCTCCCTCTACTGGCGCCAAAAACGCCATGAGTTTCCTGTCATGCAAGCGCTGTTTGACAGCCCGACTGGCAACGAGAGCTGTCCTCAGCGGCATGTTTCGACGGTTTCGTTGCAGTCGCTTTACTTGATGAACAGCGACTTTCTTTTCCAGCGTGCTCGCGCTTTTGCCCAACGTGTTTTGGTTCGCGCGGGCCGTGATCGCGACCGGCAAATCGAGGCCGCTTTCGTACTGGCGCTCGGGCGGCGGCCTGAAGCGGATGATTGGGACCTGGCTCGTTCATTTTTCGAATCGACGAATCGATCTCGCAAAGAGGACATAAAGAAAGCAAGCGATCGCGAGCTGCCTCAAGCCTTGCTTCACTTCTGCCACGCTCTTCTGAGCCTGAACGAATTTGCTTATCCCGAATAGCAGCCGGGGACAAATCGGACAGGTGCGGACAGCTTGCAAGCATACTCCCATTCAGCCCTCGTCAATGACTTGGCCGACTGATATTGTGATTTGTGAAGACAATCAAACCTATGGGCGAAGCCACTGTTCCAATTACGGTTCAGAACTGGCTGGACATCGAAAGAATTGCATTGGGCGAACGTGCAGAGCCTCCCCGCGCCGTAAAAGCTCAGGCTTTGGTAGATTACCGGCGCAGTTAGATTCTATTTGCAAGCATCGCTCATCAAGCAACTCGGACTGCGTCCTATCCGGGAAATCACCTCTCGAACAATGGCGAACGTTAGCGTCCGGCGGCGGGTTTTCGAATGTGGACCTCGAGATTCAGGGACGGTCAGCATCCTTCGAAGTAGTTGAGCTTCCGGACGAACTTCCGAATGTAGTTGGGCAGACTCCGCTGGAAATTCTGGACTGGGTGGTGGACACGCGATCGCGCAAGCTTATTCCCAACCCCGCGCATCCTCACGGCGAAATGTGCGACGACTTTTGAAGATAAAAGACTGCGCTCACCGCCAGACCGATCTCAATTCCCACACCTCAAGTGTCTTTACCTTCGGTAATTCGCCGCTCGAAAATAGTTCGATCCTCCGTTCACTTGCGTTCGGCAGAATCAAATCTGTCACTACTGATTCGCCATCGTTGGCGAAGACTTCGAGCGATGAGGTGTCCAGGAAGAGGCGCAATCGAACGCGGCCATTGGGCAGGCGAAGCGGCGCTTCGTGAACAGCGGCGAACTTGGAATGGAAGTTCGTCCGGCCCGAGCGCGTGCGATCGACATACAATCGGCCTTGCGCCGCGTCGCAGCCGACAACCATTTCTTCAGCAGAGCCGGTAATAAGCTTAAGGCCAAACTGCCCCGCACTCTCGACCGGCGCGAACTCGGCTTCGATTTCATGCAGCGGATTGTTCCACACTTGTTTGCTAAGCCAGGCATTTGCTGCAACGCCCGATGCGTTGCGCAACCGGCGGTTTTTGCCGCGTAACGTGCGCAACTCGCCAACAGGTTCCTGGACCAGCCGCAAGCCTTGCGGCGTCGTGCGCAACTCGAGTTCCCGCGGCACGGTCATAGCGCTGCGCCAGGGTGACGTCGGCACGTCTTGCGCGTATTCCCAATTACTCATCCAACCGAGCCAGAGCCGGCGGCCATCGCGTTTGGGAATGTCGGACCACGAAACGGCGGCGTAGAAATCGCGCCCGAAATCGGCCCACAACGCTGCCTCCGTGGCGGGCCGCGCCGGTTGGTCGGCTAAAAGGATGTGATCGACATTGATGTGCCCCCAGCCGCCGCTGTGCTGGTCCACAATTTCGAGCGCTGCATTCTTGCCGCGGAACTCGCGCACATCCCAGGATTTCCAGTTGAGTTGCTCGGCGTTGTCGCCGGTCGCGGTCCGCACGGCTCGGCCATCGACGAGCAGGTTCAGACAAGTTTTTCCAGCGTGATTACCGCCACCGATGAGAAAACTAAGATAGCTGTGCGACAGTGTAAATTCGCCGGACGTCAGCGTGCCTTGAGGTCCATCGCCTCCTTTGAACGAATTGACGAGTCCGCGCCCGCGAAAACCTGACACGGCCTGTTGTCCCTGAAACTGGCCGCGAGCCGGTTGCGACCCGAAAGCTTCGCCGCTTGCGCGCCATGATGGGTAATCGTCGCGTTCAAAGTCAGCAACGACCGTTCCTTGCGGGACGAATTCAGGCGTTCCTCTCGGGTGAGACGCCGCATCGAGTGTGAAGGAGGCGCCGTCAAAATCTCCAACGAAATATTGGCAACCGGACCCCCCTGCAGGCGCGCCTGAACCGACGTTCACAATCAAAGCCCATTTCGACACGCGCCATTGGCCTTCGACGCGGATCGGAAACAAATCGGGACATTCCCAGATGCCCTTGGTCGAGCCTGCCGGGCCGAAGTCACTCAAGTGCGTCCACTCTTTTAGGTTAGGCGAACCGTAGAAACGCACCTTGCGCTGCACCGGCCACGCCACAACCATGACCCAGCGGCGAGTTGGTTCGTGCCAGAACACCTTCGGATCGCGGAAATCTCTTTCGCCAATGTCGAGCACGGGGTTGCCGGAAAACTTCGTCCAGGTGCGTCCGCGGTCCGTGCTGTAGGCTATATGCTGATTTTGCAGCGGTTTTGTCGTGTAATGGCCGGTATAGATGGCGACAAGCGGTGGGCGGGAATCATTGCCAAATCCGCTCGTGTTCTTCCAATCCACGACGGCGCTTCCTGAAAAAATCATGACGCCATTCTCTTCGGCCAACGCGACTGGCAAATGTTCCCAATGCACGAGGTCGCGACTGACGGCGTGGCCCCAGCTCATGTGACCCCATTTGTCGCCGAACGGATTGTGCTGGAAGAAAAGGTGATACTCGCCGTCGAAGAAAACCATTCCGTTCGGATCGTTCATCCAGTTGCGTTCCGGCGTGAAATGGAACTGCGGACGAAACGGCTCGCGATAACTTTCGGCGGCGAAAACTTGACAGGCGATGGTCAAGAAAAGGATTCCCACGGTCAGTTGAAGGGAAGCGTGAAAGCGGCTGGTCCGTTTTAGCTTTTCCCCAAGCAAGGTTCGCTTCCGATCGTCCAGGGTGCAGATATTCATGGCTGCATCCTGCCATGAATGCCGTCCCCCGCGCACCAAGATTAGAGCGCTTCTCAAAACAGATTTCCGGATCGGCAGGGAAGGCTGCCGCGCTCCCGGCAAACCAGCGAGTTTGCCCCGGGAGTTTGGGCATTTTGCGAGCAATCCCAAACGGGATTGCCATTGAAGATGTCCAAACTCCATCCGGAAATCTATAGCGCTGACTTGGCGGCACTGCGCGTGGACATGGGTAACGGTGGAATTAGTCTCTTGCGGCAAACACGACCTCGCCGTGGATCACGGTCATGATGCAACGCGTTTTGAGAATATCCGGTTCCGCAATTTTCATGATGTCAGCCGAGAGCACGGTTAGATCGGCAAGCTTCCCCGGTTCAATCGAGCCTCGCAGGTTCTCTTCAAAAGCTGCGTGGGCGGGCCAAATCGTAAACATCTTGAGTGCTTGCTCGCGGGTCACAGCTTGTTCCGGATGCCAACCATCACCGAAGAACCCGCGCTGATCTTTGCGCGCGACGGCCGCGTAAAATTCAATCATTGGCTCGCCGCGTTCAACCGGTGCGTCGGAGCCGCCCGCGATGACGGAACCCTGCTTGAGCAGCGATTGCCAGGCATAAGCGCCCTCGAGCCGCTTTATTCCCAATCGACTCGGCGCAAAATGCAGATCACTGATCGCGTGCGAGGGTTGCATCGAAGGGATCACACCCAGTTTGGCGAAGCGAGGAATGTCTGACGCGTTGATAACTTGCGCGTGCTCGACACGCCAACGCGGGTCCTTCACTTCCCGTTCTTCCGGCGGCACAGCACGGAACGCTTTCTCGTAGAGATCGAGGATGACCCGGTTCGCGCGATCGCCGATGGCATGCGTTTCAATTTGAATTCCCTTGCGCAAGGCTTCGACGAACATCGGCATTAGGTCCTCTTCCTTGTGCATCAGAAGCCCGCTCGAATCGTGGTCCGCATAAGGTTCAAGTAACGCTGCGCCTTTCGAACCAAGCGCGCCGTCGATGCTCACCTTAATGACGCGCACAGTCAGGCGCTGATCGAATGTTCCCAACGTGGCGCCTTCATTGATCAATCGTTGCGCCTCGGAACCAGGACCGCCGATGGCTTGATAGACGCGCAATTTCATCCGGCCCTCGGAATAAAGCTTCTTCAGTCGCTCAACCTCGGCGAATGAACCGCCGGCGTTTTGAATTTGAGTCCAGCCCAACTCAACGCTGCGTTTCGCGCCGAGCAATAAAGCCTGTTCTCGGTTGGCCTCAGTCGAAGGCGGAATGTACCGGCTGACCAATCCTTGCGCGCGGTCGATGAGCATTCCATTCGGTTCACCGTTGGTTTTGTCCTTCATGATCTCGCCGCCGGATGGGTTCGGCGTGTCCTTGGTAACGTGAGCGATTTTGAACGCGAGGCTGTTCGCCACGGCGCCGTGCCCGTCGGCGCGCCAAAGAAAGACCGGATGATTCGGCGAACTCTTGTCGAGGTCCCAGCGTGTGGGAAAGGCTTGAGGTTTCCAAAATGTCTCGATCCACCCGCGTCCAGCCACCCATTCCCCAGGTTTGGCCTGCTTGACGCGTTGTTCGACTTTAGTCAGGAATTCCTCCAAGCTCGTGGTGTCCTCCAAGTTGAGCGTCATTTCACGATCTCCGACTCCGCCGAGATGGTAGTGCGAGTCGGTTAATCCTGGGAGAACTGTCCGGCCGCGCAAATTGATGACGCGCCTGGCGGCGCCTTCATGAACGCGGACGCCGGCATTCGACCCAACAAAGAGGAACTTGCCATCTTTGATGGCGATGGCTTCGACGCGCGGTTGCCGTTCGTTGACAGTATAGACATTCCCGTTCTTGAGCACCAAATCGGCGCTTTGCGCCCAAACGGCGACAGAGCGTATCAGCAATGCCGCGCTGGCAAATGCGAACGTAATTCTTCTGAAGACCTTCCTAAGCTTGATCTTAATCATAATCCTACTTTCCATGAACCTGCTTGTGAACCGTGGCCGGCGAAGGCGAAAAGCAGCCCCGCTCCCTAACCCTCTCCCCATCGGATGGGGCGAGGGAAAGTTTTTGCGTAATCGAATCGATTCAAACTTATCTAAGGCGCACGCGCCCGCATCTTGGGCTTAGCGCACGTAGTCGCCGATACCGGGCCGGTGTTCCTCTTCCGGATACTCACGCTCATCAACGCGCGCCACCCTAACACAATCCGTGATCCGTCTTATCACTTCGGGATGTTCGGCCGCCACGTTGGCCGTTTCCTTCGGATCAGCCTTCAGGTTGTAAAGCTCGAATGCGCTCGCGGGCCGCGGCTTGACCGCTTTCCAATCGCCCATGCGAACAGCTTGCGTGAGTCCCTGGGCGGCCGGTATTTCCCAATATAAGAAGTCATGCTTCTTTTGCGCCCCTTTCCCCAGCAGCGTCGGCATAAATGAGATGCCGTCGATCCCGTTCGGCGCCGCGGCGCCCGCCAATTCGGCCAATGTCGGCAGCACGTCCCAGAACGCACAGATGTGGTCGCTCACGGCGCCAGCTTTGATCTTCCCTGGCCAACGGACAATGAGCGGATCGCGAATGCCACCCTCGTACCAGTTGCCCTTTGATCCGCGCAAGCCGCCGGTGCCATCGAAGAATTCACTCAATGGTTGCCATTGATTTCCTTGCGCGCCGTTGTCCGAGCTAAAGAAAACGATCGTGTTCTCGTCCAGCTTCAATTCTTTAAGCAAGGCCATGACTTCACCCACGCTGCGGTCCAATCGACTGACCATTCCAGCATATGTCGCATAGGCATCGTCTGAACTAATGTAACCCGGGCGCGGGTCCTTAATTGTCTTTTGCGGGAACTGGCCGCGGTACTCCTTTTCCGAATCTTCCGGCACCGTCAATTCAACGTGCGGAATCGTATAAGGCACATAACAGAAGAACGGCTTGTCATGGTGACGGCGTATGAAGTCGAGAGCGTGCTGTTGAATCAAATCGTGAGAGTACCGGCCGCGCTTGCCGCCTTCATTTTCCGGCAGCAGAACCTTCGTGTCATTTTTCCAAAGCCAATACGGATAGTAAAAGTGCGCATGGACTTGGTGATAGCAACCAAACCATTCGTCGAACCCTTGTTTGATAGCGACGCCAGGTGTACCCATATCGCCGAGGCCCCATTTGCCAAACCCGCCTGTGAAATAGCCCGCCTTCTTCAACAATTCCGCGACCGTCACGTCGGAGTCATACAGGTATCGGTTCCTGCCGTTGTTGCGGACCGGCGTGTGGCCCGTATGCAATCCTGTCATCAGTGTCGAGCGCGATGGCGCGCATACATTCGAGCCCGCGTAGCATTGGGTGAAACGCATCCCCTCGTTCGCGAGCCGGTCGATGTTTGGCGTTCGAATCTTCTTTTGCCCGTAACAACCGAGCGCCCCATGTCCGAGGTCATCAGCGAAGAGAAAGACAATGTTAGGCCGGCTTGCGGCAGCGCAGTCTTCGAAACTCTGGATCGCGGTGATGAAACTCAAAAGGAGCCAGGAACAAAGTCGCGTTTTCATCCTGCAGACAACTTTAGATGAAAATCGCGTCAACGAGCAATTGTTCAATATCAATCAAACAATCAAACGGCGCATCCCGAAGTATCCCGAAGTTGTCGGCACAATCGTAGCGGCGGGCATCCTGCCTGCCGTAGAGACGGGGCATCTTGCCCGGCGGATCACGCGTGCGGCCTAAACAGCGCAAACACCGAGTCTCAAACGCCGCTCACAGCGGCAGGATGCGCGCCCTCTACGGCAGGCAGGATGCCCGCCGCTACCAAACAGCGCCGTCGAAAATCTTGTTCATCGCGGTTGATCTGTGGCAAATGTAAGGCGCTTTATGGAATACGAAGCTGTCATCGGGTTGGAAACGCACGTCCAGCTCAAAACGAAATCGAAGATGTGGTGTGGCTGTCCGAATGAATTCGGCGCCGAACCGAACACCAATGTTTGTCCCGTCTGCCTCGGCCTTCCCGGTGTTTTGCCCGTCGCCAACGAAGAGGCGTTGCGCTTAACGGCGCTGACTGGCTTCCTGCTGAACTGCACGATCCCGCGCTCGGCGAAGTTCGATCGGAAGAATTACTTCTATCCGGACATGCCCAAAAACTATCAGATCACGCAGTACGACCAACCCTCCACGGCGAATGGCTATGTCGAGTTCGAATTCGATGGCGGCATTTCCCGTGTCCGCATTACCCGCGCCCATCTCGAGGAAGATGTCGGCAAGAATTTCCATTTCGAACGGCACAGCGGAGTTGATTTCAACCGTGCGGGCGTTCCGTTGATGGAAATTGTTTCCGAACCGGACATCACCAGTGCCGAGATGGCGTACGCTTACCTTAATGCGCTGAAGGACATCTTGGTTTATGGCGGAGTGAGCGATTGCGATATGGAAAAAGGCATGGTGCGCTGCGATGTCAACGTGAGCGTCCGCCCACAAAGTCAGCAGGAACTCGGGGCCAAGATCGAAATCAAAAACATGAATAGCTTCAGCGGCGTGCGCCGCGCTTTGGAGTATGAAATTCCGCGCCAAATCGATGTCGTGAGGAAAGGGGGGAAGCTAAGCCAGGAAACACGCCGATGGGATGACATTGCTTGCGTCACCGAGACCATGCGCAGCAAAGAAATGGCCCATGATTACAGGTATTTTCCTGAACCCGACTTAATGCCGTTTGTGCCATCCGCCGAATGGCTGGAGGAGGTCCGCCGGCGCGTGGTCGAACTGCCGTTGGCGAAGAAACGGCGGTTCATGACCGATTATCAATTGCCGGCGACCGATGCGGAAACGTTCGTAAAAGATGTGCCGCTCGGAGAGTACTTCGAAACGATGGCGCGAAAATCGAAAAACCCAAAAGCAATCGCGAATTGGGTTATCAACAATCTCCGCGCCAAGATGGCCGAAAGCTTTACGGCGTTGGCTGAACTAAAATTCAAGCCAGAACATCTGCTCGAACTGCTTGGCCTGGTCGAGAGCGGCAAGATCAGCAGTCGCATCGCTCAGGAAGTTTTTGCCGAGATGTTCGCCAGCGGCCAATCGCCGAACGACATTGTCCAGAGCAAAGGCTTGGCCCAAGTGAGCGACACGGGCGCCGTCGAGAAATTCTGCGACGAGGCCATTGCCGCCAACCCGAAAAGCGCGGAGGATTTCCGCGCCGGCAAAGCGGCCGCGCTGAATTTTCTGAAAGGTCAAGTGATGAAGTTAAGCAAAGGCAAAGCAAATCCGAATCTGGTCGGCGAAATTTTGGAACGGAAACTTCGATAGCCTAATCAGGAACGGAATGATACGTTACAAGGCACTATGAGTCTCGCCGAACTCAAAGAGCAAGCGGCCGCGCTGCCTCCGAACGAGCAAGCAGAGTTGGCGGCTTATTTGGCCGAGCAGTTGCGACGAGACGACCCAGCGTACCGGACCGAATTGGCGCGGTTGATTGAGGATCGTGATCCAAACAATTGGGTGCGGTGGGATGAAGTCAAAAAAGAGTCCAGAAACTAAGCCGCATGCCGCAAAAGTATGCCGTCTTTCCGCGGTTCGAAGCTGCGGCACTTTACCGCTCACTACGCTGGCCCGAAAGAGATCAATTAGAGCGTTTCTTAGATGCGTTGCAGAGCTACCCGTTTATCGAGGGAGAGACAACCGAACGAGATGCCGCAGGCCGCACTGTCGCAGTGAAGTTTCTCGGTAAGTTCAAGATTGTCTATTGGGCCGACCATTCAGTTAAGGAGATCAAAGTGTTGAGACTGGAGCGTCTCTCCAGGAAATGACATACAAAGCCCGGTGAACGTGCCCAATCTCTTTCCCACCTCGATCGTCGGCTCAATGCCGCGATCGGACTTCGTCAAGGATCTGATTTCACGCGAGCATGAAATTTCTGCCGACGAATATCAGCGCCGCATGGACGCCGCGGTGCGCTACATCGTCGCCGTTCAAGAGCAGGCCGGCTTGGACGTGCTAACCGATGGCGAATGGCGGCGCAAATCGTACATTGGCGTTATCGCGGAATTGGCTCACGGATTTGAACTGAGTCGCAACCCGCAAGATGGCCGGCCCTGGACCATCGTCGTGGACCGGCTTTCTCCGAAGACGCCGGGATTTATTGCCAAAGAAGTTAGTTTCACCCGCGACATTACTTCACGCTTGGTCAAAGCGACGTTGCCCTCTCCGGCCCTGCTCGGCGAGCGCATGTGGGACCCTGTGAAATCCGCCAGGGCCTATCCAACCCGCGAACAGTTTGTCGTGGCTTGTGTTCCGATATTGAGGCGCGAAGTCGAGCTGCTCGCGAAAGCTGGCGCAAACATCATTCAAATTGATGATCCGCATCTCTGCCTCTTTGTTGTTCCTGAAGTTCGAGCACAGCACGAAAACGCGGATCGATCGGCCGACTTTGCCGTCGATGTCGTGAACCAAATCGTTAGTGATTTGCCAGGGGTCAAGTTCGCAGTCCATCTCTGCCGGCGCGCGGGTGCGCGTTCACGAGGCGAAGCACAACATCAAGGCGGATTCGACTGCATTCTTTCGCAACTCAACAAGCTCAAGGTCCAGCATTTGACGATGGAATTTACAACGCCCGGCGCGGGAGATTTCGCCGTGCTTAAGAAGCTTCGCGAAGACTTGGAAGTGGGGCTCGGCTGCGTCGATGTAACACCTGGCAAGATTGATTCTCCTGAAATAATTGCCGGGCGCATTCGACAAGCGCTTCGACACATCGACGCGAGGCGAGTGACATTGAATCCCGATTGCGGGTTTGCGCCAGGCTCCGGAGCGGTTGTGAGTATTGACGAGGCTTACCAAAAGCTCTGCAACGAGGCGGCAGCGGCGCGGATGCTGAGAGACGAGTTCGGCGGCACTGGCAGATGATGGCCAGCAATTGTGGCATGATTCTGGACGCGACTTCCAAAGCCGAGGTGAGAGGCCGAAGGTTCACGCGTCACTTCATTGGTTTAGGAGCCCCCAGCACGCTCGAACATGCGTTAGTCGCTGCGCCAGAGGACGGGCGCCCTCTGCGATCATGACCGAGTTCAGCTCATCCGCAAAGCCAGCGAAGCCCGGCCATTCATGGAATCATGATCCCTACGCCATCCTGAGGAACCGGGATTTTGTCCTTTACCTTATCTCTCGCTTCATTGCGTCGCTCGGCCAACAGATGCTGACAGTCGCGGTCGGTTGGGAATTATACGAACGGACCAATGCGGCACTGGCTTTGGGTTTGGTCGGCTTAACGCAAATGGTTCCAATGGTCCTGGCGACTTTGCCGGCTGGCCATGTGGCAGACAGCTACAATCGCAAGGGAATCATTCAGGCCATGACGCTGGCTATTCTCGCCGCGAGCCTGGGCTTAACATTTGTCTCGGCGTTTCGGCTGCATGTCTTTTGGATTTATCTCAGCCTGTTCGTCGCTGGCACAGCTCGGACTTTTTTATGGCCCGCCAGCGCGGCGTTTCTGCCGCAGCTCGTCCCGCGCGACCAATTCGCCCGCGCCGTCACGTGGAATACTGGAAGCTTTCATCTCTCCTCGGTTCTAGGTCCCGCGCTGGGCGGAACGATCATCGCTATAACGCGCAGTGCGGCGACTGTCTTTGCGGTGAATGCTTTGGCGTTGCTGATCGTTTTCACGCTCCTTGTTTTCGTGCGCAGCCGTCCTGTCACGCTCGCGAGAGAAGAGATGACGATCGCGAACTTGATCGCCGGTTTTCGGTTCGTTTTTTCGACGAAGGTCATTTTGGGAACGATCACGCTTGATCTGTTCGCGGTCTTGCTTGGCGGCGCGACGGCACTCCTGCCAGTTTATGCGAAGGACATCTTGCGCGTCGGTCCTACGGGGCTCGGTTTCTTGCAAGCCGCTTTGCCTATGGGATCGCTACTGACCGCCTTCATCCTTGCGCATCGTCCACCTTTGGAAAAGGCGGGTCGGGCCTTGCTTTGGTCTGTGGCGGCTTTCGGTCTGGCGACCATCGGGTTCGGCTTCTCCACTTCGTTTTGGTTCTCGTTTCTGATGCTCTTTGTTTGCGGCGCCGCGGATAATGTCAGCGTCGTCGTGCGCCATACGTTGGTGCAACTGCTGACGCCGGATGAAAAGCGCGGGCGGGTTTCGGCGGTAAATAGCCTTTTCATCGGAACATCCAATGAACTTGGCGGATTCGAGTCCGGTTTCGTCGCGCATTTGTTCGGCCCGGTAATTTCCGTCGTTTCTGGAGGGATTGGAACTATCCTGGTCGTTATTGCGGTCGCAATGAAATGGCCAGAGATTCGGAGGTATGGGCGATTGGATAGTTGAAGACCGAGAATCGGCGATTAACGCAACGCAGAGGCGCAGGGATGCAAAGACGCCAAGCCGAACCAAATCGGTCGAGATAGAGGTGTTTGTTGCGGCTTGCCAATCGGGTGAAGCTCGATTCCTGTTCAAGTCTTTGCGTTTTTGCGTCCTCGCGCCTTTGCCTTAATGCGCTTATTCAGTTCATCCCAGAACTCATCGCCAAGACGGCTGGACTCCTGGTCATATCGGCGAAGAACGCGGTTCACGTCGTTCTGGACGGCCGCGTGATAGCTCACCCTCATCGGCGGCGTGTTTGCTCGACTCGGCGAACAAATTCCTCGTGCGAAATCTCCTCGGACCGTCCGTTGTCCAGATCGGCATCGCGCTGCAGAACCTCCTCGTCAGAAAGCTCAATTTCCAGCGAAAGCGTTTCGAGCAGTGAAACCGCCAGACGTGCCCGTTCCTTCTCGTTCAGCGCCAGCGCTTGTTTTTCAACTTCCGCAAGACTCATGGCGGGAAGCTACCAAACCGAAGTTATCCGCGCCAGCGGTGAATTGCGAAGAAGCACTTCAGCTAGTTTTCATTGTTGGTTGACGGTGTTTGTGGCAGCTTCAGATCATGTCCACAACGACCAACTCAATTCCACGAGTTACTGGCCTGGCGGTGACTGCTTGCCTGCTGGCCGGGATTTCGACGTTCCTTGCTATTCAAGCTGGCGACTCTCAACTGCTGGAAACTCGAAAAATTTGGGATGCCGCGCCACACAATGCCTTCACCGATTTGACTCGATTCAATGGCGACTGGTTCTGTGTTTTTCGTGAAGGCCAAGCGCATGTTTCTCCAGATGGCGCTCTGCGGGTCATTACGTCGAAGGATGGAGAACGCTGGAGTTCAGCTGCGCTCCTCACGGATTCCAAAAGCGACCTTCGCGACGCGAAAATTACAGTCACGCCCGACGGACAGTTGATGCTCAGCGGCGCAGCGGCGCTTCATCAACCAGCCGAATTCAAGCATCAATCGCTCGCGTGGTTTTCAATGAACGGCAAAGATTGGAGTGCGCCGGTCAAGATCGGTGATCCGAACATGTGGCTTTGGCGAACGACCTGGCACAAAAATCAGGCCTATAGCGTCGGCTACGATACTGCGGGCGAGAAATTCATCCGGCTTTATTCGAGCAAGGATGGACGTCAATTTGAGCCCTTGGTGTCCACGTTATTCGACGAAGGTTATCCAAACGAGACCTCGATCATCTTTCAGCCAGATAACACCGCGCTTTGCCTGCTGCGACGCGATGGGAATCCAGGAACGGGCAAACTGGGGCTTGCCAAATCGCCCTATGCTCAATGGGAATGGAAAGATCTCGGCTTGAAGATCGGCGGGCCGCACATGATTCGGCTGCCTGACGGCCGGATCGTTGCTTGCGTCCGGCTTTATGATGGAGGGGCGCGGACAGCGTTGCTCTGGATTGACCCAGTGAACGGCAAGGCGACGGAGTTTCTGAAATTTCCTTCGGGCGGCGACACGAGTTATCCGGGGCTCTTTTGGCACGAAGACGTGCTTTGGGTGAGCTATTATTCTTCGCACGAAGGCAAGACAAGCATTTATCTGGCGAAGGTAAGGTTGCCGAAGGTGTGAGCCGTAACGATGCCGTCAAAGCCGCCCCTCTCCATGAACCTGCGCGGCAGGATGGGCGTCCCGCCTGTCCAGCATTTGTGCACACCAAGACTGGATGAGACAGGCGAGACGCTCCGTCCTACCAGGTTCATGGGCGCAATGCGCGAAAATCTGTTTCGGAGAGACCTCTCCTCATCCGACGGGGCGAGGGAAAAGACCGTCATCCAGCGCATTTGCCTTCAGGAAGTAAGACGGTCAGTTGCGTTCGCAAAGAGTCTCTTCCCTCTCCCCATAGGATGGGGAGAGGGTTAGGGAGAGGGGGAAATGCACCGCCGCTTTTCTCGTCCACCTTTGCCTCCAATCGAATGGGCACCCGCAGCGCAAAACCGAACTTTAGGTGATGACGAAGTCCACCTTTGGTGCGCGTCGCTTGACCAACCGGCGACGGAACGCGAATTCTTGGCCGAGACATTATCACCGGACGAACGCGAACGCGCAGCACGATTTCATTTCGAGGAAGATCAACATCGGTTCGCGGTTGGCCGCGGAGTGCTGCGGATGATACTTGGCGCTTACCTGAACCAACCGGCGAACGCGCTGGCCTTCTCCTATGGCAGGCGCGGGAAACCTTCGTTATCGAGTGCGCCGGGGCTCCAGTTTAACTTGGCTCACTCAGCTGGGCTCGCCTTGTACGCCATTACTAGCCATCGCGAGGTTGGGGTTGATGTCGAAGTGATCCGCCCGTTGTCTGACTTGAAAAGAATCGCCCAACGCTTTTTTTCGTCCAACGAAACGGCTCAGCTTTTGGCGCTGCCTGAAGCAGAGCATGAAGAGGCCTTCTTTAATTGTTGGACGCGCAAGGAAGCTTATCTCAAAGCGACTGGCGAAGGCATTACAGCGCCGCTCGATCAGTTCGAAGTCTCACTCATCCCTGGCGAACCGGCGGCCTTGCTGGCGAATCATGCGAATCCCCGCGAGGTTACCGAGTGGTCGATGTTTCACTTGAGGCCAGCCCCAGGTTGTGTGGGCGCGCTCGCCATCAAATCTCGCCGCGTGCGGGTGCAATGTTGGCAATGGCGCCCCGGCAAAGCCGCCTGACAAGCGTGACCTACTAAACGGTTGCCACCTTGTCGCGCCGGGACAGGCGGGACGCCTGTCCTACTTCAACGCGGATGCATGCGTTTGCAGCCACGTCACGTCCGAATTGTTGGCGGAAGGTTGGCTGTGACCGTGCCAATCGACTTGCCCGGGCCGGACCGTGCGGTTATCGCGCCACGTCTTCGACTCGACATGGCCATCGGCGAAGGCCATCGCGGCCGCGCGATTATGATAACTGGCTGGAAACATGAAAAAGTTCGGTTGCATCGTGACGCCAAAGAATGGCCAACAAATGCTATCCGGGTGGACATCGAGAAAAACGAAGAGTTCTCCCGGCGAAGGCGAATTGATCTCCCCAAGCTTATAGAAGCGTTTATATGCCGGCGGCGGTTCCCCTCGGCCTCCGCCCATCCCAGCCTTCCAGCCAAGAAACCAATTCATGGAATAACTGCGCACCTTGGGGACTGTGTATTGTCCAGCCCGCATGGTTTTGCGGTCAGATGGACATTTGTAGACAGCGGTCGAGGTCAAATAAGGGGCGAATTGCGCATATCGGCTGTCCGTCACCAACACTTGATTCGTCAAATCGGCTGGTGATCGGTTATGGTTGAGGTGTCCTTGTATCCACATGGGATTCGCGGGCGTGCCACCGCCATTGACGTAACCATTGTTCGGCAGCCGATCATAATTGTCGTTGCTGTACATAAGCCAGGAAAGCGCCAACTGACGTTGGTTATTGCCGCATTTGATACGGCGTCCTTGCTCCGTGGCTTTGGCCAAGGCCGGGAGAAGCAAGCTCGCTAAAATGGCGGTGATGGCGATCACCACCAACAGTTCAATCAAGGTGAAACCGAGGCAAGATCGGGCTGGATATTTTGAATTCGCAGTGCGCATACGGGTTCTGGGTTGCTCCGAATCATACCAGTTCGACTGCATTTTCCAATGGTAACGATATTACTGAGACGCGCTGCGGCGGTTCGCGGTTACGACCAAGAATATTGGCGGGTGCGATGGGGCGGATCTTTGCATTGCCCCCAATGGCAGGGACGGCGCGATGCGATTAAAACTGTCGGTCAGGGAGCGCCGCGTTTACGCGCGTTTACGCTGCAGAAACGCGAAACTGCCGGACGTCTCGAAACTCGTCAGAACCTTTTGACTCTGCAAACGTTTCTGCAGCGTAAACGCTGCACCTCCGTCAGGCCGGCGCCGTTACTGCTAGTAAAAGGGGCTTAGGCGGAGAACTGTTAGTTTTATTAGCGGGGTCAGAAGCCTTGTGCAACGTTTTGTTCTCTTTATGGAAATTAAAGTCAGCCTCGGGGTCGTTTTGCTGATCGCGACCGTATCGGCCACAGCCGAGACCGCCGTCGGTCCTTGGGTTCCCATCTTCAAAGGCATCGATCATTCCGTCAGCACGAATATTCCGAGCGGTGGTGATTTTGCCAACCGCCAGGTTGTTCACGCGTTCCGCGTGGACCTGGCCGATTCCGATATCCGCCCGCCTGCGCACGACACCGCGTCGAGAGGATTACGCAGCCAGCGTCCCCGAAATCGGCGCTTTGACCGTCAGCGATTTCTTGAGAACCAATCGCCTGCAAGCGGCGATCAACGCCAACTTCTTTGACGGCCGCAATTATTATCTGCCGGCTGGAACGCCCATGGACGTTTACGGCGTCGCCATCAGCGAAGGTGTTGTGGTTTCCGAACAAGAGGGACGCAATCACGCGGCCGCGATCTTCTTCGACGCCAACAACCGGCCAACCGTCGTTCATACGAATTGGCCGGCCCAAAGCATCGACGGTGTTTATACGGCCGTCGCCGGCAATTATCCTCTCGTTGTCGCCGGCAAGAATATCATTTCCCGGTCAGCTGCTCACGAGACCGAACCACGAACGGTCTTCGGTATTTCGCAAGACCGGCGCTATCTCTTTCTCGTCGCCATTGACGGCCGGCAACCTGGCTACAGCAATGGCGCGACTGATTACGAAAGCGCTGGCTGGTTCCTCCTGCTCGGCGCCTACGACGGCGTCAGTCAATATGGACGGGGGCGGCTCTACGACCATGGTCATCGAAGACAGCACCGGCGTTTCGAGCAGTCCGTTTACCGTCGAACGTCTCGAATCAAGCCGCTATTACCGGCTGCGAAGGTAATGCCCGTTGCGCCTTATAGTGTTTCTCGAAATAGATTGCCGGAGGGAGGGGCAAACCTGCTGGTTTGCCGGAAGCGCAGCAGCAATGCCCGCCGTCCGAGTTGGTAGGGCTGAGCGGCCGCTCAGCCGGCTTTGCCGCGAAAGAAAACGTGTGACTTTTCGCACGCGGAGCGGTAAGTAGGAGTATAGACTTTTTCCGCATGAGACGATTCGCTTACTTCACGTTAGTCCAGTCCTTCGTTTGCCTCGCATCGCAAGCAGTGCCGGCCAGCGCACAAACCGACGCGGCGAATCCCGAGTACTTCGAGAAGAACATTCGGCCTTTGCTGAAACAGTATTGTCTCGACTGTCACTCGACCGAAAAACAGAAAGGCGAGCTCGACCTCGAACGTTTTACGTTGCTGACCGAAGTGAAACGGCATCCTAAGGTTTGGCAGGCGGCTATCGAACAACTCACGACGAACGAGATGCCGCCCAAGGATAAACCCCAACCTAAGTCGGACGAACGTGAGCGCTTGGCCAGTTGGGTGCGAGGAATCCTCGACGATCTCGCGCGGGCTCGTGCCGGTGATCCCGGACCGGTCGTCCTCCGTCGATTGAGCAACGCGGAATACACTTACACCGTGCGCGATTTGACTGGCGTTGAAGTCGATCCCGCGCGCGAGTTTCCCGTGGATGGCGCAGCGGGCGAGGGTTTCATGAACACTGGCAATTCGCTCGTGATGTCGCCCTCGCTCTTCACGAAGTATCTTGATGCAGCCAAGGAAATCGCCAGTCACGCGGTGTTGCTGCCGGATGGTTTCGGTTTTTCGCCCAAGACAACGCGGCGCGATTGGACCGAAGAAACACTCGCGCAAATTCGCGAGTTTTATCGCGAATTCACCGACCCCCAGGGCGGCACGCGCGTCAATCTGCAAGGCATCGTTTATGACACCAACACCGGCGGCCGGCTGCCAGTCGAGAAGTACCTCGCCGCCACTCTGACGGATCGAGAGGCGTTGACGAAAGGCAGCAAGACTTTTGAGGAAGCGGCTCGCGAACGCGGATTGAGCGCCAAGTATCTCCGGGCTTTGTGGCGAATGCTGCATTCGGATGAGCCGTCGCTGTTGCTGGATAACCTTCGCCGTCGCTGGGGCGAAGCCAAGCCATCCGACGCGGCCGCGCTGGCCGCCGAGATCGGCGGTTGGCAGAACGCGCTCTGGAAATTTTCGAGTGTCGGTCACATTGGAAAAGTGGGTGGTCCGAAAGCCTGGCAGGAACCGGTCAATCCGATCACGACCAAACAGGAGGTGCGTTTCAAAATTCCGGCGGCTGCGGACGGCAAGGACGTTACACTTTATCTCATTGCGTCCGACGCCGCGGATGGTCGCGAACATGATTTTGCCGTCTGGCAACGACCGAGACTAGTCGCTCCAGGCCGCCCAGATTTGCTGTTGCGTGATGTGCGACAGATGGCGCGCGTTTTTGCGGAACGACGCGAACGCGTTTTCAGTTCAGCCGGGAAATGCTTGATGGCCGCTGCGGAAGTAAAGGGTGACACGACCGCTGCGGAAATTGGCGAACTCGCGCGCAAACATGGCGCGGAATCGGACGTCCTTTCGGCGTGGCTCGATTTTCTCGGCCTTGGGACAGGAGGAGTTTTGCGAATCGAAGGGTATTTGACTAACACGATTGCCAGCTCGGCTGGTTACGATTTCGTGAAAGGGTGGGGGAGCCACAGTCTGCCGCTCTTGGTGGCGAATTCCACGGACACGCAGGTGCGCATTCCCGGTGTGATGAAACCGCACGGTGTCGCCGTGCATCCGACGCCGAAACTCGCGGTCGCCGTCGGCTGGCGAAGTCCCGCGGCCGCGAGCGTGCAAATCAACGCGACGATCAAGCACGCGCATCCCGAGTGCGGCAACGGAGTGACGTGGTCGGTCGAATTGCGGCGCGGCGCAACGCGGCAACGTTTCGGCGCCGGCGTTGCGCAAGGCAGCCGCGAGGGCAAAGCCGGCCCATTTGAGAATGTCTCGGTCCAAGCCGGCGATCTCGTCTCTCTCATTATCGGCCCGCGCGACAATAATCACTCATGCGACCTGACGGCGATTGACCTCACGATCACCAGCGCGGGCGAAAGCGGCCGCAAATGGGATTTGGCAGGCGATGTTTCCGGCGATATTCTCGCGGGCAATCCGCACGCCGACAAATCTGGCAATGACGGCATCTGGCATTTCTACAGCGAACCAGTGACAGGCAACGAAACCGGCCCAGTCATTCCGGCGGGCTCGCTGTTGGCGCGCTGGCAAAAAACCGGCAGCGCTGAGGAGAAGAAACAGATCGCGGACGAGTTGCAGAAGCTTTTGGCCAGTGGGCTGCCTGTGGCGAAGGAGAGCCCGGATGCGGCATTGTATCGGCAACTAGCGTCTCTGGGTGGGCCGCTCTTCAGCGGGTTGACCGGCAATCATCGTCTTGGGGAAACTCACACCTCCGCGTCAAAACCATCTTCTGATTCTGGCTTATCCGCCCAAGCGGCTGGCCTCGACCCCGCGCTCTTTGGCAAACATCCGCGTGCGATTGATCCAGACAGTCTCTGCGTTCAAGCGCCGAGCGTCATCGAAGTTCGGCTGCCGAGTGAACTCGTCGAAGGCTGCGAATTTGTGACAACTGGCCTGCTCGATCCGGAGACAGGGGCGGAAGGCAGCGTGCAATTGCAAGTCAGCACCAACAAACCCGAGTCAATCACAGCGTTATTGGCCAGCGCGGCGACCGTTCAGAAGGGAGGCGGTTACTGGACATCGAACAACAGTCAGGTTGCTCACAGCACGCCGATCATCGTGAATGAGGGCAGCACAGCCCTCAAACGGATTGAAGCCAGTTTCGACGATTTCCGCCGTTGGTTTCCCTCGGCGCTCTGTTACACAAAAATTGTGCCGGTGGATGAAGTCGTCACGCTGACGCTTTATTATCGCGAAGACGACCAATTGAGCCGGCTCATGCTCGATGATGCGCAGAAGGCGAAGCTGGATCGGCTGTGGAATGAATTGCGTTACACCAGCCACGATGCCTTGACCCTCGTGGATGCCCTCGAACAGATCATTGAATACGCCACCCAAGATGCCGATCCGAAAGTATTTGAACCGTTGCGCAAGCCCTTTGGCGAACGCGCATCGGCGTTTCGGCAATGGCTGGTCGAGAGCGAGCCGCAACATCTCAAGAACATGCTCGACTTCGCCGGGCGCGCGTATCGGCGTCCGTTGACGCAAAGCGAGACGGAGGAGCTGCGCGGACTTTATCACAAGCTGCGCGAACAAGAGATTCCACATGATGAAGCGCTCCGGCTCACGCTGGCGCGCGTGCTCGTGGCGCCGACTTTCCTTTATCGTTTGGAAAAGCCGGGGCCCGGTTCAGCGCAAACAGCAGTTTCAGATTGGGAACTCGCGAGCCGTCTCAGTTACTTTTTGTGGTCATCGCAGCCCGATGCGGAACTGCGCGAGCTGGCTGCCGCAGGACGATTAAGGCAGCCAGGAGTGCTCGTGGCGCAAGCGCGGAGGATGTTGAAGGATGCGCGGGTGCGGCGGTTAGCGACCGAATTCGGCTGTCAATGGCTCCACATTCACAGTTTCGACACACTCGATGAAAAGAGCGAACGCCACTTTCCAACCTTTGCCGGTTTGCGCGGTGCGATGTACGAAGAATCGATCCTTTTCTTCACCGACCTTTTCCAAAACGACCGCTCGGTGCTGTCGCTGTTGGATTCCGATCACACCTTTCTCAACGAGGCGTTGGCGAAACATTACGGCATTCCCGAAGTGACGGGCGCGGATTGGCGGCGGGTCGATGGGGTCAGAAAGTTTTCGCGAGGCGGGATTCTCGCGCAGGCGACGACGTTGGCGAAGCAGTCGGGCGCTTCCCGCACCAGCCCGATCTTGCGCGGCAATTGGGTGGCCGAAGCGCTCCTGGGTGAAAAGTTGCCGCGCCCGCCGAAAGAGGTGCCGCGGTTGCCTGAGGATGAAACGGCCACGGAAGGACTCACCGTGCGGCAGTTGGTGGAGAAGCACAGCAGCGATCCGAGTTGCGCGAATTGCCACGTGCGGATCGATCCTTACGGTTTTGCGCTGGAAAGCTTTGATGCCATCGGGCGCTGGCGGGAGAAAGACTTGGCGGATCGCCCCATCGACACGCGTTCAAAGGTAATGGATGGAACCGCGTTGAATGGCCTCGATGGTTTGCGCAATTATCTTTTGACGAAACGACGCGAGGCAATTGTCCGGCAATTTTCGAAGAAGCTGTTAGGTTACGCGCTGGGTCGGGGAGTGCAATTATCGGATGAGCCGTTATTGGCGGAAATGCAAACGAAGTTAAAAGCGCAGGATTATCGGTTCGCGACCGCTGTCGAAACAATTGTGCTCAGCCGCCAGTTTCGCGAGATTCGGGGAAAGGAAGCTGCATATGAGGATTGACCACGAAAAGCGCGAAAGACACGAAAAGTGGTCTTGACTCGGCTTTCCATGAACGTGAAGGCAGGGCGGCGTTGCTGCGCCGCCTGCAGCGCGGGTTTGACAAGGCGGCGCAGCAACATTTCGCAGCAACACCGCCCTGCCGCCGATTGTTCGCTTGCCTTATTTCTTTTTCGTGTCTTTCGCGTTTTTCGTGGTAGAACAATCACAATCAACCAACAGAGCCTATGATGAATCACAAACTTTCTCGACGGACGTTTCTGCGTGGTGTCGGTGTCACGATGGCGTTGCCATGGATGGAATCGATGACCGTCTGGGGTGACGCGCCCGCGGCCAACAAAGTTGCAAGCGAAGCGCCCGTGCGTTTGGCCGTGCTCTTTTCAGGAAACGGGTTTCACAGCAAGGAATGGTGGGCCAAGGGCGAAGGCAAGAATATGGAAGTGGGCAAGGTCCTCGCGCCGCTCCACGATCTCCGCGAAAAAATGCTCTTCATCCGCGGCCTTTACAACGAACAGGCGCTCAAGGGGAACATCCACAGTTCCCAGACGGGCAATCTTCTCTCGGGCGCGCCGCTGGCTTCGGGCGGCGAGATTCGTTCCGGCACGAGCATCGATCAGTTGCTCGCCCAACGTTTCGGACGCGAGACGAAAGTTCCCAGCCTCGTGCTTGGTTGCGAGAAGTCGAATCCTTCCGTGCACAAGAATTATTCGATGCTTTATAGCTCGCACATTTCGTGGACCTCGCCAACGACGCCGACACCGTTGGAAATTTACCCCTCCCTTGCGTTCGACCGGCTCTTCAAGGACGAGGTCCAACGCGGCGACAAAAGCGTGCTCGACGCTGTGCTCAGCGACGCGAAAGATTTTCGGCGTCACATCAGCGCGACCGATCAACGGAAGCTGGACGAATATCTCGATTCCGTGCGCGAAGTGGAACAACGCATCGAGCAGGCTGGAAAGAAAGGCGAATTGCAGGGCTGGCGGCCGACACTCATGGCGCCGAATATCCCGCGTCCGGCGGACGGCATCCCGCAAGACATCGCCGAACACATGCGTTTGATGTGCGATATCCTTGTGCTCGCGTTCCAAACGGACAGCACACGGTTTTGCTCCCTCAAGCTAAACAACGATCATTCGTCGCTGCGCTTTCCGAACCTCAACGTGGATTACATGATTCATCATCTGCTCTCGCACTCGGACACGGCGGACTGGCTGAAGGTGAATCAGTTTTTCCTCGAACAAGTCGGGTATATTGCCCGCAAGCTGGACAGCATTCAGGAGGGCGAACGGACTGCGCTCGACAACACGATGCTGCTTTATCTCTCGAGCATGTTGACCGGAAGCCATGATGCGACGCAGTTGCCCGCTGTGCTGCTGGGCGGTGCGGGCGGCCAGATCAAAGGCGGCCGCGTGTTGGATTACAAAGACAAATCCAATCGTCAGATGTGCCGGCTTTATCTCTCGATGATGAACAAGATGAATGTTCGTCTCGAGAAGTTCGGGGACGCGACGGAGCCGCTGGCGGAGATTTGAGGGCTGGTGCTCCATCGAAGCTAAATAAACTACCGCTTCTTATGAAACCAAAACATCAGGCATTTCTCCGGAAGATCGTTCGTTCATCGATCGCTTTCACGCTGATCGAACTGCTGGTCGTCATCGCGATCATTGCCATTCTTGCGTCGATGCTCTTGCCAACGCTGGCCGCGGCCAAGGAAAAGGCCAAGCGCGGCAATTGCGTCAGTAACCTTCGGCAGATGGGCTTGGCCACGCATTTGTACGGACTCGATTTCGAGGACAAAGTCTTTCACGGGATTCGCGACGCCAAAGATTCCTACACGCTGAGCATCGAGACATTTATGTATCGGTTCATCAGCAATCAATTTGGCGACAAAGTATTTGATTGCCCGAATCTTTATCCCGTGCGTTATCCAGGAGTGACCGACAAACCGGACATTCGCTACCAGACGGGTATCGGTTATTACATCGGCTACAATTATCACGGCGGAAAACAGATGCCGCCAAACTCCGGATGGATCTCCCCCAAAAGGCTCACGGATGATCCCACGTTGGTTCTGTTCTCCGATCAAAACGTTTGGAATGCCGATTGGGTCACGGTCCCGCACGGTCCGCGTGGGCAAGTTCGCAAAGGCGTCTACAAAGGCACCGGGATCACACCGTCCGGAGGAAAGAATCCGAAGCAAATGGGCGCTGCCGGAGGCAATGTGGCGACGCTCGACGGGGCGGTGAATTGGCGCAACACCAGCCAATGGAAAACCAATTACCTCGTCTATTCCGGCGGGGGACACTGGGCCTTTTGGTGAGATTAATACTCTAAAGTGTCTAAAGTGGACCCAGCATGAGACCAATTCACCTTCGCTTGATTCTTCGTTGCGTGACCGTCTGCATTGCCGTGTTCGTTAACTTGCTTCATGCGGCCCAACTCATCGATGACCGCGCGATCACCATTCAATCCGCGCGCGACATTCCGCAAAAGCGCGCCGCGTTGATCCAATACCTGTGGGGTGGTGAAGGCTTTCCCGATCGTCGCTTGCCCAGCTACGTTGCGACGAATGTTACAAGTCCGGTCCAGCATCTGACTCATCTTGCGCGCGTGGACGAGATCCGCATTGACATGGCGCTGAGTCTGCAAGGTCTCGCGTATCATTTCCTCGCCGAGCAGCCGAATCGTGAATTGGTTGTGGTCCATCACGGCCACGCTTGCACGCTCGACGATGATCCGTCGCCGGCGGAGGTTGGCTATGGGTTGCAACGGACTATTCAGGCGTTGCTGCGCGAAGGATACGGCGTGCTCGGTGTTTTCATGCCTCGCATGCGGCCGGGAGATTGTGTGGGCGGTCATGACGCGATGTTCGACATGCCGACGACGGGCAGTCCGATCAAATACTTTCTTGAACCGACCGCAGTCAGCCTAAATTACCTTAAGACGCGAAGCCAAGCCGGGTGTTTTCCGAAGTATCGGGCGTTTCATATGGCCGGCCTTTCCGGTGGCGGATGGACGACGACCGTTTACGCGGCCATCGATCCGGCGATTCGCTGCAGCTTTCCAGTGGCGGGAACGATTCCTCTTTACTTGCGTTCGGGCGGTTCCGTGGGCGACCGCGAGCAATTCGAACCGACCTTCTATCGCCTTGCGAGTTATCCTGACCTTTACATTCTCGGCGCGCACGGACGCGGGCGCAAACAAGTGCAAATCCTCGTGCGCCGTGATGATTGCTGCTTCGGGCAGGCGCAACACGACGCGCAGGCGACAGGAATGCCGTATGCCGACGCGATGCGTGATTATGAACGGCGCGTCCGCGCAGCGGTGGAACGAGTTGGCCGCGGGTCCTTTCGTCTCGAGATCGATGAGGTCGCACCGGCGCACATGATCTCGCATCATGTGATTCAGCGCGTGCTCTTGCAGGAGCTGCGCAGCGCACGCTAAATCAAAATACGAAATACGCGATATTGGCCGCGGTGCGTTGGGAAACAAACACGCTTCGATCGGCAGCTCGTGATTCCTTTCCCAGTTCAAAAGCGTGTCACCGTCTGAATGATTTCGTTCACACGATGATCGTAGGTATGTTTCTTCAACACTTCGGCGCGTCCCGCAGCGACGATTTCCTCCCGTTGTTCATTGTTTGGCCAGCCAATAGCGAATGCGTTCCAGAACGTTATTGTCGTTATATAAAGCGAGATGCTGGCCATCCGTGAACAACTCTTCCAGGCCCGATTCACGAGGCAGCCGGTTGGTGAGCAAAAAGCTGCCTGTAGCCATCGCCTCGAACACCCTCATGTTCAGTCATCCGCGAGGGATTTGTTAAAAACGACTTTGGAACGGCTATAGATCAGAGACATCTCGTGGAGAATCTTGGAATCGACATGCAAGTCCACCCCCTTGTCCAGAAGACATTTTAACAATCCAACGCGTTCTGTATGCAGCGATGAGGTGCTACCGACGAAGCTGACTGGATAAACCTTTTCAGCGGGCATCTTGCAATGCACTTGCGGATCGCAAGCGGGAGGCGACCAGAATACTGTCCGACACCCCGCTTGGCGGAAAAGCTCCAGGTGATTTTTGGTAAACGTCAGAAAGACCACATCAAACTCGCGGGCGTACGAAAGCCAAACGTTCGGATCCTGCCGCAAATGCAAATGGGTATCGCCGAAGATGGCGACGCTGGGGCAATCGAGTGCGTCGAAATAGATTGGAAGGTTCCAATCGTGCTGGTCAATCCAAATGAAGAGATCAGGTTTGAAATGAGCTGGAAGCTGCGCTCGGAACTCCCGCAAATCCACCATGCCCTGCGGCGTCACTATGTCGCAGGGAACGGCGAGCCTAGACTAAATTGCGCTGCCTGCCTGCTAACCTTAGCTGGCTAGCGCCTGTCATGATTCATGACGCACGCGTGTTCTGAGCCGTAGCGATGCCCAAGATAAGATACGGCCGGGGCTCGTCTTATTTTACGGACTTCGGGTTTTCATTCGCCAGCCTGGTCCACGCACCACGCGACCGGGCTTTGCTCCTGTATGTTCACCGTTGCGCAAAACTTGGGCGCCATTCACGAAGACATGGACGACGCCGGTGGAGTACTGATGCGGTTTGTCAAAGGTGGCGTGGTCTTGGATTTTGGCGGGATCAAAGACCACTACATCAGCGAAGTAACCCTGCTTCAAAAGCCCGCGGCGATCCAGCTTGAGGCTTTCGGCGGGAAAACCCGTGAGCCGGCGAATGGCTTCCTCCAAGGGAATAACTTTCTCGTCACGCACATATTTTCCCAAGAGCCTGGCGAAGTTGCCATAGGCGCGCGGATGCGGATTCGTCTTGAGAAACACGCCTTCCGGCGCCATCGATGCGGCATCCGAATCAAAACTGACCCAAGGCAAGGTCAGTTGTTTGCGAACATTTTCCTCGGACATCAGGAAATAAACGGTTCCGACGCGGCTGCCATCCTCGATGACCAAATCCATTGCAGTCTCTTCAGGGGACTTGCTTCGCATGGCCGCGACTTCGGCAAGTGTCTTGCCGGTCAGCGGCTTTAGTTTTTGGCTTTTGAATCCGACCAGAATGACTTTGTCAGCGGATCCGGCGGCCAGATACAAGTTTTCCCACGCATCGGCAGGAGTGGACATCTCCTTTCTGACCCGTTCGCGAATGGCCGGGTCTTTGAGTCGGCCGGCCCAAGCTTTATAGCCGCCTTCCTGAACCCAGGGCGGCATCGCGGCATCAAGACCGGTCGCGCCCGCGGTGTAAGTGTACATGTCAGCAGTGATCTTCAACCCGGCAGATCGAGCCGCTTCAATCTTTTGAATTGCAGCGTCGAGTTTTCCCCAATTCGACGCTCCCGCCGCTTTGAGATGATAAATCTCGGCAGGACAACCGGCCTCTCGCGCTATCGTGATCAGTTCATCGATCGCTTCGAGGAATCGATTGCCTTCGCTGCGCAAATGCGAAATGTAGATGCCACCGTGCTCCGCCGCGACTTTTGCGAGAGCAATTAGTTCGTCAGTCTTCGCATAAAACGCGGGTGCGTAAATCAAGGATGATCCGACGCCAAGAGCGCCTTCCTGCATCGCACGCCGAACCAGCGCGCACATTCGTTCGAGCTCCTGAGGTGTGGGCGGGCGGTCCTCGTGCCCGATTTCGTGAATGCGGACCGTTGTCGCGCCAACAAAGGAGGCGACATTGGGTGAAACGCCGCGTTTCGTCAGATGTTCGAGGTACCCGTTGAGCGACGTCCAAGAGACTGGATATTTCACGTCGGCTTGGGCAGCAATCATGTCGCGTTTCATTCGCGCGTTCAACGGCCCCATCGATTCGCCTTCGCCAAAGATTTCCAAGGTTACACCTTGACGAATGTCGCTTTGAGATCGGCCGTCATGAATCAACGATTCGGTCGCCCAACTGAGCATGTTGATGAAGCCGGGCGCAACCGCGAGACCAGAGGCATCGATCTCAATCCGTCCGCGTGCGTCCGCGAGTTTTCCAATGGCCGTGATGGTGTCGCCCTTTATACCGATGTCGCCGGCGAATGGTGGCCTGCCTCCTCCGTCATAAATCGACCCATTGCGAATTAGGACGTCAAAATTCTCTGCGGCCAAAGCTGCGGAGGGAAGCATCATGGAAATGACGAGAAGGAACCAGTTGGGCGATCGCATCATGAGGACAGACGTTAACGGCTTCGTCGTTGCGTGGGGAGGGTAAAGTGCAAGTGCCTCCTTGAGAATAGGGCGCGTCTTTTCTGGCTGTAGCGGCGTCTCGTAAGAGCGCCGCTAACGTTCACGGGAAGAATGCGGCGCGCGCACTTATCAATTGAATGCGCTCTTGAATTATTCCTGGGAGGGCAAAACTCCGACCGCTTGTCCGCCTCTCTGGATGAAGCGGAAATCGAGCGAACCATGATCGAGAATCGCTCTAATTACATGTAGAACCGCTCATTGATGTCGCGGCGACTATGGATTCTTCAACCTCAAACACGACTAACGTATTGCTTGTTCAGCTCCGCAATCGAGGCGCATCCGGCCAAAGCAAGCGTCAAGTCGAAATCGGCGACGACGTTGCGGATTGCTTCTGACACTCCCACTTCACCAGCCACAGCCAGGCCGTAAGCGTACGGCCGACCGAGCAAAACGCATTTGGCGCCCAAGGCCAAAGCTTTGAAGACGTCGGACCCTCGGCGAATTCCGCTGTCAAAGAGAACGTGAATGCGCTGCCCAACCGCTTTCGCAATTCCAGGCAACGCCGCGAGCGACGGCGTGACGCCGTGCAGTTGGCGGCCGCCGTGATTCGAGACGACGACACCCTCAGCGCCATGATCCACCGCCTTTCGCGCGTCGTCCGGGTGCAAGATTCCTTTGAGCAAGATTGGCAGACGCGTTTGCTGCCTCAGCCATTTCAAGTCGGCCCAAGAGAACGTTGGGTTTCGGAACGCGTTGCCCCAATGCGTCACGGCCTCCGGCAAATTATCTTCGGGCTTCGATCTCAGGCCGCGTCGAAAGACAGGGTCGCTAAAATAATTGGCCAATCCGTGTCCGGCGAAGAAGGGGTAGTACGTATTTTGCAAATCTGTCTCGCGCCATCCCAAAAACTTGGTGTCCACCGTAACAACGACCGCGCGGTAGCCGGAACGCTCGGCTCGTTGCAGGAAACTCGCGGTCAAATCACGATCGCTTGGCCAATACAATTGGAACCAACGCGGCGTGTCTTGCAGCGCTTCGGCGACGGCTTCCATCGTCTTTGAGGAGAGTGTCGAGAGCATCATTGGGATGCCCGCGCCCCGCGCTGCCCTTGCCACAGCCACTTCCCCATCCGGATGAATAGTTCCCAGCACGCCGCCGATGGGTGCGAGCATGATGGGCGCGGAAAAACGTTGTCCGAAAAATTGCACGCTGAGGTCGCGCTTGGAAACGTCTTTTAAAAAGCGAGGCAGGATTTGCCAGCGTTCGAAAGCGGTTACGTTGGCTCTGCTGGATGCCCCATTGCCGGCCGAGCCTTGGATATAACCGAAGACCTCCGGTTTGATGGCTTCCTGTGCTTTGCGCTCCAAATCCTCGAAGGCGATTGGAACCGCGGGCTTGGCGCCAGTGAGGCCGCCACGATAGATTTCCATTTGACGCGCAGGTCCCGGATCACTGGCAGTTGCAACAGAATCGGGCGATCTGCTGGCGCGCACACTTCGGCCGCCGACTTCAGCAGCATCGGCGACTTTTGCGAGGGACGCAGCCAGAATTCCCGCGGCAGCCTGCAATACGCTGCGACGACTCAGGCCAACGCTCGATTCCGTCATTACTTCGCTCGAACGCGTTCTCACCGTCCGGTCTCTTGAACATTCTCCAGACAAGGCCTCGTTGCGAGCTTCGCCGGAGAGGTTCTGTCCCTTGAGAGGAGATGTTTGAGGTTCGGCTTTCATTTTGGGAGGTGCGGTTCCGGCTGAAACTAGTGGCAAAACTCCATCGCGACAACGCTAATCCTCACCACGCCACATCGAGCAGTGCATCCCGAAGTTGTCGGTAGCGGCGGCATTGCCGTTGGCGACAATCCCGTTGGGGTCGTGCAAGCGAAACGTCCAAACTCGAGAGCAGGTTTGGCAGCCTGCGCTACGGAGGTTGTCAGTTTTCGAACAGGCGCTGAAGCAAATCGCGCGCGACGGGCCGCTCGGGTCGGACCTCGATCACCCGTTCCAAAAGACGCCGAGCAGCTTCGGGATTTGCTTTCGCTTGCTGGCTGGCCAGCGTCAAACAATGAGCGTAGCCCGTCGAAAAGTAGGGGCTTAAGCGAGCGCTTTCAACATAGGAATCAATGGCTTCGGACAAGCGGCCCTGATTTTCCAGACGGAGTCCTTCCAGGTACATGTCACGGGCCGCAATAAACTCTTTGAGATCGTTGATGAGCTTGCCGGCCTTGGCGCCATCGTCTCTCGAAATGAGATCTTCCGGATTTGCGGCTCGAAGCCTCAGCAGAGTAAAGAGTCTGTCGTAAGGAGTCTCATGGCGCCGGTAACTAAATTGCGGAGCGCCGAAGGCAACTACCGGACGATCGTCTCTGTTTAACGGAGCATTCGCCGAAAAATTACGGAGCGCGTCCGGGCCAGCCACGTAACAACCGAATAGTTGAATTTCATCGGCCAAGGCCAAGCGCCGCAGCTCGGTTGCAAGTTGTTCGCTGTCGCGCAATCGCTTTCCCAGCCACTCGGCGGGATACTGCGACGGCTTCGAACTCGCGATCAAACCAAGAACCGGCGTATCGATGTTGAATCGGAGCAGAAATGCGCGTGTGTGGGGGAACACTTCGAGAACCGTTCGCGTGATAACGCGCAACATAGACTCGTCCAGCTGATAAAGCGGCAGCCATTGACAGAACAGTCCCTGAGGCGACAACCGCCGGCGGATCGCTTGGAAGTGCTCGGCCGTATAAAGCGCGCCCGCGCCGTCGCGAGCCGGATGAAAGAGATCCGCGACGATCACGTCATATTGGGTCTCGGAGACGCGGACAAACCGGCGCGCGTCGGCCACATGCAAACTTAAGCCCGAGCGAAGGTCGTTGTGCGGTCGAAAGTGGTGGTACACTTCCAGGATTTCGGGGACCAATTCTACACCGTGGCCATCTAGGTTCGGATGCGGATTCGCGCCAGCGAACGATATTCCGGTGCCGAGACCCAGAAAGAGTGCTCGTCGCGGCGCAGGGTGTAACAATAACGGAATATGTGCGTGCCGCCGCGCGGCATTCGCAGCGCCAGTGCCTCCCATTGTGAAACGATTGTTGACGAGCAGACTCCGATTGCCGTCGAAATGTTTAACGACCGCGACCGAGCTCATGACGCCTTCGCGGTATTCGAGCAGTTCACCTCGGGGCGGCGTTTTAACAAATTGAAGGCGGGAGGGCGTGGCCAAAGCCAATAACGTCAGTCCAAACCAAGCAGCGCATCCCATCACCGAGAACTGCGGCAGCAAGGCCAGATATCCGAGAGATACGATGACCAGCGTCCATTTCGCGCCGATCGCCGGAAACAACAACACGCCAAAAACCGCCGGCGCCAGCGCGCTCCCGAGGGTATTGAATCCGAGAGCGCGACCGATGCCTCCAATTCTGCTCCCGCTCGCTTGCACTAACTGACTGAACGCTGCGCCCATGAAAAGGGCTGGCAGCCCAAACACCGCCGCTGCGACCGCCAATTCAGCGGCCAGCACCGCGGAAACGCCGTCCCCAAGAAGCGAACGAGCTTTCTCATAAAGGAATTCGGCTCGCGACAACATGAACATGCCTCCCAAGCAACTCGCTGACATCCCGATCAAGACTCCGCGCAGTGTCACGTTCCAAGGGAAGCGGAAACGTTCTCCAAATCGTTGATAAAGGGCCGCGCCGATTGCAGTTCCAAGAAGGAAAATTGATAAGACAGCGGCAAATGTGTAAATCGTGTTCTCGAGCACTTCTGCCAGTGCGCGCAGTCCAACAACTTCATAGCCGATGCCCAACAAACCGGTCGCAAACACCATGAGTTCCAAACGCCATTGGCTCATCTCCGTGGTTGCCGCGCTTAGGGTGTGGGAACTGTCGTTTGCCGCGCGGCGTTCCATCGCCAAGGCCGCGACACCACACGCCATATTCAACAGCGCAAAAATGCCGAGTGACGCTCGAAAGCCTAGCGTGGGAATACAAAGGAAAACCGAGAGCAACGTCCCCGCGACAGCGCCGAACGTGTTCATCGCGTATAACCCACCGACGCAACGTCCCGCGCGCGACAGGGATGAAACAAATCGCTCCATCGCCGGAAAGGTGGCGCCCATCGCGGTTGTGCCGGGAAGCAGAACGAGGAAAGGCACTCCAAAGGCTATCGTCCAATGACGAAGATTAGTTGCTTCGAGGCCAATCAGGCGCAAAGCCAAATCATTTCCCCAGGGAATCAAAAAAATAGAGAGCAATCCCCAAGCGCCGATAAACAGTTCCAGGCCTCCATACCATTTTCCGGGACAACGGCTGCGGCTTAATCGGTTGGCCAGGGTCCAAGCCCCCAGGGATAAACCACTGAAGAAGGCGGCCACGGTGGCTAGGATTCCCGGCAATTCATGGCCGAGCCCAAGGGCAAACATCCGCGACCAAGCTAAATGGTAGCCAAGCCCGCAAATGCCAGAGCAAAAAAAGATCGCGTAAAGTCCGATCTCTCGATAACGGGCGCGGCTCATTCACTATGGGAGCGCGGACCGCCGAGTCCGCGTGTTTTGCGTTTGGTCACTTGGATTTTGCGTCGAGTATGGCCATAATCTAAATCAATGCAATTTATCCGAGACATTCACGCGGCAAAACGGGTGGCGAAACGTCCGGTCATCTCGTTCGAATTCTTCCCTCCGAAAACTGAGGAAGGAGACCGAGCTCTGTTGGAAAAGACAATTCCAGCGCTAATGCGGCTCAAGCCGGATTACTGTTCGGTAACTTACGGCGCAGGCGGCAGCACGCGCGATAAGACCCTGATGATTGTGGATCGCATCCAACGCGAACACGGCCTGACGGGGATGGCGCACCTGACCTGTGTGCAAGCGACTCGAGAACAACTTGGCGAGGTGCTTGTTCGGGCCAAGGCGATGGGAATCAAAAATATACTCGCCTTGCGGGGCGACCCGCCGGGCGGAACGGGCGAGTTTCAGAAGACAGAAGGTGGCTTTGAGTTCTGTTATGAATTGGTGCGGTTCATTCGCGAGACCGGCGGTTTTTCAATCGGCACGGCGGGATTTCCAGAAGGGCATATCGCCTGCAAAGAGGGCAAGTATGTCGATTGGGAACGGCTGAAGGCTAAGATCGATCAAGGCGCCGATTTCGTCCTCACTCAACTTTTCTTCGATAACCGAGACTTTTTCCTGTTTCGCGACTTCATGGTTCGCAAGCTCGGCGTGACGGCGCCCATTTGTCCGGGAATTCTGCCCATTCTTAGCGCCGCGCAGATCAAACGCTTTACAACGCTCTGTGGCGCCCAGATGCCTGCTCCACTGCTCGGCCGCCTGGATGGATTTGGCAACAACGACGAGATGGTCACTGCTTACGGAATCGAATACGCCACAAAACAAATCCAAGAGCTTCTCCAGGAAGGTGTCGAAGGAATCCATCTTTACACGCTGAACAAGGTCCACTCGACTTATCATGTCCTAACCAATCTCGGCCTTGCCTCGGGTTAACTTAACTACGGTTCTTCCGTTACCAATATCACAGCCGATCAACGTCCGCTTTCGTTGCCTCCGGCTCAGGTTCGTAGGCACTCGCCCAACATTTTCACTTTCGGCCAGCCTGAAATCGCCTAAAATCCCGGCATGACTCGTCACTGTCACAAATGCGGCTGGGAATGGACGTTGTCCGGGCAACCCGGGCGGAGTGAAAGCTGCCATCGTTGCAGCGCCGACCTCAGCCCCACTTAGCGGATTCGACCTTCAGTAGAAAAACTTTCGTGGCGCAACTCATTGGTTTGCAAAGGAGGCTTATCGCCAACGGGGCCGAAAAGGGCTGTAGTGCAGACCTGCCCTATTCCCAGCCTCAAAAGGACGTGTAAAATGCACGGCCAACCATGTTTTTGCGCTGCAACATCCGAAAGAAGGACGGCAAAGAACACCGCTACTGGAGCATCGTCGAAAGCAGGCGTTGTGCTGGGAACAAAGTCGTCCAACGCCACGTGTTGTATTTGGGCGAGATCAACGATCAGCAACAGGCGGCTTGGCAGAAGAGCATCGAGATTTTTGAGCACGGACAAGCCCAAAGCAAAACGGTGGCGTTGTTCCCCGAAGATCGCGCGGCTGAAGCGGTGCCCGACTGCGAGATCGTGCACATTCGACTTGGCGAACTGCAACTGCGCCGGCCTCGCCAATGGGGAGCGTGCTGGCTGTTTTGCCACCAGTATCACCAACTGGGCTTGGACCAGTTTTGGGCCGGGCGTTTGCCGCCCAGTCGCAAAGGCACACGCTGGGACTTGGTCTTGCAGACTCTCTGCGCCTACCGCCTGATCGATCCGGGCAGCGAATGGCGCTTGCATCGGGAGTGGTATGAGCAGAGTGCCATGGGCGATTTACTGGGCGAGGATTTGAGCCTGGCAGAGATTCACACTCTCTATGATTGCCATGATCTGCTCTTGGCCCATAAGAGCGCGCTGTTCGGTCACTTGACTGGCAAGTGGAAAGATTTGTTCAACGCTAAGTTCGACGTGCTGCTCTACGATTTGACGAGCACGTATTTTGAGAGTGAACCGCCGTTTCCGGAGGAGGATAAAAGGAAGTTTGGCTATAGTCGGGACAAGCGACCGGACTGTGTGCAGGTGGTGATTGGCTTGATCGTGACGCCGGAAGGCTTTCCTCTGGGCTACGAAGTCTTGGCCGGCAACACCAGCGATAAGAAAACGCTGAAGAGTTTTTGGGAGAAGATCGAAAGTCAGTACGGCAAAGCGCAGCGGATTTGGCTGATGGATCGGGGGATTCCGACGGAAGCAACTTTGAAGGAGATGCAAGAGAGCGATCCACCCGTGCAGTATTTGGTGGGGACACCCAAGGGACGCTTGAGCCAGTTGGAAAGCCAATTAGCCGAGGTGGACTGGCAAAAGGCGCGCCCGGCGGTGGACGTAAAGTTACTGGCGCAGGACAAGGAAGTCTACGTGCTGGCGCGGAGCTTAGAACGCAGGAAAACCGATCAGTCGATTCGACCGATCTTGCATCAGAAGCTGGAGCGGATCGAAGCGCATATCTTTGTGGCCTTTCTGGCCTACTGCGTGCATGTGAGCTTGGGCTGGCGCTTAAAACAGTTGGCTCCTGGGCTTTCGGTCCGCTCGCTCTTGGACAAGATGGCCCAGATGCAAATGATCGACGTGCACTTGCCGACGACCGACGGACGGGAAGTGATCTTGAGCCGCTACACCCAACCGGAAGTCGATCAGAAGCTGTTGTTGGAGCAATTGAAGTTGAGCTTACCGAGCCAGCCGCCGCCGAAAATCACCGCGCCGAAAACCAAGGAGAAGTAACCGGTCTGTAGTGCAGACCTTTCAGGTGCTTGCCTTCGTTTCCAATGGCTTACAAATTTCAGAACCGCGAATCCGCGAAGTTCGGTGAGTAGTTGGGGTGGCTGCACGCGGATCGACAATATTACACTCACCGGTCTGCTCACCAACCTTCAACCAAATCCATGCTTGGAGGTAAGCGGGAGGTCTCGTCTGACTGCCTGTCGCATTGATCAAAAGGGTAATGAGATTGGCTGGGATGCCGACGCACGGCATCGGTATCAAATCGAGTGGACCCCAAGTCTGCCCAGCGAAGTGTGGTTTCCAGTAGGCCGATCTTACCAAGGCAGCGGACGCTACAGTGAGGGGATCCCCTTTACTCACGCGCAAAGTCCTCAAGGGTTCTTTCGGGTTCGCGAGTTCTACTAGGAATCCAATCAATGAGGGTTAAAGCCTTCGACGAACTTGGATTGATTGACCAAAAAAACTGTCATGAAAACACACACCATCCTCGTCTTATCAACCGCACTCCTCATCGGCTGCGCGACAACAGTCGACTCTGAAAAGGGGCCGGACGGCACGATTGCGTATCTGGTCGAAATTGAATCGAGCGAACCGGGCGCGCGTGTCGAGGCTAATGGCGACAATGTTGGGAAAACTCCAATGACTCTCAAAATCTTCGGCGACAGGGACGGGACATTCCATAACTTCGGGTCTCAGAAGTACGTGATCCAAGTATTCCCGATTGCGACGAACCAATTCGTCCAAACTAAAGCGTTCCGCACACAGGTGGCTGTTCTCGCAGGAGGACAGAATCCCGCAGCCCCTCTACTTTGATTTGAGCCAGAAATCCTACAGGTTGATTTGCCACGATACTGAAAAGCAGCCTTTTGAAAAATCGTGGAAAGTTGAGACCCCTCTCGCATACTTTCCACAGACTCGTAACACCAAACCCCCGAAGCACCCCCGGCTTGCTTTCGAAAATGTTACCCTAATAGGAGGGTTTCAAAACTGTCGGATAGGGGTGGATTTGTTGTAACTCGGCGTTGTAACCTCGGGGGTTATTATCGTAAGTGATTGGGGGAGAATTTGGAGCGAGCGAAGGGATTCGAACCCTCGACACTCACGTTGGCAACGTGATGCTCTACCAGGCTGAGCTACGCTCGCTTCCAACAAACCGTGCAAAGCTAAAATAAACTTCCGCAATTGCAAGTTCTGTTTTGGAGCACATCGCCTTGCTTGATGGGAGCGCGGACTGCCGAGTCCGCGCGTCTTTTCCCCTTCAAACTTTGCCAACTCAACGGTCGCGCTCGCGGACTCAGCGGTCCGCGCTCCCAGAAATGTTCTATGTTGCGAGGCGGCCAAGCTGTTCCTTGGCCCAGCGTCGAGCTTCTTCCTGTGTCGTTAATTCCCCTTGCAGTTGGCGGTTCCTAATTTCCGTTAACACGGCTCCCATGGCCGGGCCAGGAGTCATTCCCAGCGCAATCAAATCGTCGCCGGTGATTAAAGGAGGTCTTATCTCGGGTTGGTTCTCCAGGGTGCGAGCCTGTTCGATCAGAAAGTTATAATGATCCAGCCGGCCATGCGATCCCAAGCAGTCGAGCCGGTGCAACTCCAATTCCAGCGGAAAGGTGGGCCGCATGAGAAGCCTGCGCAACGTCGCCTTGCGCATCCGCGTCACATCTTTGAATTGCATATGGTGGCTCACGCAAGTGACAATTTCGTCGATTTGTTTTCGCGGAAATCGCAAGCGCTGCAAAATGCTTTCGGCCATTTCCGCCCCGAGTTTCTCGTGGCCATAAAAATGGATGCTGCCCGTTTCCTGATCGCGCGACCAGGTTTGCGGCTTCGCGATGTCATGCAACAACGCTGCCCACGCCAACGACAAATTGGAGTCCGCCGGTAACTGTTCGAGCATCCGGACGAGATGGTTGAAGACGGTCCCTTCCGGATGAAAATCAGGTGACTGCTCGCAGGTCAGCGTCGCGTGCAGCTCGGGGAGGACATAAATGAGCAAGCCGCTGTCGCGGAGCAATTCGAGTCCTCGAGCCGCGTGAGGAGGATGAAACAGCTTGTTCAATTCGTCGCGGACCCGCTCCGCGCTGACGCTTTGTATCTTGAGCGCGTTTTCTTGAATGGCAGAAAACGTTTCCTCTTCGATCCGAAAATTCAGCTGCGCCGCGAACCGCACGGCCCGCAGGAGTCGCAAATGATCTTCCGCAAATCGGTCTGCCGCGACGCCGATCGTCCGCAACACTTTGGCTTCGAGATCGGCTTTGCCCCCGACCCAGTCGTAGATTTCCGATGTAATCGGGTTGTAGAATAGACCATTAACCGTAAAGTCGCGCCGCCGGGCGTCAGCCATAGCATCGCTGAAGGTAACCTGTCCGGGATGACGGCCGTCGTGGTAGTCCGATTCAGCGCGGAAGGTGGCCACTTGAAATTGCTCTCCCCCTTCGATCACGAGCAAGACGCCAAATTGGCGTCCGACGGGAATGGTCCGGGCGAAAAGTGTTTCAATCTGCGGCGGATGCGCGGAGGTTGCGATGTCGTAGTCTTCGGGCTCGCGTTTCAGCAAAAGATCACGCACGCAGCCGCCTACCCAGAAGGCTTCAAAGCCGGCTTGTTGCAGGCGGTGGACAATTTCAGTCGCTGTCTGGGGGAGTGACATAAGACTCAATTAACCCATCGGCGCTCCTATCCCAGAGCATCGAGAGCACCTTGTTTTTAATCTTAATCTTAATCCTGATCGTAATCATAATCTGTTTAGCCAAAGCTCTTTCGAGAGTTGGATTAAGATTAAGAGCCAGCTTCACACGAGGGTTAAACATCCTCCGCCATCGAATCGGCTTCCGCGATCTCGGAGAGATGGTCTGGTTCCCGCCGTGTCAAATAGACTATTCCTCCCAGGACACTCCAAAGCAAGCTGCCTGCGTAAGCCAATAATGACAGCGATAGCGCTGCGGTCGCTTCAACATTGATTTCCTTCACCCCGAGCATGAGAACGTAGAGATTTTCACGCACACCTAAGCCGCTCGGCGTAATCGGCAGGGCCGAAATGCAGACGATGATTGGCACAATGACGAACAAAGCTGACGGGGCGATCGATAAACCCAACCCGCGAGCGAGCGCTATGATTTGCAGCACGCAACAAACGTTCAGCGCCATCGAGAGCATCAGCATCTGCGCGAGAAAAAGCGGTTCTCGTCCAAATTGGCGGCACGCTTCTAAAGCGCGTTCCAGCAATTCACCCTTGGGAAGGTTACGCAGCCAGGTGCGGGCCTGCGGCCACGGCCGTGAAAGTCCTCCCCAAAAGGATAACACAACGACTGTTCCGCATCCGGCCATGAGCAGAACAATAAACCAAGCCAGTGCGGCCAGCGGCCGGTGCTTCGCCAAGAGATCGAGATTCGGCAACATCATGAGGCAGGCGAACAGCAGCATGGCAAACAAACCGAGCAACCGGTCCACAACCACAGTGACAACTGCCTCGGTCTTTTTGTGGTGGGTCTCGCGAGCCGCGTAGTACGCTTTAAGGAGGTCGCCGCCCGTTGATCCGAGCAGGAACGAATTGAAAAAGTGGGCGACCAATGTGATCTCCGCCGTCCTGGCCATCGACAACTCCAAGCCTTGAACCTTTAAGACCAAACGCCAGCGCACCACACTCAACAAGATGATCATTCCCATGAAAACCAGAGAAAGAACCAGCGCGCCAGTGTCAACTAGGGTCAGCGTATTCCAGAGCTCGCGCGGTCCGTAAGACCACGCGGCTTGCCATTGCTGGCCCTTTGACAATTGTTGCCACGCGACGCCTTTGGCTTCCAGCGCCCTGCGGCCTTCGAGCACGAAAATCGTATGGAATATCCAGACCAGCAACAAACCGCCCACTGCCAGGCGCCAGCTAACCTTCCAGATAGCGCCCTTTTTCTTCACACGCCGCCCCAGATCGATTTCAGGTAAGCAACGCCAGCCTGTAAATCCTCCACCGGGACGCCGGGACTCAATTCAAAAACTTTAATGTGGTCTGGACGGACGAACGGCTTCAGCGCGGCAAAGTCAATTGTTCCGGCGCCGGGTGGGCAATGATCGTGAGCCGGGAATTGGACGTCGTGAATATGAAAGCCCGCCAAATATTCGCTCATCGATTCCAGATGCATTGCGTGGCGAATGAATCCGAGGTTTTCTTTGATTTGGGCGTGGCCGGTGTCATGCCAGTAACGGACGGTTGAGCCGTTGAATTCCCGCAACAGAAACTGAAAATCACTTTCGAGCGGAATCTCCTCGAGCGCTTCGCGGTTTTCGATTCCGAGTTTGATGCCACGCATCTCCGCTTGCTCGACTAACCGCGACAACATCCCGTTGGCCAGCTGCACGAATTTGTCTTTCTTTTGCTCCCGCTTTTCTTCCACCTCCTGGCAGAGCTTTTGGTATTTGGAAGATTCTCGATTCCCCGCCTCGACCATTTCAATCAGTTTATCGGTGTAATCCTTCATCTCGATGCAACCCATGTGCAGGACAACCAAGTGCGCCCTAAGTCGCGCGGCGGTTTCAATGGTTTTCAGCGAATGCCGGTAGGCATTTTCGCGTTCGCGCTGATCGAGGCTCGAGAATTTGAAAAGGTTGGGAGCCGCGTAATTGACGCCGATTGGGAGCGGACAGAAATTATGCAGCGTCGAAATCTTGATTTCGCCGGCATCGACAGCTTCGATGACGCCTGGCAAAAGGCTGATCCGAATGCCATGGCTCAACTCGGCATATTCAAAGCCGAGATCGCGTATTTCACGCAACATGGCCCGGCCGTCGGTGTGGCGGGTTGAGTTCCAGCAGGTGGACAGAGAATACATAACAAAAGAGCCGAGTGCCTTTTCATCACAGACAGCACTCGGCCCTGAGAATTCGAACTAATTTATAAATCAGCGTAACGGGCGCTGAGCATCGCCGAGAATCGAGCTATCTTCATTTTCCGACGCCGTTTCTCGCTCGGCTTTTCAAAATGACGATGGTTCCGCACTTCTTTCAAAGTCCCTTCGCGGTCGATTCGCTTCTTCAATCGACGCAGCGCTTTTTCCACCGATTCTCCCTTCTTGAGTTTAATTTCAGTCAATATCTTCACTTCCTCTCCGCGACAATACACCTCAAGCCAGTTTTTGACTCTAGCGGTGTTAATCAAGTCAGGGTCGGAGAGTAATTTTGCGGTTTTCGGGTGTCAATCTGCAAAATACCCCGATACCTCGAGATGCCATGGCCATTTCAGCTGGAGTTCTGACAATGCCCCGAAGTATTTGGCAATGCTTAGCGTGAGCTCCGAAGGCGACACCGGCGCGCCAGAGAGTTTTGAGTCG
>Ga0194126_10001146_pt1 | contig 44833 bp, 42 predicted proteins | sample TA2KigC150mmetaG_FD_148641 | JGI IMG/M metagenome (GOLD analysis project Ga0194126, IMG submission 148641) | Freshwater microbial communities from Lake Tanganyika, Tanzania - TA2015035 Kigoma Deep Cast 150m | ecosystem: Environmental > Aquatic > Freshwater > Lake | place: Tanzania: Lake... | reverse complement strand
TCGTGCGCTTGACGTGGGAAGAAGTTGACCTGAAAGCAGGGTTTATTCGCCTCAGAAGCACTCGGACGAAGAACAAGACCGCACGCTCGATCCCGATTCATCCACGAGTAAGGGAGATACTCCAAGGGCTCCCCCGCGGATTGCACACGGATCGGGTCTTCTTGCACGGGGGCAAGCCGGTTAAGGAATTCAAGAATGCATTTACCGCCGCCTGTGTAAGGGCTGGACTAAAGGATTTCACATTTCACGATTTGAGACACTGCGCAGTTAATAACCTACGCCTCGCGGGGAATGACTTCTTCCGCATTATGGCCATTAGCGGACACAAGACGATGAGCGTCTTCAAGCGGTACAACGCTGTGACCGAAAAGGAACTCCGAGAAGTGAAATGGCCGGAGAAGACGCGGACCATAGACACCAATATGGACACCACGGCTAAGGCGGAATGAAAAAGGGAATCCGGTGTGTCCGAATTCCCTTATCATGTCATGGTGCTCGGAGCGAGAGTCGAACTCGCACACCCTTGCGGGCGGTGGATTTTGAGTCCACTGCGTCTACCGATTCCGCCATCCGAGCACGCGCGGCTCACATCGGTCGAAACACACAACCATCATACGCAGACCCACACGATTAATCAATCCGAAAAAAGCCCCGCCGAGAAGGCCAAGACGCACCGGGCGCTTTACGATCGCAGCCTGCGGAGAGATTATGGCATTGAGGTTGACAATGTCGTGGCCTCAGCCTAACATTCGCCTCGTTTGCATGAAGAGCCACCTCACAATCCGGGCATAACCTCTTAATCCTGAAAGGAATCATGATGCGTGAAGGGAAATACCTCATCGATGAATTCAGCAAAGCGGAAAGCTGGCGTGTCTTTCGAATCATTTCCGAACTGGTGGACGGATTCGAGACTTTGGCCGAGATAGGCCCCGCGGTTTCCGTCTTCGGTTCATCTCGGGTGAAAGAGAAAGAACCTGTCTACCGACTTGCCCACAAGCTCGGCAAATTGTTGGCTAAGAACGAGTTCGCAGTGATTACCGGCGGCGGTCCCGGGGTCATGGAGGCGGCGAATCGAGGCGCCGCGGAGGCAGGTGGCAAGTCAATCGGCCTGTGCATTCAACTGCCTCAGGAGCAGCGAGCAAACCAGTACGCAAATATTCGCCTTGATTTCAGATACTTCTTTATCCGCAAGGTGATGTTCGTGAAGTACGCCGTGGCATACGTGATCCTGCCGGGCGGCTTCGGCACTCTGGACGAGCTGTTCGAGGCGCTCACTCTCATTCAGACCATGCGCATAAAACCGTTTCCCGTGATAATGGTCGGTAAGGACTATTGGGAAGACCTCATCTTCTGGATCAGGCGGGAAATGCTTAAGAAATGCAAGATGATCGACCCCGCGCACTTGGACCTCTTTCAGCTCGTTGATACCCCGGAACAGGCAGTCACGGCCATTAAGAAGGTCCTCATCCTCTAAGAGCCGCTTCCTGGATAGTCCGCCCCTGAAGGGCCGTTCCGGAAAACCTTTGGAACAGTTCAGGTGAAATTCGGTTATCGGGTCAGAGAATATGGCCTCACGGCGTCCCGCGGGGCTGAAGGCGCCTTTGCCGCGCTGGTTTTCGCCGGCGGGATCATCGGCGCATACCCCGGGGGCGGCGGAACCGGCGCGCACGACCAGACAAGCGGTCTGGGAGGCTCAATGATAGGCGCTACCAGGGGAGGGGGAGGAGGGTAGAGAGGACTCTTTGCGCAACAAGCGCTCCTAGGTGCCACGGGCGGCCTACACACGGGCACGGTGGAATGTGGGTAGCACTCTACCGCGCATGGCTGCGCGGCGATCAGGCCCGGCGCCGAAGCAGCGATGACGACAATCAGAGGAACGAGCAAATATTTTAGATCCATACCCGTGCACTCCTCAATAAGAAGGAACTTCAAGAGAACCGTATAGCGATTTAATTCTGTTCGATTTTATCATGCTTTTCTCTAAAAGTCCATGATATTCATGAGCTATGCCGGCTTCCGTGGAGTATGCTCACTTCCTCCGGAGGGCCTCGCCTGATGGTCATAACAGCCACCCCGCTGAAAACGCATGGCTCCTCTTGCATTTGTCGCGTATTGACTTAAACTGGACATGGGATTTCTTCCGCACATGCCTGCCGGGTAATCATGACGAAACCGGACGTTGACATCATTGTGGTCGGCGCAGGTCACGCCGGGTGCGAAGCGGCTTTGGCGCCCGCGAGGATGGATCTCAGGGTGTGGATGTACACCCTGAACGTGGACACCATCGGACTCATGCCGTGCAACCCGTCCATCGGAGGGCTGGGAAAAGGGCATTTGGTAAAAGAGGTTGACGCTCTTGGCGGGCAGATGGGTCTCGCGGCGGACGCCTCCTGCATCCAGTACAAGACGCTCGGCACAAGGAAAGGCCCTGCTGTGCAAGGATCCCGAATGCAGTGCGACCGCGGCGACTATGCCCTGGCGATGAAGTACGCGGTCGAACAGGAACCGAACCTCGTGGTTCGCCAGGAGATGGTTGACGCTCTTTTACTGCGAGGCAATCGCTGTGTGGGCGTGAAAGAGCGATCCGGGCACGAAGTGACTGCCGCCGCAGTGATTCTTGCCACCGGGACCTTTCTGGACGGCATGATCCATGTGGGAGGACGCTCGTTCCCCGCGGGGCGAGCCGGCGAATTCCCCGCCAGGGATTTGGCTGCTCAGTTGAAGGCGATGGAACTCCCCTGGGGTCGGTTCAAGACCGGAACGCCCCCGAGGCTCAAGGGTTCAACCGTTGACTACTCGATCATGGAGGAGGACGCGGGAGACGCAGTCGCGCGCCCGTTCTCGCTGCGGACACAGAGCATCGATCGCCCTACGAAGTCCTGTTTCAAGACCCACACATCGAGCCGCACCCACGAAATCGTGCGAAACAATCTCGATAAATCACCGCTGTACTCGGGAATCATTAAGGGAACTCCTGCGCGATACTGCCCTTCTCTGGAAGACAAGGTGGCCCGATTCTCCGATCGGGAGCGCCACCCGGTGGTAGTGGAGCCAGAAGGGTTGCTCACGTCTGAAGTTTACGTCAAGGGCCTGGGGAATTCACTTCCTGCGGATCTGCAGATGGAGCTGGTTCGATCGGTTCCCGGGTTGGAGCAGGCTGAGATCGTAAGGCCCGCATACGCGATCGAGTATGACTACGTCAACCCCACCTGTTTGAAGCTCACGCTTGAAACCAAGCGGTACCAAGGCCTGTATTTCGCGGGGCAGATAAATGGCACATCGGGTTACGAAGAGGCCGCGGCGCAAGGCTTATGGGCCGGGATCAACGCCGCGTTGGCCGTGCTGGGGCGCGAGCCGTTCATCCTGGATAGGTCCGAAGCGTACATGGGCGTGATGGTGGATGATCTGGTCACACTCGGAGTTACGGAGCCGTATCGGATGTTCACATCCCGGGCTGAGTACCGGCTGCTCCTGCGAGAGGACAACGCCGGCGAGCGGCTTCTGCACAAAGGGAAGGCGCTAGGGCTTGTTTCCGAAACGCAGGCTGCAAGGCTGGATACTCGGATGAACCAGGTTCAGCGCTATCTTAAGGTTCTGGAGGCCGTCGTGGTGAAGCCGTCCCCTGAACTGAACGAACTTCTCCGCAATAGGGGAGGCTCCGAGCTTCAGGACGCGGTAAGCGCTGCCAAATTACTGCGAAGACCCGAAGTTCAGGTCGCGGATCTTATGCATCCGGGCCTAGTCCCGGTGGACATCCCCCAGGACGTGGCTCGACGACTGGAAATTGAGCTGAAATACGAAGGATACATCGAGCGACAACGTCGCGAGGCTGGCCAGTTCAAGAGAATGGAAAAAGCTATTCTACCGGAAGATCTCGACTACGACGCGGTCTCCGGGCTTTCCAGAGAGCTGCGGGAAAAACTGAAGGCTATCCGACCGGCCAACTTGGGTCAGGCATCCCGCATCCCCGGAATTACCCCTGCCGCCATTGCGGCGCTCATGGTCAAGCTCCGCCGCCGCGGCTGATACGAACTCCCCATCAATAGATCGCCTGCCGGCATTTCATGCTAAAGAAGCGGCAAAGATTGATTCCGATCTGCGGATAAACCCTCATAATCTCGATGAATTGATGGTGGGGCAACAAGAAAGCTTCAGTCTCTTCCGCCGCGATACATGTGGCATTGGGAGGCATGCGGGTGAACATGCTCAGTTCGCCGAGAAAGGAGCCCGCGCCGATCACGGCTCGTTCCTTTTCATCGGGTGTGCCCCAGCCGTTCACGATTCTGACCGACCCGGACATCACGAGATATATGGTGGAGTTCTCTTCGCCTTCCACAATCATCAGGTCTCCGGCGTTGAAGCGTTCCACTTTCAAGACGGTGGCGATGGCGTGGAGTTCCCGGATCCCCATGTCCTCGAAAAGAGTAAAGTTCCTCAATTTGTTGATCATTTCTATGATCTCGGGCATCTGGGCCACCTCGTTTCTCGTTCTCGCAAGGGCGTACCTGGCTAACTCCTGGACCCCGCGATCTTCGTCCGTTAAGCGTTGCTCGATCACAGGGATGAAGCTCTCGTAAGGCATATGTTCCGCAATGACGAAAAGCGCCATAATCCGGGTGACCGGATCGTCGGATTCAGCGAGAAAGGTCAGGAGCCTCTCCGGATTGTCCTTCCGAATCAGCGGAAGATGCTGGCGGCCTTTCTCGATCTTCTCATCCAGGGGCACGTCTTCTATCAACGGGATCAGATACGGCGTGATCTCTTTCTCTATGGAGTTCTCCACGAGTTCAACCGCAATGGACGCTGTCTCGGATTTGAGCGCGTTGTAAATGAGCCGCATGTCCGCATGGTACACCCAGAGCGCATAGAAGATCAGCCTGAGTATCTCGTCATTCGTCTCCCGAAGGTGCTCCTTGAGCATCGTGATGCTCACGCCGTCACTCTCCGACTGCATGCGCCTGAGCACCACCAGATTCGAGTACGCGTCGTTAAGCTCTTTTGCCAGGAATGGAACCACTTCAAAGCCCTTGAGCCCCGAGAGGCGAATGACTTCGAGAATTCCCTGTTTGATTCTTGGCGTGGAATCGATCAGCGACACTTCGAGATAGGGGAGGATCTTGTCCCGGTAGGCAATCAAAGCCTCAATTGCGGCGTTGCGAATATGGATGTCCGTGTCGTCCAGGAATTGAACAAGTTTTCTCACCGCCCGGACATCTTGGGTCATCGCGAACGATGCGGCAGCTTCCGCTCGCGTGTTCGGGTTGGGATCGTCCATCATCTTGAGCGCCACTTCCGGCTCAATGGCAGGCGCCTTGCCTGTGCCGACAGCAGCGGCTTCTTCCGTCCTGTCTTCCACAGGCACGGGGCCAAGTTCCATAGCCGCGCCGCCGCTGTCGAAGGCGCGCACGGATTCGACCTGATCGAAATCGATCTCCTTCTCCGCGATCACCTGTTTCAGGATTCTCTTATAATGCCTGCGAAAGATGAGGGTCTCCACCACCCACCAGATCGACAACACAAAAGCGAGATAGGAGAAGGAACGCGCGTCCACGACCGGCTTGAGTATGATCATGGACATGGAGCCGGCCAGCATGCCCACCTTCAGGACTGTTCCGCGAATGAATGTGCGGCTCCATGCAATAAGTTCTTTCGGCAGCACATTGTATAATATCTTATTGACCGGACCTGAGATCGCTCTCTGGATCAGTATGGCGGTGAACTGTCCGTAACAAGCCACATAGATGTTAAAGAAGGCCTGCAAGGACCCAAACAGGAGGGCGAAGTTGATCGGATGAACCAAAGACGCGTTGGCCAGCCCCATCGTCGAGTAGAGACGACCCACAAAGAAGAGCAAGACGAAAGTCATGAGGGTGGTCATTCCTCGAAAGATGCTGAGGAATGAAATGAGGGCCTGCTCGGAAGCGAAAGTGTGATTAGCTATCACGCTGAATTGATACAAGAAGATCGGGAGCAATATATTGGGAATCAGGCCGGTGACGATGAGGTACCGCACCATCGGATATTCAGCGATCAGCGAGGGGACCCGCGAAAGCGGTATCCTCCCGCTATCACCTCGAGCCGTGGTGGAAGCGGCCTTGGGTTTCTGACCCTTGAATATTTCGGGGCCGGTTCGACCCAAGAAGAAAGCAGTTGCGAGGCAAACTACAGCGAAGACCAGCAATGTCGGGTCTTCACCTATAAGGAGCGTGACGGGCTTGGTGATAAAGCTGCCGGTCGTTGTCCCCAGAACCTGACTCATGGTCACAAGTGGAAAGATCCGCTTGCCTTGGCGGGTGTCGAACAGGTCCCCGGCCATGTTCCACAGGTAAACCAGCAGGATTGAGTCAAGGAGATACAGGAGTTGATAAAGAATTGGATATGCAATGCTGAATCCGGATTTCACCATCCAAAAGAGGATGAACACCATCACGCCCAGGCATCCCAAGAAACCGGACAGCAGGAAATGGTCCAAGTACCGCCTAGAGAGCCGATCCACCACCCCGAGGACCACGAAGGTCAACAAGGCGTTGATAACCAGCATCATCGGTATGTAATCGGGTCCGTAGCGTTTGAGGAACGCGGCATCCACATAGGTGCGGAAAATGGCGGTCACGAAGAAGATGACGAAGAAGATCGCGGCGAGCCACGCGAATTTGGAAAATTCGTGGGAATATACCTTGAGGTACTTCTCCAGCAGCTTTTTCATATGCTCCCCGCTTGCAATCCGGCCCTCGCGTGGCTCTGTCGGATAGGGGACAGCATTATAGGCCAGCGAACGCCAAGCTGCAACAGGTTTGCGCCCACACGATCATCGCTATCGTCCGGGAGAGGCCCCCAAGCGATGCCTGCGGCATGAGCTTCATTTGACGCTGTTCATCAACTTGGAGCGGATGGAAAAAGCGCGCGTGGAACTCGGCCCTATCTGCTCCACGTTTCCGTCGGGCCCTCCCTGTACGGCTTTCCTCCCACGCACATGGGCTGCGTAGGCCTGGAAGGTCTCCTTTTCTTCCTGGGCGTCCCACCCGGAGACCACCTCCAGGATCACGTTTGCGCTCACTTTCAGGCCGTGCTCATTCTCATACGGGCCTCTTACAGGGCCGACTTCGTAGTACCTTCCCTGTGCCGCGAAGTATCGTCGTTCAGACTCTATCGCTTCCCGAACCGCTGCCACTGCGGTCGCGTCCTGTTCCGCGACTTGAGTGATCACGAAGTAGTCATAGGCCAGATACGCCAACAAATAGCCTAATATCGCATTTACCACGAGCGTTGACACAAGGATCCTCGGCCGAACCGGCGCCTCGCTCGGCGTGCGTCGACTTGCCACATAGAGCCATGCTACGTAGATGGTTGGCGAAAACACGATCACCGCGAAGCAGACATAGCATATCAAGAGAACGATCAGTCCTATGGTCTGCTGAAGCATTCCACGTGTCTCCGCGATGGTATCCGAGCGTCAGTCGGCGTGGTTATCCAGGCCGTACGCGGTCTTTTTGCCGACGATCTTCCGAGCCTCGCTTTTCACCTGCTCCGGCAGGTTCGGAACTTCCAGAATCTCTTCCAGATCCGGCAACTTCATGAATACCAACAGCTTAAGCGCGATGGAAAGTGGCGTGTGTGGGTTCATGACCAGAGTCTTCTTGACGTCATAGCGAGCTATCCATTTTGGATGATTGTAAATTTCCTCCAGCACATCCCCGTTACTCGGCCGAGCGGCGGCAATGCCGATCACCAACCGCTCCGTAAGCTTAGGGTTTTTCAGCAGATTGTGAATCACGCGTGGATCCGGGTCGCGAGCAAGGCGCTCGATCGATCTAAAGTCGGGCTTCCGAGCAAGCGCCTTCCGCACTCCAAGGGGAATATCTCTGAGATCGGGCCCTGCCGAAGACCGAAACCCGCTCTCAGTCGGATGCTCCGAAGGAAGATCCAGGAGAATGGAGACGATCTCGAAGTCACCCGCTTCCTGCGCACGATGAACAAGCCGCGACATTTTCTCTGAACCGAGGCCCCGAACAAGGGCGCCGGAGAGGATGAGCCCGTTATAGAGGAGCGCGAAATCTCGATTACCCGTAAGCGTCTTCTCGTAGATAATCCGAATGGCCTCCAGAACCGCGCCATCGTCCAGTTCCTTCAACCTTTCGGCAAGGGCATGGCTTCTTTGATGCGCGTCCGGAACCGCGGAAAGGGCGGCGATCAATTCGCTCACGTCCGATGATTCGACCGCAGGGCCGGTGGCGTCGTTCTCAATCATCTAATAAGCCTGGACACGAATGGTTGGTTGGACATCCCGGCGGAATAGTGATTCCACGCCGTCATTTTGCTCCCGATCTCCCTCGAAGAATGGATTGCCGATAGCCTGAAATGTATCACAGGTCTCTCGCACAAGGATAGTTCGCCGAGCGATTCGTTTTCGTTGGATCGCGCAGAGGATAGGTTGGAAGGGGTAGACGCATTTGGCCTCTCGACGCGGTAGCGACATGCCGGTTCATATGCTAATGTGGATTTCAAGGCGATGCTTGCCCGTCTCTGAGATGTGTTCAGGACAGGGCGCACAATGCGAGGAGCCGCTTTTCCGAGCTTCGTCGCTCGCCGTGCAAACGATGCGAGAAGACGACCTGGATTGAATGCGAGGTCGATTGCCGATGAAGATAGCTTTTGACGTGGACGGAGTCGTCCTGAACTCAATCGAAGTAATCCTTGAACACATAGGGGAGATAACGGGCCGGCGCATAAGAATTGACGAGCTGGGCACGTGGGACCTGGAAGTTCTTGGGATCGACGTCAAGACCTTGTGGCGAGCAGTGGAATGGATGTACAAGGCTCCGGTCATTGCAGCTTATGAGGGCGCTACGCGGGCCCTTTCCCGCATACACCGCGAAACGCGGGAACCGCTCTTGTTTATAACCGGGAGGTCGGATCCTCAAACTGCGCAACGCCAGCTACAAGCTCTGAACTGGAATCCAACCGTTCCGAAAATGGTCGTTACGGGCGGCGACCGGAACAAGACCCAATACCTGGCGGATCATCTGGTGGAATTCATGGTGGAGGACGATGTCAAACACGTGCAAGAGTACCTGGATGCGGGAATTCGGGTCGGCCTCATGCATCGTCCCTGGAACCGAGATTACTCGCAGGCTGTAACCGAGCGCTTTGCGAGCTGGGAAGAACTGGAAGCCTGGTACTTCGATCATCTTCGATGAGGGCCCGGTTCCAAGCCGCTCGAGAACGAACCGACAGTCACAAGCGCCGATTGCTTGCCGTGCTTCTCGGCATGTAACAACACCCATACCGCAGCTTGACACGTGGCTGATCGGATATACAATTGTGTCGGCCATTCATACTGACCATGCGAGTATCGGGTCTTCGGGGTGAGCAAGGAGGCATGTGATGGGCTTCATAGACAGATTGGTCGCTCTGATTCGAGGGTTCTTCATCAGGCGCGGAGATGACTTGGTTTCATCGAGTCCCGAAGCTATCCGGGCAACGTACGCAACCGCCATCGACGAAGCGAAAAGGCGCTATAAAGAAATGCAGGAAGCGGTGGCGCTCCTCGCCAGGGAACGCGAGAAAACCGACGTCGCCCTCAAGAAGCTCGACGATGAAGAGAAAGACCTTCAGCGCAAGTTGGAGGGCGCGCTTGCGATGGCCCAGGGGGAGCCGAACAACCCGGGGCACAGGGAAGCGGGGACGCGGTATATCACTCGTATGAAGGATATCGACGCCAAACAAGCGCTCCTCGCCAAGGACTTGGAACTACAGACTCAGAAAGTGGAAGACTACAAGACAAAGCTCCGTGATTTCACCGAGGAAATCGACAAGCTCAAGAGAGAGCAAGGTGAACTGGTGGCTGAATTTATTTCTCACCGGCAAATCATTCAGTTGGAGGACCGCCTCAAAGGCCTTGGAGAGACGGGGGTGGACGAATCGATCGTAGCGATCAGAGAAAAGGTTGGAGCCCTCAGGGCGGAAGCCAAGATCGCCACGGAGATGCGCAGCGCCACCGTTGGAACTCAAGACGTAGCGTATGAACGGATCGGAGCGGAAAGGGACGCCGCCGCCCGCTTCGACGAACTGCTCAAGGCTCGCACGGAAGCGCCTGCCGGCGCTCCGGAAAAAGAGCGAGACTTGGGTTGATTACCCTGCGCCGTGGTCGCTCTTTGAGCAGGTCACGCCCGGTACGCGTTCGCTCCCTTTGTGAGCGCTAGCATCAACATTCGACCGATGACAGACGAACCCTCCCACCAACCTGAATTTGCGGCCAAGATCGTAGAGAAATACGTATCGTCCCAGTCTAACGTCTTTCTGGTTTATGGGAACACGAAGGATGTCTATCAATTGCCTTCCGGTTCGTACGTTCCTTTGGTCGATTTTCTCGTAGAAGCGCTCATCAAACCGGATCGACCGACAGCCCCACGCATTGTAATCGTGTACGATCCCGCCACAGGCATATCTTTTCGCAATCCTCTCGATCGGCAGCTTGTGGCAAGGGAAATCGGCGAAGATCGGCTCGACAAAATACTTTCCGCGTCGCGTCGCGACATTGTGACCGCGTGCGCAACTCTCCGTGAGTTCACGAGACTCGATGTGACGATCCCGCGATCTGACGATCCCAGCGCCAAGATACGTAAGGATTTCGCTTTTATCATCCGATACGCGGAGGCCGTGGCGCCGCCGGCTCGCGGCGAGCTGATGCTCGATTCAGAGCGTTTGAAGGTCTTGACCTTGGAGAATTGGTTTTCAGACAGCGCATTTGTCGCATCTTCTGACATCGTCTTCTTGATCGGTGAGACTCTCAACGGCATCAATGAACGGATTGTTGACTTGCCGTACACCGCCCCGATTCAAATCGACCGTCCCAATCAGGACGCTCGAATGCAATACATCCGGAAGCTGATCGCGGAAGAGAAGGTGGAGACCAGCCTCTCGCCGGATCAGCTCGCGTACGGCAGCGCGGGACTGACGCTCCTGTCGTTGCGGCAGATCTTCTTACAGGCCGGGTACCGACGGCAGGCGATAACGCTGGAGGTCATCTCGGAAAAGACAAAGGAGATTATCGAGAAGGAGCTTGAAGGGCATATCGAGTTCCTTCGCCTTTCGTTCGGCTTTGAAAAGGTAATCGGCGCATCGCGTCTCCTGAAGAAACTGAGGGAGCTGAGAGAATGCCTCAGGGGCAACGATCCCCGGATTATGCCGGTAGGTATACTCGTGGCGGGCGCGAACGGCGTAGGCAAGACCTTCATCTACAAGGCTTTTGCCAAGGAATGCGGATGGGTGGCCGTCGTCCTGAAAAATATTCGCGGGCCTTACGTGGGGCAAACCGAGAAAAACTGGGAACGGATCAGGTCGGTGCTCGAAGCTATGGGCAATGTCATGGTGATCTACGATGAGGCCGACACGGAGATAGGCGGCCGAGGCCCTACCACCCATGATGTTGACCGAAGGCTCTTCGGGAACATGTTGCGGATGATGTCCGACGATCAAAACCGAGGCAAGATCGTCTGGATTATCATTACCGCCCGGCCCGATCGTTTGGAGCCGGACATCAAGAGATCGGGACGGGCAGGCGAGCATCTTCCCGTCTTCGACAATGAAGGAGAAGAAAAGGAGTCCTTCATCAGGCACGTATTGACGCAGGCGGGCATGAGCCTGGATGACTTCTCTCCGGAGCAGCGCGAGGAGTTCCTCGGACTCACCGCCGAGTATTTCCCATCCGATTTTGACCATGTGCTTGTGGAGCTGAAAAGGCGGGCGCTTCTGGAAGGACGGCTCACTCCGGGCATTGTTCTGGAAGAGGCGCGGGACTTCATCCCCGCCGATATAGCCAGACAGCGCGAGTATCAGGAGCTCTTGGCTGTCCTGGAATGCACGTCGCGGGAGATCCTCCCCGCGCGATACGCTAATCTGTCTAAAGAGCAGATCGAGGCGCGTCTCCAAGAAATCAGGGTCTCTATGAGGCAGCCCTGATGCTCGTCCTGGCCATCGAGACCTCCTGCGATGAAACCGCGGCCTCTGTGGTGTTGGATGGGACGGGCGTTCTTTCAAGCGTGGTCGTTTCCCAGATCGACGCGCATAAGAAGTATGGGGGGGTGGTGCCGGAACTGGCTTCGCGCAAGCATGTGGAAGCCATATCGATCGTTATCGAGGAAGCCCTGGTCCGGGCAGATCTGGATCCTCGGAAAATCGAAGGGATCGGCGTAACCAGGGGCCCTGGGCTGATAGGCTCTTTGCTCGTAGGAATCGCAGCCGCCAAAGGAATGGCCCTCGCGTTGAACCGTCCCATATGCGGGGTCAATCACCTGCATGGGCACCTTTTTGCAGCCCATCTTGAGCGAGATGACATCCGCTTCCCATTTGTGGGACTGGTCGTCTCAGGGGGACATACGAACCTGTACCACGTGAAAGGCCCCTTAGATATCGAATTGATCGGCAAGACCCGAGACGATGCCGCGGGTGAGGCCTTCGACAAGGTTGCCAAGTTGCTCGGGTTGGGCTATCCGGGCGGTGTAGCGATTGAGCAATGGGCTAAGGGCATAGATCCGGCGAGTCTTTCATTCCGTTTTCCCAGGGCCCTCGCGGAAGGGAACGATTTGGACTTCTCTTTTTCAGGCATGAAGACCGCTGTGCTGCGCCACGTTCAGGAGCGGTTCGAGTTGTCCCGGAACAAAACAAAGCCCGGGAGCTTTCATCCGTTGATCGAACCGGGCGCGACCGACGTGACGGACCATGCCATCGGAAGCATAGCCGCCGCGTTTCAGGACGCGGTTACTGAAGTCCTGGCCATAAAGGCTTTCCGCGCCGCGCGGAGATGGGGTGTAAACCAGTTGCTTGTCTGTGGGGGCGTTGCGGCCAATAGCGCTCTAAGAACGCGCGTCACGGCCATGAGTGATGAACTTGGCATCGAGGCGATATTTCCGTCACTGGCTCTTTGTACGGACAATGCGGCTATGATCGCGGCACGAGCGGACATGCTGCTCACATCCGGTATTACGGACAATGTTGGCTTCGGGGCGAAGAGCCGATGGTAACATCCTCTTACATAAAGGCATGTCAACATCTCGCGCCGGCGCTGGGCCCACCGCGTTGAATCCGGTCGGTGTCCGCGGGGTGGATCGGTAAAACGCCTGCGCTACGGAGAGGCGGAAGAGAGAACGGGGAGCTGGAACCAATGCGGAATTACAGAAAAAAGGTTCTCTTCGATCACGAGGCGATAAGCTCGCGGGTGGAGGAATTGGCCGCGGAGATATCCGCAAGACATCCGGAGGGCGAAATTCTGCTGATCGGTATCCTGAAGGGAGCTTTCATGTTCATGGCCGATCTTGTCCGGCGCCTGAGCGTGCCTTGCGAAGTGGACTTCGTCAAGATTTCATCTTACGGATCGGGAACGGCCTCCAGCGGGAAGCTCAACATCCTTCTGGACACGAGCATACCGGTTGAGGGTAGAGCCGTGATACTCGTTGACGACATCGTGGATTCGGGTCTGACCCTGAATGAATATCGTCAGGCGCTGGAAGCCAGGTCTCCGCGCTCCATCGAAACCATCGCGCTCATTGACAAGACCGGACGCCGCGAAAAGCATGTTCACCTCGATTACTGCGGTTTCAGGATCGAGGAAGGGTTTGTGGTCGGTTATGGGCTCGACTGCAATGAATTCGGTAGACAAACCGGCGATATTTATGTTCTTGAGGATATCGGCTCGTAAGACTCGGAGGCCGGCGCCACCTTCGTGGTGAAACCCTGAACGGATTCCGATCAACTTGTCGCGTCATTTTCGGACGAATGCCGCGGTATTGTCCGGCGGAGCCTCAGCGTGACTTATGACACTGCGCTTATCAAGGCATTACTTGCTCTGCTGGTGGTGCTCGTATTCGGCACCTTGGGATACAGGGCGATTGAAGGCTGGGACTTCTTGGATGCTCTGTACATGACGGTGATCACCCTGACAACTATTGGATTTGGAGAGGTCCGACCGCTCGACCGCGTTGGAAAGATTTTCACGCTAGGACTCATTATCGTTGGTGTAGGTGTGGTTGGTTACACTCTGGTGACCGCCACACGACTTATTGTGGAAGGCGAAATAAATGCCATTTTCAAGAGGCGCAGATCGATGAAGACCATTCAAAGGCTCGAGAACCACATGATCATCTGTGGATTCGGTAGAATGGGCTCCTTTATTTGCCACGAGCTCCACCAGAGAGGGATCCAATTCGTGGTGGTGGAGAACGGTCAGCACGTGCAGGAACGCATCGTGGAACTTGGGTATCTCCTTTCACCCGGCGACGCCACTGAGGAAGAAGTGCTCCGAGCAGCGGGAGTGGACAGGGCGCGAGGCGTGGTGTCTGTTCTGAACACGGATGCTCAGAATGTCTATACCATTCTGACTTGCAAAGAAATAAATCCGAACTTGGATGTAGTGGCGCGGGCCACCGAGGACGCGGCCGTGAAGAAGCTCGTTAGGGCAGGGGCCTCACGCGTGATCAATCCGTACGAGATAGGCGGAATGCGACTTGTCCTGGGGATCCTGAAACCCACGGTGGTGAGCTTCCTGGAAGTGGTCATGGACAGCCGGCAGCTTAATGTGGAACTGGAAGAGGTCTGTGTGGCCGGCGAATCGGTCTATGTGGGCAAGCGACTTGTGGATACGGATATCCGCAAGGAGTTAGACCTGATCGTGATCGGCGCAAAGAAAAAAGATGGGACAATGGTCTTCAATCCAGGGCCCGCAACCGTCGTAGACGCCCAAGACACCCTCATCGCGATGGGCAAGCAAGAGATGCTGGAAATATTCCGGGAGCGAGCCTCTGCATAGGACCGCCGCGGCCGCGGAGAACGCGCGCCGGCAGGCGGGCTGACTGTCAGAGCGATTTGCCAAATATCCGATACCTTTTGTAAAACCTACCACCCAGCTCCTCCGCGAACTGGTTTATCGCGACGTTATCTTCGAGCGTCCAGCTCAGTTCCAGGTATTTGTATTCTTTTTTCCGTAGGCTCATGCGATGCAGGTAATCGAAAACCACCAGGGGAATACCAAGCTTCTGGTATTGCTTCTTGACGCCGAATAGGCAGCATCGCACGCCCCTGATCTCTTTCCGATACAGCAGTATCTTGAAGAGCCCCAGCAGGCCGATTCCACCGTTCAATCGCTTGAGCAAGGGATTGATGTCCGGCAACACGAGCGCCACGCCCACCGGCTCGTCTCCCAGGTAGATGAAGAAGACCAGATCGAAGTCCGCAATACGGCGCAGGTTCGCGGCGATCTGGGTTAGCTCATCGTCCGTGAGCGGCACAAAACCCCAATTATCTCCCCACGCGTCGTTATAGATCTCCCTGAGGAGGTAAAGCTCTGAGAGGAAATCCTTCTTATTGAACGTGCGAATCGAGACGCGGTTCTGTTGCGCGACACGTTTGGCCAGGCGCTCGATTCGGTCACTGTTAAGCCCAAGTTGTTCAAGGACGAGCGCCCTAAGATCCTTCTCCTTGGAAAGACCGCATGATTCGACAAGCTCCTGATAATAGGGGGGATTGTAGGTCATCATCACCGCAGGGGGATATTCAAAACCTTCGACGAGCAAACCCAACTCGTAATTGGTAGACGGATTGAGGGGACCCCTCATGAAGGTCATCCCTTGGGAGCGGAGCCAATCCTCGGCGGCTTGAAAAAGCCCGGCGGCTGCGTCAGGATCGCTCACGCACTCGAAAAAACCCCATGCGCCGGAGCTTTCATGGTGGAAGCGGTTGTGGTTGTCATCCACCACCGCAGCTATCCTGCCGATCGTCTCCGAATCCCGTCGGGCAAGGAAAAGAGCGCGCCGCGAAAACTTCCAGAAAGGATGCCGGTCCGTATCAAGCAACTTTCCCACTTCCGCCTTGAGAGGAGGGACCCAATTTGAGTACCCGGCATAGATCTTCCAGGGGAGGTCGATAAAGGCCTTCATATCAGCCCTATTGTCCACCAGAACGATGTTCACGCCACGCATAAGGGTCTCCTCGCTCCCTGGAATCAGGTCGCTTCACTTCAAGAACAGAAGGTCGGCCGTATGCGGCCCGTAAGGACGAGCGCGGTGACCGCACACGGCCGAACGGCTTGAACATAGAACTTTGTGGCTCCGCTGGCAAGCACAACTCGCGATTGAGGCCAAACATTACGCTCAAAGCTCCACCATTCGTTGGGCGACCTTACGCGGTCATAAGGCAATGCTATCGGTGAACTTGTCGATCTAGCACATGACAAGAACATATGTTTTTCTGTCCGAATGAGCCACGGTATGATATATTATCTGATTATGATTACCCGTCACATCCTGCAATCATTACTCGTTCCGGCTTTGATCGCCGCGCTCAGTATCGCCCACGCGGCCGAGCCGCGGGCGTTCGATCTCCGCGGCACATGGGTGGGCAACGCGAAAGGGCCCATTTTCGGCGCGGAAGGGAGTGTCACCATCACCCATCAGCGCGGTGAGCAGATTCATGGAGTGGTGGAGGGCGGGAATTTCCTCGGCAAGGCCAAGTTCGATATCGCTGGAAAAGTCCGTGGAAATTACATAGTTGGAGAGAAAGAGGGGAATTACTTTCAAGGATTCCTCTACGCCGACGGTACCATCCGGGGCGCGGTGAAGGCCATAGACGGCGAGATCTATCGCGTGTTCTTGCGGCGGCCTGCGTATCCGCAGTGGGGAGGCTACCCTTACGGCGGCTGGTACCAATGATCCCGTTGTGCGGGACGGCGTTGGGGGCTTTCCACGCGACTTCTTCATCCACGTTTTTAAATCGCTTTTGAAACAGACTTCACCAATGCGGGAACATGAGTCCGCTGGATAACGATGGGACCGACCCCTTGGACCAGGATCATTCTTCTTTTTATTCTGTGCCTCGTAATCGCCGGGCTGATTGTCTACTTGGCCCTCCCTCCCGAGAAAGCGACCATGCGCGGACTGCTTGTGGACTTGGAGCTGGAAGGACCGAATTCTTCTCGGCACAAGGAACTGCGGGACGCGCTTACTGTCCGACTCCCTGCTGAAATCCCTGCGCTCGGTCGGTTCGAGGTAGAACTTTCCTATTGCCACTTCCCTCACGTGACGCGTGAAATGCTGAGCCCGAAGCAGGTTGATTTTCTCATATTGAGTCCGCAGGCGACCCCGTGGCGCGTGTACGAGGGCGAATCGCGGCGCGGCCTTGATCGCTTCGCTACACAACTCAAGGATGCGATCGGTGAAAGCAGCCTGCCTGTCTTAGGCATTTGCGGCGGGCATCAGTTCCTCGCGCTCGCGTTCGGCGGTGAAGTGGATTTCATCGACCCGGCTCTTGTGGGCAAGGAAGTCCAAAAGTACCCACGGGACGCTGTCTCGGAGCGAGGTGTTGTCTGGTTGGAAACCCTGGCCCCCGACCCGATTCTTGCCGGAGTGGCAGGCTATCCCGGAGGCTTCCGAGCTGTCCAAAGCCATTACGAAGAGGTGAAGCGTCTTCCTCCGCGGTTTGTGAACCTTGCAAGGAGCCTTCTGTCGCCGGTGCAGCTTATCCGCCTCGGCGCCAAACCCGTGTACGGGGTAGCGTTCCACCCGGAGCGGTGCTGGAGCAATTCAGGTTGTAACGGCGCGGTAATATGCGAGGGCAAGCAATTACTGGGAAACTTCCTCACAATGGTTGCGGCGCGGAAAAGCAAGTAACGAGAGGGTGACCATGGACGACGTCCAAAAGATTAAGATACGTCTCAAGCATTGGATTGACCACAACCTGGAGCACCTCAAGGGTTACCGAGAAGTGGCCGACCTCCTCGATCTGCATGGCCGGGTCGCGGCTTCGGGTCCCATCAGGCGAGCAATAAGTCTTATGGAAGAAGCGAATCGAGAATTCGTTTCCGCGCTCGAATCCTTGGGAGGCTCTTCCGAGATCCACCCATCCGAAACGAAACACAGGGGTCACGACCATCATCACCACCCTGGTCATCATTCCCATGACCATTCTCATGACGAGGAGGAGTGACGCTCCGGCGATCTTCCGCATACCTGCCGAGAGTTACCCCCGCGGGATCTCTTGCCTGCGCAACGAGACGTAGAGTTCCAGCCTTGTCCCGTTACGAAACGGGAATGGCTTCATAGGACCTTTGGCTTTCAATCATTCGTCCCTACTATCACCGGGGCTTCTTTGAACACGGGGCTCAACAGAGCGCGAGGCGTCCGGCGCGTGTGTTTACCGCTTGACATTTGACGTAATTTCAACTAATTAATGCGGTATGTTACTTGATTTTCTTAAACAACTGGAGAAGCGTCCGGCAATCCAGCCACTTCTGGAGCGCTCCAAACCCCTCTTCTCAGAAGTAAGGCCCAAAGGATTGGTCTTCTCGGAAAAGGGATTCTCCCAGCTCATGGCTTTCCTGGAAAAGGGCGAGCCCTCTTTCCAATCCGTCGCGGCGCAGGCGGGCGCACACTGGTCGTCATCTTCGCAAAAAGTAGTTCTAAGAAATGCAATCCTCAAGAGAGGTTTCCGGACTCCCTCATGTCTCTGGGCATATAAGCAGACGCGCGGCGCCCCCGAGCGGATCATGGGGAATTGCCCGTCTCCGGAAATGGCGCTCATGCAGATTATGCTCCTCAAAGAGGCGGAGCCTGCCGCCGCGATACCGTTTCTCATGGAAAGGTATGTATCCCGAAACGAGGCTCAAGAAGAGCTTCGCAACGCGGCCAGGCTTTGTGTGCTGCGCCTGTTGGATTCCGGAGGCGCCCCCAATCTGATCCGCGGCCTCCAATCGCGTTACCCCGGAGTAGACTTTCTCTCGCAATGGCGCCCCGGCATACCGGGCCGCAAGGTGATCCCGAGCCTGCCCAACAAACAACAGGCTGTGGACTTCCACGACCTGGTGAGAAGCGTGAAAGATGTGGAGGAGTTGTCTTCCTTCACGCGGACGTTGTATTTGGTTTCGCTCTTTTGCGTGCCGCTTTCTGAAAAGGAATGGTCCTCCCTCTTCCTGAGTTGGATTGACCATTATCATTTTCAGCGTCTGGCGCTGGCCGGAGTGGTCGAAGCGTACAACGGCGGTTTTCTGCTGTCCACGGATATTGCCAAGCAAAGGCTGGTCCGCCAATTCCTGTACGATTCCTATCCCATTGCCAAACATACGGTCCAACACCTCAGCGCGCAGCGCCAGCGAGAGGCGCGTGAATCCAAGGTCCGAAGGAGCGAATTGGACAGGCAGGCCCTTGAACTTGTGCCTGAAGGGATCATCTGCGTGGATTCCAGCCGAATGTTCTATTACATGAATCCCGCCGCGGAAAGAATGCTCACCGCAAACCGCGTTCTCCGAGAAAAGCTCTTTGGCGCCGGGCCCCTGGAGACCGCGGCGCTACATTACACACGGGAAGAGGCGATTTCTCGACTGGCGAACGCGGGGGAAGGCGACCCGCAGGTGGAGCTTTTCGGCGACCGCGCGCGCATGTCAAGCAACGGCCGCAGGTTCGAGGTGGAGCTTCGCCCAGAGATCGTCCTCTTGCGGGACGTGACGGACCAGCGCCTCATCGATGAGGAGATCGGGAGGCTTTATCGGCACGAGCTGGGCGCCGCGCTCGACGTGCTCGGAATCGGGGTGAATTCCGCTCGACAACTGATTCAGGAAGCACGAAGCAAGGAAGCAGCCGAGGCCCTGGAGCACGTGGAAGCCAAGCGGAGCGAGCTTGTCACCATGCTCGAAGAACGAATCGACTTCATTCGACTGCATTCGGACGCTTTCCAAATCCGTGCTGCCGCGCTGAACTTGAACCTCGTGGTGGACAAGTGCGTCAACAACTATGTCGAATCCGCGGCTGTAAAAGGGATCAGGCTGAGATCCAACCATCTCCACACTCCCGGAGTGACTGTCCGAGGCGAAGAATCCTTTCTCAAGAAGGCTCTGGATAATCTTATCAGGAATGCAATCAAGTTCTGCGACAAAGGATCTGAGATCGAAGTATCTCTGGGGACCGAGGAGAACGGGCAGGCATTCATTGCGGTGGAAGACAACGGCCCCGGAATTCCCAGGGAAAACCTCGGCAAAATATTCCAATTGGGATTCACCACCAACGGCGCCGGCCGAGGATTGTACCTGGCGCAGAGGATAGCCCATGCCCACGGGGGAAAAATAGACGTTAAGAACAGACCGGGGCAGGGCGCCTGTTTCACTCTGCGGCTGTCCCTTGCTACGGAGTAGCGATGAAGCGCGCAATTTCATTGCTCGTCGCGGACGACGAACCGATCATTCGCCGCAGGGTGGCGTTGATGCTCGGGGACCGCTTCAATATCACCGAAGCGGCCACCGCGGAACGCGCGCGTGCGGCATGCCGAAACGGGCACGAAGCGATCATCCTGGACATTGTCTTCCCCGACGGCAACGGCATCGACATCTGCAAGGAAACAAAAGCTCGCGATCCTTACACTACCATAGTGATATCTTCCTCGCTGGAGAGCGTGGATGCGTGGAACCAGGCATTCCAAGCAGGAGCCGACGGATACTTGGAGAAACGGGAACTGCTCGGGCTCGATCCACGGAAAATTGTCCTGATGATCGAGAACTTGGTGGAACGCAACCGGCTCCGACGCCAGTGGGAGGAAACCAGTTTGCGACAGGCGGAGCTTCTGTCGGTGCTCTCCCATGATGTGAGGGCGCCGTTCCAGGCGCTCTTGGGCGCCATTGAGCTTCTCAAGAAGAGCGCGATTCCGCCCGAAGCTGCAGAAAGGGTCAATTTCCTGCACGGATGCGCGAAGGATCAACTTGCCTTCATAAACTCCCTGTTGGATTTGCTCAGGCTGGAGTCCGGCTCCACGGGCATCCGGAAAAGAAATGTGGATATCAACCTCCCGGTGAATCAGTCACTCCAGAGTCTTGGTATACTGGCAGAGGGGAAAGGAATCTCAGTCGCGGTCGATCTTGCGGAGCGCCTGCCCGCCATCGAGGGAGACCTGGCGAAAATCGCCCAGCTCGCGGGCAATTTGATCAGCAATGCAATCAAGTTCACGCGCCGAGGAGGTCGATTGGCCGTGAGGACTCGATGCGCGAATCGTGACGCTCGAAGCGGTGTGGAACTCCAGGTTGAAGACAATGGCATCGGGATACGTCCCGAAGAACGGGAGAAGGTCTTGCAGCGTTTTCACCGGGGCCGAGAAAGAGGCACGGAAGGCGAGACCGGCACTGGGCTGGGGCTTTCCATATGTAAGGAAATAGCCCAACTGCATGGAGGCAAGCTGGAAATCGTTTCGGCGAAACCTCAGGGCACAATCGTGACCATATGGTTCCCTGTTCCCGATCATTCCGGCGCGCGCAAGGCAGTGGACGCAAGCCAAGGAAAATCTACGGCAATTCCCGAATACTTTTCAGGGCAAAACAAACCCTACGTGACGCCGCCTGCATAATGAAGCGATGAACCGACACACGCCATCCTCCGCTTCCCGGTCTCGCTCATCCCCCCTGAGCCGAGAGGTGGCTCAGAAGCGTGCGCCACGCCGGCGTCGCAAACTCGCCGCATACATGCTTACTCTGTCGAAGCCCACGTGGAGTACCCTCCGACTCGCCGCTTTCTGTTTCATCTCCGTCTGGACACTTGCGATCATCACGAGCTGCGAGGTCGTCCCGCCCAAACCGGACGACCTTTTTGTCCTCTACCGCCAACGCATGAAGAATTCGGAGTTTGATAAGGCCAGGAGTCTTCTTACGGACGAATCCAAGGATCTTGCCCTGAGCCTGGCCAGAGATCACAAATTGAACCAGCCGCCGGAAAATCTTGCTCTTCTCAACATCCTCGACCCGGCTGCCTCGCCTGTGGTCAAGAAATCCGCGGACACGGAAGCTTTGTTACAGATCCGCACCCTTCGCGGGGGATTTCGACTCCTTCGGCTGACCCGCAAGGACCCCGACTCCCCCTGGCGTATAGACGTGGCTCAGGATCTAAAGTCTCTCAAGGCTTTTCTGGAGGCAAAGGCAGCCCTGGAGCAGTTTCGGGATCAGGCGATCGAGTATGCGGCTTCCTGGAAGGCATTCAATGAGCAGATCGGGAAAATAAAGGCTCCGGCGCCTCCTGAGCAGCGAACCAAGCCCGAGCTGCAGCAAGAGACCAAGAAGAAGGAGCCTGACGGCAAGAAACCGGCCCCAACGAAGAAACGACAGCCCTGAGAACGGATAAGACGGACCTGGGGATTTCTTGAGGCACCCGCCGAAGAAAGGACGTCGTCCAAAGGGAAACGTAAGTCTCTCCGTGGACAGGGCGCAATGCTCTTGAGGGATCGTGGAAAACCCCGGTCTTCCATTCCGAATGGGGAAGCACACTGGGGTTTCTCGGTTCTTGACGGGCTCGGTCGCGAGCGTGCGAGTGGACCTCAAAGAGCGCGTACACTAGCGCCACATGGGCCTACCCGCGTTCTGTGGCGGCTGGTAGTATTGCATCGGCATCGCGTTATACATTGGAGCCGCGTGCTGCGCCGCGGGCGGCATACTCTGGGCGACCGGCGGTGGGCATGCGGGCGGCGGGCAAGTCGCAGGAGCTTGCACAGCGGAATAGGAATAGGGCGCGTGCGTGGCGGCTGTTCCCCTAAGCTCGTAGGTTTTGATCTCTCCCTTGTACATGGTGTATGCGTGGGCGAGTTGACATGCGCCGGCCGCGATGGCCAGAATCGTAATGGTAATGGTTACTTTACTTATCATACCCGACTCCTTTTCTCCCAAGCTAAGTAGCTTGATGAGTGAAACAACATAATGATTTGATTTAGCTGGGCTAGCATATCATGAGTCATTGATCACTGTCAATCTTCTCATGTAAACAGGTAAATGAGTTATTACCCGACAATTCGGTTTAGGTAAGAGGATCGGCCTGTTCCTTGTCCGTTTTTGGAAACCGGGCCGAATCAACGGAAGCTCTTTCCCTTGACCAGACGATAGACCCGTGCTAACCGTGTCCGAGAAGCTACAATCGTCTCTTTTCCGCACTGCGAGAGCGCCTTGCGGTCATAATCGGCGGTCCGGACGGACTCAAGAGCGGGAGCGCGAATCGTGGCCACGTCCCATGGTGTCCCAATGTTTGAACAGAGAATGAGCCTGCAGGACGCAGCATACCTCTTGGACCTGCCATCAACCGAGGAGCTGGCCGCGGTCCCCTGGGGCGAAATTGGAGAAACGGCGCCGGTAAGAGGGAAATACCGTCTGGACCAGATCATGATCTTCAAACTTGCGACGATCATGAAAGGACTCGGGGTAGAGTCCGGCAAGGCGTTTCGATACGCGCAGGCGGTGCTGCGAACGAGTCTCTTCTCGCCTCAAGAAGAGGGCCTCCTCGATTCGCTGGAAAACGAAACGGAGAAACTCTACTGCCGGATCGCGGACAATCAATTGGCGAGAATCTTTGTGCGAAACGCGGATGATCAGAAGGAAAGGGAACTGGGCGCGGTAAAGCCGGTCCTCCTTCCAACAACCCGGTGCGAAATCAATGTCTTCCGCGTTGTCAGGCCCGTTCTGTACAGGGCCCAGCGTCTGAAGAAGAAGGGGAAGTAGAACCGCCTTCGGCCGCCCGGGTTACCGATACGAGTGTGAGGGCGAGAAGGCTTAATCAGCCGGGTTCACCGCTTTGCCACGCAGCCTTTGTGCTCGATTTCACGCATCACTGATTCGAGCTGCCGCTTCATGGTCCCTTTCGTCAGTTTGTAGCTCCGGATCATCTGCAATGACCCTGCGTCAATGGCGGACCCGAGAACTATGTCGACCGTCTTGATGTCCTGCTGGTAGTTCTGGGCCATGCGAATCAGTTCAGGGCAGCTCTTGCACTCAACGCACTCAGCGTAAACCGGCTGGGTGACAGACGCGGTCAAGAGGATAAGCGTGGCCACGGTCAGCCATCTGGTCGTGTTCGGCATGGTCTTGGCTCCTCTTACGTCCCTCGTTCGAATCACGTGTGGAACGAGGCTTGATGCGGAGCGTTCTCATCAACGATTACAGGTGAGAGTTTTGCTCGCGCGCGATTATTATAACACAAAACGTGAGGACATCAATACAAATATTTACAAGCTGTTGGGGACATTATTTCATGTTGATATTCTAATAATAATCTTATCTCATTGATATAAAGTGATTAATATGTAGTTTGACCGGCACGTGCCGCTCTCCGCTTCCCGGTGCGCACGATCTTCTCCTTCGGATCGGCGCTCCGCAAGCTAAATCTGCCCAAGAGCTTTCTCATCACTCACTCATAGCTCTCCCGGAGTGAACGATCGTCCCCCTCTTGCCAAGGGAGAGAGGCGCGCCTCACGGCCCAAGATTTTCACAAACGGCAATAGTAAAACGGACAATAGATCTGATCGGTATCCTGTCTTTGAGGCAAGGGAAAAACGCGGCGCTCGGATCAAGGGTCAGAGTTCTCGTCGTCGGAGCACCATTTCTCTCATCCGAAAGAGATCTTCCCCCATCCCGCACCAGATGAGATAGTCTAGGGCGCGGCTGGGGTTTCGCCTCAGGATTCCGGTTAGTTGTCCCCAGAACTGGCGCCGATATGACGGGCGAATTCCCTGCCGCCAAACAAGCCTAAGAAAAGCCGTGGCGTAGAAGTACCGAGCGGCAAACGAACGCTTGCAGGTCTTGGTTCCATTCGAAGGCATCTCTCCGTTCTTGGCGGCCAAAGCGTCACGTGTAGGCCTCATATTGAGATAGTAACGGTACACTCTCGCCAGAAAGCGCGACGGTTCGTACAGGTAATCCCAGGCTTTCATGTAGTCGTGAACGATTTCGGCTTCGGGACGGCTCGGAACGAAGTTTGGTTGCGCGCCGCTCAGTTGATCTCCAAGATCCGCGTCTTCCCGCAACCTACCTTCCAGCCTCAAACGATGCCATAGCCGCGTATTCGGCAAAGCCCGCAATCCGTTTATCATTAGTATGGGGATATTGGTCTTTTCGACCAGTTCGCAGATTCGATCACCCAGTCCTTCTTTTTCGCCGTCGCAGCCGATGATGAAGCTGGCCTGAACCGTCAGGCCGTTCCGATTCATATTGGTAACGGATTCAACTACAGGATCTCGTAGGTTTTGATGTTTCCCCGCATTCTCAAGCACCTCGGCGTCCGGAGATTCTATTCCCACAAAAACGGTACTGAAATTCGCAGCGGTAAGAAGATCTATCAGCTCCTCATCCCGGCCGAGATTCACCGAAGCTTGGGTGAAAAAACCAAACGGCTCCCCGAGGCTCTTGTTCCAAGGAGTCAGCTTATGCAGGATGGCGCAGGCATTGCTCCTGCTCCCGATAAAATTGTCGTCGCTGATGAAGACCGGACCACGGCCGCCAACCCTGTAGAGCGCCTCCAATTCATTGACGACTTGATCAGGCTTCTTGTATCGTTGCTTGCGTCCGTAAAGGCTCTCAATGTCACAGAACTCGCAACTGAAAGGGCAGCCCCTGGATGTCTGAATCGTCAGGTATTGGTAATCCCTCAATCGCAAGAGGTCAAATCGAGGAACGGGAGATGCCGAAAGGTCCGGTCTGCGATCATTCTCGATGACCACTTTGCGGCTGCCGTCCGTGAGCGCTGACAAGAGCAGGTGAACTGTGTTCTCCGCCTCTCCCCGAACACAAAAATCACCGCCCGCGGCAAGCACTTCGTCCGGCATCATGGTCGGGTAAGGACCGCCCAGCACAACCGTCTTTCCCCTGTGCTTTGCTTCTCTCGTAACAGCCAGCGCGCTTGGCTTTTGGGCGAGCGTCGCCGAGATCATTACAATCTCGGCCCATTCCCAGTCGGCTTCCGCCGGCCGCCGGCAATTCATGTCGGCAAGTCTTAGTTCCCACTGAGGAAGCAATGCGGCAACCGTGATCAGACCAAGAGGAGGCGAGATGGTCTTGCTGCCCGTGAGCTTGCAGGAAACGGGCAAAGACCAGAAAAGAGATTCCGCCTTCGGGTTCACGAGTAACGCTCTCATGCGGACGAAAGTCCTTTCCACGAAGTTTGCTGATTATTGTTTGGGTCTGGTGACACCCGGGGGATCTAATATAATCTAATTCTATCATGCAGCTTCGTTTGTTATCTTGTCAACCAGGTTTTGGGTAGTGTCCTAATTTGAAATCAGGGTTCGAGGAGGATGAACGCGTACGCGCACGTCACGCCTTCTTTCGGTGCTCAGCTACGATTGCAGCGCGGACAGCAGCCCGGGGGGAATCAACAGGCCCTTGGTGAAGGACGGCGAAGAATTTGCGCTTGCCTGAATCGTCCACGAGATGAGACCAGGCATAGGAGCGAGTAGCTGTGGGATGTCCGATGAGAGAAAAGACCTGGACAATGCCTTCCCATACGGTCTCCCCCTCAAAAACCTCTTTTACCGGGACGGATTCAATCCACGTCGCTTCGCAGCCGTGAAGCTCTCGGATAGCCCTAGCCAATGCTTCTTTTGAAACTTCGGGTGATTTCATTTCAGCCGCCCTATATCAGGTTTATCCCAACAAGTGAAGGATAGCGTTTGACTATACCCGCTCGTGCATGGAAGTATTTTCGCCATTACCCACAAAAACACTTGACACCTACCCGCAAAGTGGGTAGCCTGAAGAACAACTAACGAGGTTATAGGTAGAACGAGGGGGCCCCATGTCACCGGCAGCCAAGATCATAGCGAAGTTTGGGGGGCAAAGTGCCCTCGCCAAACTGCTTGGGAAGAAGCAAAGCACTATTCAGAATTGGTATGCCAAGGGAGTTATCCCCGCAAAATGGCAAAATGAACTTCTTCGACTGGCGCGCGAGATAAACATAGAGATCGGCCCTGAGGATTTTTTTCAAAAGTCTACCGACGCCGAGATAGGTGAGGAAGAATTGGTGGAGAAATATGCAGCGGATTCGCCCTCTAACCTCCGCGTTCCGCGAGCGACACATGGAGGCGAATTGCAGATCGGTGACGCAACACTCCCGTGCTATGTCCTTGAAACGGGGGAACGGGTATTCAGCCTCAAAGGGATTATGGTCGGGTTGATTGGTATTCATGGGGGACCGCTTGAGGATTATGTGATGGTGGCACCCCTAAAACCTCATCTTTCTGCTGAGTTAACTCCTGAGGAAAATGGCCGCATTCCGGCCCTTATGCGTTTCGATACAGGAAGTGGGGGTTGGGCAAAACATGCTTTAGGATTGCCCGTGGAAAAGTTCATGGACTTATGCTCTGCCTATTCTGCCGCAGCAGAACACCAGGAACTAACTCCGCGGCAGAAACAGATTGCCGTCAGGGCAAATTCGTTCCTCCGAGCGTGCGCCAAGGTGGGAATCATAGCCCTCGTGGATGAGGCCACTGGTTATCAGTACGAGAGAATGGAGGATGCGCTCCAGTTCAAATTGAAACTCTTCTTGGAAGAGGAGATGCGGAAATGGGAAAAGACCTTTCCCGATGCTCTGTGGATTGAATTTGGTCGTCTCACCAACTGGAAAGGGTCTGCGCATCAAAGACCTAAGTATTGGGGAAAACTGGTCATGGAATTAGTCTATGACTATCTTGATCCAGATGTTGCAGAATGGCTAAAGTCGCACGCGCCCAAGCCCCGCACGGGACAGAATTATCACCAATGGCTCAGCAGTCAGTATGGATTGAAGAGGCTGGTGGAGCATATTTGGATGCTCATTGGCATGGCGAAAACATGCCAGAACATAACCGAGTTGCGGCAGAGAATGGCAGAGCAATTCGGGCGGGTGCCCACCCAGATCACGCTATACTTGCCGCCCACGACAAAGACCGATTCGTGAGATGGGGAAATAGAAAACCCCCGTTGGTCAGAACGGGGGTTTCATCAATGCAACAGTGGGGCGCGGAATGGGCTGCCCAGTCTGGGATTTACACCCGGTTCTGCGGGGTTCAATACCCCGGCGCTCCACCAGTCCTGAGTATAGGACGAAACAGGGAGATTGGCAATGAATAAATTGAGCCTGGACAAGCAAACGGCGGTCGTGAGCGCGCTTGTGGAGGGCTCCTCGATCCGGTCGGTTGAACGCATGACCGGGATACACCGTGACACCATCATGCGCCTCATGGTGCGCGTCGGCCACGCTTGCGAGGAGATTATGGACCGAGAGATGTGGAATCTCTCATGCCGCCATATCCAGCTTGACGAAATATGGTGCTACGTCGGTAAAAAGCAGCGCCATGTCAGGGAATCCGATGATCCGTCCACCGTGGGGGATTTCTGGACCTGGGTTGCCCTCGACGCAGAGACGAAGCTTGTTCCCGTTTACCGGGTGGGCAAGCGTGATAGCGCCACAGCGCGGTCTCTCATCAATGATCTTGACTCCCGGCTTCTCAATCGCATTCAGCTCAGCGCCGACAAGCTCCCGCTTTATGTTGAAGCGGTTGAACAAAGGTTCGGGGCGGATGTGGATTTTGCTCAAATCGTAAAAACCTATGAAGCGGAGCCAATTGGGCCGGGTAGGTATAGCCCACCGAAAGTGGTCTCTGTGGAGAAGACGCGCATCTCTGGCAATCCTGACCTTGCTAAGACCTCAACCTCTTTCGTGGAGCGCCAGAATCTCACAATGCGCATGAATATGCGCCGTTTCACACGATTGACGAACGCCTTCAGCAAGAAAGTGGAAAACCTACAAGCGGCTGTGGCCTTGCACTTCGCCCATTACAACTTCGTGCGGATTCACAAGGCGTTGAAGGTCACTCCTGCAATGGAAGCGGGAGTCACGGATAGGTTATGGTCTCTACAAGAAATCCTCGAAATGGCAAATTAGGACACTACCAGGTTTTGCGGTGTTGGACGCAATTATGGGGCGGTCTTGCCCCTCTTGGGGTTTTATTAGGGCTCACTGTGGCCAAACGAGTCGAGTCTCCCGTTTCGCGCTTTCTCTCACAGCCATTATGCTTTCCCGTCCGATGAATCGGAGAACACTTCCGGCGCCGCCTGGACGAATAACGGGAGACTGCCGTATCGGCTCTTATGGCATTCTCGATACTCGGAGAAAGAAACCGGTCTAGCTCGGTCTGAGTCGTCGCGAGCGGTGGCGGGTCGCTCAAGAGGAAGATCAGGTTTGACAAATCTCGGCGATCATCGTAAAATTGATATAGTAGCCCACACAAAAAGAGGACTTCGTGCGATCACTCAAGTGGTGTATTTGCATCATCCTGCTCGGAATGTCGGTAACCCTTTTTCCCGCCGCTCTCTCCGCAAAGGTTCTTCGAGGCTTCCAGGGAATCGAGCTCGGTATGAAGATGTCTCAGGCGATTGACGTGCTTCAGAGTTCGAAGGGGAGTGAGCCCGCCGTATTGACGGAGCCCAACGGCTTCAGCTTTCTGGTGAAGAACAACAAGCTCTTTCGGCACGCCCATTACCGCTTCAACGAGAACGGCGTTCTGACCGAAATCCTTCTGACTATGAGGGAAGTGTTAGAAAAAGAGAAGATCCTGGAAGAGTTGAACAGGACCTACGATCTAGACTTGGCCGAGAAGAGTTCGGTGGTGCGTGAGGGCGTGATTCTCTCGTTGCAGGGGAACGATCTCTCAATCAAGGACGCCAATCTGGGGATTGCGAAAACTTCCGCGGGCCGGGGACCCACCAGGTGAAACGTGACGAAAGCGCTTCTATCGCCTGAGGCGTCTGCTATAGGGCTCCCGGGTTCCAATCGGGGAACTTGAGGCCCCTGAATTCACCGCTGGCGAGCCGGAAGCAAACGATTCGCGGGCGTCCCTTCTCTCGTTCGAGTTCCTTAAGTTTCTTGTCGATCCATTCCCAAGCTGATTTCATGGTATCAAGGGTTCCGTGAGGCGCAGCGAGAGTGCGCACCTCATCATCATCCCATGAAAAAGTGACACTGCCGGGTTCCATGCTCTCCAGGACTTTGTCGCCCCACGGCGATTCCTGCGACCCCATATGAATCCTCCCCGCATTTCGCAATCCGTCCGCATTACGTCAAGGCAAGAACCTGCAAGACGAAGAGAATCGCCAGCCCGCACACCGCCAGGTAATCACCAGCCGCCAGGCGCAAAGGTCGAAACTCCGTTCGCGGTCGGCCAGGCTCAAATCCTCGCGCTCGCATTGCCGACGACAGGAGATCGGCTCTCCTGAGCGCTCCAAAGAGCGCCGGAGTCAGTACAGACACGAACAGGCTTACGCGAGAGACCGCGTTCCCTTGTTCGAATTCTACGCCTCTCGACCTCTGAGCTTCAATGGCGCCTTTCAACTCCCACTCAATTATGGGTGCAAACCGCATGGCCAATTGTATCACCAGCGCCATCTCTTCCACAGGGACGGCCAAAGATTTCAGGGGCCTTCCCAAACGCTCCACGCCACGGGTGATTGCGGTGGGAGTGGTCGTGAAAGTGAGCAGCATCGCCAGAGCAATGGCTTCCGCGAGCTGCGCTGTGAGAAGCGCGCTGGAACCGAGCGCCTCGTGCGTAATGGGAAGCGCCCATTTTCCCACCGCAATCGCGGTCCCTTCGGAGATGAATACCACGTTGAGGAGAGCCACCAGCGCCAACATCCACTTGAACCTGAGGAGCCCTGCGACCCAGAGCTTCCATCCCACGCGACTCATCCACGCGGCGCCGAGAATCGTCAGGCCGGTGATGATGATTGCAGCGCTGTTTGCGCCGTAAAACAGCCCTGCGAGCACGGTAAGCGCCCCGAGCAGTTTTACTCGCGGGTCGAGCCGATGCACCCACGATTCCGTGGGAACGTAGGCCCCTATCAGAGTATGCTCGACTAGTCTTCTCATGGGGTGGCTCTCGCCTCATTTCCCATGCAAAGCTCTCATCCGGAGCTTGCTTGCCTCCATTGTGCGACAGGCTGATATCGGAGTGTTCACTCACGCCCTTTCAGCAACTCGCATTCTCTGCCGGACGATGTGACCCGCAAATGGGTAACCCAATTCTTTATGGGCCTTGGTGTGGACGTGAAAGTCTGCTTCCATTTCTCTCCGATGGGGTCCCAGACATGCGCCGTAAAGGAAAATGTTTTATCGCCCTTAGTGAATAGGGTGAGAGTCCATTCTTCAGTGATGAAATCCTTGCAAAGCTTCGCCAGAGAGCACTTTGCGTCATTATTGACGATGTCGATGGCCTTATTCTTTACCTGTCTCTTGTATGCCGCGTGATCGTGTTTCTTGATACCCGGGTCCGGTCGCGCGGACTTGTCCTTCTTTTCTTCTGCGCCGCTGGAATCCGTCGCGGCTAAGGCTTCGGTTTTCGTAGGCAATTGCGATGATCCAGCGGCCTCCGGTTTCGTTGGGTTGTCGGCGAGAGTCTCTCGGTCCGTGCCCGCAGGCCTTGGTTCCTGATCTTTCGGCGCAGGGCCTTCTTTTGGAGGGATTGCTGACGCAGAATCGTCTTCCAGCGTGGGCTTCATTAGTTTAGCCGAAGAGGATAGACGATCTTCCCCAGGAGGTGTCTGCTTTGAACCGAACAGAAACGGGATGCATGCCGTGAGCCACAAAGCGCACAAGGCAACGGCCGTCAACCTAACCCGCATCTTCTTGTCACTGCCCCGATCAATCCTGACTTGTTGGTCGCGTGCTGCGTTCATGCTTGCAGGCATGGCCCCGGGGCTTACACGTGGCCGAGTCGGAAGATCCTCGGCCGGTGAGCCCGTTTCCCCATTCAAGATGGTTTACTGGTATCCTTTTTCTGTCAAAAAGACAACATGGGTGGCTTCAGGGCTTCACGCCGAATTGACCAGCGGCAGAAACCCCATGTGAACGCCCTGATACTCCTGGGGAGTCCACGCTCTATGGAGCGGCGCTCAACGAGCGGCCTTCCGGAGTCGTTCCTCCAGGAGTAACAACTGCCGTTCCAAGGCTTTCGGGAGGCGATTCCCGAACTGCTCGTAGTGCTCCCGGATTGTGGGGACCTCAGCTAACCAGCCTTCCACATCGACACTCAAGAGTTCCTCCAGGACATCAGGGGCCAAATCCAGACCGCTCATGTCCAGAGCGTTCGGAGTCGGCAAGCGGCCGATAGGGCTGTCAACGGCCTCTCCGGTTCCCCCACAACGTTCGAAGACCCACTTGAGCACCCGGCTGTTTTCCCCAAATCCGGGCCAAAGGAACTTCCCGTTGGAATCTTGGCGGAACCAGTTCACATAGTAGATCTTCGGCAACTTGGACCTCTCGGTCACCGTGCCTATTTTCAGCCAGTGAGCGAAGTAGTCGCCCATGTGGTATCCGCAAAACGGCAACATGGCCATCGGATCACGGCGGACTCGGCCCACTTTACCCGCGGCCGCAAACGTTGTTTCGCTGCTCATGATCGAGGCGAGGAACGTGCCGTGCTCCCAATCAAAAGCTTCTGTCACCAGTGGAATCACCGTGGCGCGGCGACCTCCCACGAGAATCGCGTCGATAGGCACGCCTGCAGGGTCTTCCCAGTCCGAGGCAATGACCGGGCACTGTCTGGCGGGAGTTGTGAAACGCGCGTTTGGATGGGCCGCGGGGCGTCCGCAACCCGGTTTCCAGGGGCGTCTGAGCCAATCAATCAGTTCTTCGGGCTCATCGTCGGTCATTCCTTCCCACCAGATGTCATTGTCGGGGGTCAAGGCGCAGTTCGTAAAGATGGAACTCGTAGCGGTGGTGAGGAGCGCATTGAGATTGGACTTCAAGCTTGTGCCCGGGGCTACTCCAAAGAAACCGTTCTCGGGATTTATCGCGTACAGCCGTCCATCCGGGCCGAATTTCATCCATGCGATATCGTCGCCAATGGTTTCGGCTTTCCAGCCCGGGATGGAGAACCTGAGCATGGCCAGGTTGGTCTTTCCGCAGGCCGAGGGAAAAGCGCCGCAAATGTAGCGAATCTGTCCCTTGGGGTTGGTCAGCTTCAAGATGAGCATGTGCTCGGCCATCCAACCTTCGTCTCGAGCCTGAACCGACGCAATCCTGAGAGAATGGCATTTCTTACCCAGCAAGGCATTGCCGCCATATCCCGAGCCAAACGACCAAATCTCCCGGGTCTCCGGGAAGTGGCAGATATACTTATGTTGAGCGTTACACGGCCACGCAGAGTCTGCCGCGCCGGGCTCCAGTGGGGCCCCAACCGAGTGAAGACCTCTGACGAACTCCTCTTCCGGATCCATCTCCTCAAACACCTTGCCGCTCACCCGGGCCATGACGTGCATGTTTGTCACCACGTACGGAGAGTCGGTAAGCTCCACGCCTACTTTGGCGATGGGAGATCCCTGCGGACCCATCCGATATGGGATCACGTACAATGCCCGGCCCTTCATGGATCCCTTGAACAGCCCCCCGAGGAGCCTCTTCATCTCTTCAGGATCCGCCCAATTATTCGTTGGGCCGGCCTCTTCCTTGCTCTTCGAGCAGATAAAGGTTCGGTCCTCTACGCGCGCCACGTCCCCGGGGTCGGACCGGATGTAGATGCTGTTGGGCCGCTTGAAAGGGTTTAGTGGAATCGCCGTGCCGGTCTGGATCATCAGCCTGACCATCTGTTGATATTCCCGGTCCGACCCATCGCACCAGACGATTTCATCAGGCAGGCACATTCGGGCGATCTCTTCGACCCATTCTTGGAGCCTCTTGTGTTCAATCATAGCAACTTCCTCTCCGTAGCGGTTTGTGAGACGAGCAAATTGCATCTCATGGCGCGAAAAAAGGCGCAAGCGCCGGAAGCGCTTGCAGGAAATCGGGAGTGTTTGTCGATTCTTGCTCTTTACTGAGCCGGAGATCCCGGCCTACCATCTTCGAACGCGAAGATCGGGGGGTTGTGAAGGGTCTCCCTGGAAATCCTTACCGGAAATCCTTTGCCCGGTAGCCACTATGGCGCGCATGCGCTCCTCGTTTTCAGTCCAACGAGTGACGTCGCGTCCTATTGATACCTCCACCCGGAAATGGGCCTTGATCGTCGGACTCTGCCGGCCGCGGAGGCTCGCCCGCAGGTTTAGTCTCAGGAGGAAGAGCGGATTCCGAAGGATGCGCAGGAGACATTCCCGGGGAAAGGCCGGGTCGGACGAGTTCCGGGGCTGGGGAATACCTCGTAAGGCCCATCTTGTCGAAAAGGCCGCATACGATTTCTCCGAGCCGTTCTTTGGGAACGAGTTTTTCCGTCGCCCACACCAGTGCGAAGACGATTGCCGCCACCACACCGGCCACCAGTAGAAAAATGATGAGAGAAATGAGCCCGATCAGAATTAATCCAAAATAGATAGGAAAGAGAAACCCATACACGAAGCCGCGGCCCACCTTGGCAGCCATGGTTTCCTCTTCTTCACGGCCCAGGATGTCGTCGAATAGCCGCACATAGTAATTCCTTCCCTGGTAACTGAGAGCTGCGCTCAATAAACCCAGAACCAACATGGCGATCAGGTATAAGAGCATAGTAGTCCTCCGTGTAGAATCTGTGGGGCCTCCTCTTGATGCTATCGAGGGCTGCGTAACCTAAGGCGCGGGACGGGTGAACGGCCGGTCCTGCTCTGCTCAGTTCAGCGAAGAAACTCGCGGCGAGGAGGGTCTAACGTTTGCGAGCTTTCTTTCGGGCCTTTTTCGCCTCCTTACTCTTCTTTCTGCGCTTTTCCAGCGCCTTCCTGGAAACAACTTTGCCTCGACCGACCTCCGGCATGCCCAAAGGCCCTCCCGATCCCATCATGGGGTGATCGGCGCCGATTCCGCCGTCGAGACCACCCCCAAAAAGATTCCTGACCCCTTTCATGCGCTTCCAACGACCCCGGAGCTTGCCGCCTCCCATGGCGAACATGAGATCGCGCATGTCCTTGAACTTGCCCAGCAGTTCCTTGACCTCTGACTCCTTCCGCCCAGAGCCTTGCGCGATGCGTCGGACCCTGCTTTCGTCAATAATCTCCGGCCGCCTCCGCTCAGCCGGAGTCATGGAGCTGATCATGGACTCCATGCGGACCAGTTCGTAGTCGTCGGTTTTCGCCGCATCGGGAATACCGCCGGAGAAAAAGGGCAGTTTCTCCACCACATCCTGGAGGGGACCCATCTTCTTAATCGTCTTGATCTGGTTGAGGAAATCGCTAAGATCAAACTGTCCCTGGAGCATCCGCAGGGCGTCTTCTTCCGCTTTCTTCTCGTCTACGACCTCCTCGAAGTCCTTGACCAGCCCCACCACGTCTCCGAACCCCAGAATGCGGGAGGCCAGTCCGTCGGGCCGGAATTCCTCGAGGCGGTCCAGGCCCTCGCCCATTCCAACGAATTTGATGGGGACTCCTGTCGCTTCCTTGATGGAGATCGCGGCTCCGCCCCGTGCGTCACCGTCCAGTTTGGTGAGGATGAATCCGGTAAGTTTGATCCGCTCGTTGAAAGCATTGGCTATGTTGACGGATTCCTGACCGATCATGGCGTCGCATACGAGCAGAATATCGTCCGGAGCCGTTTTCTCCTGGATGAGACGGAGTTCGTCCATGAGCGGCTCATCAATGGTCAGACGCCCCGCGGTGTCGAATATGGTGACATTACAGCCTTTCCTATAGGCATCTTCGAGCGATCGGCCGCATATTTCCGGCGGGCTGGCGCCGCCATCGGTAAAGACCGGCACGCCCAGGTCTGAACCGAGTTTGACCAACTGCTGCACAGCCGCGGGTCGGTACACGTCCGCGGCAACCAACATAGGATACTTCCCCGTCCTTGAAAGGTACTTGGCAAGCTTGGCGGCCGTGGTGGTCTTGCCTGATCCCTGAAGACCCACCATCATGATGGAGCTGACCGGACGGGTGCGCAAAGTCAGTGACGAGTCTTCCGGACCCATGAGCCGAATCAACTCGTCATGACACAGTTTTATGAAGTGATCTCCGGGTGATACGCGTAATTTCTTCTCTTTGTGCTTCACCCGGGTGAGAACGATATCTCCGAGCGCCTTTTCTTTCACTCGATCCAGGAATGCGCCGGCTACCCGGAACTCCACGTCCGCTTCCAGCAGAGAGACGCGTATCATCTGCAGGGCGTCAGAGAGATTCTCTTCCGTGATTGTGCGCATGCCCTGCAGATGACTTCGAACATCTCGAAAACCCTTGCTTAGGATTTCGAGCACTTAGAAACCTCCCATACGCGGGAATAGGCGTTCCCGAAGAACATTCCATTAGCATAGGGACACGTAAAATGTAAGTATTTTCTTCGCTTGCCCGCATTGGGCTTTTCTGTTATAAGATAAGTCTGCTCCGATGCGCCTGTGTGTGGGATACGTCTGCTATGATTGCGCAATTCCGTAGATTTCACGTAAAGACGCAGATAGTGTTCGGTCGCGACGCGATCCACTCTCTGGGTGAACTGGCGTCCGAACTGGGCGCGAAGGCCTGCCTGCTTCTGGCGGACAAAGCTCTGGAAGAGACAGGCGTACTGGACAAAGCTCGCGGCATCTTGCGAGACTCGGGCGTCCGCATCACGGAGTTCCTCGGAACGGAACCGGAGCCGTATCTTGACAATGCCGACGCAGCGGCGCAGCTCGGGCGCGACGGGCAAGTAGAGCTGGTGATCGGTATGGGGGGCGGATCGGTTATGGATACCGCCAAGGCCGCGGCGGCGCTGATCCGAAACGGCGGCCACGCTGCGGACTACGTGGGTCTGAACCTGGTCCCCGGCCCCGGTCTACCGACCATCATGGTTCCCACCACAGCGGGAACCGGGTCGGAAGTCACGTTTACGGCCGTGTTTACCAATCGACAGACCAAGGCAAAAGGGGGGATCAACAGCCCGCGTCTCTTTCCCGATCGTGCGCTGGTGGACCCGGAACTCACCCTCTCGCTGCCTCCGGCGATAACTGCCGCGACCGGCATGGATGCTCTCACTCATGCCATAGAATCCTATACAAGCCGGTCGAGCGCCGTATTTACCGAGGCGCTCTCACTCGCCGCGATTCGACTGATCAGCCGTCACCTGCGTCGCGCGGTCTTTCACGGCAACGACGGCGAGGCCCGGGAAGGCATGCTCATGGGGAGCCTTCTCGGGGGGATGGGACTCGCTGACGCCGGGGTGGGGGCCGCGCACGCCCTTGCTTATCCTCTCGGGGGCCATTACCGCATACCTCACGGGCTGGCAAATGCCGTGTTGATCCCGCACGTTATGAAGTTCAATCTTCCCGCCGCGGAAGAGAAGTTTGCCATGATAGCCAGAAGTATGGGCGAAGCGGTCGAAGGTTTACCCCCGGGATTGGCGGGCAGCCTGGCCGTGGAAGCAGTCGCCAGATTGAGCCGCGACATCGGCATACCGCATTCGCTCAATGAACTGGACATCCCGCGTTCGGACATTCCAATACTGGTTGAAGGCGCGCTCAAGGTCACACGACCGGTGGAAAACAACCCCCGATTCATGGGCGCGAAGGAGGCGGAAGCCATTTTCGAGCGGGCATTCGGTTGACACGGGTCCTTACCGGCCGGAGCGTCCCCGCCGAACGTCGGATTCGCGGGAAGGGTTGAATTTGGGAAGTTACATGCAGGAGGCCCCATGCCAGGACACGAGTGGATGGGTGAACTGGAAAAGGAACAGATTGGCGAGGTTTTAGAGACCGGCGTTCTTTTCCGATACGAATTTGAGACAGAGCGAAAGGGTGTGTACAAGGTACGTGAATTTGAAGAGAAATTCGCTCGTTACAACGGCGCGGTGTACGCTCACGCGGTCTCCTCCGGGAGCGCCGCCCTAAGGGTGGCCCTGGCTGCTCTGGATGTGGGACACGGTGACGAGGTGGTCACCCAGGGATTCACCTTTATCGCCACGTATGAAGCCATCATTGAGGCAGGAGCGGTTCCGGTTCCGGCTGAGATTGATGACACCCTGAACATGGATCCGGCCGACTTTGAAAAAAAGATCACCGACAGAACCAAGGCTGTCATTCCGGTGCACATGCTCGGGTCACCTGCCCGCATCCAGGAGATCATTGAGATTGCGCGAAAACGCAACATCAAGATTCTGGAGGACACCGCCCAGGCGGTGGGCGCGGCGGTTGGAGGAAAGAAGCTTGGGACCTGGGGTGATATGGGCGCCTACTCTTTTGATTTTTACAAAACCATCACCACCGGAGAAGGCGGCATGGTGGTGACCAATGACCGCGACCTATACATCCGCGCATCCGAGTACGCAGACCACGGCCATGACCATAATCCCAATGTGGGGAGGGCTCTCGAAGGGCGGAACTTCTTAGGGTTTAACTACCGGATGATGGAGCTTCAGGGCGCGTTGGGCGTGGCTCAGCTTTCAAAAGTGGATGAGATGATCCTACGGCAGAAGCAGAACCAGTCCATGATCAGAGAGACCTTGGAGAGCATCGACGGGATCACCATGAGAGCCCTGCCGGAAGACGGGAAGGATAGCTACACTCATATCTGCTTCTACTTGCCCGACGCGGAAAAAGCCCTCGCTTTTCAGAAGCGGCTGGCTCAAGACGGGGTAAACGCCGTATATTTCAAGAACAACTTTTGGCACTACCTGGCGAATTGGCAGCATTTTATTGAGAAGAAGACAGCGTGGACACATCCACATCCCTTGGGCGGACCCATTTCCGGAGGCGACATAAGATATTCCTCAGAGATGCTTCCAAAGACCGACGCTCTCCTGGCGCGGGCGCTGGTCATGCCTGTTCCGCTTCAAATGGATGAAGAGCGTATTCGCCAGATGGTGATGGCCCTCCAGTCCACCGCGGAAGAGGTCCTTTGAAAGCCCTACCCACCGGCCCGCGACCCAATCGGATCGTTGGATTCATCCCTGCCCGAGCGGAGTCCTCACGATTCCCTGGGAAACCTCTGGCGGACATCCTCGGCAAACCCATGATCGTGCAAGTTCTGCAGAGGGTCGCTCAGTCACCCCTCCTGGACGACGTGTGGGTGGCCACGGATTCGGAGGCCATATTCAACTCTGTTCGCCAACATCATGGGAAGGCCGTCATGACCGCAACGGCGCATCCGTCCGGTTCGGACCGTGTGGCTGAAGCTGCCCGGCATATCGGCTTGCAGCCTGATGATATCGTGGTGAATATTCAAGGAGATCAGCCCCTCTTGGAACCGACCATGATCGAGGAAGTGGCGCGACCTCTCCTCGATGATCCTTACCTCCCCATGAGCACGCTCATTTATCGGATCGTCCGAGACGAAGAGATCAATCATCCCAACGCGGTGAAAACCACATTCGATCGTGACGGCTTCGCCTTGTACTTCTCCAGGGCCACCATTCCTCATTTCGGCGCGCAGGAACCGGGGCCCCAATACTACAAGCATCACGGCATTTATGGGTACCGGAACGATTTTCTGCAGGCATTTGCTCGATTGGCTCCCAGCCCGCTGGAAATAGCCGAGCGACTGGAACAGCTTCGAGCCCTAGAGCACGGCTACCGGATTAAGGTGATCATTACGGACAAGGATTCCATCGAGGTTGATACTCCTCAGGACCTGGAACGCGTGCGAGCCGTTCTGGCGAGAGAGCGATTGACATAGCCAAAATCCAAATGATATGGGATTATACGCAGACGAGAAGGGCGCAAGATAAAACGCCGCGCCGGCGTCCGGCCGCCGCAAGTCCGGCTCTGACATTTCTCGCGCTGACGGCCCTGGCGCAGAGGAGCGTGATCCGCATTGGCAAGGGATGACAACATCAAGGTCGAAGGCACTGTGGTTAAAGTGCATTCAGGCGGAATGTACCAGGTGGAAACAGATGACGGAAGAAGCATCCGGACGAAGCTGTCCGGCAGGATGTCGCGCTATAGAATCAAGGTTCTCCTTGGGGATCGCGTGACAGTGGCTCTCTCTCCTTACGATCTTTCCCACGGCCTGATCGTCTACCGAAACAAGTAACCTCATCAGTGACCCCGTTCGCAGCGGCTCGATACGGAATCCTTGACGCTTTTGAGCATCGAAATTACGCTACCGAGCTCGTCTTCTCACTGAAACGCCGAGCTCTACAGTCGAGGTTAATCGAGCAAGGCGCGCCTGCACGGAGGCCGGCCTGCGCCGTCTTGAAAGAAGCGCGTGAGACCGAAAGGCAGTTTCATGGAGATCCTCTTCTTGGGAACCGGAAGCGCATGGAGCTTACCCGAGCATTCGTGCCGATGCGCGATTTGCCTGGAGATGAGGCGCAGAGGCGAGGAGCGCGCTCGCACCTCTTTCCTCGTGGAGAGCGATGAGACGCTGCTTGTCGATTGCGGCCCCGACATACAAAGACAGATGAAGGCTTACGACGTTGGTCGTCCGGACGCCGTGCTCATCACCCACGAACACGCGGATCACTTCTTAGGCGTGGACGACTTGCTGGCGTTCCGCCGATCCGTGCCGAGAGACGCGTGGGTCCCGATCCCCATGTACGCCACCGCGACTTGCTGGAAAGCTATTGATATGCGTTTCGGGTACCTGGTCGGCTCACTCCTCGAGAAGAGGGAGGCCGTGCCCGGCAATCCGTTGGAAGGACTGGCCTTACGCGTAACGCCTTTCAAGACTTTTCATGGCCCCACCGCCGCGGGCTCGGTAGGGTACGTGATCGAGGAAAACCGGGGCAACAGCTCTCGTAAGCTTGTGTACACCTCGGATTTTCTTCGCGTCGATGCTGAGCCCCCCTTACTCTTGGATCCCGACGTGCTGATCATACAATCGCACTGGCTCAATGAGCCAATGAACAACCGGCCTTATCACATGAGCTTCCAGAGAGCTATTGACTACATCCGACGATGGAAACCGATGAAAGGCGCCTACCTCGTCCACATATCCGCGGGAGATCAAGTGGTCGGCGATCCCGCCAACAATGCGCTGAACAAGTCCGAGCCCTTGTCGCCGCTTCTTTCGCCTCTTACCGGAGAGCCTTACCCTGTGCCCACGTGCCAGGCCGAATGGGAGGCTGTGATAGATCGAATCAGGAGAGAACTGGACCTTCCCCCCGTCGTGGTAGCAAAGGACGGACTTAGGGTGCGGGTGTGAAACCCCGGAAATGCCGACCGCGTATTGAGCGCGCGGGCTAGGCGTTATTTCGGACCGAGCCGGCGCCATGATCTGGCACTTCCTTACGGAGTGAGAAGAACCACCTGTCGAGAAGCTGAACTGAGAGGAAATCATGGGCGAAGACCTGAAGGAAAAAACAGCCAGGACAGCGAGACTCTACTTTGAAGGCTATAAACAAGAAGCGCCTTTCGAACTTTGGCGTTCCTTCGACAAGGGCCTGGCGAGAGACCTGTCGTTGTTCATCACCGGACAGATGTACGCGAGGGAGCGAATCCCTCACACCACACGGCAGCTCATCACAATCGCCGCGCTCACTGTCCTCGGACGGACGGAGGAATTGAAGTTACACATATATGCGGCTCTCAACGTGGGTTGCGCACCGAAAGATGTGGCCGAGGTCATTTTCCAGTGTGGGATCTATGGCGGGATGCCGTGCGTGAACCAAGCTCTTAAGGTTTTGCGGGAAACGCTTCAAGAAAGAGGCCAGTGGCCCCTAGCGCTTGAAGCGTAGGGCTGAATGGACCAGGAGATCTCGATAGCGCAGCACGAGCCGTCCGCTGTCTCACAGACGCGGGCGAGCGGAGCGCAGAGCGGTCGGTGAATCGCTCATTTGGCGGTCTGCCGGTGCGGAGTTCGACTAGTCGTCGAGGGTGAACTCGAAGTCTTCGCCCACATCTTCCAGATCCAGCTCAGCCTCATCGCGGCGTGTGGCGGTCTCCATGGTCTTCATGATCCCGGATCCTCCTGTGAAGACCTCGTCCAGGATCACTTCGGGAGGCTCTTGGTAGACCCCGAGTTTCCTCCGAAGGAGGCTCAGGTCCCGGTCGCACGCGGGACACCTTAGATTGTAATCGAAGCTCACGAAGCCGCACCTATCACATTTCACCGCACACCTCCGATGAACGCTGAGGTCTTTAAACCAATTAAATCAAGATTAGCATGAACCCTTTGAAAGATCAATGCATGTGGCGCGTTGCACAACAAGAGCGACCGAGGAGAAGTCTCCGCGTGCTCTTGCCGATTGCCCTGGCGCTCGTTACCTTCGCCTGCGCCAGTGTGCCCCATACGGGCCGCCGGCAGTTCAACATGGTTTCGGACAAGCAATTGAATGCTCTGGGCTTGAAGGTGTTCGATGAAATCGTAATGAAGGAACCGCAGTCCAGAAACGAGCGAGTGAATGCCACCGTGAAAAAGGTGGCGGATAATGTGATCAAAGCTGCTGAGCGCATAGACAAACCGGGGTTGGACTGGAAAGTGGCCATTGTTGAAAACGAAACACCGAATGCATACTGTTTGCCCGGAGGAAAGATCGTCGTCCACACGGGGATCATGTCCTATGCGAAAAACGAAGCGGGATTAGCGGCAATCATCTCGCACGAAATCGCTCACGCGGTGGCAAAGCATGGAGCGGAACGCCTGAGTCAAAAGCTTGCCCTGGAAGGCGCCCTCGGCATTGGTGGTGAGGTCTTACGCAAGGAAGACGGCAGTGTCAGCGCCGGAACGAAGCTCGCACTGTCCGCTCTGGGCATGGGAGGGAGCGTGGGTATCCTTCTGCCCTATTCACGCACCCATGAATTCGAAGCCGACAAAATCGGGCAGATCTACATGGCCGCCGCAGGATACGATCCCGAGCAGTCCGTCAGACTCTGGGATCGGATGTCAAAGATCAAGAAGCCGCCGATCCCCATTTGGCTTTCCACTCATCCCGCGGATTCGGATCGCGTTGAGAAGCTGAAGGAGTTCCTCCCGGATGCCATGAAGCACTATCGGGACGCAGGCGCAAAGCACGGGGTCGGGGGGCCGTTGTAGCGGCCGCGGCCAAACGGAGGAGCTTTTCGGAGAGCTGCCGCAGCGTCCAAATTCTACGCTCCGCCGAGTGAACCTGAATCCTAAAGGAGGCCGTCATGGGCGTGGAAACAACCCACATCAGGTCATTCGTGGCGATTGAGATTCCGGGTGAAGTGAAAACATTCCTCTCGGATATGAGTCGCCGTCTCAAAGGATTCGGCGGTGATGTGCGTTGGACACGTCCGGAAGGGATACACATCACCCTGAAATTTCTAGGCAATATCAACCCGGACCTCGTCGGCGATCTTCGGGACGCGCTCACCCCGGTCTGTGCTCGACAAATGCCTTTTGCTCTGAGCGTGTTAGGAACGGGAGGCTTCCCTGACATGCGAAGGCCGCGAGTGCTCTGGGCGGGATTGAACGACCCTGACCAAGCGCTGGTCCCGCTCGCGGCCCAAGTGGATTCCGCTCTGGAACCGCTCGGAATCGCCAGGGAAAAGCGGCCGTTTAATCCTCATCTGACTCTGGCGCGATTCAAGTCTCTCAAACGTAGTTCCGATCTCATCCAGGCCGTGACACGCGTGGCGGGAATCGAAGGACCCGCGTTTACCGCGCATGAAGCCACCCTGTTCCAAAGCATCTTGAGACCGACCGGCGCGGAGTACACGGCATTGTGTCGATTTCCGTTTTCGCCGGAGTAACTGGGCTCACCATCATTGGTAGGCGCGCGCAACGATTGCCGCACATTGACTCTCCGTCTTCACCTCACTAGAGTGGTGGCGCCAATTCACTCTAATGTTCGATAGGGCGTCGGCCATGATGCTCAAGGCCCATCGCGGTCTCGCCATCTCCCTAGGGATGACCTTGGTTGCGTCGTTTGCATTCGCGACGCCGGCAGTGGCCTACTGCGAGCAGGTCTGTCGCGGCGCACAAGGTCTGGGGGCCGCGGCGCTGATGGTGGCCACGCCTTCGGAAACAGAGCGGGCCCTTGCCGCCGGCCCTGCTCAGCAGGTCCCCGGGTTGCCGCCACATGACCCATGCCTGCCCCCTCTCTTCTGGAACTGGCATGAACTCTCGCGCATGGAGCGTGAGAGCCCGGAATGGGGTGATTTCAGGAGCGCGGAAATCGTGCTGGACTTAAATAGATTCACCCTGACGCTACTGGGGATTCGCGGGGACGACTCCGTAGAGACCATCTACGAGACGCCGGTCGGTGTGGGACAGGGGAGCACTCCCACGCCTACGGGGCAATTCATCATCAATCACGTGTACCCTTACCCGGATGTCTTTTTCTTCGCGGAGGGGAATCAGAAGATCCCCGCTCTCTATAACGGCTTCTTCGCTCCTTTGCTCCTCTGCGACAAACACGGCCGATGCGAACGATACCAGGATCTCGGGATACACGGCTTCGACGCGTCCGCCTACCCCCATCCTTCGCGCATTCGGCCCGAGACCGAGGGCGAAGTTTCCGGTGGGTGTATCCGGCTCCCCGACCCGTGCGCATTCAAATCGGCCCTCATTCGTCTTGTGGGCGTCGGAACCTTGAAGCAGAACGACCGGGGCTCGTACCACTGGCTGAATAAGCCGGTGGCAGTCTCCATTACGGATCGGGAGTTGGGCATTCTGTCGCTCTTACAGGAGGGAGCCTACCTCTTGCATAGTGGCCTGAAGAACCTTCTGAAAGGGCTCACTGAGTAAACCGGTGAAGCGCGGACGCAAGAGACCGGAACGCGTATGAGCGCGCCCGGACGCATCCGGATGCCGATCAAGCCAGCCAGCGCAAGAACAAAATGGCCGCGATAAGAAAGAGCGCTGTCACGAAGAGTGAAAAGCTGTATTTCATGCCCACCCCGGACGCGTCAACAGCGGCCTGACTAAGCGCCGCTGTTGAGAAGGGTATGAATTGAGCCTGAGGAAAGGCTCGATGATTGAAATGACCTCCCGTCCCTGGATGGGGGGGTTATGGGGGAGGGAGGGTGTCCATCCCGGGACAGAGGTCAAAAGGTTGGCTTACGCCAAACGACGTTCTCACGGTTCTGGAATATAGGTGACCTCTGATGAAAAGTCAAGAGAATACTTTAAGAAATTAATATATCACGGTGATTTTAGACATAAAAATAGTGAAAGAAGCGTGAGCGCCCGAGGCCCGTCTCCAAGTGAATCACTAACTGCCCAAAATGGCCTCATTTTGCTCGAAGCGCGTAACAACGGAGACCCGTTCGC
>Ga0194126_10001144_pt1 | contig 44863 bp, 40 predicted proteins | sample TA2KigC150mmetaG_FD_148641 | JGI IMG/M metagenome (GOLD analysis project Ga0194126, IMG submission 148641) | Freshwater microbial communities from Lake Tanganyika, Tanzania - TA2015035 Kigoma Deep Cast 150m | ecosystem: Environmental > Aquatic > Freshwater > Lake | place: Tanzania: Lake... | reverse complement strand
GAGCCGTCGGAACCGACCCCCCGGAGGATCATCGTTTGAATCTTGTCCGGCCCTTTCTTCCGAAAATCTTTGGCATATCGTTTCGACCAGCGAGAGAAAAAGCGATTTGTTCCCTCGCACAACTGAGACCGGCAACAGTTCATTCCAACCTCCTCGTTTCCTCATCTGTCCCACACATCATGAACCCCAAAGGCGAAGTCCACCGGCAAACGTCTTCGGCTCTCAGTGGTCTTTTCCCAACACGAAATCGATCTCGTAGAACTGATAATCGGACTTCGTCATGCCGAGTCGCTCATACGTTTGCTTTGCCCGAGTATTCGCGCCGTCAACATAAAGACGGATTCCGCACACATCGGGATTCTCCCGTGCGATCCGGAGAACGTGCTCATGCAGTGTCCGATAGATGCCGTGTCGTCGGAACTCTTCCCGAACAAAGACGCTCTGGATCCACCAGAAGTATGTGATATAACTTCGTTTCCCAGCGGGTGTCTGCTTCCGGGCCGGAACCTTGTGACCGGATGAATTCTACAAACCACCCATCTGCCTCGGAAGTTCTTCTTTCGCAGGGGGTAGCCGAGCCGAGCGGCATGTGCGGTCTTCGTGAGAAAATCGCCGAGCTTACCGTCTTCTTTCCTGCGCTGCTTTCTTCACAAGCTCCATCATCTGGTCGTAATCTCTTGCCGTGCCGCCGTATGTTGCGGCAAACGAGACGGCCGCTTCCTTCGAAGCAAAAGCCAACACCGGCATCATCGCTCTTGCAGGAATGATGACGCTTCCAGTCACGAACCAGGCTTTATGAGCATCAATCATAGCTAGAGCGGTGAAGTCCACCACTCTCATCGATGTTGCTATGTTTCCCCCACGCATTGCGACAGCACATCCCAAACCACACGCCCAGACCGTCAAATCGCCGGTGACAGTCTCGACCCTCGTCAGCATGTTCTCAAAGACATCCATGTTGCACTGCGGGCAAGTGCCGACTTTCTCTCCGAGAGCCGGGCGAAGTTGATCCAGCGCCGTTTGAGCTAGCGTGACTTGCACGAGCAGAAAAAGCAGCGGGAGTTGTTTGAGAGTGTTCATAGGCGCCAGTCCTCTTTCGTTTGCAGTGAAGAGATGTCCTTATCGGGCGCTGATTTCGATGTTTGCGAAGAATGACCGGCCCGGTTCATTGATCGGTGTGCCGGTGGTTCGAAGACGTCTGTTCAGATGCTCATAGTACGCCTTGTTGAAAACGTTGTTCACTCCAATTGTAGCGTTGATCACCCTGTGAGGTTTCAGTCGGAGTGCACCATTCACAACGACAAATCCCGGCGTCGGTGTTTCGCCGAACGATGGCGAGATGTCCCGCTGCGCGGCGGCAGCCCGAACGGAAACCTCGGGAAGCACCTTCCCTCCCATCATCGTCGCAGCAAGCACAGCAGTCATATCCAAGGGGGGGATTTCCGGTAGCGGCTCACGCGCTCTGTTGTTCCGCGCCCGGGTGTAGGACGCCTTCAGTTGCAGATGGAGATAATCGGCAACTTCCGTAACCGACGTTAACTCGAACCCCGCCAATGTTGCCGACTCGATGTTGCAAAACCGCTTCACTCCAAACACATCAGGATTCTTTGCAGGAAGGGGCGTAATCTCCGACGAGATGTAATCGGTCACATGGGAGTAAAAAAGACTACCGCTCACGGTGCCGATCATCGTTCTCCCCCTCAACCCGACGTCGATAGTTGTATTCACTTCCGGTTTGAGGAATGGATTCCCCACGTAGTCGAGCCGGTCAAGCCCGATGGGGAAGAAATTGATATACCGCTCGGCGATGCCGGCGCTTCGCACACCGCGTCCGGCATGGGCTGCCAGCTCCACATTCCGGCTCAGCGTGCGTGTCAGACCGAAACTGAAACTGGGGTTGATTTGCTTGAGCTTCAACGATCCATACAGGTCTCGAAATCCGGCATCGGGTTTGTCCGGGGAAGCGGAGTTGACATCAAGCCGCCAGGACCCAATGAACTGAAACCCTGCAATCGCCGAGCGATACTCCAAGAACACACCGGCGTTCGTGATGCGCGCGTCCTGCCAGACGTTATCGAAAGCAGTCGCGCCGGCCCTCGGACCTGTGAGGAAGGTCCGCGTCCTGAGGCCCGACTTCTCTGTTCGCATGAAGTCGGTTCCGACGAAGAGGACGGACGACCCGACGATCATCCCCACTTCAGCACGCGCGCCTGAGACCGCCGTCGAAACGTGCGTCTCTGCAGTCACCGTTGCTGCGGTCGGCCGGAAACGATTATCCATCGTATGATCGACATCGGATCGATATGCTTTGAGGGTAAGGGAGGCGAGAACCGAACTCAGGTTCTTCGCGGCATAGTCGGCAATGAGGATTCTCGTGTCGTCTTTTCGTTCATCCATCGGGAGCGAGGGGAACTGAATATCACGCGCGGCGACATGCCGCAGAGAAAGCTGCAGCCGGTGTTGCACGAGCGGGTTCACCCCGAACTTGAGTGTGAAGTCCCGCTTTGTAAAGTTCGAAGGAACCGTTTCACCGTGACCGTCGGTGTAGTCACCGTACTTCTTTATCCCTCCGCTCAACCGGAAGTCGTAAAGGCGACTGCCGCCATTAATCGTGAGACGATTCTGCCAGCCGTTGAACGTCGAATCATAGCCGCTCGTGAGATTTCCACCGACGCTCCACGTTTCGTACTGCTCGGGTGCAGCCATGACGAGGTTAATCACGCCGCCGAAGGATGGCCCGAACCGCAGGGCGAAGGGACCTTTAAGCACTTCGATCTTCTCAAGATCGCCAGCGGTCACGTGCGAGGCGGGGGGATCCATCCTGCTCGGGCACGCTCCCTCCACGCGCGCCTCTCCATCGATCTGGACATTAAGCTGGTCAGAACGAAATCCTCGCAACACAGGGTCGAGTCCGTACCCTCCACGACGAATGGCCGAAACGTTCGGCACGCTTCGCAGGAACTCACCCAGATCTTTTTGCGGGTGGGCAGCAGTCTCCTTTATCAGAATGTCTGATTGACGGTAGCCGACGACGCGACCTGCCGTTACCACAATTTCCTCGACAAGGATGATCGGCCTTTCTTTCAGAGAAACCTCCAGGTACTTCATCTCACCTTCCGCCAGTACGATTGAGGTGTCGTGGCGTTCGTAGCCGATGAAGGAGAATACCAACGGGTACTCTCCGGCGGCGAGCCGATCTAATCGAAAGTGTCCCCTGAAATTCGACACCTCTCCCTTTCCACGGTCTTTCACCCAAACATTCGTTTCACCGAGAGGCGCGCCAGTACGGGCATCAAAGACAAATCCTTCGATGGCCCCTAACCGTTGCGCGGAGGCAACCATGGCGGTCATCGTCATTGCCACAAATAGGACGGAAAACTGGCGCATTGTTGTAGCACCCTCATCGAATGAGAGACCATCCCGACTCAGTGGTGATGCTCTGTCTGCTCGAGCATTCCGTGCAGGCGTTCGACAAAGTGGATGTACTCCACGTAGGCTTCGACATATTTACGTCCGTCGGCCACACTCCGCTCGGCTGTCTTCTGCTTCTCGAAGGCCATGTTGAAGCGCGTGCGGAGCTTTTCGGTGACAGCGGCGCTCAGGTGCTTGACAAGATCGTCAACAGAGCCCGACTCCAGCGCGCCATCGGCGTGCCGGATGGATGGCTCGATGGGGGCGTTTTCCGGTTTCAAGCCGGTATACGACTCTCCTTCGCCCATGCGATGAAGGCGAACAACGGTCTCAAAGAAGAAACGGTCGGCAACTTCTTTTGCCTCACCCCCAGATTTCTTGACCCGCATCGTCCTTGTGAACGCGTCACGCACTTCGTTCTCATGTTCGGGTTTGACCCACTTCAAGACGAGTGTAACATCTCCTTTCTCGATGGCCGCCTTCGCGGTTTTCACCACGGGGCCGTTCATCGAGTCGCAGTGCGATGCGCTGATTGCGGGGAATAGCATCAAGAATACGACAGCAAGAATGACGACGGGAATACAGTTCCCCAATCGAGTCTTCATGGTTAATCGCTCCTCCATTGTTATTCATAAGCAATTGCTCATCCCAGCGTGACGATAGTATTCAATCGTTTTCAATCCGACAATGGTGTCGTCACTACGGGGCTCTTCTTGCTGTGGCTGTTCATGTCTCTACCACAATAACGTTCCCACGGAATGTTTGCCTGCCGACAATAGCCAGGCGAGCCATCCTCGTATTGCACAAGACGCTGACTAGTTACATTCATGAAAGACCTGGCAGAACTCGGTGATCCTGCGCGAGACCTGTTGGGTCTCTTCCGTTAGAAGTCCTTCTGTATGAATCTCCTGAGTGCCAGAAGGAAGGGGAATGCCGTCCAGACGACGAGCGATCCGAATGACACGACCATTCCCGTTACTGAACCAAAAAATTCTTCGAACACTGCACCGGTGTATCCCATCAACGCCGAAATATCGAATTGCAGCATCAGAGCGATTCTCGCCAGGTCGATGGGATTGAACAACGTCATCACGATCACGGGTTGCTCCATCGGATACTCACGGAACGTCAGCGTCGCGAGGAGGATCAGTCCGTCATAGATCACGGCGAAGAAAAGCCAGAGGAGGATGGATACTCCAAAACCGCGGCCCTTATCCTCATTCACCACGGCGATCAGTAATGCCAAAGCGACGAAAATCAGCGTCAGAAAAATGCCCGCGCCGATGAGGGCGACGACGGTCGGCGTATTCCCCGCCTCGCCAACGCCGTGAATGACGAACGGCATCGTAACGCCAATCACGAAGGCCAGCGCGAGCGGAAGCGCGAGACCGGCATGCATGCCGACGAACAGCCACTTCCGATCGACCGGCTGCGAGAGCAGAAGCTCGATGAACTCGCGCGAGTTATAGGCATACATCGTTCCGAAGACAAGGGAGACGAGCGGGATAATAAGGAGCGTGACGTTCATTAGGCTCAACATTACCTTTGACGCATCGCCGCCGAATTGGAACAGCGCTTCGGAGATGACGAGAAAGAACAGCGCATAGGCGAGCATCCACCTATTGCGGATGACGTTGTGGAATTCGTATTTGAGGATTTTCAGCGTCGTCTTCATTTGCCGTTGTTCTCCATCAGACGGGCGATGCCGCGTTCGAGGGTCGGTTCACCCGTCGTCGAGATAAGGTCATGGGGCTTGCCGTCATACAAGACCTTTCCGTCGAGCAAGAAAACAACCTTGTCCGACAGCTCTTCCACCTCGTGCATGTTATGCGACGTAAGGACGATCGTCTTCCCCTTTTGCCGCTCGTTGAGAATTCTGTCTTTCATCAGACTGCTTGCCAGGGGGTCAAGGCCGGCCGTGGGTTCGTCGAGAATCAAGATGGCGGGATTGAACATGAGCGCCAGCACCGCACTCACCTTCTGGCGTGTGCCGCCGGAAAGTGTGCGAACAGGCCTCTTCCGTTCCGACCCCAAACGAAAGAGCTCGATCAGTTCCTCTTCGCCGGCGTTCTTCACGTTACGGAGATCCTTCACCATCTCGATCAGTTCATCGACGGTCAGGTTCTCCGGAAAGCGGGCAATCTGCGGCATGTAGCCGATATCGTTCCTGTACTGCCATGTGCCATTCATACACACGCCGTCGATGGAGACGGCGCCGCTGTCGTGCCGCACGAGTCCGAGGACGCATTTGATGAGTGTCGTTTTTCCGGAGCTGTTGGGTCCGACGACGGCAGTGATCGAGCCGCGTTCGATCGCGAAGCCTACTCCCTTGAGAACGTGGAGCGATCCAAATCTCTTGTCGATGTTCCGAATCTCGATCATCGTATTCTCTGCATTGCGGGCTTCCGATCCACCAGTGATTCGGGTGTCAGCGTCGGCAGAACGCGCTCGGCCAGATCGAGCAGGTCAATGAAGACACTCCGGAGCAGGATCAATGTCGGCGGATGGCGCTCAACAACGTAGGAGAAGAGCCGCACGGGGCGGTATGGAACGTCTCCGTAGCCGTCGCCGGTCATGTCGTATCCCCGGTAACCGCTCCAGTAGTTCCCCTCGAACCTGCTGAAGGTCTGGCGGCTGTTCGTCGCGACGTCGAACGAGTTGGCGATGAAATTGTTCTCCGTGAAGTGGTTTTCGACCGAGTTCGCCATGATGCGCACGGCCCACCCGTTCTGTGTGAACTCATTCCGCTCAATCGTGATGCGGGACGACCCTTCCGAGTAAAGACCGACAGTATTTCGGAAAAACCGGTTCCGCGCAACGTAACTATCTGTGATATCCTTCAGGAGCAGGCCGTACGCCACCGGCCCCCAGTTGTGCTCCATCAGGTTATCGATCATCTGCACGTTCTTCGTGTACATAACCGCGACTCCAGCACCGTTACGCTGAAAGACGTTGCGCCGATAGATGGAACCGTTGGAGAACATAAAATGCAGGCCGTAGCGGAGATTGTCCTCGCTAACGTTTCCTTCGATGATGCTGTCGATCACCCACTCCAGATAGATTCCATCCCGATGTCCGCGGATGTGATTACCTTCGATAGTGACGTCTCTGCAGTACCAGAGGTGAATGGCATTCCCCGACGAGGCCTCGCGGACGGCCTCTCCTTGAATGTCGTTTCCGATGATGCGCGTGTTGGAGGACTTTGCCAGATAGATTCCGAAGAACGTCCTCCGCAGCCGGTTGCCTTCAATCACACAGCCGTGCGCATCCTCCAACTTGATACCGGCGCGGTCCTCAACATAGCTGACCCCGACGTTCGCAATCTGCAGTCCCTTGATGGTCACGTTGCTGGCACGCACCGAGAGGACGGTGTGGCGATCCTCACCGTCGAATACAGGAAAATCTCTCCCAACGATCTCAACCGACTTGTCGACGACGATGCTACCTTCGCGGTACACGCCCGGATGCACAACGATCCTGTCTCCATCACGAGCGAGGCGGAGCGCTGCGCTCAGTGTTCGAACAGGCCCATCTGGATGGACGACTATCTCGCCAGCGGAGACGGTGGCAGTAACGACTGCAACCGCCCCAAGAGCGAAGCACGAAAGGCGACGCAAAGCGTTCATACTCCTCCCCATTGCGGCAGCCATTCTACTTCTACGAGCCGGAGAACTTCCTGCCATCCAATGACGGCACCGCCGTAGCGCTCGTGCATCTCCTCAGCAGAAGAACGAGTCTGGTAGGAGGAAGCGTTGAGTCCCATCGGACTGCGGAGGTTCGGGCTGTGAAGATAGAGGGCATCTTCCACAGCGATGAGTGTTCCGGGTGCGTCGAAGCTGACCGTCCACATGGAGTGGATTTCGTCGCGGGAAATCGTCTTCTGGAGCACCATCGCCGCCATGCACTCGACAGAATCGAACTTATGATTCTTTCCTTTGCGCGTGACAAGCACCGCTCCGTACTGCTGTTCGGTAATAAGCATCTTGCAGAACACACAGACATCCCTCCCGTATGCGATCGGCTCTGGCGCCGGAGCACAGGAGGAAGCAAAGAGAAGAGCGGCGATCAAGAGTACAGAAGCACTCCCTTTGAGACCCGGATTCCCCAACAGGATGGCAGATACGTAGTTCATCACTTCTTTGGACTTGCAGACCGCAATCATCTATCCGATTGCAGACGCGGGTTGTTGGCTGTTCGCGCGTGTATCTCTCTTCACATCCAGATACCATGCCACGGCAGCGAGAAGAATGGAGGCAAGATACAGGTATCCTCCGAGGTGCGGCAGGGAAGTGGCCCTGAAGTTCAGTATCTGTTTCGTCCCGATGAGCGGAGGCTGATAAGCCATACCGGGAATCTTGATGGCAGCGTTGGGGTCAAGGTTGTGGCCGTAATCATATCCCCACAAATAGTAATCCACCAAACCGACGCTGCCCGTGACGACCAGCAGAATGAGCCAGGCAGTGAGCAGAGATCTCTTTTTTCGAAGCACGACAACCAGCCCCGAGAGAATAAAGAATCCGGCGATGTACGGCATGATCCTCAGCTCGGGGATGGATTCCGGAACGATGGCCTTCATGCCGATGTAGTGATTGAGGATGTTCATGCTTTCGAGATTATTCGGCCGCATGCCGCTGATTTCATTGATCCAGATGTAGAGGCCGATCCCTTCCGGATACTGTGGTGCCAGCATCGTGATCTGCCAAAGCGGTACGAAATACAACGCCACGAACAGAAGTGATGCGACGAGAACTAGCAGCTTCGATGTCGTGTGCATTCAGATGCCTCCGGACAGTGGTGTACGGTAACCTGCCCGACTTCATCCTCCAGCAAGGGGGGACGAGTCGGGCAGGTACTGACTTGAACAAACCTTCTCGACCTACTCGCCTTTCCCCGTGCTGAACGAGAGGGGAACGGTGGAGCCTGCCGGTGAAACGCGAATATAACCCTGCATCTCCTGGTGCAGCGCCGAGCAGAAATCGGTGCAGTAGAACGGGAAGACGCCGACTTTCTTCGGTTCCCACACCAACGTGCCGGTTTCACCCGCCATCAGGAGCAATTCGGCGTTTTGGCTCCCCTTCACGGTAAAGCCGTGCGGGATATCCCACTCCTGCTCAATGTTGGTGACATGGAAATACACCTTGTCGCCGATACGGATCCCCTCGATGTTATCCGGCGTAAAATGAGACCGCACTGCCGTCATGTAGATGCGGACAATATTCCCTTCGCGCACAACTCTGGCCTGCTCGGCCTTCTTCGTTGCCCGAGGGTGTTTGTTCTCCTCCAGCTTGTAGATCTGAACGGACTTGTCCATGATCTTCTCCGCCGGAATCGCCTGGGCATAGTGCGGCTCGCCGACGGTCGGGAAATCGAGCAGCAACCGCATTCTGTCGCCCGTGATGTCGATCAGCTGTGCCGCGTGTGCAAGCTCGGGACCGGTGGGGAGATAGCGGTCCTTGGTGATCTTGTTCATCGCCACCACGTACTTGCCCCACGGCTTGCGTGTGTTGCCACCGGGGATCATGATATGACCGAGCGAGTAATACGTGGGGATGCGATCGACAACTTCCCACGTACCGATCTTCCACTTGACCACTTCGGAAGAGATGAAGTGAGAAGTATACGCGTAGCCCTTCCCGTCGAACTCGGTGTGTAGCGGTCCAAGCCCCGGGTTCTGCACCTCACCGGCAATCGTGGCCTCGTATTTTAGAACGGGGATGCCGTTGATTGTCGTTTCGAACTCTTTATTTTCGATCGCCTTCAACATCTTGCTGAAGGAGTGGACGGGGATGACGGCTGCGAGCTTGCCCCCTGCCGCAATGTACTCTCCGGTTGGATCGACATCCACCCCGTGTGGCGACTTGGGTGTCGGGAGGAAGTAGATCAGGCCCGGACAAGCGTTGGGGTCCAGCACCGTCACAGACGTTCGCTTTTCCGACGTCGTGATTCGAGTAGCATGGTCGCGGTAGTTATTGTAGTACTCTGCCGCCATCTTCTTCCCCTTTCCTTCCTTCAGATACTGTTCCGCCACCTTCCAGTTTACTGCTGCGATGAAGTCTTTATCGTTCCGTGATGCGCGCACCTCCAGCAAGGTATGGGCTTCCTCCGTGTTGTAGCTCGTGAAAAACGCCCACCCGTGCGATGGTCCCTTGCCGGCGCTGGCAAGGTCGTAATTGTATCCCGGCACGACGATCTGGAATGCCACATTCATTTTCCCGTTTTTTGGGTCGACGCCGATGAAGCTGATCGTCCCGCGGAAGTTTTGCTTGTAAGTTGAGATCGGAACGTCTGCCTGCGGGATCGGCACCCCGAAGCGCGTGCTGGCGACGATGTACTCGGAGTTTTCCGTCGTGAACGGTGAGGCGTGGTTGCCGGCGGAGTTGGGAATTTCGATCATCTCCACGGTCTCGAACGTCGCCAGGTCGATCCTCGCGACCCTCGGCGTGTTATTGGCGTTGATGAAGAGCCACTTGCCATCCGCCTCTCCATTTGTCTGAGAAAGTACGGTGTGGTGCGAATCGTCCCATGGGAGGAATCCGGAAGATGTATTCAGCATCGGCTTGGTTTCCTCACTGAAGCCATAGCCGTTCTCCGCATTCACCGCGAAGACCGGGATGATCTTCAGCAAGCGGCCCGACGGCAGTCCATAGACCGACACCTGCCCGCTAAACCCTCCGGAAAGAAAGGCATAGAATTCATCGTAACTGCCCGGCGGAACATACACGGCCTGCGCTGCCTCGCCCGTCACCAGCGCAGGTTTTTCCGGGCAACCCATCCAGATAAACGCCCCGGCCAACAGAAGCACAACGACACTCCACCCCACATTTGAAATGCGACGCGTTTTCATACTGTATCCTCCTTGGTTGGTAGTGGTATTGCGTTGAAGCGTTATTTGCGAGTGGATTTCTCAAGCCTGGCGGCTTTCTCGTTCGCTTGAGTCAGAAGCTCAACCAGCCTCTGTCTCTCTTCATCGGTGAGAAAGATCTGTCCTCCGAGCACCGCTCCCATCGTCCCGATCGGCTCCTGGAAGAATTGCTCAATCGTGCGTCCCACCTTACGCGGGACATTTGCGGCCGCGCGACTCAAGTCGGGCCCAATAGCTGCTGCCGATTCGATACCGAAGACGGAAACCGAGTGACACACAAAGCATCCTTTGTTCACAAAAAAGGCACCTTCTCCTTCGCGCATTCGGCGTTCACGCTCGAGTTCTTCGGGCGTCGGTACATCAGCCAGCGCCGCCACCGCCTGCGGATAATACTGCCGGGGAAATGCAGCCTGTTTCCAGCTCAGCGTCAGCATCGTAAGGGCAATCCGCTCCCTTGGCGTCAGTTTGAAGTCGGGCATAATCGTCGTCGGGGTTACCATGCGCGGATCGCGATAGTGAAGGAGGTGCCAGGCAAAGAGCGACGGCCTCCCGACAACCCTGCCGTAGTCGGATTGTTCGGGCAGCTTGTTGCCGGCGTAAGTCAGGTCAGGGCCCAGAACACCGCCGCGACCGTTAATGATATGACATGCCCGACAGTTTTTATCCCTGACGATCTTCTTCCCAGTGTTGATGTACTCCGCGCCGGCCGTCTGGCTATCGTACCGGTGACAGACATTGCAGTTGATTTGCATCAGCGTGTTCCGCTCGGTGATCCGATGTAACTCTTGAAGCTCCTGCCCGTGCAGAGGGTCTTCCCAGTGCTCGACCATGCCGTGGGCATCCTCTTTCTTGAGAGCGTATCCCTGGCCTCCGTGACAAACGGTGCAGCCGTACTGTGCCACCGGGTGCTTCTCGAGAATCTCTTTCGAGTGCGTTCGGTACGGATGAGGAGCCTGCTCTAATCCTCGCCACTCGTGACCGAGGTGGCAGGTCATGCAGCGATCAGTCCGACGGAGATCGCGCAGGTAGATTTGCTTGATACCCGTTTCCACACCATCGGCCTTCTCGGGTCCAAGTTTTTCCGCAACGAGGGCTTTGAAGTCCCTCTGGTACTGCTTCCACGCCGGAGTCGCGGAAGTGAAGAAGAGCATGCCCGTCGCAATGAGACCGACGATGCCCAGCGCAAAGATGATGATCGAATCTCTCTTGAAGCTCTTCTTGTCCATGGTCGAACCAGTCGGTTGTTAATAGACTTTCGGCAGTACGGGCCACGATTCCCACGGCCAGTAGAATTCCCAGTACGGTCCTCGCATAAACGTGCCGATCACGGTGAGGATGATGATCATGAGGCAAACGGCGATGAAGACGATGTTCTGCCTCGTGCGTGTCCGGTCAAACCAAATGCCGGTTGCAGCAGCCGGACTCTTGTCCAGATACGGCCAGAGCAAAAGTACAATCACCAACACGCCGGGAATCAGCACGCCACCGATAAAGCTTCCGTCAAACGTGATGCCGGCGACGGTGAATGTGGTGATACTGACCAGCTCCTGCAGCCAGAGGAAATACCATGGCGCCTTGGCGGGATTTGGCGTGACGTTCGGATTGGCTGCCTCCTCCAACGGAGCGCCGACGAAAAGGCTCATCACCGCCACCGCCACGAACGTGGACAGCAGCACGAGGGCGATTCTCCGCGTGAGAACGGGAACGGAGTTGACCGTGTGTTGCTCTTCATCTCGCAGCGTCGTCTCCACCTGAACCGTCCTTCCCGCCGTGAGGCCGAGCAAGGAGTACGTCTTGCTCTTCACACCTCCCTCCTGCTTCTGCTTCTCCTGTGAGAGCACGAGGGGGTCGACACACGCAAGGCCGCCATCCTTCCTGACTCGCCACATGTGATAGGAAAGAAGGAGGAGGACGACAAGCGGTAGGAAGAAGCAGTGGAGTACGTAGAACCTGATGAGGGCGTTCTGGTCGATCTCGTGCGCACCGAGGAGGAAGTACCTGACTTCCTCTCCGACGAGGGGGATACTTTTTGCAATGTTGGTCCCGACCGTCACAGCCCAATAAGCGAGCTGGTCCCACGGCAGGAGATAGCCGGTAAAGGAGAGGAAAAGAGTTACCAGCAGGAGGACGACGCCGATGATCCAGTTCAGCGGGCGGTTCTGGTCGGTAGCGATGCCGTTCTTGTATGCGCCGGCGAGGAAAACACGGACCATGTGGAGGAACACGACCGCTACCATCAGATGTGCGGCGTTTCTGTGCATCGCCCGGATGAACGCCCCGAACGAAACGACATACTCAAAGTCTTTCACAGTCTGATATGCGCGTTCCACCGAGGGGACATAGAGAAACATCAACACAGCGCCGGTGAGAGTGAGGATGAGAAACAGGCCGGCCGTGATCGTCCCCAGCCACAGCGAGTAACTCCAGGAGAGACTGCGCAGCGTAGTTTTGGCGGGGAACCAGTGAAAGAGGAGATTTCGGACGATCGACTCGCCGGCTTCTTTCTCGGACCTTGGAATAAACGTCCAGAAGATCTTCCGGCCGTTGGGCTTGAGGTTGGCGACTTTCGTTTCGGCGTTCATAGGCATCGCTTCATTCTACACAGTCAGTTTTGAGTTTCGTTCAACACGCTGATCAAGGTCGGCTACGAGCTTTCCATCTTCGGGAGCAATTTCCAGTCTGACCCACTCCAGCGGTCTTGGCGCGGGTCCTTCATAGTTCATCCCATCGCCATAGAACTTCGAGCCATGACAGGGGCAGTGGAACTCGGAGTCGATGACGACACTTTTTCCCTCGATCTCCACCGTCTTGGGCCGGGCGAGCTTGGTGTGGTTCACCGTGCATCCCAGATGCGTGCAGACCGCGGAGATGGCGTGGAAGGTTTCGCGGTCGCGATAGACGTACAGCTTCAGGTCGTTGAAGAACATGATCCCCTCCGGAATCTCGTGGGGATGGCCGATCTTCACTCGGCGCAACTGTCCGTAGGTCACGTTGGGGAAGAGCGACCGAACCCACGTGAAGACATGACCGGCGAGAAGAGCCGCCACGGAGGCGAGGCCGAGTTTGTTCAGAAAATCGCGTCTTAAGAGTTTCATCGAGCCGTCTCCCTCAGGATTGTTGTTCGACAGCAAGGGTTTCTGTTTCAGCGTACCACATGCGCTCCATTGTCATGGCGTCAGTCGGGCACACCACGGTGCACAACCCGCACCGAATACAGCGCTCATCGTCCTTGATCATGACGGAGAGATGGTCAGCTTCCCCGAAGCTGTAGTGGGAATCAAGACGCTCGCGCGCTCGCGCTTCCAGCTCGACGTCTTCCAGAGGGACGAGTTTGAGGCAATAGTACGGACAGATGTCGGTGCAGGCTCCGCAGAGAATGCACTTCTCGCCGTTGTAGATCGTCTGGATATGGCAAAGAAGGCATCGCCGCGCCTGTTCGAGTGCTTCGGCTTCGGCATAGTCTGTCTCTACTTCGACAATGCCGGTTCGACGGTCAATCGGAATCGTATTCGGCGCTTTGCGCGCGAAGATTTCATATCCGGCGAACGTGGAATACTCACGGGTAGCTATTTTCTCGATCGACAGCTTGACGGCAGGCCGGCTCGAAGTCTTCCTGAGACGGTCATCGATGGACCGCGCGGCGAGCTTCCCGTTGGCGATGGCATCGATAAGATTCCGAGGTCCGAACACGACGTCGCCCCCCGCAAAGACCCCTGCAAGAGAAGTCTCGAGCGTATCGGGATTGACCTTGATGGTGCCGGCGGGCGTCAGCTCCAGGCCACTCGATCCCTGAAGGAAATCGAGCTTCGGCCGCTGGCCGATGGCGAGGATGACGGTTTCGGCTTCGAGATGCTCGCTCACCGTCTCGTCGTAGATCGGGTCGAAGCGTCCCTTTTCATCGTACGTTCGTTTGACGCCGATCAGGTCGACGCCGCGAACTTTGCCGTCTGCCGTCGTGAACCTCTTGACGCCGCGCTGTGTGTGGAATCTGATTCCCTCCCGGACGGCCTCGTCGTATTCCTTCTTCCCCTGCGCCGTTCGAAGGACGGGCATCTCCTCAAACGATTCGAGACTCGTGATAACGATTTCCAGGACACCGGCGCGACGAGCTGTCCGCGCGGCATCCAGTGCAGCGTGCGCGGTGCCGTCTTCTGGTCTGACTTTCTCATCCTGCTCGAGGGCGGCGCGCAGAGCCGTCCGCGCCGCGTCGAACGCAACAAACCCTCCGCCGATGACGATCACTTTGCGGCCGAGCGGCACGCGGTAGCCATTGTTGATATTGATCAGAAAGTCAACGGCGTTGATAATTCCGTCGGCGTCGGCTCCCTCGACATTCATCTCCCGTGCGGCTTGCGTTCCGACACCGATGAAGATCGCGTCGAACCCCTGTCGTTCAAGTTCTTTGATGCTGAAGTTCTTCGTCAGCGGTGCGCCGGTCTGCACTTCCACACCGAGCTGGAGGATCTTGCCGATTTCCTTCTCGATGACGCTGCGCGACAGACGGAACCCCGGAATACCGTGCCTCAACATACCGCCCAGCGCATGCGTGGCCTCGAACACGGTCACCTGATACCCGATGGCCGCCAGATCGTGCGCACAGGCAAGTCCCGCCGGACCCGCTCCGATGACGGCAACCTTGTGGCTCACTCCTTCAGATCTCCGCGCTCGCCTGTGGAAGGGCAGATGCCATGCCAGCGTATTGTCTTCCCCCTGAAGCGCTGTGGTCATGAGTTCATCCTGCGTATCGGGCGAAAGCGATTCCACGCCGTATTTTTCGGTGACAAACCGTTTCAGCGCGCGGATGGCCACCGGCGCGTCGATGCTTCCACGGCGGCAGTAGTCCTCACACGGCGCTGCGCAGACGCGACCGCAGACAGAGACAAAGGGATTGGGAGAGCGCGCGACGAGAAAGGCTTCTTTGTAATTCCCTTCGGCGATGAGTTGCACGTACCGCCCGGCATCGGTGTGAATCGGGCATGCTGCCTGGCACTTAACCTGTTTCTGCCAGTGCACAAAATCCGGGATTGCGACGCGGTACTTTTCTTCCATCATTTGATCCCGATCTGTTTCTTGAAGTCCTGGATGAGGAAGACGTTATCGGTGAACTGTAGGACGCGCTTTCCCTCTTTGACCTCCTTGACCAGCTCGTCGAGCGTGACGCGGTCGAGCACGGCGCGGATCTGTCCGAGTATCTTTTGCCAGTAGTGATGGAGAGCGCACGGGTTTCGTTCATCGCAGGTCCCCGCGCGCAGAAGACACATCTGGAAGAAATCCGTTCCGTCGATCGACTGCAGAACATCGTAGATCGTAATCTCCCTCGGGTCGCGTGCAAGGCGAAAACCGCCCTGCGGGCCTTTCAACGACTTCACATATTTCATTTGAACGAGAAGTCGCATCACCTTGTTGAGATACTCCTTCGGTATGGAGAGCGCGGAGGCAATCTGCTTGGAAAGGATGTACTCGTTCTTCCCGACCGAGGCGATGAGGATGAGAGCCTGTAATGCGTATTTTGAGGTCTTGCTGAGCACTGAGGTGTTCCGCCTCTCGGGAGGAACCGCAGACTATCTTAGCCAACGCAAACTTGTGGGTCAAGAGATTCGGATATCCGCGTCCACTAATTGTTTTTCCCCGTCATGTTCGACGAGCCGTCGGAACCGACCCCCCGGAGGATCATCGTTTGAATCTTGTCCGGCCCTTTCTTCCGAAAATCTTTGGCATATCGTTTCGACCAGCGAGAGAAAAAGCGATTTGTTCCCTCGCACAACTGAGACCGGCAACAGTTCATTCCAACCTCCTCGTTTCCTCATCTGTCCCACACATCATGAACCCCAAAGGCGAAGTCCACCGGCAAACGTCTTCGGCTCTCAGTGGTCTTTTCCCAACACGAAATCGATCTCGTAGAACTGATAATCGGACTTCGTCATGCCGAGTCGCTCATACGTTTGCTTTGCCCGAGTATTCGCGCCGTCAACATAAAGACGGATTCCGCACACATCGGGATTCTCCCGTGCGATCCGGAGAACGTGCTCATGCAGTGTCCGATAGATGCCGTGTCGTCGGAACTCTTCCCGAACAAAGACGCTCTGGATCCACCAAAAGGTTCCGTTGCGCCAATCGCTCCATTCGTAAGTGATCATCAACTGACCGACGATTGTCCCGCGATATTCCGCGACATAGTAGAGCCCTTTGGTTGAGTCGCTCAGAAGATTTTCGACTCCTTGATGGGCGACCTGAGCATCGAGAATCTTATCTTCCGTTTCCTTTGCCATCAACAGGTTGAATTCGGTGATGACGGACGCATCGTCCGGAACGGCTTGTCGGACTGTGATCTCTTCGATCATCGGTATCCCGCTTTGACCAGATCATCCAACGATCGGAACGGCGTGGGAGGTTTCAGATACGTGGCGAGGAATTTGTACACCTTCAGCCGAGTTTCCCGGGCCGACTTGATATCGATTCGCTCGAGGCTGTGTCCGCCGGGTGCATCTTTGAAGATCTCGTATTCGAACTTCTTCCCCGCCGCCTTAAGAGCGCGGATGAGATGTTCAACCTCCAGCACGTTGACGTCGTCGTCGTTCGTCGTCGTGTGGATGAGGAGCGGAGTCTTGAGCTTCTCGGCATGATTGACGGGAGAGCGCTTCCGATATTCTTCGATATTGTCTCGGGCCGTCTTGCCGATGTGATACTGGGCGGAGAAGAGCCGTCGATAGTCATCGGTGGCATATCCCATCCGCGCAACCAGATCGCTCACCGGCACACCGGCGTAAGCCGCTTTGTATGCGTCAGGATACTCGAACACGTTCATGAGTGAAATCATCCCGCCGTGGCTCCACCCCAGGATGCCGATCCGGTCGTTGTCGACGAAATCGTAGTTCTCGATCATGTAGTTGCGGCTCGCATAGACATCGTCGTTCTCGAGGGCGCCGTAGTCGATCAGTTCCATAAACGAGCGTCCGTAACCGGTACTGCCGCGATATTCCGGAGCGACAATGATGTATCCCTGCGCGACGATCTCACGGACCATATGCGCATGATAGGTCGAGAAATCTCCGTGGACGCCGCCGTGGGGAAAGACAAGGAGAGGATATTTCTTGGACCGATCGATCTTGTGAGGAATGAATACATAGGTCCAGAATTTTACCGGATTGTCGACGCCCATGGCTGTCGGATTCGGTTTTTTGGACTTTGGCGGACCCGTGATGTAGACTTTATCGATGAGTGCAACGTCCCCCACTTTGCTGTACCAGAGAACGTCGTCGATGAGCTTTTCGAGGCGGTCAAATCGGGCGCTCATTGATTCAAGCTGACGCTCAAGGCGTTGTGTGTCTGTTGGTGGCGGCTGCTGTGCGTTGACGAGCGAATAACTGACTGTCAACAACATGATCGGGAAGAAGAAATGCAACGACGTCTTTGTGATGTTCTTCATGGGTGTTCCTCTTTGAGGTTGATTCGAATTTGTGACATGATGGACAGCGGGACAGAATTCCCGTAAAGGGAATTCTCAGGTCTCCTTCAATGGATCATGCGGCTGTTTGGCGAATGCGCTCACTGTTCCACGTGCAGTGAGTGACTCAGCAGTCTGAAGGTCTCGGCGGTAATAATGTTCGCGCCCGAGCTCCAGGATATGTACACCGGTCCTACGTTTTTGACAAAGGCAGATGTTTGGGATCGTAATCCGCCTCCAACACTATACTTGACTGTGTCTCCACTTCCAACCGGCATAAACCGTGGCGTTTCGAATCTCCATCCTCCAATCAACAGCGTTACGTAGTCGTTCTTGTCCTCTACGATGCGAAACGAGGATGTGTCTGTGAATCTATAAACTCGGTCACGCGCAGGATCATACGAGTTTATGAAGGATGCAGTGCCGGTATCGGTTCGGTGCACATGGTATTCAAGGCGATCGGCGTAGGGTGTTCGGTAATCAATAACCCACTCGCTTGTGCCCACCTTTTTCAGCGCCTCCCCAGCCGTTGGGCGACTGAAAAACTCATAGGAAAACATCCATCGGTTCCCAAGAGCTAAGGGGCAATAGTCCTCGGAGACGACGGGTTCAGGTAGAGTCGATGTGTCTATGCCTTCGTCACACTGCATGGAGGTGATTGCCAGCACACACCAAAGCACTCCGCGTATTCTCAGAGATGTTTGTATTGTTCCTCCGTGGCTTAGCATATATCTTCTTGGACGTACGATGATCACTTCAGCCCCATCTCCGTCAGCAGATGATCCGCCTCGCCGACCTTCTCCGTTACCCACAGAACGTACCGGATGTCCACGGCAATCGAGCGGCTGTACGATTCGCTCCATGCAAAATCGTTGATGGTTGCCTCCCACGCCCGGTCGAAATTCACGCCGACCAATTCACCATTCGCATTGATCACGGGACTTCCCGAATTTCCTCCGGTTGTATCTGTATTGTAGAGGATTGCCACCGGGACATCATTGAGCTTCGGATGCTTGTATCGGCCGTATTCCTTCGCATTCGCGAGGTTGATGACCTTTTCGGGTGTATCGAACGGCTCTTCACCCGTCGTCTTCTCAATAACTCCCTTGAGTGTGGTGATCGGAGAGTAGTACGTTGCATCAGCCGGGTTGTAGCCGCGGATATATCCGAATGTCAAACGAAGCGTTCTATTCGCGTCCGGGATGAATGCGGTTTTGAGATACTGCTCCTTCACATCAACCAGAAGAGCGGAAAGCTTTGAGAGAGCTCCTTCGCGTCGCTGGCGAGTTTCCTTCAGAGCTTGATACGTCGGGTAGAGGGCTCTCGCGAGCTTGAGGAAAGGATCGTTGATCGTCTCCAATTCCTCCTTGCTCGTTGAAAGAAGTTCGAGAACATATTGTTCGTTGTTGAGTTTCGATGCCGGGTATGCTTTGTCGATAAACGAAGCGATATCCCGCTCTACGTTTCCTGTTGTGAGCAATGCGCCAATGGCCGGAACGCGCTGATTCATCGGAAGACTTCCCGCCTGCATCAGAAGCTCCCGGAGAAAGGTGCGGTCGGTCTCGTCATGGTAGTCCGCCAGTGCGCGTAGCATCGTCTCTTTCGTGCGTGGAAAATTTCTATCCATGTATGCAGATTCGCGTTCGAGATCGGGCTTCTGGCGCTCGATCGAGGCCTCGTAGATGCGATATGCGGCGGAGAGCATCGTGGAACTGGAAGGAAGGAAATCGAGAATGATCTCAGATTCCGCACGACTCGTGATCTCCTCGTACACCTTTCCGATCTCGGTCAACACCGTTCCATAGACTTCGTTTCGTCTCGGATCGGAGTCGATGAATCGCTGAAGATCCGCTTCTTCCAGTTTCTTCTTTTCGACCAGATTGAGACGATCGAGCCCTTTCAGCTGGCCGCGAAAACGTTTCATGACGTTGGCCAGACTCTTGATCCGGGCGGCGTGCTTGATCGCAACTTCACGATCCTTCTCTCCCATCTCTTTCATCACGGCAATCTGCCAATCGTACAGATTCGCGATGTATGGCATTCGGTACTGTTCCTCATACTGCATGAAGTGCGATGTCCGGTGGCGGTTCGTGCGACCCGGGTATCCAAGCAGGAACACAAAATCTCCCTCATCGACTCCGGCCGGCTGAACCTTCAGGATCTTCCTCGGCTTGTATGGGACGTTGGTCGGCGAATAGTCTGCGGGTGATCCGTCCGGGGCAACGTACACGCGCATGAAAGAAAAATCTCCCGTATGGCGCGGCCAAATCCAGTTGTCCGTCTCTCCGCCGAACTCGCCGATGCTGCGTGGGGGAACGTAGACCATGCGCACATCGCGCAGGTAGGTGTAGATAAAGAGAACGTACGTGCGCCCTGCGAACATCTCCGAAACCTCTGCCCGCTTGCCCGGATGCTGCTGTTCCGCCTCGGCGGCGAGTTCCTTCATCTTGCGATCAATCGCTTTTGTGCGCTCGGCGAGATCCATTCCTTCAGTGACGGCGCTCAGGACTTCGCGCGAAACATCCCGGTACGAATCGGTAATCCGCACCGTATAGCCGATGGCCTGTGCCTCTTCGGCGCGCGTCTTTGCAAGGAATCCATTGGCGATGTAATCGTTCTCCTTCGTGCTCGCTGCCTGCGCGGCGCCAAACGCACAGTGGTGATTGGTCAGGATCAAACCGTCGGACGAAACGAACGAACCCGTACAACCGCCGACCATCACAATCGCATCGATGAGACTGACACCGTCGGGATTATACAGAGCGTTGGGATCGATCTTCAATCCCTTCGCCTTCAGGTTTAGTTTGTGGATGTCGCTGATCGGATACATCCCCTCGTCTGCCAGCGAGAAATTGACGAAGAGAGCGAGGAGAAGAAGAAAGAGTGAAAGACGTGTGATCATGGTATGCCCCGTGTTCAAATGATGATTGCGATCGAGAAAGTGTATCGAAAAATTGAGAGAAATACCAACGGGAGCGGTCTCTGAGACTCATGGGATTTCGTCAAAGATGAGGGATGGAATGAGGGAACAATGTTCCATCAAAGATAGAAAAACTTCGGAGAAGAAGAAGCGGGATTCGAAACAAGAGCGGTGCGTCTTGATCACGGACGGATGACGGCCTTGATCACGTACTCCGGCACGAATCGAATCGCTTCATCGTGGTACGATCCCGTCTTGTTGTTGGCTGTGGAAACAACAACAAGATCCAATGATGGAACAACAAAGATAAACTGATCTCCCCATCCCCACGCAACCTTGATCCCATCGGGTTTTGGTTCGACACTGGCCGATCCCTGGAGGGGCATCATCCACCATTGATAGCCGTATCCGAAATTGCCAGATGTGCCGATGGTTCTGCTCGTCGACGTCTGCACCCACGAGGCGGAGACAATCGGCTGGCCATGCCAAGCTCCGTTGTCGAGGAAGATCAATCCGATGCGTGCCATATCGCGTGGACGCAGGTGAAGACCCCATCCGGTGTTGGTGATATTGGATGAACCCGGTTCCCACTCCCACTGATAAATTCCAAGGGGATTGAACAAACGTTCACGTGCATACTCCGACACAGATTTTCCGGCGCTCCGTTTGAGGATTTCGCCGAGCAGCACCGAGCATCCGCTGTTGTATTTGAATTGTGCGCCCGGCGTCGATACCATCGGTTGCGCAAGAACAAAACGGATCCAGTCCGGACTTCCCATCATCCGGGTGATCGGATTCCGGGAATCGTTGTAGGAGACCGACAGCTCATCCCACTCCAATCCGGATGTCATCGTCAGAAGATGTTCGATCGTCATGGATTGCTTCTGAGGATTGGTATGGGCGAGGTCGGCATGTTCAGGAAAATAGCTGAAGACGTTCGTTTGCAGACTGGGGATGAGGTGTTGTTCGACCGCGATCCCGATCAGTGCGGAGGTTACGCTCTTCGTCACGGAGTACACCTGATGGCTCGCATAACGGGATGAACCCCGGTAGTATTCTTCCATCACAAGCATCCCATGTCGCACAACGAGGAGCGAACGGATTTCACCGTGCAGACCGGATGTAATCCTGCTATTCAGGGTCGCAAGCATTGCTCCATCCATTCCCGCTTGTTGCGGCGAGGCGGTCTTCCAGTCGATGTCGACAGGATCAACTCCGACGTCGGCGCAAGAGCAAAAGAGAAGGAGAACAACAGCCGCGGCGAGAATGTGAAGCGACCAAAGGGATCGCGCTTGGAGGCGAAGAATGGTCAGAGAGGAGTTCTTCGATGAGTCGATCATGGTGTGGACCGCAGGCAAGCGTCAACCTATCATAGCTGAATTCGGAAAAAATCTCAAGGGATGAAGTTTCATCAGACGGAGTGCATCATGAGATCAGGAGGAGGAAACCGGCTTCCAGGTTCCGCCGGATCCGTGGTACGTTTCGGCGAACAGTTCGAATTGCCGGCCGCATGATGTGCATTCGAAGAGATAGTGCACGACATCACCCCAACCTCCTTCTGGAGGAAGCATAGTGAATGGTAAAACACCCTGATGGGGATATTCATCGACAAGGCTGAGAATTTCCTTTTCGAGATGTTCCCTTGCCCTTTGAATAGCCGCCTGAAGATCCCCGGGAAGATCAATCCGTGAGATGATTTGAAGTTCGGAACACTTCCGGCAATCCACCATCCGTTCGGTTCTCCCGTTGAAAGACATCCAGATTGAGAGACCTGTGAGTTCTCGGGACCCCCATCTATATAGTTGAATTTGGGATGAAAAGCAGGTATGTACGATCCAATTTGGCGTCGATGGATCTCGTAATCAAATATCAACACAGGACGGAGCGTCGGATATGAGTCGGCACACGAAGATCTTCATCGGTCTACTCTTCGGAGCAGCGGCGGGCGTTGTGTGTAATGCCTTTCTTCATGAAACGGCATTCGTGAATGTTGTGCAGACGTATGTGAGTGATCCCCTGGGGAAGATCTTCCTCAATCTCCTCATCATGATGGTGATTCCTCTCGTCTTTGCGAGTCTCTCGCTGGGGGTGGCACAGATCGGGGACCTGAAGCACCTGGGACGGATCGGCGTTCGGACGATCGGGTACTTCCTGCTGGTTACAACCATCGCGGTGACAATCGGTCTGGTGCTCGTGAACACGATCCGGCCCGGTGATTTCCTTCCGTCCGAAACAAAAGAGGAGCTTCTTTCTTCCTACAGCGAGCAGGCATCGCAGTTGAAGGATGCATCGGAACGGACGGAGTTCGGAATCCAAACACTGGTGAACATTGTTCCGCGAAATCCGGCAGCAATCATCGCGCGGCCGAATCCCGATATGCTGGCGCTCATATTCGTGGCACTGATGGTCGGTATCGCGCTGACCCTCATTGCGAAGGAACGTGCGGCACCGGTGATTCGCGTCCTTGAGGGGATCAACGATATCACGGTTTCCATCATCAACATTGCGATGAGACTGGCTCCCTATGGAGTTGCCGCGCTGATTTTCAGTGTCACGTCACGATTTGGTTTCGATCTGATCGTTGCACTCAGCATGTACGTGGTGACGGTTCTCATCGGACTTTTCCTTCACCAGTTTGGTGTGTTCGCGATTCTCATCCGTCTCTTTGCACGGTACAATCCGTTGTTGTTCTTTCGCAACGTGCAGACCGTGATGCTCACGGCCTTTTCGACGAGTTCGAGTAACGCCACACTTCCCACGACGATTCTTGTTTCTCAAAACAATCTCGGCATCCCGTCGCATATCACCGGATTCGTGTTGCCCATGGGGGCCACAATGAACATGAACGGCACGGCGTTGTTCGAAGGAGTGACAGTCCTCTTTCTCGCTCAGGTGTTCGGTGTCGAACTGTCGCTGGGCGCGCAAATTGTTGTCGTGATTATGAGTGTGCTGACTGCGGTTGGGGCGGCGGGGGTTCCGTCGGGATCCATTCCGCTCCTCGTGATGGTGCTGGCGATGGTGAATGTTCCCGCGGAGGGTATTGCGATCATCCTCGGTGTTGACCGGATTCTCGATATGTGCCGTACGGTGCTCAATGTGACGGGGGATGTCACGTGTGCGGCGTACATTGCAAGGTCGGAAGGAGTTACGCTGAAAGCGTAGCCGGCAAAGAAGTTCAGTGCCGTTGCATCTCGATCTACGGAGCGGGCTTTGTGGGATAGAGGAGCTCGATGCAGTCCGGACATACGCCGTGACTGAACCGGGCGTCGCTCTTCTTCTGGATATACGACTCAAGCTGCATCCAATTTCCATCGTCATCCCGGATCTTTTTGCACGTGGAACAGATGGAAATCAGTCCGCTCAAGGACCGGATCGCATCACGGGACGCGTTCAGTTCGCGAATGGTCTGACGAAGATCGAGAAGCGCAGAGGCCTGACGCGCGAGACTCGATAGTGCCTCTTGCTGTTCCGGTGTGACGGTCCGCGGCGCGGTGTCGACGGCGCAAAGTGTCCCGACCGGGAATCCATCGGCCGTCCGGAGCAGAGCACCGGCATAGAAGCGGATCTTCGGCTCTTTGTGGACCAATGGGTTGTTGACGAATCGCGGATCTTCAAGAGCATCTGCCACGACCATCACGTTCGATTCCAAGATCGCGTGAGCACAGAAGGCGATATCGCGAGGAGTCTCGGTTTCCTGAATGCCGATACGCGATTTGAACCACTGCCGATGTTCATCAACCAGGCTGATGTAGGCAATGGGAGTCTCGCAGATATAGGACGCAAGTTTGGTCAGGTCGTCGAAGCTCTGCTCTGGGTCTGTGTCGAGAATTTTCAGTCGTCTGAGCGCGGCAAGTCTTTCGTTCTCGTTCGATGGGCGGAGGGGAGTAGTCACGCGGGGCGTCCTTTTTGTGAGAAGCCGAAATGTCTGAGATCTGAATCTGTATGTTCTAGTGTCGCGTTCCGGAAAAAGGTTTACAAAGTCAAGCACGAAATCTCAAGCACGAAAACCGAAACAAAAGCCAATGACAGTAATTCAAATGAACCAACCTGGTCTTTGAACGTTTTCGATTTGAGCATTTGAATTTGTTTGTGATTTCGTGCTTCGCATTTCGGATTTGCCCGTCCGGACTTCGACAAGATTCTTCTGGAACAGGACACTAGCTGAATGTTCAACATCAGAGAATGCTCAAAGGTTCATCATGGATTTGAAATTGAGACAGATTAATGACGTTCGGATCACGGAGTTCAAAAGGCGCCGAAGAGCTTCAACGCCATCAATCCAATGGCCACTGCAAGAATGATGCGGATGAGCTTTTCGCCCCCCTTCACCGAGGCATGTGCGGCCCACCATCCGCCGATGGCGCCCCCCGCGCCGAGCACGAGTCCCAATCCCCAATTGACATTTCCGGTGAGTGCGAAGATCAGAAGCGCCGGGACCATGTACATCAGGACGATCGTGACTTTGTGCATATTGACATACACGAGGTTCATCTTCAGCAAGTGGTACAGTGCGGCCATGAAGAGGAACCCAACACTCACCTGGATGAACCCGCCGTAGAAACCGATGCCGAACATCGCCGGGTAGATCCATTTTTCCCGATGGCGCGAGAGCCCGCCGGCATGTGGACCGTGTGGTTTCTGCGGAATCAGGATTGTGAAGACGGTGCCGATAAGAACGATGCCGAGTAGTTTCTGAAACAGTGCGTCGCTCACATTGACGGCAAGGAGTGCACCGGCGATCGCTCCGGGAAGAGCCCAGAGTGTGAGTCGGAGACTTTTCTGGAACTCATGCACCTCTTGTCTGCGGAACGAGGCGACCGCGGCGATGTTTTGCGTGATGATATGAATCCGGTTGGTTCCGTTCGCGAGAGCGCTGTCGAGTCCCATAAAAATCAGCGCGGGCAGTGTCAGCGTCGATCCTCCCCCTGCCATAACATTCAAGAAGCCGGAAACAATTCCGATGGCGAAAAGAAAGAGATATTGCAGGAAATCCATGAGAGTCCTTGATGCTTCCGGTGGTGGGCCGACAACGAAGGGATCGGAGGAGAGTGAAATGGCAAACTCTGTCTCAGAACCGAGTGACGTCAGCGTAGAATCGGTGAAAATGTACGGAGATCGGACAGCAAGTTCAATGAAGGCCCGGAGTCGCATTCAGTTCTTTTCGCGTACCGCAGAAAAGATGGATCTCAACATGAGACCGTTTCCTCCCTCCATGCTGCCTTACCTGTCATACTCGATCTCCACGCACCTGGCCGCGCCAAGTTTCCCCTTGACATTAACCTGAAGATGATTTAATCTTATTCGCCACTGATTCCGGGGGGAATCAGATTCATTTCTTCAGTGACCTTTCAACACAACAGGGGAACATATGAGAACACCAACACCACCGGTGCGGGCGGTCAGGCCCGCGCTCTTGTTTCTCCCCATGATTTCTTTGCTTGTTCATATCACTTATCTCTCGGCGCAGGTTGTGATTAGGGAGAAGGTGGAAATTGAGAAAAGCGGTGTGAACCAGCCACTGGGATCGTCGACGGTAAGCCAAAGCTCAACGGTATCGTACTTCGACCCACCAGTATTTGCGCTCTTTCCCAACTCGATTACGACCCCTCTTCCAGCTCTGCTTAATGTGCGAGGAGAAATTGACCGAGCGCCCCAGCGATCGAACACATGGGTTCAGCTTCGCTTCTTTGGGGGATCTACTCCAGGGGGGCAGGGAAAGGTGGTTCGAATGATGGGCATCTCGAACAACATTCCATATGACATATCTGATCCGTTTGACGGTATTGTTGGGAAGCAAAGCCTCTGGGCAACAATGCTTGTCAGGGATCTAGCAAACACACGAGACTACGTCCCACAACACTATCCACAACGCTATGGATCCGCGAACGAAGCCAGATTCGAATTTCTTGGCCAACTTGCCGGTCTTTCAGGATTGATAGATATTCCGGCGAGGGTAATTGCGACCGGCAGCATTCTCGATGAGGAAAGACTCGATGGATGGCAACTAGAAGCCAGCAAGAAGAACTTGTTGTGTTCATACGCGCCGGACAGCATCAGCGTCGTGACCTTTATCAGTCAAAACGCGAAAGGAGAAACATATGCGCCGACACGGATTCCGGGGGCCGAAGCGTGGGTGAGTCTCAAGGTTGAATCGAAGAGGGACTACGTTACGCTGAGAGAACCTGATCAAGGGGTGGTGGGAAGGGAAATCATCATCCGGATGCACAATCTATGGAGCGATGAGTACGCTCCGCTTGGAAGGGTCAGATTGGTCTATAATGCAAAGGCGGCTGCGGTTCCCGAGGGAATAGACACAGTGCGAGTGGCTATCAATGGGGGTGGGAAGTCCGCGAGCACGACCGTGCTGATTTGTTGTGACGTGAGCTATTTCGAGGTGATGACCGCAAAAGATACTGTGGAGCATGGAAGCACGATTGCACTGACGACAATTGCACGAGACTACTTCAAGAGGGAGATATCACTAAAAGAATCGCGCATGCTGAAATTCTCGGTTCCAGAGGGAAGCGGCTGTTTCATTGTTGCCGGGAGGGACACTGTTCCGGACGAGGCGGTCGTACCTTATGCTCTTGCGCGCAAAGGGGAAATTCAGTTTTGGGCGAACGGAAATGTTCCAGCAACATCAGAACCGGAGAAGCTTAGAATCCTAGCGCAAACGATCGAGGAGCCACGGTACGGATCTGTGTCTATTGTGATCAAGAAAGAAGCGCTGGACCATTTTCGGATTACATTTCGGAGTGATACAACGGCCTTTGCTGAGACAAATGAAATCTTTGTTCAGGCAAAAGACAAAGATAGCAATGACGTTGCACTTGATGGCTCGAAACTGTTAGGATTTGAAGTAGAGACAAATGCAGAATTTGCTACCTTTGTTGACCGGCAGGGGGACACAGTGAAGGTGAGTCCGGCCATTCTGCGAGATGTTCGATATCAGGATGCGAACGATGGGTTGATACGTCTAGCGGCCGTGAAGAAGAATCCTGATTCGGTGGTCGTGTGTCGGCTTCGAGTGGCGCTGCAAGAAGATGAGAATAAGATGGGAAGAAAGGATGCGATCGTTGTAGAACAGACCTTGAAGATTGTGATGGAAGGCGAACGAGTTGTGGAGCCAATCATTTCGCCGCGTACAATTCAAAAACCTGGAAAGGAGAATAAGAAAGAGTTCACGGTTCGGCTCACGCGTGGGGGAAAGCCCATAGAGAATCATCCCTTCGGGTTGACAACTGACTATGTGGATAGTAGTGGTGGGCATAGCCATGTTACGCCACGGCGGACAGAAAAGAGGGAAAACGATGGCCACTTCATCCTGCGTCGGACGGGAACGGACTATGACAGACCGTACAACGGAAGCACTCAATCCAACGGAGAAGAGAGATTTGATTATGTTGCATCAATTTTCGGAGACATCATGCGAGTTCGCGTGGACTCGCGCATGAATCAGCTCCTATGGGATACGCTAAGCGTGGTTGAACGGGTGCCGGGGTTGATCCGCTTGCCAGCTAGCCCGAGCTATGTCCGTGTAGGCGGGACATGCAACCATCACGGTCCCAGCGATAAGCTCGCAGCGAACAGCCCATGCCAAACTCCGGACAATAACCACTGGGGTGAGCGGAAGGTGATTGAAGCTCTATTCTTCATATCTGGCGCATGGAAAGTCAATTTTCCCAATGAGTCTATCCTAGTCATCAATGACATCAGCCTTCCAAATGGTGGTCTTTTTGACGTCAAAGGAAACTGGCAACCGGAACATAGTAGCCACAGGAACGGAAGGGACGTAGATGTGCGAACGGAATTGCCAAATGAGCGAGAAGGGATTCCTGTGAGAAATGAAGGGGGACTGACAGTCCCGAACCGAGGATTTGAAAAGATATGTCGAGGCCGAGGAGCCACGGCCAAAATCCATGAACGTGGCACCGCTCTTGAGCATTACCATATTGATTTCTGAGACCGTTAATACTATTAGAGGGACCGAACCATGAAGGCATACGAAATCGCGGCATTGTGTACGCTTGTGCTGCTAGTCAATTACGCGATGTTCTCACAGACAAGCGTACTCTTCGATTCGACCGCTGGCAACTACAGAATCCAGTACGTTGGGGAGAGAGGACCAATGGAAGTTATCTTTGAGCCAAGTACGAAGATAGAGCCCATCATAAATGCGGTGGTTTCTGCTGATCGAGAGAAGGCATCATTGAGGTACACCTATACCGCCGCTTTGAAGGCGGAAAGTAAGCAGCACCTGCTTTCTATCATGATTGAATTCCAAAGCGACCTCAACGGATACCAAGTTCCTAATGAGACTTGGGTGGCAGATTCCTTTTCGTTTACAAGAATTTGGGAATGGTCGAATGTCAAGAAAGATCCTAGGGGACTCTGGGTTGAAGCCTTAGACGTTGGACCAGGAACGGCGCTGTCTGGTTTTGTCCTATGGTCGAACGGCCTACCCGCAATCGTTTCCTGCCACTTCATGGGAAATGCGCTCGGGGTCATGTTTCCTGATGAACCGCCTCAGGACGTCGAAGATTTGGTAGACTCATTAGAGAGCTTTCCAAGCAACACTGTGAAAGGGAAAACATTAGGACCCAAGGATCTTCCATATCCTTTTACCGCCCTGTCTTTCCTTGATACCATTACTAGCTACAAACACCAATCCGCCGATCTCGGCTGGATCATCAACAAAGGCATCATCAATAGCTTGGATCAAAAACTCGAGAACGCGAGGAAACTACTCGTCCAAGGCAACAACAAGGCAGCCAAGAATACGCTAGAGGCGTTTGTCAACGAGGTGGAGGCGCTCAACAAGAAGGGGAAACAACTTACGAGCGAGGCATACGCGTTGCTCAAGTTCAACGCAGAATACCTGATCTCAAAGCTATAGCTTGGCGAGGGTGGATGTAGCGAGGCCGGCGTACGGTGCTGAACAGGGCAGATTCCTACGTACGCGGGAATGACGGTTCCTCGTTTTCGAAACAACGAAACTTCAAGCATGGCTTCGCCAAGAATCGTCCCACCGCTGACGGATCGGTACGACGGGACTTCCCGCGTGCCCAAGAAACAGCCTTGGTACCGGCAGGCTGTCCCGTCGTCGGCAAGGGGCTGGAACGGACGACTACAGAACATTTGAGAATCGAATCCACACAATCTAACACAGGGGAAAATCATCATGAGAATAACAATCTGCGTGGCCGTGGCTCTCGGAGTCGTGGCCTCATTGCTTCACGCCCAATCCATCCATCAACTCTCCTTCGCATCGCAGGCTAACAGAATCGAGCTTGCCGTGGCCAACATGGGCGAAGTGCCAATGACCTCGATATCTGTCGTTGCGACGAACATCCCACCCTGGCTCGAATTTTCCGCTCATCAAGCAACCATTACAAATCTCCCCGCACGCGGCGAACTCCCTGCCCTCTTCAGCTTCAATGTCGATAAATCCGCGCCGGTGGGGACATCACATACGCTGACCTTTCTGATCAAATCGTCGAGCGGCGAAATCTGGAGCAAAGAGATTGCCGTATCGGTCAGTGCGCCAATGACGTTCGAGTTGTTTCAAAACTACCCCAATCCCTTCAATCCATCAACGACGATTTCATACCAACTTCCTGAACCGGCGCGCGTCTCACTTTCAATCTTTAACCTTCTCGGTCAGCTCGTGGATCGGCCGGTTGAGTCAGATCAGAACGCAGGATATCATGAAGTCAGCTGGAACGCGGGGAGACTCTCAAGCGGGCTCTACCTCTGCGAACTGGAAACGAAAACACCAGCCGCAAAAACTCACATTGCTCGGAAAACCATGTTACTGCTCAAGTGATCGCATCGCCACCCAGTATTGAAACAGGGAGTGAAAGAAAAATCCCCGATGCTAACGGAGCCTCGGGGATTCTTTTGTACTCAAACAATAATTGCAGGCCTACCCCTTGCGCTTCTGCAGCACCCTCGTCCAGTGAACAACCTGTTTCTTAACCTCCTGAGGGGAGGTGCTTCCCGCCGACTTTTTCTGCTCAATGCTCTTGTGCGGAAGAAGGTAATCAAAGATGTCCGCCTCGAATGCCTTGGAAAAGCTCTGCAGCCGATCAAGATCGAGATTTCCGAAGAACATCCGATGATCCAGACAATACGAAACAATCTTGCCGGTAATCTCGTGTGCCTCGCGGAACGGAAGCCCCTTGCGCACCAGATAGTCGGCGACGTCGGTTGCGCTTAGGAAGTCGTTCCGCAACTCCTCTTCCATGTGCTTGCGCCTGAAAGTTGTGTGGACAAGCACATGAGAGAAAACAAACAGGCTTTCGCGAGTCGTATGCACAAGGTCAAACATCGGGAACTTGTCTTCCTGCATATCGCGATTGTAGGCGAGGGGCAATCCCTTCATCATCGTGAGAAGATTGATGAGCGATCCGTACACGCGCCCTGCCTTCCCGCGCACGAGCTCCGCCATATCGGGATTCTTCTTTTGCGGCATGATGCTGCTTCCGGTCGTGTAGGCATCACTGATCTCTGCAAAAGCGAACTCCTTTGATGTCCAGAGCACCAAATCCTCCGCAAATCGGCTCAAGTGCATCATGATCATACTGCAGGCGGAAGCAAACTCGATCAGGTAGTCCCGATCACTCACAGCGTCGATGCTGTTCTCGACAATGCCGTCGAAGTGAAGCTTTTTTGCCACCCTTGCGCGATCGATCGGGTACGAAGTTCCGGCAAACGCCGCCGCGCCGAGAGGTAGTTTGTTGAATCGCTTCCGGCACTCCTGCAGTCGTTCGAAGTCACGCTCGAACATTGAAAGATATGCCAGGAGGTAGTGCGACACGAGAATCGGCTGCGCGCGCTGGAGGTGCGTGTATCCCGGCATCAGCGTACCGAAATACTTCTCGGCCTTGTACAGCAGAACACGTTGGAGCTGCGCGATCTGTTTGCTGATCTCACGAACGGCTGTCCGAAGGTACATCCGCTCATCCGTGGCGACTTGATCGTTCCGACTGCGGGCGGTGTGGAGCTTTCCTCCCAAAACACCAATCTTCTGAATAAGCCGGTGCTCAATCGCCATATGGATGTCTTCGAAGTCGTCAGTCAGTTCGAACTTACCGGATTCGATCTCTTTCTGGATCGCCCTGAGCGAGGCTCGGATTCTGCGCGCTTCCTCCGCTTTCAGAATCTTTGCCGCGGCAAGCATTTCCACGTGAGCAATGCTTCCTGCGATGTCTTCCTGATACAGCTGCTTGTCGAGTCCGATCGACGAGGAAAATTTCAGCGCGGTCGCGGACAGAGCGTGCTTGAATCGTCCGCCCCAGAGTGCCTTATGGGTCATGCGTCTCTCCAGAGTTTAATATCGTAGAAAGGAAGTTGCGTCAAGGTACAGAAAATCGCACAGTCTGGCAATCAAAGGAATGCAAAAGGCCGACTCACTGCCTTGAGTAGGGCAGAAGAATCGGCCTCTCGTCCAGTCGAAGATAGTTATGATCCTACGACGCCGGCCGACCGCTTGCAGGAACGATATCTGGCTGAATCTCGGCGCTCTCCTTGTTTACCTGATAGAACGTTTTCACCGGGAGGGAGTAGATGGTAATGAATCCGTCGCTCGCCTTGTGGTTGAACTGATCTTCATCGGTATAGGTCGCAAGCTTTGTGTCGTAGAGGGAATTCGGAGAGGTGCGACCTGCGATTTCGACGTTGCCTTTGTAGAGCTTTACCCTCACGAGTCCGTTCACCACTTTTTGGGTTTCGTTCACAAAGGCATCAAGGGCACATCGCAGGGGAGAAAACCAGAGACCGTTGTAGATCAAATCGGCATAGTCGTGCGCGATCTTTGCCTTATAGTGTGCAACCTCCTTCTCGAGCGTCAAGCGTTCCAGTTCACGGTGGGCGAAGTGAAGGGTCACAGCGGCAGGGGCTTCGTAGATTTCGCGCGACTTTATTCCTACGAGCCGATTCTCGACAAGATCGATACGCCCGACACCATTTGCGGCAGCGATCTCGTTGAGCTTTTCGATCAGGTCGACGCCGCTCATCGGCTTGCCGTTGAAGGATACAGGAACGCCCAGCTGGAACTCGATCGTGACGTACGTCGCTTCGTCGGGGGCATCTTTCGGAGCAATGGTCCGTTGATACGCGTCTTCCGGGGGCTCGACCATCGGGTCTTCCAGAACGCCGCACTCGATGCTTGTTCCCCAAAGATTCTCATCGATCGAATACGGATTGAGCTTGGTTGCCGTGATCGGAATACCATGTCGCTCGCAGTACTCGATCTCGTCCTCACGCGATTTGAATTCCCACTCGCGCAACGGCGCGATTACGTTCAGGTCAGGGGCAAGCGCGGCCACAGCGGCCTCAAATCGGACCTGATCATTCCCCTTTCCCGTGCATCCATGGGAAACAGCGGAGCAATTCTCCTTTCGCGCCACCTCGACGAGATACTTCGCGAGGAGAGGCCGGCCGATCGATGTCGCCATGGGATACGTATGCTCATAGAGCGCCCCGGCCTTCAGGGCGGGAAAGATGTAATCATTGACAAAGGATTGACGCAGGTCGCCGATATAAACTTTCGTTGCGCCGGTCTTCTTGGCCTTCGCCTCGAGTCCGTGCAGTTCTTTCTTCTGACCGAGGTCACCCGTCACCGCGATCACCTCGGCATCGTACTTCTCCTGAAGCCATTTAAGAATAACGGAGGTATCGAGACCTCCGGAGTATGCAACAGCAATCTTCAGTCTACTCACCACAGTATTCCTTCTGATATCGCGTGGAACAAAAAGACAAATTCTTATGCAACTCGTTTGGTATCAGTCATCAGTTTGTGCAATGCTTTGAGAAGATCGGGGATCTTCTTCACGGCGGTCGGAACAACAAGAATCGTGTTATCCCCTGCAAGAGTTCCGAGAATAAGCGGGTGATTGAATCCGTCGATCACCTGCGCGACGCCCTGTGCGCGCCCGGCAAGCGTCTTGACGACGATTATGTTCTCGTTGGCGTCGATCTGCTCGACTTCGTAGCCGAGCATCAATTTCAGCCGGAGTTCTTCGATCTCGGGATGGAGCTCGTAGCGCATCCCGTCGGGAGTGTTCACGCGTGCGATGCCGAGCTGCTTCAGATCTCGGGAGAGCGTTGCCTGGGTAACGGGATAACCGGCCTTCCGGAGGGCCTTACAGAGATCCCCCTGCGTTCCAACCGACCGGTGTGTGATGATTTGTTTGATTGCGAGGTGCCGCCCGTGTTTTCTCATCGTCGTTTCTCCTGGTGAACACAGCCAAGCGCCGGCTATCCCGGACGCCCGGAACCGTTATTCTCATGAACGAATTGCGTTCCAATTCCCTCATCGGTGAATATTTCGAGGAGAAGAGAATGCTGCTCGCGTCCATCGATGATGTGTACCTTGTGAACACCCGCATCGAGTGTTTCCAGCGCGGACTCCACTTTTGGAATCATGCCTCCGAATATCGAACCGTCGGCAATCAACTGTTTGGCTTTCGCTTTTGTCATCGTCGATACAAGGGAATGCTGAATCATGATCCCCTCCACGTCGCTGAGATACACAAGCTTCTCCGCTTTCATGGCACGCGCGACCGCCGCGGCGGCAAGATCAGCGTTGACGTTGTGCAATTGCCGGTCCTCCCCGACGCCAATCGGTGCAATTACAGGCATGATTTCGTTCTTGATGAGCAGGTCGATGAAGGAGGTGTTGATGGCCGTGACCTCGCCGACGAGGCCCAGATCCGCACCGTTCGGCTGATGCTTCTTCACCTTCAGGAGCGTATGATCGGCGCCGCAGAGCCCGACGGCATTTCCGCCGTTCGTATTGATAAGATTGACGATCTCTTTGTTGATACCCCCGGCAAGGACCATCGTGACGGCGCGCATCGTTGCCTCATCCGTGTAACGCTGACCATTGATGAATTTGGTTTCGATGCCGAGCGTTTGTGCGAGACGCGTGATCTCCTTGCCACCGCCATGGACGACGATGATATTGATGCCGATTTTTCGGAGCAACGTGACATCTTTCGCAAACGTCTTTCTCAGCTCAGGATCACTCTGGGCCGCACCGCCGTATTTGATGACGAAGGTCTTGCCTTCATAGTTTTGAATGTACGGAAGCGCCTCCACGAGAACGGCTTCCTTCTTCTGTTGTGCAGCGGTAATCATAAATCCATTCTCTCCTTCTCCACCCGATTGAACAGTACCCCTACGAACGGTAGCTGGCGTTGATGTGTACGTATTCCTTTGAGAGGTCGCATGTCCAGAATCGGGCACCCCACGATCCTTGGTTGAGATGAATGGTGATGACAATATTCTCCTCTCCAAGAACCTGCGTTGCTTTCTCCTCGTCGAGCAGAATCGCGTAATTCTTTCCCAGGATCGGGAGATCATTGAAGAAAATCTCCACCTGTTCAGGATCGAAGTCGACGCCCGAATAGCCGACAGCCGCCATGATTCGTCCCCAGTTTGCATCCCTTCCGTGAATGGCGGTCTTGACGAGATTTGAGTTTGCCACGGCCCCGGCAACCCGGGCGGCTTCGTCTTCGGTTGTTCCCCCAATCACATTGATTTCGATGAGCTTCGTGGCCCCCTCGCCGTCGCGGGCAATCATCTTGGCGAGCTTGATGAGAACATACTCAAGGGCCGCCACAAAGAGGGTGTATTCCTCGGTGTGCTCAGCGATGGGCGCGTTCTTCGCAAGGCCGTTGGCAAGGATGATCACCATATCGTTCGTACTCATGTCGCCATCGACCGTAATTCGATTGAACGACTTCGCATTGGCGGTGTGCAAGGCCTTGGCGAGCAGGGGCTGTGAGATCGCGGCGTCAGTCGTGACGAATCCGAGCATGGTGGCCATATTGGGAGCAATCATTCCGGATCCTTTGGCCATAGCGCCGATCGTTACGACGCTGTTGCCGAGGGAGAACGTCACAGCGACTTCCTTCGCATACGTATCGGTTGTCATGATGGCCTGCGCGGCATCTCGTCCCCCGTCACGCGTTACCTCTGAAGCCAACGCGGCGATACACGGGAGAATTCGTTCCATTGGGAGGTACTGGCCGATCACGCCGGTGGATGAGACAACGACCTGATCCTCCGGAATACCGAGCGCGGTCGCGGTTGTGCGTACCATTTCCCACGCATCGTTCAGGCCGCGTTCGCCGGTGCACGCATTCGCGTTTCCGCTGTTCACGATAACGGCGGAACAGTATGGTGATTTCTTCAACTGCGACTTACTGACGGTGATCGGCGCGGCCTGCGTTTTGTTCTGGGTGAAAACTGCGGCAGCGGCCGCCGGGACCTCGGAGACAATCATCGCAACGTCTTTCGTCAGTCGACGAATTCTACACCCGCGCGCTCCTGCGAGAAATCCTTGCGGAGAGGTGATTCCTCCTGGACATTCATCGATCGGCATATTCTGGATCATTTCAATCCCTCCGTTTCCTGAAATCCGCACATGATATTCATATTCTGCACCGCTTGTCCTGCCGCTCCTTTCACGAGGTTGTCGATGGTTGATAGGATGATAAGTTGATTGTTCTCCGGATAGAGATGAAAACCGATATCGATAAAGTTGGAATAGACAACATTTCTTATTTCCGGCGCCGATGGGGTTGTAAATCGGACAAAGGGCTCGCTTCCATAGTAGCGATCGTACATCTTTTGAATATCCGCCACACTGTAGTCCGATGCAAGATTCGCGAAGATACTTGTATAGATGCCACGCGTGATGGGAATGAGGTGTGGCACAAACGTCGGTGCAACGGGTTTGCCGGATGAATGTGAAAGAACCGTCTGAATCTCGGGAATATGCTGATGCGTGCCGATCCGGTAGGCCTTCACCGTCTCATTCACTTCCACAAAGGAGAGATCGACGGACGCCTTGCGTCCGGCGCCGGAGACGCCGGAGAGAGAACTGATGGTGATGCCGGCCGGATTCACAGCCCCGTCTTTCACAAGGGGGTAAAGAGGAAGAATCGCGCCCGTTGGATAGCATCCCGGATTGGCGACAAGCTGTGCCCCGGCGATCGACTTCCTGTTAAGCTCGGGAAGTCCGTACACGGCTCCTGCAAGATGTTGTGGCGATGCGTGCGTCTGTGAATAGTACCGTGCGTACAACGAAGGATCCTTGAGGCGAAAGTCCCCTCCCAAATCGATGACACGCGTTCCACGAGCGAGGAGATCGGGAACGATGGACATGGCTTCACCAGAAGGGAGGGCGACGAAAACCAGATCGCTCTGAGATGCGGCCTCTATCGTGAATGGTTCAAAAGACTTGTCGACCAGCCCCCGAAACCACGGATAGACGTCATCAAGACGTTTCCCCGCGGAGGTGTTCGCGAAGAGAGTCTGGATGGTGACATTCGGATGGCGGGCAAGGATGCGGACGAGCTCGGCCCCGGAATAGCCGGAAGCCCCGACGATGGAAACAGAAACAGCAGACAACAGAACCAACCCTCCTAACAAGTTCGCATAATTATACAAGAAATTGTATAATTATGCAAGTCATTTATGAGGGGAGCTGTTCGCGGGATCGACGGGCCGGCGCTGAACCGACTCGAAGGATAGTGATCCGGAGATCGGTATCGTCGATTTTGCATGGTTCAAAAAATGCCTACATTAGGCGAGAATTGAACATTCGAGTGGAAGAACCATGGGCTTTACGTGCGGCATTGTGGGACTCCCCAATGTCGGGAAATCGACCCTTTTCAACGCCATCACATCGGCTGGCGCCATGGTGGCGAACTATCCGTTTTGCACCATCGAACCAAACGTGGGGGTGGTGCCGGTACCCGATCCCCGACTCAACCGCCTTTCTGAGATCTATAAGCCGGAAAAGACAACGCCGACGACACTGGAATTCCTCGACATCGCCGGTCTCGTCAAAGGAGCAAGCAAAGGGGATGGATTAGGAAATCAATTTCTCTCGCACATCCGACAGGTCGATGCAATCATCCATATCGTCCGCTGCTTTGACGATGAAAACATTGTCCATGTCGACGGTAGTGTGAATCCCACACGGGATATCGAAATCGTCGAAACTGAACTCATCTTCAAGGATCTCGAAACCGTCGAGCGGAAACTTGCAGAGGCAGAGAAGAAAGCGAAAGTGGGAGATAAGAAAGCACGCGGGGAAGCCGAGTTCTATGCCCGATTACGGGATCACCTCCACGGAGGGAGGCTTTCGCGATACTTTGTCGTCGGGAATGAAGAAGAGGCAGAGTGGATGCGCGTGCTCTACCTGCTGACGCGTAAACCGGTCTTGTATGCATGCAACGTGAAAGAAGATGATTTGCAGAGAGAAAGCGAGTATGTTCGCCGGGTGCGCGCGATCGCTGAGAAGGAAGAAGCGAAGGTAGTCGTGATCAGCGCCGAGGTGGAGGCGGAAATCGCCGAACTTCCTGAATCGGACCGAAACGGTTTTCTTGCCGGGCTTGGCTTGAAGGAATCTGGCTTCAGTCAGGTCATCCGGGAAGGATACGACCTTCTCCATCTCATTACCTTCTTTAGTGTAAACCCAAAAGAGGTCCATGCCTGGACCATTCCGTCGGGAACCCGCGCGCAGGAAGCCGCCGGGAGCATTCACACCGATTTCGAAAAGGGGTTTATCCGCGCCGAGGTCATGTCATTCTCGGATATCGATCGGCTCGGCTCGGAACATGCCGTGAAAGAGCACGGCTTGCTTCGTATCGAAGGGCGTGACTATGTTGTGCGGGATGGAGATATTCTTTTTGTCAGGTTCAATGTGTAGAGAACGCGAAGAGCAGAAAGAGGATCGTTAGATGGGCCCCAGAAAAATCAGAATCAAATTCATTTTGATGGGGGGACTTCTGCAGTTTTTCTGGGCAATAGTCTGCTGAGTGTGCGCAAAGGTCCCGACAGCAAGCGGTACAGCATCAGTGCCAGCATGATGAAAACGATCGTCGGAAATAGCAGACTGGAGAGTCGCTTGAGGATTGCACCGAAATTCAGCGCTGCGATATCACCCGGTAGACTGGTAACAAACTTGATCAGTATAGCAGGATACATACCAATGAGTCCGGGAAGGTGAATGACGATGTGGTAGAGGAAGAATGCAAAGAAGAGATTGCTGACGAGCGAGTAGGAATACAGGAAGTACCTAGCACCGGGGCGGAGCTGAAGTGCCGGGAGTGAAGCGGTGGAACGTGGTTTGAAAAGCTTTTTGATCAAAGAGCGAAGTGTTTCCTGAGCGCGCTTGCGCAGATTGGGAATCCCTGTCAGGTCAGACGCCAGCCAGTAACCATCGAACCGTAGCAAGGGATTGAGCGAGCCTACGATCGAGAGGTTCAGCGCATAGATCGTATACAGCAAGGCTGGATGTCCAGTCAGGAGATACGCTGTGTAGAAGAAGGGAACCAACAGAAGCTGAAAATATATCCCGGCGGAATCTACGACGGCTCGTTCGGTGCGCTTCAACCGCCACACGTCGGTGACATCGGCATAGAAAACAGGAAAGTACAGATACAAGCCCACACCAATATCACCATGCTTTGCACCGAAGCGATGACAGGCCGATGAATGACCTAACTCGTGAAACAGCGTGCTGATGAACAGGAGCACAGCGACCAACAGCACATCAGTGCTTGTAATGGTCTGAGGAGAGAATGCGGGTCTATCCACGAAGGCATACAGGAACAGGTGGAGCGCCGCAATCAAGAAGAGGCCAAGATAGAAGACCGGGGGAACAAACAGAACCTGCAAAACGCCCGTAATTGGCCGCAGGAAGGGTTGCGAGAATAGGGGAATCCTGACATACAAGTACGATCGCTGCTTGGCCTCCACACGCTTTCCATTCTCGGTTGCGATGATTCCATAAGGAATCAAGTATGTCTCAACGATCCGTTCGGCATCCGCTGCAGAGCATTGCTTGCCGGTTTGTTCCGAAAACGCGGCAGCAATTTCCTCGAGCGACCGATTGCCATCAACGAGTCTGATGAATCGGTAGAGTGTTTCCGATACCTCAATGCGCCGTTCTTCACCTGCCCTCGCGACATAGGTCTGTGATGTCGATGCAGTGTCGAGAGGGAAGAATTCGATGTTCGTGTGAAGTTTAGGAACAGCGGACATGGTGCTCCTCAGAAGACTGATCTCTGCCTCACTTGTGAGTCCTTCGCGTGCTTTGCGACGAGATTCTCTCAACCGCAAAGGTCCATAACCGGGCGCAAAGCATCCCAGCGGTCAATTACTGTTTCGAGTAAAATCGGCTCAAAAACCTGTCAGTGTCATCGTTCCGTTCAATGTGGAAAGCCTGATGGTCCCCTGTCCCGCACGCAACGTGCCTGTGACGAATGTGCGAGAGCTTGTGCGCAGGACAAGCGGAAGGTTGGAGACTGAAATGGCCCCGTTTATTGCTGAGGCTGAAACCTCGGCAGACGTTGTCCGTGGGACAGTTAGCGTAATGGTCCCACTGAGGGTCTCCAGTGCACACAATGCATTGAGGGGGAGAGTCATGTTCGCGGTGATGCTTCCGTTCGTCCGATTGGCACCGAGATCCCCAACAATCTCTTTCGCATCAAGTGTCCCGCTGGTGATGGTTGTCTTCGTTCTGTTTTTGATGTTCAGAATGCTGACAGCGCCGTTGACATTGCTCGCCACGACTCTCCACGAGCTTGGGACATGGATCTCATAATCGACCCGATACTGCCGGGTACTCTCGTTGTTAGGGTAAGAGGACTTGATTGAGAGCATTGTCGGCGGTTCGATGATATCAACCCGAATCTCGCCGACACGCTGCTTGTCCTCTTCAAGTGTTTCATCGCGGCCGATCTTGGCGCCCGAGATACGTACTTCGTTCAGCGTATCGACACCAGTGACGGTGATATTTCCATTGATGTTGCTGATGGAAAGCTCGTTGCGGGCAGCCACAGGTTTTGTAAAGGCAAATGGCTCGCGGTGTTCAACCGTAGAATCAGGCTCAGTAATCGTAAGGTTACAGTTTGACAAGAGCGGGACAAGCGCAGTCACGATGAGCAAGCATCCTACGTTTGCAGTATTCATAACAAACAAGTCAAGTACAAGCGATCCCAATCTTATTCAATGCTTCCCGACGTTTTGTCGCAATTGTTTTTTTATCGGCAATGCATTTTGCTTTCATCTGTTCGATGGTCGATTTCCAGGATGGACAATAGATCTGTTTGACCAGTTGGAGCGCTTCGCGAAGATGTTCCACGCATATATCGAGACCCATCTCGGCAATCCCTGAGTAATATAGCATCTTGCCGATGGTATCAGCATCAGGCCGCGTCGGTGAATTCACCTCGTTCTCGAGGCGGTGGCTCTCGATCACGTTCGAGAGAATGAACGAATACTGCTTTGCTTCGTAGTCGCTTCGCCAGTCCTTCAGGTCGTCGGACAGTTGATAGGCGATGTGGAAAGAATCTTGAGATCGAGAAAGCGGTTCAATCAAATCTGGCCTCTTGAATTGCAGAGCTAAGGCTATGACAAAGATTTTTGCTATCGCAGCCTTACCAGATGCAATCTGAATGAATTCCTCTTCCGAATAAGGACGAAAAGTCTGCCAGTAGTACCGTCGCTCGGCGAGGAGAGCCGTCGCACACTGTTTTTCGTATTCCTCAAGATGGGACCAAAATACTGACTCAGGTGGAAAGAGGGTACACAAAGTTCTCATCGCTCTCCGCTGCAGGTCTCTCAGAAGCAACATCCGCTCAAGGGTAGGTCCTCCGCTATGACTGTCAATAACCTGATCGGAAAGTACAATATGCCAATAGTAAAAGTTCGCAGCCAGATTTAGCTGCCGTGCGACGGCAAAAGCGTTTTCCTCCTGAAGATTTCTTGAACACGCGTCGACAAACAAGAATAGATAGTGAGCATGAGGTTGATGTTGCCACTGATGCATTCGGCTAAAATCAAACCCTTCGTACGAATACAATAAACAGAGATCGTGCAAACACGTTACAAATTCCTGCAAAGATTGGTCTCTCGCTGTCATGAGATCCATGGAAACACTCCGTTGCTTTAGAATCCAACCGTAATGCCGAAAGAAAACAGGCGAGGATTGTCCATTATATGATTCTCAACAAGGTGATAGTCGTGGTTTCCTCGAAAAGCAACGTTCCAGCGATATAGAACTACGCCTCGCGTGTTCAATACATTAAGCAGTTGAATATACCACCGAATTGTTCCCCACGAGAAATGCGATTGTCTACTGATACCCACATTCCACTGGCCGTATGTTGATCCTCGTTCCCCGTGTGGAGTTCCATAGACCAATCTCCAACTCGTGCCGGTTCGGCTAGAGTCTTTTTCAAGGTACGGCTTCGTGTAGGGGCGGCCTGTGCCAAATCGGTAAGTAGTGCTAAGGTTCCACCCATCCGGAGTCGCCAGGTTGAGATTGAACGAGAGCGTGTGTCTCCGATCGAGCGAGCGATAAACGTGCTTCTCGCCGAACACATCTTTTGCGACCCCATACGTGTAGCCAATCCACGCAAACCACCAATCAAATTGCTTCTTGAAAAATAGGTCCGCGCCGTAGGCATAACTCTTGGTAGCCTGAATGGGGATATTCGAGTCGAACATTCTGAACCCTCGCGGAAGCAACTTATAGTAGCCCTCAACGCGGATTTCTGAGCGAGGGATGTACCGGTTTTCAATGCCAAACAAGTAGTGGATCCCCTTCTGAACGGTAAGCGTGCTCTGTTCGTATCCGAGGGTCGAAATATCATCCGGTTGGTAAAAGATCCCTGATGCCGCACGCAGAATTGTCTCGAACGGAAGCTCCGCCGCCACTCCAAATCGAGGGCTCCATTGCCAAGTTCCATCTGGAATGTATGATTGATGATCAAGGCGTAGTCCAACTTCGGTAGATATGAATCCGTCCAGAAGCTTGGACTTGCAGGAGATGTATGAGCCTACGTCGAATCCCGTTGGATTCGGATGGGTGGTGGTACTGTGGAGGGTGTCGCCGGGCCTCTCTACAAAACTTCGAACCGACGAATAACGAGCAGAAATGGAACGGACATTCATCCCAACGTCAAACGAGTGAATACGCGAAAGATCATAAACGAAGGACTGTCTAACTCCGTATCCTGATATTTTCTTCTCAAAGTCCCGTACGTCGATCTTTAACAGGGTGCTTGCGTCGGACCAAACCTGCTGTGGCAAGAGAGAGCCGTATACCATGGTTGTGCTCAGGATGCGAGGTGAAAGTAACAAATCCACCCCTGACCATATGTGAGCCAGCGTGTAACGAATATTTTCGATCGTTCTGCCGGCACCAGGCTGTTCTGTGAAATCAAGGTTGTCCACAGCATACAGGGAGTGAAGAAACACACGACCAGAAGCGAACCGATACTCGTACTTCGCATAAGAATCATAAAACTGAGGCATCATGTCGCTCTCGTAACCAAACAAATTGTAGGCGAGATCGAAATAGCCACGCTGCACCGAGAGTAGGAACGCGTGATCACCCGACCTCCCCTTGAACACGCCACTCATCCTCATCAAGCCTAGAGATATACTACCCTCGACACCGTCTTTCGCCGCGGTAACAGTCTTAATACCCAAAACACCACCCGACTTGTTACCGTATCTTGCAGAAAAGCCACCAAGCGAGAGAATAACGTCTTGGACTATCGCATCGTCAATTACAGAGAAGACACCATTCAGCGCGCTTGCGCGGGAACCAGGGACACGATCCATATGAAAGACACCGCCGTAGAGTTCCATCCCATCGACTACGTAGATACCATCATCCGGCTCTGATCCTCGAATCCCCACTTTTGCGTTCATGTAATCGCTGGCCACTCCGGGCAACAATTGAAGAGCGCGAATGGGATCATTGATACCAACGGGAATCGCCTGCAACTCCGCCTTGGATAGCTGGAGTTGAGCTGCTGTTGAACCACTGATTGAAACGGTGCCGGGGCCGACAACAATCTCGCTTAGCTTCACGGGCTGAGGCTGAAGATGTATTCGGAGTGTATCAGGACTTCGAACTTGTGGCCATATTCCATTTACCACCGTTGTCCTGTAGCCGATGAATGAAATCTCCAGAGCGTAGGGCTTGGGACGAAGACGTGAAATAACAAAGAACCCGTTCACGTCTGTTGCTGCTCCGACCAATGTTCCCAAGACGCGAACATTTGCAGACAGAAGTGGCAATCCAGTTTCCCCATCCGTGACTCTACCCATTATGATCATGGTAGAGTCAGCTTCGGCGCGAACAGTCTCAGTGAAAACCGGCTGCCAGAAGAGAATCCCGAGAGTGAGCAGGGACAATCTATAGTGAAAACGATTGCACTTCATCGAAGCATGAATCCCCTGCTGTTTCTTGGGATATTATGCATCCAGAACGTCAGCACCTCACAACACCAAATTCTCAGCCTCTGCTCTTGAAACTGGTCGGGCTGGGCAGTAGGATTGACGTAATTGTCTGTGAGTTACATAGTATTGCAGATTTCATCACCGCCACAATAACTGCAAAAAGAACACTGGCCCCCACATAATTCACAGCAATACCCGCCACAAAGATTGATGGCACAGTAGCAACTCAATTCCAATCTTCGCTCCAAGTCATCGATCGAAAGATCTTTGTATAGATCAACGTTCAGTGGCATGATTTCCATTTTCGTCCTGTCGTCCATACTCCCTCCTCTAAAGTGTTGCCAGTAATACGTTTGATTTTTTCCTTAGGAGCATTACGTGGCCTCTCCCTACCTCGCACCAGAGTGTCCTCATGGTCAGTCGCGATTCCGTGGCCAGGAACGATAGCTTACCATGTTGGTAGTTGATCCTGCCGCAGGAACGGATACCTTCCGTCGCTCAATAGATGTACGATGCCCCCGACCGATTGCTTTTCCACATTGCAAGCTTCACGCCGCAGATTTGCACTGCTTGTCAACCGCCTTTAGTTTCCATCCTTAATGAGAGCTTGGATTCTTTCCTGACGCACAGTGGTGCTAAGAGTCAGCTTCTGAAGGCTGTCAAGTAACTGTCGCCGTCCAGGGTTACATCGTATTGCAGATTTCATCACCACCACAGTAACTGCAGAAAGAGCACTGGGCGCCGCACGCCGTAGCACAATGGTATTCACAATAATTAACAAGACAGTAACTACTCAACTCCAACCGTTGCTCCAAATCAGGTAATATCTTAGGTTGTGTGTAAAAAGAAAATCGGGTGATCTTCCGGTATATTAGGTTGTCCAACACTAATAACGGAGGAAGCACCCGATGAAACAGCACAAGCAACGTAGGAAGAATCCTGAACA
>Ga0194126_10001142_pt1 | contig 44937 bp, 43 predicted proteins | sample TA2KigC150mmetaG_FD_148641 | JGI IMG/M metagenome (GOLD analysis project Ga0194126, IMG submission 148641) | Freshwater microbial communities from Lake Tanganyika, Tanzania - TA2015035 Kigoma Deep Cast 150m | ecosystem: Environmental > Aquatic > Freshwater > Lake | place: Tanzania: Lake... | reverse complement strand
CTGCAACAGAAGGCGAAGACCTTAGGTTTCGATCTGGTTCCCGCCGCTGTTTGAGACGTCATCCGTATCCTGGACACGCTGGGCAACCCATTGATATTGAAGGCTGGTTTTTGCTGTTTCTTGAGAGCGTGTCCGATGATGGCCCCGGCATTCCACCGGGTGAAGCCGGCCGGGTGCTGGAACGTTTCTACCGCGTCCCCGGCGCCCCGGGTGACGGCTGTGGCCTGGGATTGGCCATCGTCAAGGAAATCGCCGACCTGCATCAGGCCGATCTCGTTATCGCTGCCAATCCGGGCGGTGGGACGCGCATCGAGGTCAGGTTCCCCCCGGGTCGCCATAGCCACCATGCGCATTAGGGACCGGTGGTCTGAAAGGTTTTTGTAAGTTTGCCGGTTTATGCTGTCGGTCAATTATCGATTCAACAGACTAAAGCGATGGCGAGTCACCAGACCTTGCCCATGTCATGCAGGGTGCTTCCGCCATCCCTGTTTTTGGCGCATCCGAACTCGCTGGATGGCCGGTTTGGCCGCGCCAGACGGACTCTGCTCCAGTGCGGGTTGATTGCTTGTCTGATGGGGATGCCATTCGCGGGATACCCTGCCGCGCACAACTCCGCCGAGGTCAGCCAGCAACGATTGCCCCATGGCGAGCCATGGGGCGCGGAGGATGCCAGTGCGGAGGATGATAAACCGAGAATACCAGAGCCGATGGTCTTCGACCTGATGCGTCCACTGGGGGCGCACGCTAACGAAGCCGAGGTGAACATACTGGGATTGTTTCCGTTTGGCTCATCAGGGCGTAATTTCGCTCCCGAACCCGATGCCCTGGCAGGTTCCGGACAGTTTAACTGGCTGCTCATACCGCAAATGCCGTGGGAAATCACGGATCATGTCATGCTTCAAGGGGGCGTGGGAGCGCGGGTAGCCAATGGCGGCAGTGCCGCCGAGGCCGCAATACGCTTGATTCGTAGCTTTTGATCGTGTGGAGAGGGAGTGATGGGAATATTCAAGAACAAAGGACGTCCGCAAAGACCGATATCCTCCGTGAATCAGCCGGAGGGAAACCCCTATCACATGGGGTCCGGCAGCGAAGTGCTGGAAAGAATCCGGTCCAATGCCGTTCGTGGGCTGGATTCAGACGATATTGCCGGGCGGCGGGGGAAATATGGCCCCAACCGCCTGACACCGCGTCCCGGCAAGAATCCCCTGGTACTGTTCCTGTCCCAGTTCAATCATCCTTTGATCTATATCCTGCTCGTTTCGGCCGGGGTGACCGTCGCCCTGGAGGGCTGGGTCGATGCCAGCGTCATCTTCGGCGTAGTGCTGATCAATGCCATCATCGGCTTCATTCAGGAAATCAACGCACTCCGCGCCATCCAGGCCCTGACCCAGGCGCTGAGTGTAAGCGCCCGGGTCTTGCGGGACGGCCAGCGCCTCCAAATCGACGCCGCCGAGCTGGTGCCGGGCGATATCGTGCTGCTGCAATCGGGTGACAAGGCGCCGGCGGATTTGCGCCTGCTCCAGGTCCGTGAGTTGCAAATCGATGAGTCGACCCTGACCGGCGAATCCGTGCCGGTCGAGAAAATCACTGACGCACTGCCCTTCGCAACGCCTTTGGTGGAACGCGCCAACATGGCTTACTCCTCGACCCTGGTGACCTATGGGACCGGTCTGGGCGTGGTGGTGAGTACCGGCGACCGGACCGAAATCGGGCGCATCAACCGCCTCATCGCGGACGCGACCGAGCTGGAAACGCCGCTGACCCGCAAGATCGGTCAGTTCAGTTGGGTGCTGATGTGGTTCATCATCGGCCTGGCCGCGCTGGCCTTCGCGGCGGGCTGGTGGCGGGGCGAGGACCTGGTCGATACCTTCATTGCCTCGGTGGCCCTGGCGGTAGCCGCGATCCCGGAAGGGCTCCCCGCCGCGGTCACGATCATTCTGGCCATCGGCGTCAAGCGCATGGCGCGCCGCAACGCGATCATTCGCAAGCTCCCGGCGGTCGAAACCCTGGGTGGCACGACCATCATCTGTTCGGACAAGACCGGTACCCTGACCCAGAATCAGATGACCGTTCAGTCCATCCTGGCGGGGGACGAGCTGTATCAGATTGGCGGGTCGGGCTATGCGCCGGAAGGGGAGTTTCGGCATGAGGGTCGCGTCGTGGCGCCCGGCGAACAGCCGGCCTTGCTCGAAATTCTCAAGGCGGGTCTTCTCTGCAATGATGCGCGTCTGTACCAGGAGGAAGGTCAGTGGCGCATCGAGGGAGACCCGACCGAGGCCGCGCTGCTGGTTTCCGCCCACAAGGCGGGGCTGTATCGGGAGCCCGCCGATGCCCGCCATCCTCGTCTGGACGCAATCCCGTTTGAATCCGCCCACCAGTTCATGGCGACCCTGCACCACAACCAGGCGGAAGATGCCCACCACATCTATGTCAAGGGCTCCGTGGAAAGCCTCCTCAAACGCTGTTCCCAGCGGTTCGATGCGAACCTGTGCCCGCGCCCGCTCGATACCGAAGCCATTCACCGGGCGGTCGCCGACCTCGCGTCTCAGGGTTTGCGGGTCCTGGCCTTTGCGCGGGGCGACCATCTGGATGAGGAACGCCGCCTGAACCACCATCATGTGAGTGAGGGGCTGACGTTCCTGGGGCTCCAGGCCATGATCGACCCGCCCCGTCCGGAGGCGATCCGGGCCGTGGCGGAGTGTCATGGCGCCGGCATCCGCGTGAAGATGATCACCGGCGATCATGTCGGCACCGCCGTTGCCATCGCCCGGCAGATCGGGCTTGGGGCTCCCGGGTCAACGTCGATCGCGGCCATGGAAGGACGCGAGCTGGAACAGGCGCCCGACAGTGAATTGCTGGAGGTCGCCGAGGCCACGACGGTGTTTGCGCGCGTGGCGCCGGAGCAGAAGCTGCGCCTGGTGACGGCCTTGCAACGGCGGGGCCACGTCGTGGCCATGACCGGCGATGGCGTCAACGATGCCCCGGCCCTGCGCCAGGCGAATATCGGCATCGCCATGGGCCTCACCGGCACCGAAGTGTCCAAGGAGGCCGCCGCCATGGTGCTGACCGACGACAATTTCGCCACCATCGCCGCCGCCGTCGAGGAGGGCCGCGGGGTCTACGACAACCTGGTGAAATTCATCACCTGGACCATCCCGACCAACATCGGTGAGGGCCTGGTCGTGCTGATCGCCATCCTGTTCGGCATCACCCTGCCGATTCTGCCGGTCCAGATTCTCTGGCTCAACATGTCGACCGCTATTCTGATCGGGCTGCCATTGGCCTTTGAAGCCAAGGAAAAGGACCTGATGCAGCGTTCTCCCCGGCATCCCGATCAGCCCATTCTGACACGGCAATTGGTGTTTCGGTCAGTCGTGGTGGGCGTCATGCTGACTGCCGCCGCCTTCTGGCAATTCGAATGGGAGCTGGCCGAAGGGGAACCCATCGCCAGGGCGCGCACGGCGGCGGTGAATTTATTTGCGATAGGCGAGGCCTTCTATCTTCTGAATTGTCGGTCGCTGACCCACTCGATGTTCAAGGTGGGCCTGTTCGGCAATCCCTGGATTTGGGCGGGGATCACCACGATGATGCTGGCCCAGGCCGTCATCATCTACGTGCCGAGCCTGAACCCGATCTTTCATACCATGCCTTTGGGCCTGACCGAGTGGGGTCTCTCCGGCGCCTGCGGCATGCTGATCTACCTGACCGTGGGTTTTGAAAAATGGATTCGCCGTAAACTGGCGTCGCACAGGGATTTACGCCCATAATAGGGATATAGCCATTGGCGTGATGGGGCGCGTGCTATCCAGGCGCCGGGCGCCTCGCCAACCCCGGACCTTGGCTGGCCGCCATTGTGGGTGTGGGATGAGGGTTAGCATATGACTCTGGATTTTGTCACTGGCTAGAGAGAACGGGCAATGCGTAACTTGCCAAAGATGGGACTCGTGGGGGCGATGGTGGGGCTTGGATTGTGGGCCTTCGAGCGCTCCCTCACCCCTGCCGTGGGGCCGCCCCGGGTATCAAGCCAGTCGCCTGCCGCGCGACCGTTACCCGTTGTCGTCCATCCCTGGGTCGAACATCAGCCGCCAAAACCGGCGGCCGAACCTGTCGCCGCCACGCCCGAGGTTCCAGCGCCATTGGAATCCGAATCTGAACCCGAGGCGGTTCCCGAGCCAATACCGGAACCGGACTGGCGGCCCACCCCCGAAATCATTGTGGAACCGGACCCACCGCGGGACCTGGATTGGGAGTATTACCAGGAGGCCGCGATGGAGTTCGAAATGGGTTGGGACGCGGAGGGGGAGTCGATCCCCTACGAGGAGGAGTTGATGGCGCCGCCTGTCCAGCCCCAGCCGGAGCCGGATCTGTTCGAACCTGGATTCTGATCTGCCGTGGGGACGGCTTCTGGTTCGGCAATGCCGATGCATTAGGGTCACGCGCATATGGATAAATGAGCAGGTAAAGCTACATCCACTCCCTCTCCGCCTCCGGGGAGAGGGCTGGGGTGAGGGGATTTCAAATGAACCTTATATCTGCTCATCCATCCATACCGGCAAGGTGGGGACCTAGCCAGAGCGAGGGGACGCGCTCAATGCTTGCCTGCCGCAGCCCCGCGGTTTGGCGATCGCTGCCCGAACGCCGAGCCGCAACCTCTTCGAACCAAAGTGCCCCGTATCAGGCCATGGTGACCGCGGTTACTCGCCTGAAGGAGCGGACCGGCGCTGCACCGCCGTCAGAATGCCGCGCAGTAGGTGGATTTCCTTCTCCTCCAGTTGCGCCCGCTGAAACATCCTCCGCAACCGCCGCAGGATCGAGGACTCATGCTTGGTGGGATGCAGAAAACGGATGTCGCGGAGTACGTCTTCCAGATGGCTGAAAAATGATTCCATCTGCTCGCCGGTTGCCAGCGGCTCCATGGCGGTGGTTGCCTTCGCGGTAGGATGACCGATGGCGGCATAAAACAGTTCGTAAGCGACGACTTGCAGGGCGGCGGCGACGTTCAGGGAGCTGAACTCGGGATTGCAGGGAATGTGCAGCAGATAATGGCAGCGCTCCAGTTCCTCATTGGTCAGACCCGAATGTTCACGACCGAACAGAATTGCCGTCTGGGCGGTGGAACCCAAGATCTTGGCCGCGCATTCGCGCGGGTCGAGCTGTGGCCAGGGTATGCTGCGAAGCCGCGCACTGGCGCCTATGACCAGCGTGCAATCGGCAATGGCCTCTTCCAGAGCGGCATACACGCGCGCGCCCTTCAGCAGGTCGTCGGCGCCCGAGGCCCGGGCCACGGCTTCGCCGCTGGGAAAGACCACGGGGTCCACCAGGGCCAGATCGGACAGACCCATGTTCTTCATGGCCCGGGCCGCCGCGCCAATGTTGCCGGGATGCGTGGTGTTGACCATCACGATCCGCACATGAGACAAGGATTGCTGCATTCAGGGACCGATACGCCAGGAAATAAGGAACCCAAATATAGCAGAAGTCTGCTAACCTTCACGGTTACTTCCATGCTCCGCATGCGCCAAGGGCGGCGGAGTGGCTCATTCCAAATTTCTCGAATCATTCACGACACGAACCCGAATCATGGACGCCATGCTCAACATCGCGATCCGGGCGGCACGGGCCGCGGGCGACATCATCGTCCGCGCCACGGATCGCGTGGATCTGCTCAACATCTCCGCCAAGAGCCGCAACGACTTTGTCAGCGATGTGGATCGCCAGGCCGAGCACGAAATTGTCAACATTCTGCAACGGGCCTACCCCACCCATGCCGTGCTGGGTGAGGAGCATGGCGAGCAGGGACCGGCTGACAGCGAATATGTCTGGGTCATCGATCCCCTCGACGGCACCACCAACTTCCTGCATGGGTTTCCGCAGTTTGCCGTGTCCATCGGCCAGTTCTACCGCGGCAGGATCGAGCGTGGCGTCGTCTACGATCCCATCAAGCAGGAACTCTTCACCGCCCAGCGCGGCGCGGGCGCGGCCCTCAACAACCGTCGCCTCCGCGTTACCCAGCAAAAGGGCATGCAGGGAGCTTTGCTGGGTACGGGGATCCCCTTCAAGGATCAGAGCTTTCTCGACGCCTATCTCGGCATGCTCAAGAGCTTGCTCAAGGATGCCGCCGGCATCCGTCGGGCGGGTTCGGCCGCGCTGGATCTGGCCTATGTCGCCTGCGGCCGTTTTGACGGCTTCTGGGAAATCGGTCTGCAACAGTGGGACATGGCGGCGGGCGTGTTGCTGGTTCAGGAGGCCGGGGGCATCGTCAGCGATCTGGAGGGCCGTGATAAATACTTCGAGACCGGGAGCATCGTCTGCGCCAACCCCAAGTTGCACGGCATCATGCTGGAACTCATCCAGCCGCACCTGACCGAGGCCTTGCGTTACAGGACTGGCCAGCACTAAACGGGGGCCAGGGATGTTGCCTGTGAGTGAGCGACTCACGTACACGGGAAGACCGGCGCGGCGCGGAGGTTTCCAGAAACTGGGCTCCGCCATGGCTCTGGCCAGCCTGGTTGCTTGCGGACATCCCTCGGTGGATACGACGATAAGAGTCGATGCATCGGGACGACCCGTTGAAGTGACGCGGCTGAGCTACGACCCGGGCCGCCAGGGGGCAGTGGCTTACCCCGGACCCATCGCGCTGACGCAACGGGAGTTTCCGCAGGGCTTCCCGCTATCGTTGGGCAGCGGCCTTAGCCTCAAATCCCGTCAGGGAGACCGTGTCGAACTCTGGGCCTTGACCGATCGGGGGCCCAACGGCGAAGGTCCCCTGGTCGATGGGCATGTAAGCAAGCTTTTTCCAACGCCTGACTACAACCCGGCGTTTGGCGTCATCAGAATCGAGGACGGCCGGGTTCGGCCGATCTCGATCACGGCCATCCGCGGAGCACAGCGACCACTGACAGGCTTGCCACATTCCCTCGATGGTACCGGTTCTAATGGCGAGGTCGCTTTGGGTGATGAATTACGGCGTCTTCCGGCCGATGATGCCGGCATCGATCCGGAATCGATCGCCTGGGACGGTGACAACCTGTGGATAGGCGAGGAGTACGGACCTTCGGTCCTGCAGGTTGCCCCCGCTACCGGTCAGGTCAAGGGAGCCCTCAAGCCGGGTGATGGGTTGCCAGCGAGTTGGCTGCGGCGTCGTCCCAATCGCGGACTGGAACTGCTCGCCTACGACGCGGAAACCCGGCGTCTCAATGTGGCCCTGCAAAGCAACATCAAATCCAGCATCCCCAGCATCCCCTGGGTGGAGCTCGATCCCGTAACCCGTCAATTCAGGGAATATGCCTATCCCTTGAACGTCGCCGATTACCAGGATGGCGACCCTGGCAAAGCCAAGTTGGGCGACATGGCGGCGTTAGGCGGCGGACGCTTCGTGGTCATCGAGCAGGGCCGCAATGCCGAAGGCGAGGAGTCGCACCGGCTGTTTCTCGTTGACCATGATCGATTACCCCTTGCGGTAGCTGCCGGGGTAGACATTCGACCCATGACCAAAACGCTCCTGCTGGACCTCGACGAGGCCGGCTGGACCGCTGAGAAAGCCGAGGGGCTGGCGCTGATCGACCCGCGCACGCTGATTCTTTCCAACGACAACGACTTCGGCATGACCACCACCCTGATCGATGCCCGTGATCATCCGGTGAAGGGCAAGGTCGAGCATTGCCGTCTGGAAGGGGGACGGATTGTGCCGGGGGAACGCTGCCCCAAGGACGCTGTCTCGGCGGCCGTCACGCGCCTGCCGGACGAAGCTGGGGGCCAAGAGGTCTGGCGCGTCCGCTTCCAGGAGCCGCTGCGCACTCGTTAGATAAAGCGGACCCCGCGCCGCGGTGATCAGCAGATCGGCATCCGGATTCTGGTCGATGGCATGCAAGGCCAGGCGGGTCTGGTAATCCACGAAAAGTCCAGCCATTCTCATTTTGAACCGGGCCTTTGGCCCCTCCCCGTCATTCCGGCAGGGAACCCAGGAATCCGGTCACAGGGACATGAACCTGTACCGCCCAAAAGACCCGGATCAGGCGTCCATCACGCCGATGGCGACCTGACAGAGCGCTGAATGCCGCCCTCCAGGGTCGGACTGACACGGCTTAAGCCAAAATGAGAATGGCTGCTTGCCGACCCATCTGTCCGCCACGGTTTGCCAAACCATTACAATATAGCCCATCCTTATCCGCCAGGTCGCTACCGGCGGCTCTTTCGTAAATGACCCGTGCCGACCACCCGAGACCTGACGATTCCCCTGCTGTCGCTGATCGCCCTCGCGGCCATCTGGCAACTCGCGGCGATGCTCGCCGGTTCGTCGCTATTGCCGGCGCCCATGGCGGTGTTCGAGGTGCTGGGCCGGGAAGTCGCCTCGGGCCGGCTGCCCCATCATCTCGGCATCACCTTGTTGCGGCTGGCGGCCAGCTTCGGATTGTCGATGCTGCTGGGCGCCGCCATTGGCATCGCCCTAGGCCGTAGTCCGCGGCTGGACCGCTTCTTCGATAGCTGGGTGGTCATCGCGCTGAACATTCCGGCGCTGGTCACCATCATCCTCTGTTATGTCTGGTTCGGCCTCGTGGAGACGGCCGCCATCACCGCCGTGGTCATCAACAAGCTGCCGAATGTCATCGTCACCCTGCGCGAGGGGACGCGCCACCTGAACCGCGACCTGCTGGAGATGGCGGCGGTCTATCGCTTTGGCCGCGTGGCGACGCTGCGCCATGTCATCTGGCCGCAGTTGTTCCCGTTCGTGCTGGCCGCCGCCCGCACCGGCCTGGCCCTGATCTGGAAGATCATCCTCGTGGTGGAACTGCTGGGCCGGAGCAACGGCATGGGCTATCAGTTGCATTTGTATTTTCAGATGTTCGACGTGGCCGGGATCCTCGCCTATTCGATCGCCTTCATCGGGGTCGTGCAACTGATCGAAGAGTTGTTACTCAGGCCGCTGGACCGCCGGGCGCAACGGTGGCGGCGATGAGCGGGCTGACTCTCGACATTCGTCGCAAGCGCTACCGGGGCGGCCCGGACACGGCGCGGCCGATCATCGAAAATCTGTATCTGAGCGTCCGGCCGAATGAATTCGTCTGCCTGGTGGGCGCCTCGGGGTGCGGCAAAACCACCTTGCTGAATCTGGTGGCGGGACTGGACCGCGAATTCGAGGGCGCCATCACCCCCGACCCCGCCGGCGCCAACGCTCCGCGCCTGGGTTATGTGTTCCAGAACCCCCGCCTGCTGCCCTGGCGCACGGTCCGGGACAACATCGTGCTGGCGCTGCCCGACGACCATGACCCGGCCTATATCGATCATCTGTTCGAGATCGTGGGGCTGAGCGAGGCGCGCGCGGTCTACCCGGAGCGCTTGTCCGTGGGCATGCAGCGGCGGGCGGCGCTGGTCCGCGCCTTTGCCATCAATCCCGATCTGCTGCTGATGGATGAGCCTTTGGTGTCGCTCGACCCGCCGACCGCCCGCCGCATTCGGGAGCTGATCCTGCGGCTCTGGCGCGAGCGGCCGCACACGGTGCTGTTCGTCACGCATGATCTCGCCGAAGCCATCGCATTGGGCGACCGGCTGATCTTCCTCTCGGCCGCCCCGGCCACGGTGATTGGCGACGTGGCCATACCCACGCCACGCGAACTGCGCGACACGGCCGCCATCGACGCCTTCGGCAGTCAGTTGCGGCGCGAGCATCGGCAGCTCGCCGGGTTGCTGTAGAGCCGGCCGGGGATTTGCACCGCGACGCGGGCCCGTCATGGATACCCTCGACGCGCAAAATCTTCCCGCTAGGGCGCGTGGCCCACGGGAGGACCGTCCGGCCTCGAGCCGTCGCCCCGGTGTGTTTCCGGCGATTCGGGCAATTCAGGGTTGATCTTCCGCATCAACCATGGTGCAATGGTATCGAATCGGAACATGAGATCCCTCTGACGACATTCTCCCGGACCGTTCAGGAGCAAGCCATGAAAATCCTCGGAACCCTATTGAAGGCCCCTCCCGGCACGCGGCGTGGGCCGGGTATTGCAACGCATTCAGCCTCGTGGGAAAACTCGCCGCCCCAGCCTCAAAATCGCCCGCCCTGGCGGTCACCGGCCGTGCTGGGCTCGCTGCTGGTATTGGGTTTCTGGTTTCAGGGGGATGCCATTCTGGGTTTCATACTGCATCTGCTGCACGTGCTGGTCGAAATCCTCGAACTGGGCCTGGAGCATTTGCTGGAGTCCCTGTTTCACCTCGAAGGTCATGATGCGCAACTATGCACCGCCTGGCTCGGTCTGGGCGCCTTCAGTGTGCTGATTTTTCTGGGTTACCGCGAGGCGCGCCGACGGCTGGCGGAAAAATTCCAGACGAGGGGCGACTTCGCGCGGTGGGCTCGGGATCTCGCCATGACTCACTGGCCCCACTGGACGCCGCCGCTCATCCTGCTGCTGGTGAGCGCCAGCTTCTTCTGATGGGCCGCTCTTGTTCCGCCTGTACGCACACCCCGGAATGCCGCTTCCAGCCACACCCAGGCCGCGCGTGCCACTGAGCCTGCGTCGCCTGGCGCTGGTCTTGTGGAGCCTGTCCATCACCTCAACTTGTCCGGCCATGGATGATGGCATCGAAGGCGCCGAACAACTGTTCGGCGTCTGGTCCAACCTCATGGTCAGCGGCAAATTCGGCCAGGATTCGCCCTGGCTCTATTACAGCGACGTTTCGCTGCGCACGACGGAGACCGCGCGGCCTTTCGGCGATGCCGGACAACAGTTCCAGGTTTCCAGCGTCGTCACTCATGACGCCATCGGCTATCGTTTCGATGCGCGGCAGTCCGTCCACGTGGGCTACGCCTTCGCCTATGCCGTCCCACCCCTCGCCCGGGAGCCCATGAACGAAAATCGCGCCTGGGAGCAGTACACCTTCGCGACGCCTACCGCCCTGGGCAGTTTTCAATGGCGCTCCCGGCTGGAGCAGAGAACCGTCAATATCAGCGGCGATACCGCGGTACGCTTCCGGCAGTTGGTAAGGCTCGCCTATCCTCTCGATGCCGCCTGGTCCCTGGTGGGCGCGAATGAGTTGTTCATCAACCTCAACAGCGTCGATTGGGGGCCGGCGGGGGGATTCGATCAGAATCGCGTATTCGTGGGCGTCGGCTACAAGTTCGACGCCACCTGGAGAGCGGAAATCGGTTACATGAATCAGTACATCAACCGCGACGCGGTCTACGACCGCGATTTCAATCTGATGTCCTTGAATCTGTATGCGGATATTCCGTAGTCGGCGGTTGACCGCCCGGATCACCGGTCTGATCGAGCGCCGATTCTTCAGTCCTGGATTGCTGGCGATCGCCCGATGCGCAGGACCTGGCAAAATGGAGTTGCTACTGTAGCCGTCGGGGGTTAGTCTGCGACCCTTCCGCCCACCGCCAGCAGGCATGGGAGTCCACACAAGTCTCTCTCCAGAAGGGCGGCGGCAAGGGAATGGCCATACCCGCATGGATAAGGGCCATCACTCAACGGATCAGTTTTTGAACCCATTCCAACGCCGAGGCTTGCTCCATGCCCCCATCCAACCCCCAGCACGAGATGTACGCCATCACCGTCGGGCAGCCGTTCTACCGCCGGGTCGAATCCGGCTGTCAGTTCAACTATGCGCCGTCTGGCGATCATGTAGACCCCGATCAGGCGCCGCATGTGGAGTTCATTCTCGGCTTTGACGAGCCCACCCCGCGGGAGGTCGAAGGGTTCCATAATGGCGTGTTCGAGGCGGTGCTGGTGGAACTGGAGCAGACGCCGTTCGTCTGCATCCGGTTTTGCCGGACCCTCACCGAGGGCCGCAAACTGGTGCATCGGGAGGTGATCGGCTGGCAGGAGTGCCCGGTACATCCGGTGGCGGCCCAGGGTTATGTCCCACCGGAACCGGCGCCGCCTTACCGCTGGCTGCTGAGTCTGGTTCTGGTCGACAGCAATACACAGTTGGTGACGGGGCTGCGGGCCTTCACGCTGGGGACCGCGTTTTGTCAGGCGTTCGCCCGCTCGATGCAGCGGCGCCGCGACGATTATTCCTCTATCACGCAGCACCTGGACAAATTGCGCGACATGTATGCGCGCTATGCCGTGGGTGAGGTCGTCAAGCGGGGACAAGTGCTGGCGCATAGCCTGGGCGGGGATTGAGGGGGAGGGCCTGAGGGCTCAATGATGCCGGGGTTCCTACCCTCACCCCTCCCACCTGGAGAGGGGAATAAAATCAATCCCTTGCGGCTTGTGTGGATGCCCATGCCCATGGCGAGGGGAGCAATAGGCGCGGAGACCTTGGGCGCCACCGCGCGCGTCCGGGTAACTCGATCAGGCGGCCCGGGCGTCTGAAGGCGCTGCTCCGAACGGGTATCGGGCGCCCCGGGGGCCGCGCCCGGAACGCCTGGGCTTGGCCGTCAGCCCGCGGCGTCCTTTCCGTCGCTCCAGGAGAGGGTGTGCAGCTTGACCAGGGATTCCGGGTCGGAAATCAGGCTGCGCCGGTCGGCCGGGGACAGTTGCTCGGGGCCTTCCTCGACCAGTTGGTAGATCAGGGCGCGCAGTTGATGCCGCTGGCGTTTTTTGACCGGCCGCATGGGCAGCAGGGCGAGATGCAGCGCGCAGGCGCCGGGATCGGTCACCTTGCTGACCTCGGCGGGCAGGAGGGGGTTGGCGTCGGCGGCCTCCACGATTTCCAGGTTTTGTTTCAGCAACTGGATGATGCGCGGCTCGTCGTATTCCTCGGGGGTCAGGAACAAGCCCAGGCGTCGCGCGGCCTGGCCAACCGCCGTGCTGCTGGACAGCATCGACAGTGGGATGGACAAGACCAGACCCGCCAGGACCGGGATCAGCCAGAGGAAGAAGCCCTGCACGTAACGGTAGCTGATCCAGCCCGCAACCAGCCCGATAAGGGTATGTTCACCGTGCGCCTGGATCGCTTCCCAGAGACTCAGCCGGTGATCGTCGCGGTTTTGCGGCGGCCAGCCGACGCTGCGGCGCATGAGGATGGCGAAGACGAATTTGCTCTGATAGATCATCAGCACCGGCGCGGTCAGCATGGAGAAGATGCTTTCGAGAAAGACACTGAGCGCGGCGCGGAAAAACCCGCCATAGCCCTTGAGCCTGCGCCAGTTGAGGATGCCCAGGATCAGGCTCCAGAACTTGGGCAGGAACAGCATGGAGAGGGTCACCAGCAGGACCGTGGTCATTTCGACGACATAGGACTCCGGCCAGACAGGAAAGAGGTTATCGCCAAAGAAGTAGACCGGCATGGTCTGGCTCATGACATAGGCTTCAAACCCCGTGAGGATGAGGAAGAAGAACCAGAGCGGCGAAGAGACGTAGGACATGATGCCCATGAGGAAATAGAGGCGGCTCAGCCCGGAGAAATCCTTGGCGAAGACCATGCGCAGGTGTTGCAGATTGCCCTGACACCAGCGGCGGTCGCGTTTGGCGTAATCGATGAGGGTGGGCGGCAGTTCCTCGAAACTCCCCTTCAGATCGGGCGCGATCCAGACCTCCCAGCCGGCCTCGCGCAGCATGCCCGCCTCGACGGTATCGTGGCTGAAGATTTCGCCGCCGAAAGGCTCGCGCCCCGGCAGCTTGGGCAGGCCGCAATGTTTGGCGAAAGGCTGGACGCGGATGATGGCGTTGTGACCCCAATAACCGCTGCTGGACAACTGCCAGTAATTGATGCCCCAGACGAAGATGTCGCCGTAGAAGTTGCTGGCGAACTGGAGGATGCGCGAGAACAGCGACTTGTGATTGGCCGGCAGCGGCGGCGACTGGATCAGCGCCACACCGGGATGGTTCTCCATCCGGTCGACCATTTTGACCAGGGTATCGCCCGCCATCAGGCTGTCGGCGTCGAGCACGACCATGTAGCGGTAACGCCCGCCCCAGCGGTGGACGAAGTCTTCCAGGTTGCCGCTCTTGCGGGCGACATTGCGTTCGCGGTTACGATAGAAGATGCGCCCATGGGCGTCGAAATCGGCGCACATCCGGTACCAGTTGACTTCCTCCTGCAACCAGCATTCCGGATCACGCGTGTCGCTCAGGATGAACAGGTCGAACTCCTCGCCCCGGCCGGTTTCCTGGATGGATTGCCACATGGCGCGCAAGCCGGCGGTTACGCGGGTGGGGTCCTCGTTATAGATCGGCATCACCAGGGCGGTGCGCGGAGGGCCGGCGACCGTCTCGCCGCGGGTGGGCGGCATGCGCCCGATCGAGTAACGGTCGCCCCCCCGCAGCAGCACCCAGAATCCCAGCGTCGCCGTCCAGAACGAGGTGCTCACCCACAGAATCAGCAGGGTGTACAGAATCAGCAGCATCAGCTCGGTGGGCGTGATGCCGTTCTGCAGGAAGGCGCTGGTGATCATTGCCAACGCCAGGAACGTGGTGAGCACGACCAGCAGCAGGAACAAGATCCGGCGGGCCGTGATGCGTCCGCGGCTCAGCTCGAAGGTTTTCTTTGACATAAGGCCAGGTTCAGCGAGCGGTGGATTGGAATAGCCAGAATCTCAGGAGCGCCGGTTTCATGTCGATGGGCGACTCCGGCGGCGTGTTGCGTGGCAAACACGCCTGTAGGCGATCCTTGAGCTGGCGCGTGGCCTCGTCATGGGCGAACAGGCAGTCCGCGGAAAATTCGGGCGTCAGCATGAGGGCAGCCCGCGCGGCGGCCAGCGGATGCGGATCATTGGAGGGCGGCAGCCCCATGGCGTTCGCCAGGGCATGATCGAAGCGCCGCTGCGCCTCTTCCAGCGCGCGGAGCAGCAGTTGCTCGGCCGAGGCGCGCCCCACCAGTCGGCGCGCCTGTTGCAGGCAATCGTCGGAGAGGCTGGCGATGAGCACGTCGTCGCTCAGACCCTGCACACGCCAGTAATGGGCCACCCGCGCCAGGATCGGGGCGGCATCGATGGCTTCGGCGCCGCCGCTCGAGCGGGTCGGGGCCGGGCTTTGCGTGGTCGATGGCGTCATGGGGCGTTCCACTGGTAGACCCACGACTCGGTCAGGATGTCGCGGCCGGAGCGCAGGATGGCCCGCAGTTCCGTGGGGTTCTTGCCCTTTTCCGGCTCCAGGTCGAAGCTCAAGCGCCAGGCGCCGGCTTCCTCATTCTTCTGGACCACCGTGTTGCTGACCTTGCCGACCGCGCTGACCTCGGCGACCACCGCGGCCTTCGGGCTCATCAGCTTGAGCATGGGGCTGGTGAAGTCCACGACGAACTTGCGTTTGTTGCCAGAACCCTCGGCCGCGCCGACCCGGGTCGACACGACCTTGCCGCCGCTGGGGGCGGTGAATTCCTGCATGACAAAATGCAGGCGGTAGTCAAAGTTCAGCGTCTTCCCTTCAACGATGGGTTCTTCCGGCATCCAGAAGGCCACCATGTTGTCGTATTTCTCGGCATCGCTGGGTATCTCGATCAGGTAAATCCCGCCCGCGCCCCAATCGCCGATCGGTTCCACCCAGGCGCTGGGCCGCTTGTGGTACTCCGCCTCGAGATCCTGGTAATGGTCGAAATTGCGGTCGCGGGACATCAGCCCGAAACCGGAGGGCTTGGTGTCGCTGAAAACGCTGATGCGCAGTTGACGGGGGTTGTTGAGCGGGCGCCAGATCCATTCGCCCGTGCTCTTGCCGATCAGCAGACCATCGGAATCATGCACCTCCGGCCGGAAATCATCCATGAAGCGATCCGTATTCTCCCCGCGCAGGAACATGCTCGTTAGCGGGGCGATACCCAGTCGCTCGACCGGTTTGCGGAAGAACAGCCGGCTCTGCACATCCATGGCCAGATCCAGGCCGGGACGAATCACGAACCGGTAGGCGCCCGCCACGCTGCGGCTATCCAGCAGGGCGTAGACGATCAGCGAATTGGCGTCCCGCTCGGGCTTTTCGATCCAGAATTCGCGAAAGATGGGGAATTCCTCGGCCTTGCCCAGACCGGTATCGATGGCCAGCCCCCGGGCGGAAAGGCCATAGGCCTGGCCCAGTCCGACGGCGCGGAAGTAACTGGCGCCCAGGAACACGGCGATTTCATCGAAGGTGTCATCATGCTTGAGCGGGTAGTGAATCCGGATACCCGCGAAACCGAGATCCTCGGGCAACATCTCGGGGAACTGATTCTTGCCGTAGTCGAAGAGGTCGGGCGAATAGCCGACGCGGGTGCTGGATCCGTGATCGATCAGGTTGATGCGCACCCGATCCCTGAAGATGAAGCCGCGATGGAAGGCCTGAATCTGGAAGGGCAAGCCTTCATCCCGCCAAAGCGATTTGTCGGCCTTGTAACGGATATCGCGGTACTGATCATAACTGAGGTTGCTCAGGAACTCCGGGATATCCCCGTCATCGCGGTGGTAATCGTGCGCCGCCAGCTCCCGGGCCTTGGCTTCCACATCCGTGAATTCGAACGGCTTCGGGGCGGGCGGAGGGCCTGCTTCCGTGGCGGGTTCCGAAGGCTCCGGCGCCGGCGGCGGCGCCACCTTGCCCGGCGAAGCCTGCGTGGCGCCGGCGGCCAGGAGACCCACGAACAGCAAAGCCAACAGATTGGTAGTTCTCACAACGACAATGTCCTCTGAAGATTCAAGATGCGAGGGTCCCGGCCTTACACGCTGACAAGCCGGCGATCCTGTCAAATGTTGATGGCGGGGCATGGCAAATCCCCTTGAATTTTTAGCTAGTATAACGCGCTGTTATCTGGCAAAACATGTTTACCGGCCCCCCATCCCGAGCCCGGGACAGTCTTGAGCCGAATTCACCGAAACAGGAGCGCCGTCATCAAGAATCTCATCGTCCTACGACACGCAAAATCGAGCTGGAGTCACCCCGGTCTGAGCGATCGCGAACGCCCCCTGAATGCGCGAGGGGAACGCGATGCCCCCTTCATGGGCGCGCGGCTCAAGGCCGGCGGGCTGATTCCGGATGCCATCGTGTGCAGCCCCGCTCTTCGCGCCCGCGCCACGGCGCGCGCCATTGCCGGCGCGCTGGGTTACCCGGAAGACCGGATAGGGGTCCGGGATGCCATCTATGAACGCGGCAGGGCCGGTCTCATGGAGGTCATTCAGGCTTTTGATGCCGCCTGGAATCGAGTGATTCTGATCGGGCACAACCCCGACTTGACGCTGCTGATCAACCGGCTCGCCGGCGAGGACCTGCCGCATCTGCCAACCTGCGGGTTGGCTTCCATCGTGTTCGAGGTCGACGACTGGTCCCATGTCATGGACGGCGCGGGACGGATGACCCTGTTCGATTATCCCAAGCGCCACGCCCGCGAAGAACGACGGGCGGAATGACGCCAGGCAATGCCCGTGAGGGAGGATGTTTCGCGTTTTACCTGGGCAAAGGGGATAGGGGATAGGGGATAGGGGATAGGGGATAGGATTTCATCCCCTTCCCCTGGAGCACAAGCCTCTACACGAGTTGCAAGGCCCTGTTTTTGTTCCCCTCTCCAGGAGGGAGGGGTTAGGGGTGAGGGTGAACCCCTGCACCATCAAGCGGTTAGCCAACACCCTGAAACCTTCCTTATGTGTGGTTGAGGACTTGTGTAGATAGCTAATGCTTCCGAAGAGTAACTGGTGTGGACACTTGTTCCCCGGCGGGGACCGGCGAGCCCTGATAGCACCCTACCGCCGCGAGGACCCCATAGGGATAAATGAGCAGGTAAAGATACATCAAATCCCTCTCCGCCTCCGGGGAGGGCTGGGGAAGGGGATTTCAAATGAACCTTTACCTGCTCATCCATCCATACCCATGCACACGGGTCGCCATTTCTTGAGCAAGGTTTAGGTTTACCGCCAAGCAGGGCGGCTTCCTGGCGCTGGTTGTCCCGCCCCGGCTCAGCCGCCATGCCGAATCCGGGCTGGTCGAACGCTTTGGCGCTGTCTTGGGATTTCACCGGCTTTCCCTGGACCGGATCATTCTGGAAACGCTGCGCGAGGAAGCGAAGAAATTGCGGGTCGATTGGGGGAAGGTGCTGGAGGCGGACGAAAACGGGCCGGGCGGCAGGGAACGGTACGCCCATTCCGGTGATTTCTTCCGCGCAATGGGCCAGGGCGCCGGAAACCTGGATCAGCCAGTGCCACCGGGCCGCCGCTTAGCTTTCAGCCTGATGGGAAAACTGGGATACAAGATATACAATTAACCGGTATATCCAATTCGGGAGTGTTTGACCATGCAGATCGCGAAATGGGGCAATAGTCTGGCGGTTCGCCTGCCCGCCGCCGTGGTGGAAGTCCTGGACCTCAAGGAAGGGGACGACGTCGAAATCCAGATCGCCGGTTCCCGTTCTTTCGAGATCGAAAAGAAACCCGGCCCCACCGAATTGCTGGCCCGGTTGCGCAAATTCCGGGGCAGACTACCCGCGGATTTCAAATTCGACCGCCTGGAAGCCCATGAAAGGGGCTAAGGCTTTTTTCGATACCAATGTCCTGCTGTACCTGATCTCGGAAGATTCCAGCAAGGCGGACCGCGCCGAGGAAGTGCTTGCCCAGGGTGGCGTGATCAGCGTGCAAGTGCTGAACGAGTTCGCGTCGGTCGGCTTGCGCAAACACCGCCTGAGCTACCCCGAAATCCGGGAAACCTTGGACACCTTCCGGGCCTTCTGCAAGGTCGAGCCGCTGACCGTGGATATCCATGACCAGGGGCTGACCATCGCCGAGCGTTATGGCTTTTCCCTCTACGATGCGCTGATCGTCGCCGCCGCGCTGAAGGCGGGTTGCGTGACCCTGTACTCGGAAGATATGCAGGACGGGCAAACCATCGAAGGCCGCCTCGTGATTCGTAATCCGTTTGCCTCATGACCCCTCACCCCAACCCCTCTCCCCGCTGGGGAGAGGGGCTTTATAGCAAGGAACCCCTGTGATCAACGCTCCCGCCCTGCTCGGCGATTTGAAACGCCTGACGACCCTGCTCGAAGCCGATATCCGCGAGCGCATCCAGGCCTCGCCGGGGCTTGAGGAATCGCTGACCGCCGAGTGGCAGGCGGCGCGGGAGGCCGCCCGGACCGCCCAGACCTTGCATGATTTCAAGGAGGAGGTGGTCACCCAGGCCGCCGTTCACTGGTTGCTGATGGGCGTATTCGTGCGGTTTCTGGAGGACAACGGTTTGGTGGACAAGCCTTATCTGTCCGGGGCCGAATCGGAGCGGCGGGCTTTGGCCCTGGACCGGCACGAGAGCTATTTCCGTGTCCACCCGGGGAAGAGCGACCGGGAATATCTCCTGGATTGTTTCCGTGAAGTGGAGCATCTCCCCGGCATGGCGGCGCTGTTCGACGAGCGTCATAACCCGCTGTGGCGCTTGCCGGTGTCGGGCGATGGGGCCATGGCCTTACTGGGATTCTGGCAAAAGGTCGATCCGGAGACCGGGCGGCTGGTCCATGACTTCACCGATCCCGAGTGGGATACCCGGTTCCTGGGCGATCTTTACCAGGACTTGTCGGAGGCCGCGCAGAAGCGTTATGCCCTGCTGCAAACGCCGGAGTTCGTGGAGGAGTTCATCCTGGACCGCACCCTGGAACCGGCCCTGCGCGAGTTTGGCTATCGGGAAGTGCGGTTGATCGATCCGACCTGCGGTTCGGGGCATTTCCTGTTGGGGGCGTTCCGGCGGCTGTTGGATCAATGGCAGCGCAACGAGCCGGGCCGCAATGCCCGCGATGCCGTGCAGAAAGCCCTGGATGGGGTGTATGGGGTGGACCTCAATCCGTTCGCGGTGGCGATTGCCCGGTTCCGCCTGTTGGTCGCGGCGTTGCGGGCGGCGGGGGAAGAACATTTGGCGGAAGCGTCCAATTTCCGTTTCCATCTGGCCACCGGGGATAGCTTGTTGCATGGCTCACATAAGCAGGCGGATTTGTTCATGGGCGCGGAGCATTACGCCGATACCCGTTTGGCCCATGCCTATGCGGTGGAAGATTTGGACGAGTTGAACCGGATTTTGGGGCAGCGATATCACGCCGTGGTGGGGAATCCGCCGTATATCACGGTGAAGGATTCGGCGTTGAATAAAAGCTATCGCGAATATTATTCCACCTGTCATATGAAATATTCCCTGGGCGTACCATTTACCGAGCGGTTTTTCGGCTTGGCTTTGGCCCCTCACCCCAACCCCTCTCCCCACGGGGAGAGGGGCTTTAACTCCCGCTCTCCCGGTGGGGAGAGTAGCGGTAATTTTTCCTCTCCCCGGGGGGAGGGCAACATTAATTCTCCCTCTCCCGGTGGGGAGGGCAACATAAATTCTCCCTCTCCCCCGAGGGGAGAGGGTCGGGGTGAGGGGTTCAAAACCCGAGCAACCGCCGAACTTAACCCAATCCTGACCCAATTTGCCCGAGAAATGCGCCATGCGCCGACCGATGCCGAAGGCCGATTGTGGTATTTCCTGCGTAACCGGCGCATGGCCGGACACAAGTTTCGCCGCCAGCACTCAATCGGCCCTTATATCGTCGATTTCGTCTGCGTGGATGCGCGTCTTGCCATCGAAATCGATGGCGGACAGCATGGAGAGTCCGAAGCCATCGGGAGCGATCAAGCGCGTGATAGCTTCTTGCGGGAGCGCGGGCTGGAGGTATTACGGTTCTGGAACCATGAGGTGTTGGGCAGGACGGAGGCGGTACTGGAAAAAATATGGCTGGCGCTTGAAAACCCCTCACCCCCGACCCCTCTCCCCAAGGGGAGAGGGGAGGAAGAGGGCTATGCGGGCGTCATGACCAAGGTAGGCGCCGCAACCGCCTTGAGCCCCTCGCCCCGAGGGGAGAGGGGCCGGGGGTGAGGGGTTATTACACCTCGCCCGCCGCCTCGACCAACTGGCCCGGGAACGCGCTTCCTGCCTGCCCGCCGCGCTGCTGGCCCGGACGACAGACCCAGACACCCCCACGGATTAAACCCGGAGAATGACCATGCAAGCCATCGAACTGGAAACCACCCTCTCGCGGCAAGGGCAGATCCAATTGCCCGAAGAGCATCGAGCTTTGTTTGGCCGTAGGGTCCGGATCATTGTCCTGATGGACGGGGGCAAACCCCGAGAACAACCCGGCATCGCCAACGACGGCCCGGCTGCTTCGCGCACGTCTGTCGATAACTCCTCCCAGGAAGATTCCAATCCTTAAACTCTCTGGTAAACCAACCATGATCGACCGCATCACCCTTGACCCCGCCATCTGCCACGGCAAACCCTGCATCCGCGGGCTGCGCTACCCGGTGGAAAACGTCCTCGAATGGCTGGCTGGCGGCATGACCATCGAAGACATCCTGGCCGACTACGAAGACCTGGAACGCGCGGACATCCTGGCCGCGCTGGCCTACGCCGCCCGCATCGCCCACACCAAGCGCTTCGAGCCACTGACCGCATGAAATTCCTGATCGATGCCCAATTACCGCGCCGCTTGGCCCGTTGGCTCCAGACCCAAGGCCACGACGCGCTCCATACCCTCGACCTGCCCACGGGCAACCGTACCCAGGACGCCGAAATCATCACGTTCGCCATGTGGGAAGAGCGCATCGTCGTCACCAAGGACGACGATTTCGTCCAATCGTTCTGGGTAAACGATCAACCGAAGCAACTCCTGTTGATCTCCACCGGCAACATCGCCAACGCCGATTTGGAACGCCTGATGGCCGACAATTTCACCGCCATCCTGAGCGCCTTGAACGTGAACCGCTTTGTCGAATTAACCCGGACCGGCTTGGTAATCCACGACTGATATGCCCATCCCCACCCGCCAAACCCTGGACGCCGCCCGCACCCGCGCCGAATCCCTGCGCCGCTAACAAATCGCCCTCCAGGAAGAACTCGACTGGCGCTGCTACCGGTTCTACGGCCTGATCGGCGATAACGCCGAGTACGAATGCCCGAACCCGCCGGAAATCCGCCTGGGCGAGCGCGCCTTTGAAATCGTCCTGGCCCGCCGCATCGCCCAGGGCGGCGAAGCCACCATCTGGTTCACCCGCCACGGCTCCACGCCCATCACCGAGCCGCCCGCCCACTGGCCGGAGGCCTACCGGAACGTGGTCGAGGCCCGCATCGCCCTGATCGAATCCGACCCGTACATCGGCCTCGTCGAACGCCCCGAATATAAACGCCGCTGGGCCGCGGAATCCTGGGAGCTACAAGAACAAACCGCCCTGCGCGGCTGGCTGCTCGACCGCCTGGAAGACCCCCGCTATTGGCCGGAACCCGCCACCCTGACCACCACCCACACACTGGCCGACCGGGTCCGGCTGGACGCCGACTTCATGCAGGTCGCCGAACTCTACGCCCAGCGGGCCGACTTCGACGTGGCCGCGCTGGTCGCCGATCTGGCGGGCGGCGAGGCGGCGCCGCTGTTGCCGATACTGCGCTATACCGAATCGGGCATGCGTAAACACGCCGCTTGGGAGCGTACCTGGAGCTTGCAGCGCTTGGAAGATGCCGAGAACCCCTCACCCCCGGCCCCTCTCCCCTCGGGGGAGAGGGGAGAAGAAACGCCCCTCACCCCTCTGGGAAATGCGGGCGGGGAGCGAAATGAAGCACATCAGCCCCTCTCCACCCCCGAGAGGAGAGAGATTGGGGAGAGGGGAGAAAGAAAGCCCTTCTCTCCCGAGGCGACAGAAGTCGGCGTGAACAGCGAGAAGCCCCTCTCCCCCGAGGGGAGAGGGGTTGGGGTGAGGGGCTTCGATATCCCGGTTCCGCCCAAATACCAGAGCAAGGATTTCCAGAAAACCGATTATTGGCGTTTGCGTGGCGGGCTGGACGTACCCAAGGAACGCTTCGTCAGTTTCCCCCATTGCTCAAGGGATGCCGACAGCAGTTTGTTGATTGCCTGGGCGGGCTGGAATCCCCTGCAACTGGCCATTGCCATCGCCAGTTATTACCAGGATATGAAGGATAACGAGGGCTGGCCGACCGAACGCCTGGTTCCCCTGCTGGCCGGTATCGCTGAACTCGTGCCCTGGATTCGGCAATGGCATAACGAACCCGATCCCGACCACGGCGAGCGCATGGGCGATTACCTGAACGGCTTTGCCGATGAGGAAGCCAGGGCTTTGGGATTAACCCGCGCTGCCTTGGGAGAATGGCAGCCGCCGGTGATCAAGGCGATCAGGCGTAAACGCAAATAGGGGCGAATTCATTAATCCACCGCAATCAAACCGATGGCATAATGACAGCACATTAATGGCGAGGTGAAAAATGGCCACCCTGACCCTACGGGACGTTCCCACCGATTTGCACGACTGGCTGAAACAAGAAGCGCAGGCGCATCATCGTTCGGTAAACAAGGAAATCATTGCGCTGCTAGAAAAATTCCGTGGCGCTCCGGAAGCGCCCGTGGCGCTTAGCGCCGATCAAAGGTTTGCGGCCATCATGGAAATCAGCCGTCGCTGCGGCGCACTTCCCGAGCTTGACCCCCGAAGCGCCGACGAGATTATCGGCTATGACGAGAACGGTATACCGACATAAGAGAGGCTATTTAATGGTGGTAGATACCTCTTCCTTGGTCTGTATCATCTTGGCCGAACCGGAAGCGGCGCTTCATGCTAAAACCCTGGTCAACCGATCGGATAATGTGATTTCCGCCGCCAATTGGTTCGAGACCATGATGGTGGTTCGGGGACGCCGGGGCGAAATCGGCACCGAAGAACTGGAGCAATTGCTGATATTCGCCAAAATCGAAACCGTCGCCATTGACGGCAGAATGGCCCAGGTGGCCTTCAATGCTTGGCTCCACTTCGGTAAGGGTCGGCATCCCGCCGCGCTGAACTTTGGCGATTGCTTCTCTTATGCCCTGGCCAAGTTGCGCGGCGAACCCTTGCTGTTCAAGGGGGACGATTTTCCCAAAACGGATGTGATACCCGCCCTGTAGGGGCGATCTCTCCGGTGGTTGGAACGCCGGGAGCTTTGAGTCCGCCCTATTGGAATCGCCACGCGGCGAGGAGCGCATGCGTCTGGTGGGCGATCTGATCGGCAAGTTTTTCACCTCCTATGCCTCGATCGCCGAGGCCCAAGGCGAGGCCTTCCTGCCACTGGATGACGGACTCTCCATCCTGTCCCGCCATGCCAAGGAAATCGGCTATGACGGCGTCATCCTGTTCCTGGATGAATTGATCCTCTGGCTCGCCAGCCAAGCGGCGAACCTGTCCTTCGTGTCCAGCGAAGGCGTGAAGCTGGTCAAGCTGGTGGAAGCGGGCAACGCGGACCGTCCCATTCCCCTGGTGAGCTTCATCGCCCGGCAAAGGGATTTGCGCGAATGGGTGGGCGACAACCTGGCCGGCGCCGCCATGCACGATAATCCCGGCAACCGGCGCCGCAAAATCCGGGAACTCCTGTTCGCCGAACTGGGCATTCCCGACAGCAACGAACTCTTCGTTCATTTCGATTTCACTTGGCGCGGCACCCCACGCGAAGTCGAAATCCTCTATGAAAACGTCCGTGAACTGACCGATGACCGCTTGCGGGGACGCGAAGGCGGTTGGACCGCGATCCTGGATTTCCCCTTCGACGACCCGAATCGCACGCCCGCCGATGACATCGCCCGCCTGGACCGTTACGAAGGACCGAGTACCCATACCCTGATCTGGCTGCCTTCCTTCCTCTCGGAAAAATCCCTGAATGACCTCAAGCGCCTGGTCATCCTGGATTACATCCTGACCGCCGACCGCTTCAACGACTACGCCGCCCACCTTTCCCAAGTGGACCGGGTTCAAGCCAAATCCTTGGCACGGAACCAGAGGGATCAACTCCACCAGCGGCTTAAGCAAGCCCTGGAGGTCGCCTATGGCATCACCAGCGAACCTCGCGACGCCATCGCCCATCCCCTGACCGCCCAGGACAAGTTCCGCACCCTGGACCACACCTTACAACTCCAACCGCCAGTAGGGGCGAATCCGCGGGAAGCGTTCATCAACCTCCTGGAGCAGGTGCTGGCCCATGAATTTCCCGCCCATCCCCAGTTTGAGACCGACATCAAACCCGCCACCTTGAAGAAGGTGGAGGCGGAACTTGCCCGGGCCTTGCAGGAGAAGGACCACCGGGTCTTTGTCGCCGATAAGGCGGCTCGTCAACTGACCCGCGCCCTGGTGAATCCCCTGCGGCTGGGCAATATGGGCGAAACCCATTTCGTCCTCGAGCTGCACTGGCGCAGGCACTTCCTCCAGAAAATGGCGGAAGCGGGTATCGACGGGGACGCCCTGACCGTGATCCAGCTACGCCGTTGGATCGACGAACCCCGCCCCATGGGATTGCCGACGGAGGTCCAGAATCTCATCATCCACACCTTCGCGGCGCAGACGAATCGGTCGTTCTATCTGAAGAAGGGGCCTTATCAGCCTACCCTTGAAAACACGCCGAACGAATTGGTCCTGAAGGAACAAGCTCTGCCTCGGGAAACCGTCTGGCGCACCGCCCTAAAACGGGCGAGCCTGTTCTTCGGACTCACGTTGGCGGAGTCCCTGAACGCGGCGAACGTGGCCAAGCTGGCGGAGCAATTGGGGACAGAGGTGAAAATCCGCTTTCCGCTGCTACAAGCCTACGCCCAAAGCCTGGCTGAGCATTGGCAAACCTTCGGAACCCCGGACACCGAATCCAACCGCCTCAAAACGGCGCGGGGGACTGTTGGCCGCCATGACCCTGCCGAATGCGGATTTAATCGAGGTTCTAGCCGAAACGCCCATCGAAACCACCGAAACCGCCTATGGGCAAACCATAGGCAAAGCCGAAATCCTCAAGGAAGCTTTGCAGACCGCTGATTGGGATTTTTTCGCGGCGGCTTGCGCGCTACAGGACGGGCGGCGCAAAGCAGCCCAGCTCATGAGGGAGAGGATCATCGAGGTTCTCGGAACCGATGAACATGCCATCGCCCTGAAGCCGGCATTGGCTGAACAAAAAGCCAAAGCGCTCAAATTATTGACCGAGGCGCTACCCCCGCCCCCGCCACTCCCGCCACCAACGCCTGTTCCGGGTGTCAAGGTGGTTTGGCAAGCGGAAAAAACGACCTCTCACCCAAGGACGCCAGGGAGACCTTGGACACCATTGCCGCGGAAATTGAGCAAGATGCGGATTACCGGCTGAGCATTTCCTGGAAGATCACTAAACCCCTCACCCCAACCCCTCCCCGGAGGCGGAGAGGGAGTTGATGTAGCTTTACCTGCTCATTTATCCATAGGTTTATCCGCCCTGATAGCGCCGCTTGATGGCCTGCCCGAGCTGGTACACGGCCATGGCGTAATAGGTGCTGTGGTTGTAGCGGGTGATGACGTAGAAGTTGGGATAACCGATGTAGTAAGCATCGCCTTCCGTGGTGCTGAGCTTGAGCAGGCTGACTTCGCCGGCCTGGAAGCTGGACTTGGGCCGGATGCCATAGGACGCCAGCTCGGACAGGGAATAGCGCGTATCGAAACCGGATTTCAGGCTGTCCGCCTGATTGCCCATGACTTCGGCGGCGCTGACCACCGGCTCTCCGGCTCGCCAGCCGAAACCGGCGAAGTAGTTGGCGACGCTGCCGATGGCATCGTCGGCGTCCCACAGGTTCTTGCGGCCGTCACCGTCAAAATCGACGGCATATTTCAGGAAGCTGCTCGGCATGAATTGTCCAAGTCCCATCGCGCCGGCGAAGGAGCCCACGGGGCGCGAGGGGTCCTGCCGTTCCTGGCGGGACAGGATGAGCAGGCTTTCCAGTTCGTCGGTGAAATAAGCCGCGCGGCGCGGGTAATCGAAGGCCAGGGTGGTCAGCGCGTCGATGATCCGGTGACTGCCGAGATTGGCCCCGTAAATGGTCTCGACCCCCATGATGCCGAGGATGATTTCGGGATTGACCCCGTACCGCTCACTGGCCCGGTTCAGCGCCGAGGCGTGATTGGCCCAAAAGGAGGCTCCCGCCGAGATGTGCCGGTCATCCAGGAATTTGGCCCGATAGCGCGTCCAACCCCCCGGACGCGGCGTTGTCGTGGGTTTTTCCTGATTCATGTACTTGATGGTCCATTCCTTGCGTTTGGCTTGCGAGAACAGTCCGTAGAGGTATTCGCGGGAAAAGCCGTGTTGCTGGACCATCTTGTCGATGAAGCGCTCCACGTCGGGGTAACCGGCGTAATCGCCGCCGAGCCGTGTCGCGGAGTAGTTCCCGCCGGCATCGCCGGTTTCGCCCAGGGTCACCGGCTGAACAGGGCGGGCCGCGGGCTTGACGACCGGCGCCGGCGCGGGCGGCGGGGAGGGTTGACGCGCGCAGCCGGTCCAGCCGGAGAGGGCGATGACGGTGGTCACGATGGATATCAGGCGCATGGGAGTGACTCGTGGGGTGTGGGGGTACGGTGAAACCAGCGGTTGAGGCGGGCGACATCGGGCAGACCCGGCCGCGCGCCCAGCATTTCGCAACAGGCGGCGCCGGCGGCGGCGGCATAGCGCAGCAAATCCGGCCAATCCAGGCCCGCCGCCAGCCCGGCCGCGAAGGCCCCATGCAAGGCGTCTCCCGCGCCGGTGGTGTCCACCGCTTCAATGGGGAAGGCGGGCAGGCGGCCGGTTTCGCCCGCGGTCCGCCAGATCAGCCCCCGTTCGCCGAGGGTGATGACGACAGCGGGGGCGATGTCGGCCAGACGCTCCGCCGCGCGCTCGGGATGATCCTCGCCCAGCCACTGCCGGGCGAACTTTTCGGAGCAGACCAGGTAATCGACCCGGGACATGAGCGCTTCGGCGCCGGGGTGCAAGGAGCCGGCGTCCAGCACCTTGGGCACGGGCCGCGCCAGCAGCGCCGCCGACAAGCGTGGTTCGTGCCCATCGAACAGCAATACCCGGGCATCGAGCGCGGCCAGGTTCACGGCATAGGCTTCCAGCACGGCGGTCGCGCCCTTGTGGCAGACCAGGGCGCGGGAACCGTCGGGCTTGACCAGCACGACGGAGACAGGGGTCGGGGCGGCGCCCCGGGCCAGACAGCGCGTATCGACGCCTTCCGCCTCCAGTTCCGCCGCGTGCAGTTGGCCGTACAGATCGCGTCCCAGATACCCCGCGAACGCCGCGCGATAGCCCAGTCGCGCCACCGTCACCGCCGCGTTGGCCGCGGGCCCGCCGCCGCAATTCAGGTGGGCGTCGGCGAACAGCTTCTCATCCGCCGCCGGGTGATGGGGAATGGCGAAGACGAGGTCATAGGACGCGTGGCCGACGCAGAGGACGTCGACGCGTTCCGGGCCTGGTCTTGCTTCGGGGAATCCCATCATTCTTCCAGCCCGATGAAATGCCAGATTTCCTCGACGGCGGACGGATCGTAGTTGACGTCCTTGACCGCCTGGCCCGGCGCCCCCTGGGCATAGTTGGCCTCATACACGCGCTTGGCGTCGGCGGCCAGTTGGGTCATGCCCAGTTTGGTATAGGCCTGTTCCATGATCTCCAGCGCGACGGGCACCGCCTGGGTGCGCTGATACTTGCGGACGACCTCGGCGCAACGCCGGGCCGCCGCGAGATAGGCGCCGCGGCGCATGTAGAAATCGGCAACATGGATTTCATGCATGGCCAGGTTGTTGCGCAGGGCGATGATGCGCTTGCGGGAATCCTCGGCGTAGCGGCTGTTGGGGAAGCGGCGGAGCAATTCCTCGAAGTCCTTGAACGAGTCCAGCGTCGCGCCGGGATCCCGCTGGGACGAGTCGGTCGGAATGAAGCGGTCGATAAAGCCGATGCCTCGGTTATAATTCACAAGGCCCTTGATGTAGTAAGCGTAATCGACATGCGGATGGGCGGGATTCAGCTTGATGAAGCGGTCCGCCGCGGCGATGGCTGAATCCGGTTCGTCATTCTTGTAGTAGGCATACGCCACGTCGAGTTGGGCCTGTGTGGCATATTTTCCAAACGGGTAGCGGGCCTCCAGCTTTTCGTAGAGCTTGGTGGCCTTCTCGTAGCGCTTTTCGTTGAGCGCGTCCCGGGCCTCCCGATAGAACTGCTCCGCCGACCAATCGGAGTATTCGTCGGTAGTTTCATCCGGAGTGTCGGAGCATCCCCCCAGCAGCAGGCCGAGAGTCAACAGTAAGCAAATCAGACAGGAATGAGCGCGCAATTTAAGCATGGAAAATCAGGTGTTCAGGGCAACCGCCTCGGCCTTGCAGTATAACGTGATTGGTTTGAACGACTGAAGTGAATTCCACCCGCATTCTGACGGCGGAAATCCCTCCCGAGCTGGCCGGCGCGCGCTGGGATCAGGCGATGGCCCGGCTGTTTCCCGATTTTTCGCGCAGCCGCCTGCAGGAGTGGATTCGCAGCGGCGCGGCGCGGCTCGATGGCGTCATGGCCCCGGCCAGGCAGCGTGTCCTGGGCGGGGAACGCATTACCCTGACCGCCGAAGCCTTGCCGGTTGCCACCGTGGAGGCCCAGGCCATTCCGCTGCACCTCGTTTACGAGGATGACGACCTGCTGGTCGTCGACAAGCCGGCGGGGCTGGTGGTCCATCCGGCGGCGGGTAACTGGGACGGGACGCTGCAAAACGCCCTGCTGAATCATTGCCCCGGACTGGCCGGCATTCCGCGCGGCGGCATCGTGCATCGTATCGACAAGGACACCAGCGGCCTGTTGATGGTGGCCAAAACGCTGGAGTCGCACAAGCAGCTCGTGGATCAGCTCCAGGCGCGGTCGGTCAGTCGGGAATATCTGGCCCTGGCGCAGGGCGTCCCGACCGCGGGCGGCGCCATCGACGAGCCGATTGGCCGGCATCCCACGGACCGCAAGCGCTTCGCCGTGCGTCACGGCGGCAAGCCGGCCATTACCCACTACCGGATCGCCGAACGCTTTGCCGCGCATACCCTGCTGCGGGTGAAGCTGGAAACCGGCCGCACCCACCAAATCCGTGTCCATCTGGCGCATATCCGCCTTCCGCTGGTGGGCGACCCCGTCTACGGCGGCCGCGCCCGAACCCCGGCCGGCGCCAGTCCCGAACTGATCATGGCGCTGCGCGGCTTCGGACGGCAGGCCCTGCATGCGGCCACGCTCGGCCTGCTACATCCCTCGACGGGCGAGTACCTGGAGTGGCAATCGGACTTGCCCGAGGATTTCCGTACCCTGCTCGATGCCTTGAGACAATCCACCCCATGATTTCACGTTACCTCAAACCCGACTGGCCGGCGCCCCCCGGGGTCCGGGCGTTGATGACCTTGCGCGATGGCGGCGTCAGTGCGGGCCCTTACGGCAGCCTGAACCTGGGGCTGCACGTCGGTGACGATATCGAACGGGTGCTGGAAAATCGCGAGCGGCTCACCCGGGTCTTCGATCTGCCGTCGCCACCCTGCTGGCTCAATCAGGTCCATGGCATTCGCGCTATCGAGGCCGGGACCACGGCGGCGGCGCCGGAGGCGGATGCGGCGTGGACCCGCACGCCCGACAGGGTGTGCGCGGTCATGACCGCCGATTGCCTGCCGATTTTGCTCTGCGCCCATGATGGTTCGGCCGTGGCCGCCGTGCATGCCGGCTGGAAGGGGCTGGCGCAGGGCGTCGTGGCCTCCGCTGTCGCCGCCCTGGGGACTTCGGCGGTGCTGGCTTGGCTGGGGGCCGCGATCGGCCCCGACGCCTTCGAGGTGGGAGCGGAGGTGCGCGAAACCTTTCTGGACAGCGATCCTGGCTTTGACCCTGCTTTCCGCTCGATCGCCGACGACCGCTATCTGGCCGACATCTACGCTTTGGGACGGCTCAGTCTGACCCAGGCCGGCGTCGCTGTGGAGGACATTCATGGCGGCGGCTGGTGCACCCACAACCAGCCCGCCGATTTCTTCTCCTATCGCCGCGATCGCGTGACCGGCCGCATGGCCGCCCTGATCTGGCGCGAATAAAGCAGCACCCATGAGCCTACTGGCCTGGATCATCATTTTCACGCTGATCGGCGGCCTCCTCAGCGTGATCAGCGCGGCGGTTCTGCTGTTGATTCCGGAGCACCACCACCCCCGCTTACTGCCCCATGGCGTCAGTTTCGCACTGGGCGCCTTGCTCAGCGTGGCCTTCCTGGATCTGCTGCCGGATGCACTGGCGACCGCGGGCCATGAACATACCCAGGCGGTACTGGCCTCCGTGCTGGCGGGCATCCTCGGCTTCTTTCTGCTGGAGAAACTGCTGCTCTGGCGGCATTGTCACGCCGATCATTGCGAAACGCATACGGAAGAGCGCTTCCACCAGCCCGCCGGGACCCTGATCGTGGTCGGCGACGCCATCCATAACTTCGTCGATGGCATCCTGATCGCGGCCGCCTTCATGACCGACCTCAAGCTCGGCGTCATCACCAGCCTGGCCGTGGCGGCACACGAGATTCCCCAGGAAGTGGGGGACTTCGCCATCCTCCTGCAAAGCGGCTACAGCCGAAGCCGAGCGCTGGCCTATAACCTGCTGTCCAGCCTCACCACGCTGATAGGCGGGATTCTGGCCTATTACGGCTTGGAGCGCCTGCATGGCTCCCTACCCTACATCCTGGCGATGGCCGCTTCCAGCTTCATCTACATCGCGGTCGCCGACCTCATCCCCAGCCTGCATCAAAAGACCAGCGCGCGCGCGGCCTTGCAGCAGATCACCCTGATCGTGGCCGGCGTCGTCCTGATCTACTGGGCGCATAGCCAGGCGGAACGCATCGAATCCGCCGATGCGCCGGTGACCGTTGCCCCGTCCTGAACCGTTCTCCAACCTGCCCGATGGATTCATGAACCTGGAAACTCTATGCGCCGCCAGCGAGCGGCATCTGGACGAACTGCTGACCCGCGAACTCGGCGGCATTGGCGATGACTTCGCCAGCCGCGCCCGGCGCGTTGCGGAAAACCTGCCGGACGAATTCGCGCAACCGGTAACCCGTTTGCTGGAGTTGCGCCATCGGTTGGGCGAATCCGGCGCGCGGGAACCGGATGCGGAATTGGTGGGCCGTTACTGCTTTGCCTGCGGCGCCGTGCATGAAAAATTGCGCGCCTTCACCCAGGCCCGGCTGGAAGTCGAAAGCGCCATCATGGGGATGGACAGCGTCCAGACCATGCCGCTGCAAACGGGGCAATCGGATCAGCTCTCGCGATTCCTCGCCGCCCGCGATCGCCTGTTTCGCAAGGTGGCGGATGTCACGCTCAAGTTTCTGCTGATCGGGCTGGGTTTGCTGCTGTTGGGTCTCCTGATCGGCGTGGTCTGAGGCGGGACTGGGGGTTCCCGGCGCGATCATGCCTTGCCCACCGGGGGCGGGCGCCAAGGCAGGGTAATCGCATGAAGCTCTAAGCAATTGATTTTGCTGATGAAATATTTGGCCAAAAGCTAGCCAAGTTTTAACGAACCGGATAATAACCAATGGCTTAGAGGCTTTTCGTGCGATTGCCCCGTGCGCCGAGGCCTTTGGCGGTATGGATGGATGAGCGGATGGAGGTGGGTTCAATGGGTTGATCACGTTGGTAGCACGGGCGTTTGTTCAATGCCGCCAGGCGCGGGCGCCGTTGGCTGAGCGGAGTCGAAGCCAACGGCGCCCAAGCCGGTGGTCGGTTCGCTTCGACTCCGCTCAGCGAACGGTGGGCTGGATGGACAGACCCGCGGGGTTGGGGCGACCCATCATTCCGACCCACCTCCGAGCGGATAAAGGTTCATTTGAAATCCCCTCACTCCAGCCCTCTCCCCGGAGGCGGAGAGGGCGTTGATGTAACTTTACCCGCTCATTTATCCATGGCTCGCGTAATTGACGATTGACTTGAATTCATTGAACCCGCTATCATTCCGGGTTTTCCGAATTTCTCTCCATTGGAGACAGACATCATGTACGCGGTTATTTTCACAGGCGGCAAGCAGTATCGGGTCAAGCCTGGCGAACTTCTGAAGGTTGAAACCCTGGTGGCCGAAGCGGGCCAGGAAATCGAGTTCGACAAGGTTCTGATGGTTCAGACCGAGAACGGTATTCAGGTCGGCAAGCCGTACCTGGAAGGCGGCAAGGTTACAGCCACGGTCACCGCGCACGGCCGTCACCCCAAAATCAGGATTCTCAAGTTCCGCCGCCGCAAGCATCACATGAAGCAGGCGGGTCATCGGCAGAACTATACCGAAGTCAAAATCACCGGCATCTCCGCCTAAACTCCGGGAGGCAACACCATGGCTCACAAGAAAGCAGGCGGCAGTTCCCGTAACGGTCGCGATTCCAATGCCCAGCGTCTGGGCGTCAAGCGTTTTGGCGGTCAGCTCGTCTCGGCCGGCAGCATCATCGTGCGTCAGCGCGGCACCCAGTTCCATGCCGGCGAGAATGTAGGCGTGGGCAAGGACTACACCTTGTTCGCCCTGACCGATGGTCAGGTCACTTTCAAGACCAAGGGTCCGCTGGGCCGCAAATACGTCAGCATCGTTCAGGCGCCGGCCAACTGACATCCCGGGAAAGCCCAGCGCTTTCTCGGCCAGGAAAGCCTCGTCCCCGACGGGGCTTTTTCGTTAGGAATCCCATGAAATTCGTAGATGAAGCGGACATCCGCGTCGAGGCCGGCGATGGCGGCAACGGCTGCGTGGGCTTCCGCCGTGAAAAGTACATCCCTTTCGGGGGTCCCGATGGCGGCGATGGCGGCGATGGCGGCAGCGTCTTTCTGGTCGCCTCGTCGAATCTCAATACCCTGGTCGATTTCCGTTACCACGCGGTCTACCGTGCCGAGCGCGGCCAGAACGGTTCCGGTGGCAATTGCACGGGCCGCGCCGGCCAGGATTGTCACGTCCAGGTTCCGACCGGCACCCAGGTCGCCGACGCCGAAACCGGCGAAAAGCTGGGCGATCTCACCGTGGAGGGCCAGACCCTGCTGGTGGCTCGCGGCGGCTGGCATGGTCTCGGCAATACCCGCTTCAAGAGCAGCACCAATCGGGCGCCGCGGCAATCCACACCCGGCAAACCGGGTGAAAGGCGGCAGTTGCACCTGGAACTGATGGTCATTGCCGATGTGGGCCTGCTCGGCCTCCCCAATGCGGGCAAATCCAGCCTGATCCGCGCCGTCTCGGCGGCCCGGCCCAAGGTGGCCGATTACCCCTTCACCACCCTGCATCCCAATCTGGGCGTGGTCCGCGTGGACGACCAGCGCAGTTTCGTGATGGCCGACATTCCAGGCCTCATCGAGGGCGCCGCCGAAGGCGCGGGACTCGGCTTCCAGTTCCTGAAGCACCTGTCACGGACCGGCCTGCTGCTGCATGTCATCGACGTCATCCCGCCCGAGGGCGGGGAAGACCCGGTGGAGTCCGCCCGCAAGGTCATCCATGAACTGGAGAAGTGGGGGGAGGGCCTGGACGAGAAACCGCGCTGGCTGGTGTTGAACAAAATCGACTCGCTGGACCCGGAACACCTGGACCGGCATTGCACGTCCATCGTCACCGCTTTGGGCTGGACCGGAGCCGTATTCCGGATCTCCGCCCTGGACGGCAGCGGCTTGCGCGCCTTGCTGGTGGCCGTGATGAAATTTCTCGAAGAACAACAGGTTAAGGATGCAGAAGAGGAGTGAATTCGCTGGCGCGCGGCGCATCGTGGTCAAGATCGGCAGCGCCCTGCTGACGGGCGGCGGTCGCGGCCTGGATATACCCGGCATCACCGGCTGGGTCGAGCAGATCGCCCGCGCCCGTCGGCAAGGCGCGGAAATCTTGCTGGTATCCTCGGGTTCGGTCGCCGAAGGCATGGCCCGGCTGGGCTGGAGCACCCGCCCCCACGCACTGCATGAACTCCAGGCGGCCGCCTCCGTGGGCCAGATGGGGCTGGTGCGCACCTATGAGTCCCTGTTCGAGCAGCATGCGATCAAGACCGCGCAGATTCTTCTGACTCACGACGACCTGTCGAATCGTGAACGCTATCTGAATGCCCGAGGCACGCTCCTGACCCTGCTGGGTCTGGGCGTCGTCCCGATCATCAACGAGAACGATACCGTCGCCACCGACGAAATTCGCTTCGGCGATAACGATACCCTGGGCGCACTGGTCGCCAACCTGCTGGATGCCGACCTTCTGATCATCCTGACCGATCAGAACGGGCTCTATGAGCGCGATCCCGGCACGGACCCCACCGCCCAACTGGTGCGCGAGGCCAGTATCAACGACGAACGACTGGGCGGGATGGTGGGCGAAAGCCGCAGCGGCCTGGGACGTGGCGGCATGATCACCAAACTGCGCGCGGGCCGTCTGGCCTCACGTTCCGGCACCGCCACCGTGATTGCGGCCGGCCGGGAACCCGACGTCATCACGCGCGTGCTCGATGGCGAGGATCTCGGCACCTTCCTGATTCCGGACGTTTCCCCGTTGCTGGCGCGCAAACGCTGGCTGGCGGGGCAACTCAAACCCCGGGGCGCCCTCGCCATTGACGAGGGCGCCGCCCGGGTGCTGCGCGAGTCCGGCAAAAGCCTGCTGCCCATCGGGGTGACGGCGGTGACAGGGAAATTCGAGCGTGGCGATCTGGTGACCTGCCTGGACCCTCACGGGAGGGAAATCGCGCGCGGCCTGGTCAATTACGGTTCGGCGGAATCCACCAAACTGATGCGACAACCCAGTCAGGCCATCGAGGGCTTGCTAGGGTACGTGGATGAGCCGGAACTCATCCATAGGGACAATCTGGTTCTGGTCTAGCGGCGTCGGTTGGCGCCGACTGTCGCCGTCGGGTGGGTATGGATGGATGAGCAGGCAACGAGATATTGGTAATCCCCTCACCCCAGCCCTCCCCGAAGGCGGAGAGGGAGTTGATCCTTACCCGCTCATTTATCCATATCAGGCGGATTTCAGGGCCAGCGCCTTGACGCGGGCATTCAGACGGCTCTTGCTGCGAGCGGCCTTGTTCTTGTGAATCAGGCCCTTGTTGACTGACGAATCGATGATCGGAACAGCGGCTCGGAAGGCGGCCTGAGCCTCTTCCAGATTGCCCGAGTCTACCGCCAGCAGGACCTTTTTGATGAAGGTGCGCAGACGGCTCCGCATGGCGGCGTTGTGGGCACGATGCTTTTCGGACTGTATCGCGCGTTTTTTTGCAGAAGCGATGTTGGCCAAGGCTGAAACCTCAATTTCCTGAAAAATGAATCGAACTGGTAATTGTCTTTGCAAAAGACACTGGAGTCAACCGAAGAAAGCAGGTATTTTAGTCAAACCCACGCCGGTCACTCCCGGCTGCCCCTGACGTGAGGCGCGAATCAGGGGATGCGATGACTTGCAAAATCCCGGGCGCGGACGCCCGGCCAATGACATCACACGCGATCGCGCCTGTCGACCGATGCCTTCCGGCACGGTGAGCGCCCGTGAATTCCGGCCAGCCGGCACACGGGTCTAAATCCGAAACACGTTGAGAACCATGAGGTGAGCAGTGGAGCAAACACAAACCCAGTTGGAAACCGATTCGCGGCCCTGTCCGCCGCCGAAACCCCGCAAGCCCCGAACCTTCGGCGCGTGGGTGCTCGTCGGCCTGACACTGTTATTGGCGGGCGCCTTCTTCGCGGGGCGTTACAGCCTGCCCTTCGGCATCGAAATGCCCGCTTTCGCGGAAGGCGAAGGCAAGCAGTCGGTAGATCCGCGCGCGGTGGTGCGGGTGACGGGCATTGGCTTGGGCGCCCAAATCACCCGGGCTGAACTGCGCGACGGCTCCGGACAGGTCATCGCACGGCTCGATCAACCCCGGAGAAAGTTTCAGCCGAATGTCGCGTTGGAGTTCGGCCAGCAATACAGCCTGAGCGTCACCGCCGAGCGGCCTTGGCTGGGACAACAGGAAACCCGCGAGACCCGTTTTGGCACGATCACCCTGCCCAAGGTGGTGAGCAATCCGCGTCAGGAACTGGCGCCGGATGGCACGCTCAAGCTGAGCTTTTCCGAGCCGGTGGGCGCTGTCACGACCAGTGGTGATCTCAAGCTCGCGGTGCAGGGCGATGCCTCCCGGCAGAATTTCGTGCTGACCGCCGAGCCGGGGCAATATGCCCAAGGCAAGACCTACAAGCTGAAAATCGGTTGGGAAACCCGCACCGGTGTGCCGCTGAACCCCTTCAAGATGGAAGTCAGCACCGCGCCGGCCCTGGGCGCCGTTGTCGCCACGCATGGCTTGAGCAACCTCGGGCTGGCCCTGCCGGTGCAGATCGACTTCAGCGAGCCGCTCCAGGCGCGGGAAGGCGTCACGGATCACATTCGCGTCACCAGCGATGATGGCTACCCGATCAGCGGCAAGTGGCTGTGGTTCGGCAAGCAGCGGGTCCAGTTCAGCCCGCAGTCCGGCTGGCCGGCGGAAAGCACCGTTCATGTCGCCATCGACCCGGAAGGTCTCCGCGGCGCGCGCGGCGGATTCCTGCCGCAGACCGTCAATGCCCAATTCAAAACCGGCGCGGATCGCCGTATCGAGGTCTATCTGGACAAGCAGCGGGTGAACGTCATCGAAAACGGGGAGGTCATCAAGACACTGAAGGCCAGCACCGGCAAATCCAAGACCCCCACGGTCACCGGTAACTTCTACATTTATGCCCGCTTTCCGACCAAGACCATGAAATCGACCGGCAAAAAACCCGGCGATCCTGGCTACTACGAGGTCAAGGATGTTCCCTACGCGCAGTACTTCCACGAGGGCTACGCGTTTCATGGCGCCTTCTGGCATAACAATTTCGGGCACCCGGCCAGCCACGGCTGCGTCAACCTGGCCACGCGCAAGAAGAACGGCCGCAAGGGCGTGAACGAGGACGCCGGCTGGCTCTATCAGTGGGCCTCGCTGGGCGTGCCGGTTACCGTCTACCGGACGGCGCCGGGGAATGATCAGGTCGCGATCAGCCAGTAGTCTCCCGACACGCGTCCCCGGACGCAAGGCCCGATACCCGCTGGGGTGATCGGGCCTTTTCTTTTCAGATGAAAGCACACGCACTCTCGTAATCCTCACCATCGCGGTCAGACCGGGGCACGCATCTCCCCGCGCGATCGCCAGCACACGCCATAACCCTTGAGTCAACAGCTTCTCAAATCGACCGGTCTGGTCGGCGGATTGACCCTGCTCTCGCGCATTCTCGGCTTCGCGCGCGACATGATCATCGCCGGCGCCTTCGGCGCCAATGCCGGCACCGATGCCTTTTTCGTGGCCTTCAAGATCCCCAACTTCCTGCGTCGGCTGTTCGCCGAGGGCTCCTTCGCCCAGGCTTTCGTCCCGGTCCTGTCGGGCTACCGGGAACGGGGCGACGCCGCCGCCACCCGCCGGTTCATGGCCAACCTGACTGGCGGGTTCGCCCTGCTCCTGAGCCTGCTCTCCGCCCTGGGCATGATCGCCGCGCCCGCGCTGATCTGGCTGTTCGCGCCGGGGTTTCATGACCAGCCCCAGCAATACGCGCTGAGTGTCGAGTTGTTGCGCATCACCTTCCCCTACCTGTTCTTCATCTGCCTCACGGCGCTGGCCGGCGGGACGCTGAACACCTGGAACCATTTCGCCATTCCCGCCTTTACCCCGGTCCTGCTGAATGTCAGCATGATCGCGGCGGCCTTACTGCTGGCCCCCCGCATGGAGCAACCCATCGAGGCGCTGGCCTGGGGCGTCTTTGCGGCGGGCATCCTGCAACTGGCGATACAACTGCCCATGCTGCGGCGCCTGGGCCTGCTGCCGCGGCCGCGCGTGGACTGGAAAGATGCCGGTGTCCGGCGGGTGCTGCAACTGATGGCCCCTGCGCTGCTGGGCGCTTCGGTCGGTCAGTTGAATCTGCTCATCAATACCCTGCTGGCTTCGCTCCTGGCCACGGGCTCCATCTCCTGGCTTTATTACTCGGACCGTTTGGTAGAATTCCCGCTGGGCATCCTGGGTGTGGGTCTGGCGACCGTCATCCTCCCCCACCTGTCCCGCAATCAGGCCCGTCAGGACCCCGGGGCCTTTGCCGAAGCATTGGACTGGGCCTTGCGCTGGCTGTTGCTGGTCGGCCTGCCCGCCACCCTTGGACTGATCCAGTTGGCCGAACCCCTGATGTATACCCTGTTTCAACATGACCACTTCAGCCCGGAGGATGCCCGCATGGCGGCGCGCAGCCTCATGGCCTATGGCGTCGGTCTCATGGGCTTCCTGGGCGTGAAGGTGCTGGTGCCGGGCTTCAGCGCGCGGCAGGATCTGGTCACGCCGGCGCGCTTCGGCGTCTATGCGGTGCTGGTCAATCTCGCCCTGAGCCTCCTCTTGGCGCTGGTCATCGCCCCGGCGGGCTGGGAGCACGCGGCGCTGGCCCTGGCCGCCTCGCTCGCCTCGATCATCAACGCCGGCTTGCTCGGGTTCCGCCTGATCCGGCTCGGGGTCTACCGCAGGCAAGCCGGGCATGGGGTATTTCTGGGCCGCATTCTCTTCGGCAACCTGGCCATGGCGGGCGCGCTGTGGGCCGTGACCGGCGCCTTGAAGTGGGAGTCCCTGGGCACGACTCACCGCGCGCTGCAACTCCTGGCGTGTGTCGCCCTGGGCATGGCGGTCTATGCCGCCGTGCTGTGGCTGACCGGGTTGAGACCTCGCCACCTGTTACTGCGCGACAAACCGGCATGAAACTGGCCCTGGGTCTGCGTTCACCGCATCTGCCGCCGGAGGGTTGCGTCGTGACCATCGGCAATTTCGATGGCGTGCACCTCGGCCACCGGGCCGTGATCGAGCGGCTGGCCGCCGAGGGCCGGCGGTTGAACCTCCCGGTCTGCGTCGTCCTGTTCGAGCCACAGCCCCGCGAGTTTTTTGACCCCGTCAACGCCCCGCCCCGGCTCATGCGGCTGCGTGAAAAAGTGGACCGACTTTCCGAACTGCCGGTGGACCATACCCTGATCCTGCGCTTCAACCGGACGCTGGCCAATCAAACGCCGGACAGCTTCATCGAGGATATCCTGATCCACGCGCTCGGCGTGCGTTACCTGGTCATCGGCGACGATTTCCGCTTCGGCCAGCGGCGCGCCGGCGATTTCAACCTGCTCAAATCCTTCGGCGCGCGCCGCGGCTTTGAAGTGGCGGATACGGCATCGGTGCTGATCGGCGGCGAACGGGTCAGCAGCACCCTGATTCGCGAGGCCCTGCTGGAGGGAGACCTGGATCGCGCCGCGCGCCTGCTGGGTAAGCCCTACGAGGTGTGCGGGCGCGTGATCCATGGCCAGAAGCGTGGCCGGGAAATCGGCTTTCCCACAGCCAACCTGTTGATGCAGCGCAAAAACACTCCAGTTCAGGGGGTGTTTGCCGTTACAATGCGCGGTTTGACCGCACAGCCGTTGCCCGGGGTGGCGAACGTCGGCATCCGTCCCACCGTGAGCGGCGACCCGACCCCCCTGCTGGAAACCCACCTGCTGGATTTTTCCGGCGACCTTTACGGTAAGCGGGTTGAAGTCGAATTTCACCGCAAACTGAGGGATGAACAACGATTCAGTGGCCTGGACTCGCTCCGCGCCCAGATCGAACTAGATATCCAGGCCGCTCGCGCTCATTTCGCGAGCCAGCCGAACCACTCGAGCCATCAACCATGACCGTTGACTACAAAGCCACGCTGAATCTACCCGCCACCGACTTCCCCATGAAAGGCAACCTGCCGCAGCGGGAGCCGGAACAACTGGCCCGCTGGGAAGCCATGGACCTTTACGGCCAGTTGCGCCAGACCCGGCGGGGCAGCCCCAAATTCGTGCTGCATGATGGCCCGCCCTATGCCAACGGCGAAATCCACATCGGTCATGCCGTCAACAAGGTGTTGAAGGACATCATCGTCAAGAGCAAGGGACTCGCGGGGTTCGACGCGCCTTATGTCCCGGGCTGGGACTGCCACGGCCTGCCCATCGAGTTGATGGTCGAAAAGAAGGTCGGCAAGGCCGGCGTCAAGGTCGATATCGCCGCCTTCCGCACGGCCTGCCGCGAGTATGCCGCCAAGCAGGTGGACGCCCAACGCAAGGATTTCATCCGCCTTGGCGTGTTCGGCGACTGGCGGAACCCCTACCTCACCATGGATTTCCGGTTCGAGGCGGACGTCGTGCGCGCCCTGGGCCGCATCCATGCCAACCGCCACCTGACCAAGGGGGCCAAGCCGGTCCATTGGTGCACCGATTGCGGTTCGGCCCTGGCCGAGGCCGAGGTCGAATACGAAAACAAGGCTTCCCCGGCTATCGACGTGCGCTTCCGGGTCGCCTGCGAGGAGACCCTGCTCGCCCGCTGCCATCGCATCCCCGGCCAGACCGGACAGGGGCCCATCTCCATCGTGATCTGGACCACCACGCCCTGGACCCTGCCCGCCAACCAGGCGGTCGCCCTCGGGCCGGAGGTCGAATACGCCGTGGTGGAATGCCCGGAGATGGGCGAACGCCTGGTGGTCGCCGAGGATCTGATGAAGGACACGATGGACCGCTGGGGTATCGAGGACTACCGGGTAGTCGCCTATGCCGTGGGCTCGGCGCTGGAGGGCCTGCCGCTGCGGCACCCCTTCTATGACCGGGAGGTTCCGGTCATCGTTGGCGAACATGTCACCCTCGATGCCGGCACTGGCGCCGTGCATACCGCCCCGGGCCACGGCCAGGAAGACTACGTGGTCGGCCAGCGTTATCACTTGCCGGTCGACAACCCGGTCGGCGACGACGGCCGCTTCCTGCCCGGCACCGAACTGTTCGCCGGCCAGCACGTCTTCAGCGCCAACGACCAGGTCATCGAGGTGCTCAAGCAGCGCGGCATGCTGGTGCGGGAAGCGCGCATCGAGCACAGCTATCCGCATTGCTGGCGGCACAAGACGCCAGTCATCTTCCGCGCCACGCCGCAATGGTTCATTGCCATGGACAAAAACCAGCTCCGCGAGCAGGCGCTGGAGGCCATCCGCAAGGTGGCCTGGATCCCGGACTGGGGCCAGGCCCGGATCGAGGGCATGGTCGGCAACCGGCCCGACTGGTGCGTCTCGCGTCAGCGCAACTGGGGCGTCCCGCTCGCGCTGTTCGTGCACAAGGAGACCAACGAGCCGCATCCGGACTCGGACAGCCTGATCGAGCAGGTCGCCCAGCGTATCGAACAGCGCGGCATCGACGCCTGGTTCGAACTGGACCCGGCGGAACTGCTGGGCGAGGACGCCGCCCACTACAAGAAACTCACGGATACCCTGGACGTCTGGTTCGATTCCGGCGTGACCCATTACTGCGTCCTCAACCGCCGCGAGGAACTCGGCTATCCGGCCGACCTGTACCTGGAAGGTTCCGACCAGCATCGCGGCTGGTTCCAGTCCTCGCTGCTGGCCTCCATCGCGATCAACGACAGCGCCCCCTACCGGCAGGTGCTGACCCATGGCTTCACCGTCGACGCCAAGGGCGAGAAGATGTCCAAATCCAAGGGCAATGTGGTCGCCCCGCAGAAAGTCATCCAGAATCTCGGCGCCGACGTCCTGCGGCTGTGGGTCGCGGCCACCGACTATCGCGGCGAGATGCGCGTCTCCGACGAAATCCTCAAGCGCACCGCCGATGTCTACCGCCGCCTGCGCAACACCGCGCGATACCTGCTGGCCAACCTGGCCGGCTTCGACCCCGCGCGCCATCTCGTTCCGCCCGAACGGATGCTGCCGCTGGACCGCTGGGCCGTGGATCGCGCCTGCCAGTTACAACAGGAGGTCACCGCCGCCTACGAGACCTACCAGTTCAACACCGTCTACCAGCGCGTGCACCACTTCTGCTCGGTCGATCTGGGCAGTTTCTACCTGGATGTACTGAAGGACCGCCAGTACACCTGCCAGGAGGACAGCCCGGCGCGGCGTTCCGGGCAGACCGCCATGTACCACATCGCCGAAGCCCTGGTGCGCTGGCTGGCGCCCATCCTCAGCTTCACCGCCGAGGAAATCTGGCGCCACCTACCCGGTCAACGCGGGGCGTCGGTGTTTCTCGCGACCTGGTACGAGGGTTTGTTTACGCTGGAGGATAACGAGGCCTGCAACCGGGCGTTCTGGGAGCTGATCCTCAAGATTCGCGAGGCCGTCAGCAAGGAAATGGAAATGCTGCGGACGCGCGACGAAATCGGCTCCTCGCTGGACGCCGAGGTCGATCTGTACTGCGACGCCGCCCTGCATGACATGCTTGCTCCCTTGGGCGAGGAATTGCGCTTCCTCTTCATCAACTCCGCCACCCGCGTCCACCGGGCCGATGAAGGATCAGGCGCCAGCACCGATGTCGAGGGCCTCACCCTGCGGGTCAGCGCCTCGACCGCACCCAAATGCGTGCGCTGCTGGCACCACCGCGAGGATGTCGGCGTCCATCCGGAGCATCCCGACATCTGCGGCCGTTGCGCCGAGAATGTGGCCGGCGCCGGCGAAACCCGCCGCTACGGGTAAGCCCCATGCTGATCTGGCTCTGGCTGTCCGCCTTCGTCATCGTCGTCGATCAGATCACCAAGCGGGTGGTCGACACCTCGATGCAACTGCATCAGTCGATTGAACTGGCGCCCTTCTTCCAGCTCACCTATCTGCGCAACCAGGGCGCGGCCTTCAGCTTCCTCTCGGGAGCCGGGGGCTGGCAGCGCTGGTTCTTCATCATCCTGGCGGTGGTCGCCAGCGCCTTCATCACCGTCTGGCTGCGCAAGCTCGACCCCCGCCAGCATCGGGAGGCCATGGCTTGGGCGCTGGTGCTGGGCGGCGCGCTGGGCAACCTGATCGACCGCATCCTCTACGGCTACGTCATCGACTTCCTGGATGTCTACTACGGCGACTGGCACTGGCCCGCCTTCAACGTCGCCGATTCCGCCATCACCGTGGGCGTCGCCCTGCTCCTGCTGGACTCGTTCAAGCCCAACCGCCCGCCGGAATCGGCCTGACTGGAAGATGGCCACTCCGGCGCGATCAACAGACAGCGCGCCACCCCGCGCCGGGTTGATCATTAGTAATGCGGACACCTCCGCGCATCGGCTGACGGCGGCAGGACGCTTGTCCGGCATTAAAGAGAGGGTGTATAACATGTCTTCAGTTTGGAGAGGTCAAGGATGCTCGCACCAGTGACGATTCTGGTTTTAAAGGAAGAAACTCTGGCGGGTGGAATAAGTCGCGTCCGCGGGATTCTTGATAGCTTTATGCCAGAGCTAATCGCTCGGAATCGGAACCGAGTTGAATTGCAGATACTCGGGTAGGGCGAAGATGCTCGGGAGTTGTTCCTGCTCAACGAAGTGCGTCACTGGTTCGACGCGCTATTCGACAACACACCAGACGTGTTTCTTTGGATGAATAGGCGGTCGCTCGGCTGACTGTCCACGCGATTATGTTTGGACTCCGATCCGCCTTGATGGGAGACGAGGGTTTTACGAGATGATCTGCATCAGTTTTCGCTCCGGGGATTCCAGTGCTTGTACATCATCCGCGCCTCGGAGGTATCAGTCCAGATAACGCTAATGATCACATCTCTGCTGCTATCCAGGGGCAGACCGGTAAGTAACGCCCATGCACTTTCTACCCGTCTGCTTTACGAAGTTGAGGTTTTGACTTTTTAATCATGGCATACGAATGGGATGAAAATAAAGCGGCGGCCAATTTGTCGAAGCATGGTGTTTCTTTCGAGGAAGGCAAAACAGTATTCGATGATCCGTTGTATGTGGATTTCTATGATCCGGACCATTCCCATGGTGAACACCGTTTTATCCTGTTGGGTCAATCGGTACAAGGGCGACTGTTATTCGTTTCGTATATGGAGCGTAACGGCTCCATCCGTTTAATCAGCGCAAGGGAAGCAACGCCATCGGAGCGGAGAGCATATGAACAAAATTGAAGCAGAAGACGAATTACGTCCAGAGTACGACGTTCAAAGTTTACAAGTCAGACGGCTAGGCCCAAAACGCAAAAACTTTTGCGATACCGTTCGCCTGGAACCTGATGTAATAGCCTCATTCCCAAATGCAGAAACCGTCAACGAAGCCTTGCATTATCCTAAAAACGGCAGTTGAGCGATTCAAAATCCCGTTCGCCCAGAGCGAGCCTGTCGAAGGGTGAACGGGATTTTGAATCACACTCCATGGGTGAACGCCGAACAGCCGCTCATGCTTCGATGTGGCTCTCAAGAAACAGCAAAAACCAGCCTTCAATATCAATGGGTTGCCCAGCGTGTCCAGGATACGGATGACGTCTCAAACAGCGGCGGGAACCAGATCGAAACCTAAGGTCTTCGCCTTCTGTTGCAG
>Ga0194126_10001141_pt1 | contig 44938 bp, 35 predicted proteins | sample TA2KigC150mmetaG_FD_148641 | JGI IMG/M metagenome (GOLD analysis project Ga0194126, IMG submission 148641) | Freshwater microbial communities from Lake Tanganyika, Tanzania - TA2015035 Kigoma Deep Cast 150m | ecosystem: Environmental > Aquatic > Freshwater > Lake | place: Tanzania: Lake... | reverse complement strand
GGTCTTTGGTCACGCGCAGGACTTCTTCGGGCGTGGTGACACCGGCACGCACGAGGCGCCAGCCGTCTTCGCTGAGGACGCGCAGGCCGTTGCGGCGCGCGGCGGCACAGATTTCGCCGCTCGAGCGGTTTTCGAGGACCATCTGGCGCAACTCGCTGTCGATGTCCATCCACTCGAAGATGGCGTGGCGGCCGTGGTAACCGGTTTGGCGACACTCGCGGCAGCCGACGGCGCGGTAGACGGTGGTCTGGGGTGGGATGTCGATCTGGGCCTTGAGGGCCTGGGTGGCGGGGGAGGTGTCCGGTTGCCGGCAATGGCGGCAGAGGACTCGGACCAGGCGTTGGGCCAAGACCGCTTCGAGGGAAGAGGCGACCAAGTAAGGCTCGACGCCCATGTCGACCAGGCGGGTGACGGCGCCGGGGGCGTCGTTGGTGTGGAGGGTCGAGAAGACCAAGTGACCGGTGAGGGAAGCCTGGACGGCGATCTGGGCGGTTTCCTTGTCCCGGATTTCGCCGATGAGAATCACGTCGGGGTCATGGCGGAGGATCGAGCGGAGGCCGCGGGCGAAGGTGAGCCCGGCCTTTTCGGAGACCTGGATTTGGTTGACGCCGCGGAGTTGGTATTCGATGGGGTCCTCGATGGTGATGATTTTGCGGATCGAGTCGTTGATTTCGTTGAGGGCGGTGTACAGGGTGGTGGTTTTGCCGCTGCCGGTGGGGCCGGTGACCAGGATGATGCCGTGCGGCAGGCCCAGCACGCGGCGGAAGGAACGCAGCTCGCGCTGGTCCATGCCCAACTCGGTCATGCCGAGGAGCGTGGCGTTCTGCCGCAACAACCGCAGCACGACCGCTTCCCCGTGCAGCATGGGGATGACCGAGACGCGAATGTCGACCTCGCTCTGATCGAGCCGGATTTTGATGCGGCCGTCTTGAGGAAGCCGTTTCTCGGCGATGTTCAGGTGGCTGAGAATCTTGACGCGCGACACGATCGCCGGCTGGAACCGCTTGATCTGGGCGGGCACGGGGATTTCTTGGAGGACGCCATCGATGCGGTAGCGGATGCGCAATTCATCTTCGAAAGGCTCGAGGTGGATGTCTGAGGCGCGCAGTTCGATGGCATCGCGCAAGACTTGGTTGACGAACCGGATGATGGAGGCATCTTCGGCCGCACCGTCCAGGTTGGTGTCTTCCTGGGCGTCGTCATCGACGACTTGGAGGGCGGTTTCTTCGTCGAGGGTGTCGATGGTATCGGCGCCCACCCCCAGCCGCTTCTTCATCTCGCGCTGGATCGCCTCGCTCGAGGCCAGCACCGGCTTGAGATTCAGTCCGGTCAACGTCTTGAGCGCGTCCAATCCCTGGGTGGCAAAGAGGCGGCTGGTGGCGACCTCGACGGTCCCGTTGAGACGGCGCAGGGGCAGCAGCTCTTCCTTCAGGAGGATGCGGGCCGGGAACAAGGAGAGCAACTGGCGATCCGGTTCGATGTCGTCGAGGGTAGTGAAGCCCAGGTCGTATTCGGCGGCCAGCCAGCGCAAGACATCTTCCTCGGCTTGGGGCGCCGGTTGGGTGCCCCGTGCGCTCTCCCGCAGCAGCGTGGCCGCGTCTGCGGCGGACAGCCGCTTTGCGGCGACCATTTGGTCAAGCAACTGCTTAAACGCCGACTCGGGAGGGTTGGGCTCGGTCATAACGGAGGCGCAGTTCGAGGGGTTCGAGGTAGCTCGGCCCGCCGGCCGTGGCTGGCAGGGTAGTTGGGTCGGCCGGCGGGCTGAGCGAGTGCGAAGGACTACTGTTGAAGCATGGTAAGGATGGCCCACCGTTCGCAAGTAGGGCGCGCGGTCCCTTGCGCGCCGCACACCGCTGTGGATACGGGAGGCCGCGGCGCGCAGAGGACTGCACGGCCGCAGACGACCCTACGATGCATAACGACGGCTCCTGGGTCCACACCGGGCCTGATCCGCTAATGGGTGACGATGCCGCGCAGCCGCGCGATGGCTTCCTGGCGCACGGACAGGACCTTGAGCAAGTCCTCCTGAGCGGCGTCGAGGGCGGCCTGCTTGGCCTTGCGCGACTCGATGAACTTGGCCATGGTTGCCTTCAACTCGGCATTCGAGGCCTTGGATTCGACGGCGCGTTGGAGAGCCTCGGCGTCCGGGTCGGACTGCTGGCCGAAGCGCCGGCCTCCGCCTTGGTCACCGCCGCCCCCCGGACCGCCCGGACCGCCCTGGCCGCCGGGACCGCCTCGGCCGAACATGCCGATCATGCCCATAGCGCCCCCGAATCCGGAATCGCGCCGGGCCTCCATGACCTTGGTGACTCTTGGGCCGATGACTTTCCACTCGTCTTCGCTTTGGACTTCGAGGGTTTCCTTGAACCGGTCCATCATACGTTCCTGCATTTGGGCCGGATCGAAGTTAGGCCGGCCTTGACGGTCGCCGCCCCCTTGGCCGCGATCCGGGCGTTGGGCCATCACATTGACCGAGCCGGCCAGCACGAGGGCGGACAGGCCGGCGAACCACACCGACTTGAATACTCTGTTCATGGGTACTTTCTACGGTTTTGTTTTTGTCGCGAAACACGGCCGGGCGCAGTTTTCGGAGTCCGCCCGCTCTGTTCCGTTCGGCCTTCGAGCAGGACGGGTGCCAGGGCAGGTTTTACGGGGGTTGCGCGTCCAAGTGCGCAGTTTCTTCTCAGGGTGGCGGCACGGCGTGCGCAGGCTTTGCGCAGGGGCATGGGGTCATCCGCAAACCGCGGGGGCGGCGGCTCGGGGTTGGGCACACCGCGGCCTCAGTTGGCGGCGTGAGCGCCGGCGGGGTGGGGTTGGGGTGGCGGGGAGTTGGGGAGGGGGGGCAGGCTGCTCGGGGTGGGGGGCAGCGGCGGGGTCGGGCCCAGGCCCGGAGGCAGGGGCGGGACTTTGGCCACGAACTCGCGCCAAGCGCGGCGTTCGGCGGGGGTCATGAGGTCCCAGCGGGCGGCCTTCTGAAGGAATCGGGCTTGGTCGACTTCGTTCATGTCGAGGAACCGGTTAAAGGCCTCGATGCACTTGGCGCGTTGGTCGGGGGGCAGGCTGGCAAAAGCGCTCAGGGTTTGGGCTAGGTGCGAACGCTCGGGCGAGCTGAGGCGTCTGAGGGCGGCCTGCTTTTCCGAGTCGCTCAGTTCGAGGAAGAGGGTGAAGTGACGGGAGAGGCGTTGCCTTTGGTCAGCCGGCACTTTCCACCACCGGGCAAGGTCGGCCTGGATTTGCGTGCGGCGTTCGGCGGGGAGGACGCGGAGCATGGCTTGCTGCTCGGTTGGGCTGCTGGCTTCGAACTTCGGGAACCAACGCAGTCGGCTTTCGTTTTCGAGGAACTCGCGCTGGTGTTCGGCCGGTAGCCGGTCCCACTCGCGAAGCCTGTCCAGAATCAGTTCACGGTCCGAGGCCGGCACGAGGCGGAGAGATTCGGCGCGGTCTGCGGGGGCCAAGCGGAGCAGGGGGAGCAAGAAGAACCGCAATTGGAGCAGGCGCAGGCGCAACTCGCGCTCGGCGGGGCTGACGGAGTCGAACTCCTGCAAGCGATCGCGCAGGTAGGCGCGGTGGTCCTCCGGCTTGTCCGCCAGGGCGTGCTCGCGTTGGGCTGGGGCCATGGCGAGCAGTTGGCGGAAGGTATCGACCGGGTTGCTGGGCGCGGGGGGGAAGGGCGGCGCGGAGGTCGAGGCGACCGTCTGCGGGTTCGCCGGGGCAGGAACCGAAGGAACAGCGGAATGGGGAGGGAGGGGGGCTGGGGGCGGGTCGGCTCCGCGGGCCCCAGCGGCTCCGAGCAGGAGGGCAAGGCCCAGACAGTGGATGGGGATCGGACGGCCCATAGCGACCGGGGGCTACTGCAAGACCTCGAGGAGCTCGGCGTCCAGGGCCAGGGAAGAGCTGGGCAGGACTTGGACCGACTCGAAATCTCTGAGGGCGTCGACGCTGGGCAGGCTGGAGTAGGCGGCGAGGGTCGCGACGCTGTCGATGAGGTTGGCGCGTGCTTGGGCGCGGAAATAGCGCTGCGTGCCCAAGACCAGGCCGAGCAGGAGCACAGCCGCAGCCGTTTGCCAGCCCCAGCCGGCGTGGCGGACCCAGTCCAGCCACGCGAACCGCGGTGACCCGCGACGGTGCGAGGGGCGGTGTCCTAGGGGACGTTCGACGGCGCGGCGCACCCGGGCGGAGAAATCCGCGGCGATGGGGACATCGGGCAAGCCGGTGAGGAGCTGGGTCAAGCGCAGCTCGGATTCCCAGTCCGGGCGGGTTTCGGGCCGGGATTGCAGCCAGCGCTCGAGTTGGGCGTGTTCGCCGGCGCTCAGGGGGCGGCGGGCGGCGATCTCGCGCAGTTCGTGGGCTTCGGACTCGTTCATCGCGTCACCAGCGGGTGAAAAACCGTGGGTCGGTCAAAGTTGCGGTTCACTTGGGCTTTTCCTCCCAAGCGCCGGTGCGCAGGTAGGCCTTGAGCCGTTGTTTGAGCGTTTCCCGGGCGCGATGGATCAGGGACTTGGTGGCAGAGAGCGAACAGCCGAGGGTGGCGGCGATGTCCTCGTACGAGAGCTCCTCTTGTCGGCAGAGCAGGAGGGCGATGCGCTGGTTCTCAGGCAACGCGCGCAGGGCCGCCTCGACCTTCTGTTCAAGTTCGCCGTGGAGCAGGGCCTCGACGGGGCCGGGGGTCAGAACGTCTGGGTATTGCCGCCGGGCTTCGGTATCGTGGACGGGATGAGGAGCCTCGAGGGATTCCGCCGGATGCCGAGTGCGCCGCCGGATTTCGTTGAGGCAGAGGTTGCGGGCGATGGTGAAGAGCCAAGTCGAGAATTTGGCGGAGGCGCGGTAACGGCCGGCGGACCGGTAAACCTGGACGAAGACCGCTTGGGCCAAGTCCTCCGCTTCGGCGGCGTCTGGCAGTGTGCGGTAGAGCAGGTTGATCACCGGCTGCTGGTACTTCTTGACCAGGGCCTCGAATGCCGCCAGGTCGCCGCGCTTGACCCGCAGCATCAGCGTGGCATCCGGATCGCGCTGGGCGCCCATGACTCGGAGAGTGTAGCAAACACCGGCGGCGGGACAAGGTTCCAGGGGCCGGCAATTCGCCGTTGCAGGAAGTCCCCGGGGCAGATTAAGCTGTTGGCCATGCGAACCGGGGCCTACCGGCGGGCCGTTTGATGAAGCATTTCCTCGAGTTCGAGAAGCCGATTGTCGAGCTGCAGCGCAAACTGGACGAGCTGAAGAAGCATCCGGAGGCGCACTCGTTGGATCTGAGTCTGGAGGAGGAAATCGCGCAGATGGAACGTAAGTTGGCGGAGACCCGCCGCGAGGTCTTCTCCCAACTGAGCGCCTGGCAACGGGTGCAACTGGCTCGCCACCCTAAGCGCCCCTACACCCTGGACTACCTGGCCACCGCCTTCACCGACTTTCAGGAGTTGCACGGTGACCGGCTCTTTGCCGACGACCGGGCGGTGGTGGGCGGGTTGGCGCGGTTGGAGGACGAGCGCGTGTTGGTGGTGGGGACGCAGAAGGGGCGCGACACCAAAGAGAACATTCTGCGCAACTTCGGATCGGCGCATCCGGAGGGGTACCGGAAGGCGCTGCGGCTGATGCGCTTAGCCGACCGGTTTGGCCTCCCCATCATCACCTTGATTGACACCGCAGGCGCTTACCCGGGCATTGGGGCCGAGGAACGGCACATTGCCGAGGCGATTGCCGTCAATCTGCGGGAGATGACGCTGTTCGAGGTGCCGATCATCGCCGTCATCCTGGGCGAGGGCGGCTCGGGTGGGGCCCTGGGATTGGGGGTGGCCGATCGGGTGTTGATCCTCGAGAACGCCTATTACTCGGTGATCAGTCCGGAAGGGTGTGCGGCCATCTTGTGGAAGGACCGCGCGGCCGCCCCAAAGGCGGCAGAGGCTCTCAAGATCACGGCCAAGGACCTGCTGGGGTTCAAGCTGGTGGACGAGGTGATTCCCGAGCCGCTGGGCGGGGCCCACAACGACCTCGCCACGATGGCTGAGACCCTGAAACTCCACCTCTTGCGTCACCTGCGCGAGGTCCAGGCCCGCCCGGTGACCGAACGGCTGCAGCAGCGCTACGCCAAGTACCGTGCCCTGGGCCATTTCCTGGACCAACCAGCTCCGCCCCTGCCGCCTCCCGAGGGGGGCGAACCCGCCATGGACGGTTGACCCAGTCCGATGCTTTACCCACTGATATTCGAGCCGATCCTCAAGGAGCGGGTCTGGGGCGGACGCAGCTTGCAGCGTTTGTACAACAAGTCTGTGCCGCCCGGGACGAAGATTGGGGAGGCGTGGGAGATCAGCGACCGCGAGGGAGACGTCAGCGTCATTGCCAACGGCTCGTTGGCGGGGCAAACCCTGCACGGGTTGGTCGAGCAGCGCAGCGCCGAGTTGTTGGGCGAGGCCGGTCCCGTCCAGGGTCGGTTCCCGCTGCTGCTGAAGATCATCGACGCCCGCGAGAACCTCTCCCTGCAAGTCCACCCGCCGCCCGAATACGCGCAGCGGGTGCGGGGCGAGCCGAAGACGGAGATGTGGTATGTGGCCGAGGCCACTGCCAGCGCCGAGTTGTTGGTCGGCCTGCGCCGAGAGGTCAAGCGGAGCCAGTTCGAGCGAAAGATCGGCGACGGGTCGGTGGCCGATTGTTTCCACCGGATTCGGGTGCGGGTGGGCGATGCCATGTTCTTGCCCAGCGGCCGGGTGCACGCCATCGGCGCAGGCAACGTGGTCTTCGAGGTCCAACAGAACTCGGACACGACCTATCGGGTCTTCGACTGGAATCGAACCGGGCCGGATGGCCAGCCGCGCGACTTGCACATCGAGCACGCCCTCCAATGCATCGATTTCGACGACCAAGAACCGTCGCTTATCCACAGCGTCTCCCAGCCCCAAGGGGAGGCTGAACGACGCGATTTGGTCAGCACACCTCTGTTCAGCGTCGCTGAGTTCAAGGCCCCGGCTGGCTATGTGGATTCGCTGGGCCGGCTGGACCGGCCGGTCATCTTGGCCGTGGTCTCGGGCCATCTGATGATTCGGCACGACGCCACCGCCACGCAACTGGCGCTGGGGGCCGGCCAATTCTGCCTTGTGCCCGCCAGCGTGGTGGACGCCGTGGTCGAGACCGAGTCGACCGCGGCGTACCTGTTCATTCAGCCGGGGAGTGAGCGGCCCAAGTCCGCCGGCGGCGCCTCGGCCGACGGTGAAGAAGGGGCGGCGCCATCGTGGGAACACTACCGGTCACACCCGCGACGGTACCGGTCGGGTGACGAGCTCTATCGCCGCGGCCACATTCCGAGTCGGCGCCGGGTGAAGAAGGCGATCACCAAGCGGCTGACCTATGCGCCGCTGCTGAAGATGCTGGTGCTCAACGCTTGGTTCCGCGCCGCCTTCCTGCTGGCCGTGGGCATGGGGCTGTCGGTGGCGGTCTTGTTGCCGCGACTGTGGACCGTGACCCCGGCGGGCTTCTTGCCCGAGGTGAAGGTCAGCCTGCTGGACTTGGCCCAGGCTCGCATGTTGCGGAAAGGCGCCGAGGAAGCGGCGGCGAAAGGGAACCTCGAGGCAGCGGACTACGCCTGGCAATCCGCGCTGGCCAACAACCCGGGTGATGCCTCGCTGGCCCGCGGTTACCTGCGCAACGTGATGGGGCAAGAGTTGACCGACCCGAGACGGTTCCGGCCGGCCTTGCGCAACGCCCTGTGGCTGCTGCGCCTGACCGGGACCAACCACGTGGACTTGGACTTGGCCGTGCGCCTGTTCGACAAGTTCCGCGTCTACGAACTCGCCTACCAAGCGCTCAAGCCCTTCGCCGCCAAACTCGATCCCGAGCTGGAGCCGTTCTATCTCAAGTCCTTGTTCTTCGAGGAAGAAATGGACCAATTCGCCCGGCGCTGGGACCAACTCGGCAGCGCTCAACAGGCGGACCCGGAACTGCAGATCTTCCGCGCCGCCTATCAGGCGGGCTGGGGTCCGCCCGGATTCGCCCAAGCCGGCCGCGAGCGTTTGGCGGCTGAGCTCGGCGACGCCTCGCCGCACCGGATCATTGCCAACCGGCTCATGCTGGCGGTGAGCGCTCGCGTGGGCGATGTCGACACCTACGGCAAGTCGCTGCAACAACTGGGGCGATGGCAAGCGGACAATGCCTTGGATCACGCGGGCTACTGGAAGCTGTTGGCGGCGACGGGTCGCAGGCAAGAGGCGCTGGACAGCGCTCGGGCCTATGCCCATCCGCCCAAGACGAGCACCGAGGTGCTGCGCCTCGCCCGGCAGTACCGAGAGCTGGGGCTCTTGACCGAGGCGCGCGGGCTGCTCGATTCGTACGCGCCACAGTTCGTGCAAGACGACGAGCTCTGGATCGCTTACGGCAATCTGCTGTTGGATCTCAGCGCCTGGGAGCACCTTGGCACGGTGGCGCAGCGCATGCGCCAGTTGCCCCCCTTGCGCGCCCGGCTCGAGGCCTTCAGCGACTACCTCGAAGGGCGCGCGGAACTGGGCAAGGGCAAGCGCGCCTTGGCCGATATGCTGTTCGATCGGGCGAGCCAGGCCAAGTTCCCCGATCCGGGGCTGGCGCTGGTCGCCGCGAGTGAGATGGTGAGACTCGGGTTCCCAACTGAGGCCAGTCGGATCTTGGCGGAGTTGGACGCGCACCCTGACAAGACCGAGGGGTACTGGCAGGCGGTGTTCGGGGCGGCGACCCAGCTCAGAGACGTGGAGCGGCTGGTTGCATCGGCTCAGGCCCTGCACGAAGCGCAACCGCAGAACCATTTCTACGCCAACCGCTACGCCGCCTCCCTCCTGGCCCAGCGGCAAGAACCCGACAAGGCCATCCGCCTCACCCTCCAGATCTTTACCGCTGCGCCCGAGTCCGTCGTTGCGCGCATCAACCACAGCCTAGCCCTGCTGTTGAACCACCGCTCCCGCGAGGCGGAACGGCTCCTGGCCACGCTCGATCTCGAACGACTCGACGCCGAATCGCGCGGGTCGTATCACTTGGCCCGGTTCGAGCTCTACTATCTCCAGGGCAAGAAAGATCTCGCCCGAGAAGTCCTCAGCCAGATCGACCGTGACCCGCTGTATCCGCCCCAGCGCGCCTGGCTCGAACGCTGCCAACAAGAGCTGTTGCCGCCGGTCGATGAGCCGGCGCTCATGTCCGAGCCTGAGGAAGAGCCGCCCAAGACCCGCGCTCCCGATTCGGCTCCGGCAGTGCCCGAGGGCCAGCCGCCCAGCCCGTGAACCGCTTGGCGAGGCGGTCGGATCGGGTGTCGCGGGGTGCCCCGTGCGAGAGCGCCCCCGGCGTGGCGCGGCGGGGACGCAAACGCCCGCTTGACTAAGTTCGGCCCAGCAACAATATTGCCCGGCTATTTTCTGACCGCCCCCACGGGTTGAGTCCGTGAAGAAACCTATGCCCAAATCAAAGGTCCACAAGCCTACTGCCACTGTCAAAGAGGGCAGCCGGCGCAAGCAGCGTTCGGCGCCGAAGCCCGCGGCCAAGGCCAAGCGGCCCACCAGCCGCGCCCCTGCGCCTCCGTCGGCCCGCGTGCCGGTGACACCGGCGGTGCCCGCTGCGCCCGCCGCGCCGGTGGGCGGGGTGCCGCCCCGTCTGACGTCGGCGGACGGCGGCCCCAGCAGCCCGGTCGGGCCACTGACCGAGGGGCGTGCTCCCGGGAGCTTCGATCTGCAGGACAAAGTGAAGGAGTTGCTGCGGTTGGCGCAGGAGCAGGGCTACCTGACCTACAACGACATCAATGACGCCCTCCCGGACAGCGTCGTCAGCCCCGACGAACTCGACGAGATCTATACCAAGCTGCGCAACCTCGAGGTCGAGATCGTCGACCAAGCCGAGGTCGATCGGGTCAAGCAGCCCGAGCCGGACGAGGAAGATGACAAGGCTCGGCTCGACATCCTCGATGACCCGGTGCGCATGTACCTCAAGCAGATGGGCCAAGTCCCGTTGCTGACCCGTGAGCAAGAGGTCGAGATCTCGAAGCGGATCGAAGACGCGGAAAACGAGGTCAAGCGCATCATCTACAGCTTCGGTTTCGCCGGCAAAGAACACATTGCACTGGCCGAAAAGCTCATCTCCGAGCCGCCCAAGGAACGGTTTGACCGCGTGATTCTCGACAAGAAGATCGAAGGGCGAGAGAACCACCTGCGCGTGCTGCGCAAGTTGGTCAAGGATGTCCGGGCGGTGGACCAGGCGGTGGACGACCGCTACGCCCATTGGCAGCATGACCACGTCGGCAAGGGTCGCAAGGAGAAGCTCGAGACCGAGTTCCGCAAGTTCGACACCAAGCTCCAGGCCACCTTCGTGCGGTTCTACTACAAGCAGAAGGTGATCGAGGAGATGGCGCTGGTGGCCGACAACATCCACGACAAGATCCAGATGAGTCTGCGCACCATTCTCGAGCTGGAACAGCAGCGCAAGAGCCCGCCCCAGCAGCAGATCATCGAGTCGGAACGGCGCAAGATCAAGGCGCTCGAGGAGTTCGTACGCATGCCGTACCTGGATTATCTGCACGCTTATCAGCAGCTCCAGCACTTCACCCGCAAGGCGCATCAGGCCAAGACCGAGATGGTCGAGGCCAACCTGCGCCTGGTCATTTCCATCGCCAAAAAATATACCAACCGCGGCCTCTCCTTTCTGGATCTCATCCAGGAAGGCAACATGGGCCTGATGAAGGCCGTCGAGAAATTCGAGTACCGGCGCGGCTACAAATTCTCGACCTACGCCACCTGGTGGATCCGCCAAGCCATCACCCGCTCCATCGCCGACCAAGCCCGCACCATCCGGATCCCGGTCCACATGATCGAGACCATCAACAAACTCATGCGGGTCCAGAAACAACTGGTCCAAGATTTCGGACGCGAGGCCACCCCGGAGGAGATCGCCGACGAAATGCAAATGCCCGTCGAGCGCGTGCGCGCGGTCCTCAAGATGGCGCAACAGCCCATCTCCCTTCAGTCCCCGGTCGGCGACAGCGAAGACACCAACTTCGGCGACTTCATCGAGGACAAATCGGCCGAGAACCCGTCCGACATGACCAGCTATAGCCTGCTCAAGGACAAGCTGGGCGATGTGTTGACCACGCTGACCGAACGCGAGCGCAAAGTGCTCGAATTGCGCTTCGGCCTCGGCGACGGCTACTCGCGCACCCTCGAAGAAGTCGGCAAGCAGTTCAAGGTCACCCGGGAGCGCATCCGGCAAATCGAAGCCAAGGCCCTCCGCAAGATGCGGCACCCTACCCGCATCCGCCAACTGCAGGGCTTTCTCGAGACCGAAGAAATCGAGGCGGCTGCCGCGCCCTTCTGACCGACTAGCCTGGCGGCCAACCCATTTGGCGCCCGCCCAAGAGGTGGCCGTGCAGATGGGGCACCGATTCACCCGCGTCGGGCCCGTTGTTGAAGACGAGGCGATAGCCGCCCGCCAACCCCAACTGCGTGGCGACCTCGGCCGCCTTAAGCAACAAGTGGCCGAGGACCTCGCGGTCGGCCGGGGTTGCGCCAGCCAGGCGCGCAATCGGCTTGCGCGGCACCAACAGCACATGCACCGGCGCCTGGGGATTCACGTCGTGGAAGGCGACCACCTGATCGTCCTCATAGACGATCTTGGCCGGAATCTCGCGGCTACAGATCTTCTCGAAAAGGGTCTTGCTCATAGCCTAGGTCCTAACATCCGTCCCGTTCACCGAATCACCAGGGCACACTCGGCCGCCGCCCCGTGCTCGTGCAAACAACCCCGCAGGTACTCGACGATCTGGTCGTTGAGCTGTTGGCAGGCCGCCGTCCAGCGACTGGCCCCCGCCAACTGCTTCACGCAAGATCGTAAGCCGCTGAACCGCAGAATCTTGGGCGTGACTTCGAGCCGAGCCCGTACCACCGCCCGCAGCCGCGAGAAGAAGGCCAGCTCGAACCCCTGACCGCACTCGACCGCGATCTGGCGCAAGTCCGCCTCCGAGATTGTAGGGTCCGACGCAGCCGGCGCCGCTGCCGTCACTTCCAGGCCAAAGCCCCGCAACACGGAGCTTAAAGCCGCTGAAAACTCCCCGACCGTGACGTAGTCGCGCCCCAGTTCGGTCTTAAAAAAATGCAGAACTCCAGCCGCCGCGTTCTTCACCAGCTCCGGGTCCACCCCCTCGACCGAATCCATCGCCAGCTCGACCACCACGCGGTCAATGGCGCACGGGATTCCGCCCGCCGGCGTCTCAAAAACCAGGTAATCGGAATGTAGCTGTATCATGTCGGATCTCCAAGCGCTTGACCGCCTGCAAGAAGTCGGTGGCTTCCTCGAACCGGCGATAGACACTCGCGAAGCGGACGTAGGCGACCCCGTCCAAACCCCGCAACTCCTCCATCACCCGCTCGCCGATCGCCAAGCAGGGTACCTCGTCATCGTACTTGTCCAGCAGGTCCGCCACAATCCGATCCACCGCCTCGTCAATCGCCTGCGGGCTGACGGGGCGCTTTTGACAGGCCTTGCGGATTCCCTGCAGCAGCTTCTCCTTGTCGAACTCCTCGCGCCGCCCGTCGCGTTTGATCACGACCAAACCCTGTTGCTCGACCTCCTCGTAGGTCGTAAAGCGGTGCGCGCACTGTAAACATTCGCGTCGGCGCCGAATGGTCGTCCCCTCCTTCGAGGCGCGAGAATCAATCACTTTGTCGTCGACACAGCCGCACTTCGGACACCGCATAGAGTTGAGACAGACTACCGCTAAATGTAGCTGGGTAGTCGTTACCACACCAGATCTTGGGGAGTCAAGCTTGGCCTCGCCTCGCTGGGGTCGAACCGAGTTCGTGCAGGCCGACCCTCGGTCGTTGGAGTTCAACCCAAATCTGTGCGACCAGCCGGGGGCACCCCCCATAAAGAATGCGCCAACCGTGGCGGTTGGCGCACCCTCGCAGACTCGAGGGGAGGCTAATCGCCCGAGTCCTTGAGAACCACGAGGCGGCTGACGCCGTCGCGCACGACGTAGATGAGGAGACCTCGCTTGAGATCGCCTTCGCGAACGGTGGTGCGGAATTCCTGGGCGGTGGTGACTGCGGTCTGGTTCACCTCGGTAATGACGTCCCCCTGCTGGAGGCCGCGCCGCATCGCCAGGCCGCCGGGCGCGACCCGCGTCACCAAAACCCCTTCGGTCAGCTCCACTCCGGCCTCTCGCGCCAACTCGCGCGTCAGCGTCCGCACGGTCAGCCCTAGGTCCTCGGTCTCGACGGATGCCGGCGGGCTGCGCTCGCCCATGGCCGCCAGTGCCTCCTCTGGCCACGGCTCCGGTTTGACTTGGACGTCGAGGGTCTTCCCCTTGCGGAACACGCCCAGAGTTACTGGGGCGTCGATGGGTTTGGCCCGGACTTGGGCCCGAAGTTGCTGCGAGGTGCTCACCGCCTGGCCGTCGACGTGCGTGATGACATCGCCCAGTTGCAGGTCGGACTTGGCGGCTGGGCCGCTCTTGAGAATCCCCCGCACCACCACGCCGTCCTCGATGCCCTGGACCAGGCCGCGGTACTCGGTGTCTTCTTTGAGCGACCGGATCTCGATCCCCAACCACGCCCGCGTGTACTTGCCGTCGGCGATCAGCTTCTCGGACACCTCCCGGGCCAGGCTGCTGGGAATGGCGAAGCCAATGCCCGTCCGCAGCCCGCGAATCAAGGTGTTAATGCCAATGACCTCGCCGTCCAGGTTGACCAACGGGCCGCCGCTGTTGCCCGGGTTGATGCTAGCATCGGTTTGGATGAAGTCCTGGTCCATGGCCGCGCCGCCCGCCGCACTTGGGATCACGTTCGACCGGCCCTTGGCGCTCACGTGGCCGAAGGTGACGCTGTAGTCCAGCTCGAACGGCGCGCCGATGGCAATCGCGAATTCACCCACGCGCACTTTGTCGGAATCGGCCAATCGCGCCGCCTTGAGCCCTTCGGCGGCAATCTTGAGCACCGCCAGGTCGCTCTGCACATCCACCCCGCGCACCTCGGCGTCGTACTGTGACCCGTCCTTGAATCGGACCCGGATCTTCTCGGCGCCGTCGACGACGTGCCGGTTGGTCAGGATGTAGCCGTCCGCGCGAATCACCACGCCCGAACCTTGCCCGTCGAAGACCGGTGGCCCGCTTCGTGGGCGGCTTTCCGGGCGGAACCGTTCCTCGAACTGGCGTCGAAACTCACGCGGGAGAAACTCCCAGAAGGGGCTTTCCTCGCCGAGCGGCTGGAAGTCCGGTTTGTGGGCGACATGGATGACAACCACCGACGCGGACACTTGATCGACAATTTGGATAAAGGCCTGGTTGAGTTGCCGCGCCAGGTCCAGGGGGTTCGCCGGTTCCGCACCCTGCGCCCCACCCATCCACCCACCGCACACAAGGCCCGCCAGGGCCGCCACCCGCATCCATGGTCTCAAGAGCTGCATACTGCGATAACTCGTCGTTCTGGCCATTAGGCATTGGAAACCCGACCCGCTTCCGCGTTCAAACGCATGCACCCGGCCGCGGGCGCCCGGCAGGTTGTTCGAGCCGCCTGTTGACGTTGCAGACCACGCCCGATAACGTGCCGAGACGAAAGTGCACCCGCATGCTCGAGGCCATTGAGAAACTGCTGACCTTGCAGGATCGCGACCGGAAGATTACTCAACTTCAGGTCGAGCTCAACAGCCTGGGCCCGCAACGTCACTCCCTCCAGGCCAGGGTCACTTCGGCCCGCACCCACCAAGACGCCCTGCGCGACAGACTAAGGCACCTGGAGAGCAACCGCAAGCGGCTCGAACTTGAAGTCGAAGCCCGCAAGGCGCAAATCGAGCGCTATTCCCTGCAGCAATTCCAGACCAAGAAGAACGAAGAGTACCGCGCCCTCACCCACGAGATCGACAACTGCAAGGCCGAGATCACCAAACTTGAAGACCAGCAACTCGAGCTCATGGAACAGGCCGAGGCAACCCAACGTTCCTTGGCCGAGGTCAGCCAACACGCCCAGGAGGTGCAGCACCAGGCGGACCGACAACTGGCCGATCTCACCGAGCGGGAAGCGTACTTGCGCAAGTACCTCGCCGAGCTCCAAGGGGGACGCGAGCAATTGGCCGCGGCGGTCGACGGCGGCATGCTCCCCCGCTACGAGCGCCTCCGCCGCAGCAAAGGCGAACGAGTCGTCGTCGGCATCGAACACGGCGTTTGCGGCGGCTGCCATATGAAACTGCCGCCTCAGGTCTTGGTGGCTTGCCAGAGTGAGCAGGCCGTCAACTGCTGTCCGAATTGCGGCCGGATCCTCTACTGGACGCGCGACATGAACCTCGTGGTGTCCGAGTGATCCCACCCGCCCCCGTTGTCTACTTGCCCGATCGCCCCGGAACGCGTAGGGTTTGACCCGACTCCCGGAGGGCGGAGGCTCGCTTCCGGCGCAAGCCGGAGGAGGAAAGTCCGAACTCCATAGGGCGCGATGCCGCGTAACTCGAGCCTGCGGGCTGGAGATACACGCGGGCGGCAACGCCGCGAGGCGTGCCGACGGACAGTGCCACAGAAAACATACCGCCGCGCGCTGCCGCCGCACTCAGGCGCAACCTGAACCGGCCCAGTCGCGGTAAGGGTGAAAAGGTGGGGTAAGAGCCCACCGCTCTCAGCGTAAGCTGCGAGGCACGGAAAACCCCATCGGGAGCAAGGCCAAATAGGGGACCACCGGCGTGGCCCGCGCCGCGCCCGCTTCGGCGGGCCTGGTCCCGGGTTAGGCTGCTCAGACAAATGAGCCTCTCCCGCGCCGCGCAAACGGCGTGGCAGACAGAATTCGGCTTACAGCCCTCCGGGAGTCCGCGCTGGCCCCGCCGCCTCGCCTCCGGTACCAGTCGCCGGCTTCGCCACGCCCAACGTTCAGCTCGATCCCGGAGCGCCGAACCCAGGCCTTGCCCGTCCTTCGGCCTCCCGTTTTTGCCGCTTGCCGCAGCCCGCTTCTAGACTACGCTGGGCAGGTGTTCGGTCTGCTGGATCGTCAGGTCTTCATGATCGCCGTGGTCCTCTACGGCGTGAGCGCGGTCTACTCGATTTTTCTTTGGCGGAATGGGTTCCGGCAAGATCACCGGGTCATCTATCTCCTCCTCCTCGCGGCGCTGGGATGCCACACCCTCGCCATGGCCAAACGCGGCTTCTCCTTCTCCCGCTGCCCGGTCACTAACCTGTACGAAGCGACCACGTTCGTGACCTGGACGATTGTGGCCGTCTACCTGGTCTTGGGCCTGGTGCGGCGTTTGCGTTTCCTCGGGGCCTTCGCCGCCCCCTTGGTCTTTTGTGTCGGGGTTTTCGCCCTGATGCCCCAACTGGATGAACATGGCCCCACGCCGCAGTTCACCCACGGTCTCTCGAGCCTGCACGCTTCCTTGATTCTCCTGGGTTACGGTGCCTTCGGGTTGGCTGCCGTGGCCGCCGTGATGTACCTGACCCAGGAACGCGACCTCAAACGGCATCGCGTGCGAGCGGTCCTGTCCTTGTTGCCTCCCATTCAGCGGCTGGAGGTGGTGACCGACCGCCTGCTGGCCGTGGGGCTGGGCTTGCTGACCATCGGCTTGGCCCTCGGCACCCTCTGGCTGAAACAAGAGAAAGGCGTCTATTTCGTCCCGGACCCCAAGATCTTCTGGTCGATGTTCGTGTGGCTCGTTTATCTCGGCCTCCTGGTCATGCGCTGGCGTTTCCATCAGGGTGGACGCCGCTTTGCCTGGGGTGCCGTGGCCAGTTTCACTTTTGTCCTGCTGACCTTCTGGGGCTTCAATATGCTCTCGGATCTCCACCGACCTTAGCCCCATGAGCGTCCTGCTCGTCGGCCTCAGCCACCATACCGCCCCCGTCGAGGTCCGGGAAAAGCTCGCCTTCGCCGAAGACGCCATCGCTCCAGCACTGGCGGCGCTCCGCACCTCCGGGATCGCCGAGGAGGCGGTCATCCTCTCCACCTGCAACCGAGTCGAACTCTACGCCGCCACCGGGTGCGACCCGGGCCAGGCCTTGCCGGCCCTGCGCCAGTTCTTGCTTGGCAATCGAGGCTTTGCCGCCCCGCTCGACAGCGGAATTTACGGCCGCCACGAACCGGAGAGCCTCGAGCACCTCTTCCGGGTCGTGTGCGGCCTGGATTCGATGGTCCTGGGCGAGACCGAAATCCTGGGCCAAGTCAAGCGGGCCTATGACCTGGCCCTGCAACACCGCGCCACGGGCCGCGCCCTCAACAAAGCCTTCCAGCGCGCCTTTAATGTCGCCAAGCAAGTCCGAACCGAGACCAACATCCAGCGCGGGAATGTCTCCGTCGCCTCGGTGGCGGTCGATCTGGCGGAGAAGATCTTCAGCGCCCTGGCCGAACGCGCCGTGCTGGTGATTGGCGCGGGCGACACGAGCGAAAAAACCGCGCGCGCCTTGCTCTCCCGCGGCGTGCAGCGCGTCCTGGTCACCAATCGATCCCACGACCGCGCCGTGGCCTTGGCCGCCGAGCTCGGCGGCCAGGCGGTCCCCTTCGATCGGTGGGCGGACGAATTCGCCCGCCTCGACATCATCATCAGCAGCACCTCAGCCCCGCACTTCATCTTGGATCGGCCGAAACTGGCGCCCCTCCTCCCCCTCCGCCCCAACCTGCCCCTGCTCCTCATCGACATCGCCGTGCCGCGCGATGTCGATCCCGCCGTCAACCAACTCGAAAACGTCTTCCTCTATAACATCGACGACCTCCAGACCATCGCCAACGACGCCCTCCGGCAGCGTCAAGAGGAGTTGGCCCGCTGTAACATCATCATCCGCGATAAAGTCCGCGGCCTGCTGAGTCCGCTCCCGACCGGGCTTGCGCCTGGCCCGGCGAGACTCGCGTGCGGGGCATCCGGATGCTGAACGTCGGCCGACTAGCTTAGCTTATCTCAGCCTTCTCATGGCCGTTCCTCCCTCCGCTATCCTCCGGCTCGCCACGCGCGGCAGTCCCTTGGCCTTGGCCCAGGCCGAAGCGGTGTGGGCGCAGTGTCGCGCCGCCTTCCCCGCCTGGCACTTCGAGATCAAGATCGTCAAGACCACCGGAGATAAGCTGCAAAAGGCCTCGATGGCCCAGGCTGGGACAGCCTTGCCCAAGGGATTGTTCACCAAGGAACTCGAAGTGGCCTTGCTCGATGGCACCGCCGACCTGGCGGTGCACAGCCTCAAAGACCTACCCACGGACTTGCCACCGGGCTTGACCCTCGCCGCCGTCGGCCAGCGAGCCGATGCGCGAGACGTGGTCATCTATCGCGGGCCGACCGCGGCAACGCCCGCCAAACGAGGATTCCCGCCCCACCTCGACCTGACTCGACTGCCCCACGGCGCCACGCTCGCCACCAGCAGCACCCGGCGTCGAGAACAGTTGCTCGCCCTCCGCCCCGACTTCCAGATCGTCGAAATCCGCGGCAACGTCGGCACCCGCCTCCAGAAACTCGCCGAGCGCCCAGAATGGGATGCCACCCTCCTCGCCGCCGCCGGCATCGCTCGCCTCGGGTTCCGGGTCGCGGCCGATGGCCTGCTCGTGGGGCCCCAGCCGAATTCCGCGCCGCCAGGCTTGCTCGTCGTGCCGCTGGATCCTGCGGTCATGCTCCCCTGCGTCGGACAAGCCGCTGTGGGGATCGAGATCCGGCTCGGCGACTCCCGCACCGCCACCCTCTGTGCGGCGCTCAACCACCCACCGACCATGCACTGCGTCACCGCCGAACGCGCCTTCCTCCGCGCCATGGGCGGCGGTTGCCAAAGCCCCGTGGCCGCCTACGCCGAGTTCGTCGAGGGCAGCTTGCGCGTGCGGGCGGTCTCCTTTCGCGACGGCCCCGGTCGCCGGGCCGAGTTAACCGGAACGCCGGAGGAGGCGTCGGCCCTGGGTGAACGGTTGGCCGCGCAGCTTCGGCCTGCGGGTTAAACCAGCGCCCTCAGACGTCGCTCGAAGTCCTTCCGGGCGACCCAAGCAACGATCGGTACCGGCAACCCCCGCGCGATGAGCCGTGCCCGGAGCTGGTCTTCCGGCGGCAGTCGATCCGCCAACCTTGGCCCCGGATTTGCTAGAATTGAGATTTGAAATGGTGGTTTCCTCGCGTGTAGATTGCCGAGAACGAAAGGGATCTATGAAGTTCCGCATGTGGCTTCTTTCGGCTGCCGTGACGACGGTGCTCGGGCTTGCGGTGGGGCGCCTCCAGGCTCAGATCGCCATCAACGCCAGCGACATGTTCAACGTCGTGGGCCAATACTACCTGGCCCATGCCAACAAGGTCGAAGTCGATGTCTCCGGCCGACTCGGCTTCCCGGGTGGACCGCAAGCCTGGGACTTCCAATCCGGGCCCCAAGCCGCCGTCTTCCGCTTCGATTACGTGGCGCCCGCCGACGCGCCCGCTGCGTCGACCTTCCCCGAGGCATCCTTCGTCGAGCGCAAGACCGACCTTAGCGACGGGAACCAGGCCTGGATGTACCTCGCCCAAGTGCCTGGCCGGGGCCGAATGAACCATGGCTTCCACGACCCGAGCTTCAGCGCCACCATGCCCTCCTCGCCATTCGTCCCGCCCCTGCTCGACTTCCCCGACGCCATCAGCTTCGGCGACAAATGGTCCGGGTCCACCACCTTCGACTCCGAGATCTCGTTCCAGGACCTTGGTGGCGGCGACGACCTGGGCGGAGGCCTGTTGTTCACCATTCCCGTGCGCATCAACCTTGCCGCCAGTGCCACCGCCGACGCGCACGGCATCGTCAGCCAGCCTGGCATCGGCTTCGGCGAATGCCTCCGCGTCAATGAGTTGACCCAGTACGACATCGCCGTCGACCTCGGCCTGGGCGACGGTTACCAGACCATCTCGACCCAATTCGTCCGCAACTACTATTGGCTGCGCAAAGGGCGCGGCATCGCCGTCCAGATCACCTCGCGCCAACTGGATACCCCTCCCCCAGACGACTTCGCCATCGCCGCTGCCTTCGTCCGCATGTACGAAACCAATCACCCCGACGGCACCGTCACCGTCCCGGTCATCCGCGACCTCCGCATCGTCCTCCAAAAGGACGGGGCCCTGCTCACCTGGACCAAGGCCTCAGGCATCGCCTCCTATCGCGTCGAGTCCACAACCGACCCCGCCCGACCCGGTAGCTGGACCGCCCTCCAAACAACCACCAGCAATTTCATCGTCGATAAGACGGCCAACGCCCCAGGCCACCCCATCCGGTTCTACCGCGTCGTCGGCCTTGCTAATTGACACCGCCCTACCCTGGCCCACAGTACTGCGCCCTGCGCTATGAGCCCGGCCTCTCCTCCAGCCAAACCTAGCCAGCCCAGCGGCCCGGCGTCTCCGCGCCCACGCAGCCGGGCGCCCTTCGCGTTACCCCCCACGACCGGTACCCCGCCGTCCGCCGGCATGGCCCGCCTTGCCCGCCGCTCGGCGCACGGGTTCACTCTGATCGAATTGCTGGTCGTGATCGCCGTCATCGCCATCTTGGCGGGCCTCTTGTTGCCCGCGCTCTCGACCGCCAAGCAGGCTGGACGAAGCGCGCGTTGCCAAAGCAACCTCCGCCAGATCGGCACGGCCCTCCTGATGTACGTCCAGGATCATCAGTACTATCCGGTCTACAACTTCGATCTCGCTTCGTTCGTCCCCAATGAATTCTGGCACGTGAAACTCAGGCCCTACGTGCGCACCGGTTGGACCAACGACCTTTACCGATGCCCCGACTACCGCGGCATGACCATCGACGGTAATGACCTCGCCGAACCGCTCGGGAGCTACGGCTATAACGCCAACGGCACCAAGTTCGAGTTCAGCAACCTCGGCCTGGGCGGCCGCTATACCAGGTGGATCATCGAGGGTGTTCCCCCCGATGCCGACGAGAGCCGCGTCCCCATCCCAGAATCTGCCGTTAAGGCCCCCAGTGACATGATCGCCCTGGGAGACGCCCACCTGCTGTGGATTTACCCCATGATCCTCAAGATCCTCTACGGCCTCGATGGCGCCACCAGCTACGACGGCCGGGCTCTCCTCGACATCAACTCCCGCAATAACGTCCAACGCCACCAGTGGCCCGGCAGCTCCGGGATCATCGAGGCCACCCGCAAACGCCATCGCAACCGCCATAACGTCCTCTTCGCCGACGGTCACCTCGAGAACCTCCGTGAAGCTAAACTCTTCGAACGCACCGACTCCACCCTGCGCCGGTGGAACAACGACCACGAACCCCACGCCGACCAACTCACCGACCTGTAAACCCAGCTCCTCAGCCCTGGCTCAACTCCTCCAACTTGGCTGCCGCCTGACCGCTGTCGATCACCGCCGACGCCAACTCCCAGCCTTCGGTGATGGACCGAGTCCGGCCGGCGACGAACAGGGCGGCCCCTGCATTCAGCAGAGCCGCATCCCGCTTCGGTCCGCGCTCGGTCCCCCGCAGGAGGTTCCGCACCGTCTCGGCGTTGGCCGCACGATCGCCCCCGCGCAAATCGTCTAAGCTCGCCGGTTGCAGCACCCACTCGGATGGCGAAAGGGTCGACCGGTTGAATCCACGGTCTTGGTAGAACTCAGCCAGAGTCGTCGGACCCAACGTCGATAACTCGTCCAAGTGCTCGCTCGCGCCCGGGCTCGCCGGGGGAGCGACTTGCGGACGGTCGACCGCACCGCAGACCACCATGCCTCGCTGCACGCCCAGCGCCTGGAGCACGCGGCCCAGCGGTTCACAAAGCTCCGGTCGCGGCACCCCCATCAACTGAGCCGTCGGCCGCGCTGGATTTAGCAGGGGTCCGAGGAAATTGAAGAGGGTTCGCTGCCCGCGTTCGGCGCACAGCTTTCGGGCGGGTGCGATATGACGGAAGGCCGGGTGGTACTGGGGCGCAAAGAAGAACGCGAAGCCATGCTCGCGCAGTGCTCGCGCAGCCGCCTCTGGATCGAGTTGGATCGGAATCCCCAGTGCCTCGAGCACATCCGCGCTGCCCGTCTGCGACGTGACCGCGCGGTTGCCATGCTTGGCCACCCTCACCCCCGCCGCCGCCGCCATCAGGGCTGCGGTCGTCGATAGGTTGAAGGTGCCCAACCGGTCGCCTCCAGTCCCGACCACGTCCAAGATCGTCGACGCCCGCGTGGCCGGATCCAGCGCCACCGGCACCGACATCCCCCGCAGCTCCTGGGCAAAGCCGGCAATCTCCTCGGGTGTCTCGCCCTTCTGGGCCAGAGCGCTGAGAAACTCTGCCTTCACCCCAGCCGAAATCTCCCCTTGCACCAGGCGGGCCACCGCGTCGTGAATCTGGGGAGCCGTTAACGACTGACCCGAGCGGAGCTGTTGTGTCAGAACGTCCAGCATATTGCTGACTCTAGGCCCCGCGCGCCCCAACGCCCAAGTGGAAAATGCTACCCCCCCCCCACGTCCCCGGCTCCTTTACATCCCAGAACCTTACATACGTGGGCGAACTGCATTGGCGATCAACTCGCCACGATCCGAACCGCACCCCAGATCCTGTCAACGATTTTATGCCGGGAGAGTTATCTTCATTGCTCTCTCTTGGCGTTCCGCTCGCGAGCCGTACGACTCCCACGCCTACTCCCGTCTATCGCGATCGCGCTCAGTTTCAGGGCCAAAGGGGCAGCGCAAGGGCAAGGGCAAGACCGGCGTTCCCCGAGCTGGGTCGCTGTCAACAATATAAAACCAGTGCGAATAATTAAGACCGTAGGTTGCGCCCCCTGGCTGAGCCAACGCATTTCCGGCTTCAACCCGTGCGCCTGCCGTCACATACTCCGGGGCCGTGCACCGGAGCAAACGACAACGGCCCAGGTCGATAGGGCGGGGGGTAGATTACCGGCTGCTGGAGCTGCGCCGGCGCGGCCGGTTGTTCATCGTGCTCCTGACCGGCGCGGCCCTGGCGGGCCTGGTCCTCATCGGGGCATCGCTCAAGCTCTGGCGGGTTACCCCAGCAGGTTTCCAACCCGAGGTGCGCATCAGCGCGATCGATAAGCTGCAGGCCTGGACCCTGCGCCGTTCGGCCGAACGCGCAGCGGCGCAAGGCAAACCCCTCGAAGCCGCCCTGGCCTGGCAGAATGCCATCGCCAACGATCCGGCCAACCCGGAGTTGCTGCGGAGCGCGTTAGGGCAAGTGGCCCGGGCGGAGAACCCCGATCCGCGACTGGCAGGCGACCCAGTGCCCAAACTGAGCTGGCTGCTGCGGTTAACCGGCACGAACCGCCAAGACCTCGAACTGGCCGCCCGGGTCTACGATCGGCTGCGCCTGCCCACCGAAGCGCTGCGCGTCCTCGAACCAGTAGCCGGTGAACTGCACCCAGGCGAAGAGGCGGTTTACCTCAAGGCCCTGTTTGCCACCGGCCAAGTCCCCGAGTTCGCCCAGCGCTGGCCCCTGGCCGCCCCGGAAGTCCGGACGAACGTCGACTTGCGCCTCCACCACGCCGCGTACCTCGCCGGGTGGGGCCCCGCGGACGCGTCGGCGGCCGGGCGCCAAGAGCTCGAGAGCGCTGCCCGCAAACGGGTCACGGCCGTGCTGGCCACTCGACTCGAGCTCGCCGTCCACCAACATCGGCTGGACGTGGCCGCGTACGCCGAGGCCTTGCAGCGGCTCGAGAAGACCGGCGCCCCGTCCCTCACGGAGCGGATTGCCTACTGGCGACTGTTGAAGGCATCCGGCCGGCTCGAGGAAGCCCAGGCGCTGGCGCAAGCCTATGCCGACCCTCCCGCTCTGCCTTGGGAGCTGCTCCAACTGGTCGACGTCCACGTCGCCCTGGGGCTGCGCGAGCCGGCCTTCGCCCTGCTCAGACGTTACGCCGCCGGGTTCGGCAATGCCGAGGCCGCCTGGGCGTGGGACCTCTGGGTCACTTACGCCGGCCTGCTCCTCGAGGATCGCCGCTGGGAAGAACTCCGCGCCTTGATCGACCAACTCCGCACGCTCGAACGCGCCCGGGCCGCCCTCGATGGCTTCGCCCACTTCCTCGAAGGGCGCGCCTTGCGCGCCGCCAACGCGCCCACCGAGGCCAAGGTGGCCTTCGCGCGGTCAGTCGCCGCAGGCTTTCCGACCGCGGCCATCGGCTTCCAGGCCGGCCTCGACTTGCTTCGCCTCGGCTATCCGGACATGGCGCGGCAGGTGCTCGAGCGCTGGTCCCAAGCCAAGGCCCAGGACCCCCGGCTTTGGCTGGCCTTGTGCGATGTCGAGAAACTGCTCGTGACGGACTGCGACCGGCTCGTGCGGGCTGCCACCCGCGCTTACGAGCTCCTCCCCGACGACGAACGGGCCGAAATCAACTACACCACCGCGTTGCTCCTGAGCCGCCAACGCCCCGCCGAAGCTGCCCTGCTCAGCGCGCAACGGTTGACCCGTGCGCCCCAGTCCCCCGGCGCTCGAATCAACCACTGCGCCGCCCTGGTGCAGAACCAGCGCTGGGACGAAGCGCTCGCTTTGTTCCAACAGATCGCCCCCACGCCGCTTGGCGCCTGGGAAAACACCTGGTTCCACCTCATCCGCTTCGAGCTGTACGCCCAACTGAAGCTCTTCGACCAGGCCTGGGCCGCCCACGACCGCATCCAACCCGAACACCTCTTCCCTAATCAGCGCACGTGGCTGGCGGAGCGCGTGGCCCGATTGCCCTCGCGGCGTTAGAGCGGCGACCCGAGCTACCATCCGCCGACTCCACGACCAGGCAGGGTTCGGCGTTGGTGGTGGACTCAGGCCCCAGGGAATTTCCTACCCATCGCTCGTCGAGGTCATTACGGTTAGGCCCCGCACCGCGAACGGCGCGGCGCATCGAGCATGAACACAACTCCATCCAGCGCCCAACCACAGACGGGGACCGGGGCTGCACCCAGGGCGCCCGGGCCGACGGATTTCATTCGCGATATGGTTGCGGCCGACCGCCGGGCTGGGCGGCACGCGAAGATCGTCACGCGTTTTCCGCCGGAGCCCAACGGCTATCTCCACATCGGTCATGCCAAGAGCATCTGCCTCAACTTCGGCATCGCCCGCGAGCAGCAGGGCCAATGCAACCTGCGCATGGACGACACCAACCCGACCAAAGAAGAAGCGGAGTATGTCGAGTCGATTGTCGCCGATGTGCGCTGGCTCATCGCCGGTTGGGCCGATGCCATCCTTGGCCTCAAGCCCAAAGGCCAGACGCCCGCCGAGCAGACGGTCAAGGAACGCCGCGATTTCTTTCAAGCGCCGGCCCGTGTCGGGGCGGGGACGGACCCATCCACCGAGCCGTTTTACGCCTCCGATTACTTCGCCCAACTCTACGAGTACGCCCTAGAACTGGTCCGGCACGGCCGAGCCTACGTCTGCGATCTCACGCCAGCGGACACGGACGCCTACCGCGGCGCGCCCGACCGCCCGGGGAAACCGAGCCCGTGGCGGGACCGGTCGGTCGCGGAGAACCTTGACTTGTTCGAGCGGATGAAAGCGGGCGAATTCCCCAACGGCGCCCGGACGTTGCGCGCCAAGATCGATATGGCGTCTCCCAACATCTGGATGCGCGACCCGGTGCTCTACCGCATTCGGCATGCCGACCATCACCACACGGGCAATCAATGGCGCATCTATCCCATGTACGATTTCGCCCATTGCCTGAGCGATTACCTGGAAGGCATCACCCACTCGATCTGCACCCTCGAGTTCGAGGTCCATCGGCCCCTCTACGACTGGATCCTCGAAGCCCTGCATCTCCCGCGGCCGTTGCCGCACCAGTTCGAGTTTGCGCGCCTGAACCTCGGTTACACCGTCATGAGCAAGCGCAAGCTCCTGCAACTGGTCCAAGAAGGCCGCGTCAACGGCTGGGACGACCCCCGCATGCCCACCCTCTCCGGGTTGCGCCGGCGCGGCGTGACCCCAGCAGCCATCCGCCACTTCTGCACCGGCATCGGCGTCACCAAGTACGATGGCCTGACCGACGTCGCCTTGTTCGAACACAGCATCCGCGAGGATCTGAATCGCCACGCCCTCCGCCGCTTGGCCGTGCTGCGTCCGCTCAAGGTCGTCCTCACCAATTACCCTGCCGACCTAGTCGAACAACTGGACGCCGTCAACAACCCGGAAGATCCCAGCGCCGGCACCCGCAAGGTCCCGTTCAGTCGCGAACTCTACATCGAGCAGGACGATTTCCTAGAAAACCCGCCCCCAAAGTTCTTCCGCCTGCGCCCCGGCGGCGAAGTGCGCCTCAAGTACGCCTACATCGTCATGTGCAATGAGGTCGTGAAGGACGAGACCGGACACGTGATCGAGCTGCGTTGCACCGCCGATCTCGGCAGCAAGACCGGCGGCCCGACTGCCCAGCGCAAAGTCAAAGGCACGGTCCATTGGGTCAGCGTCCCCCATGCCCTCGAGGCCGAGGTCCGGCTCTACGACCGGCTGTTCACCGTGCCCGAGCCGGATGCCGCGGGCGACTTCAAACAGCATTTGAACCCCCACTCGATCGAGGTCGTCACCGCGCAACTCGAGCCGGCCCTCCGAGAGGTCCGCCCCGACCTGCGCTATCAATTCGAGCGCTTAGGTTATTTTTGCCTGGACGTCCCCGACCCAGTCGCCAATCCGGCTGAGGCCGCTGCGCCTCGGCCGCGCCAGGCGTTCAACCGGACCATCGCCCTGCGCGATACCTGGGCGAAGGCGGCGCCAACGCCGCCCTAAGGCCGCCCCGAGATCACGCCCTCGGGCGGTCCGCAAACAGCACCGTGGCCTCGCGTCCGCGCAGCACGTGGGCCAGGGGCGTCTGGCCGGCCGGATCGAGTGACCGAGCCAGGGCCTCCTCCTTCCCCGCCCCGGAAATCAACACCCACACCTGCCGCGCCGCGGCCAGTACCGCGTAGCTGATCGTGATTCGCTGCGGGGGGGGCTTCGGACCCGTCACGGGCAGGAACACGGCTCGGCTCTCGACCACTTCCGGCGGCGCCCCGGGGAAGAGTGATGCCACATGCCCATCCTCGCCCATTCCCAGCAGGACCAGGTCCAGGCTCGGTTGGCCGTCCCTGGTTTGCGGCGCCCGATGCAGCAGTTCGGCTTGGGCCTGGGCCGCTGCGAACTCGGGGACCGCCCCGGTCTGAAACGCGTGCACGCGGCGGGCGGGAATCCCGAGCGGCTCGAACAAAGACTCGCGCGCCAAGCGGTAGTTGCTCTCCGGGTGGTCCAGCGGCACCTGGCGCTCGTCGGCAAAGAAGAACTCGACCTCCGCCCATAGCGAGCGGCGTCCGGCCGACTCGGTTACGACCGCCTCGTACAGCGGGCGTGCGATCCGGCCGCCGGACAATGCCACCGAGTACGGCAACGGCAGTCGGCGCGGTCGCGCTAGGTCGGCAAGCCAGCGTGCTGCGACCGCTCCAACCAACGCTCCGGCGTCCGGGTATGTCAACAAGTCGTAAACCATTCCACCCAGGTTTCCCTTCACCTTTCCACTTTCCACTCAGGCCTCACCTGGCCCGCACCCACTCGCCTGACTGTGGACCGTGCACCTTGCGCCAACTTGTAGTCCGTCTCGGCGACTCATGCGGAAGCCCCGCGTAGGATCTCTCAACTCGCAGGCTGCGGATTGCGCCACTGGTGTCCGCCCGCGGCGAGCAGTCGATCGGCGCCGGCAGGTCCCCACGAGCCCGCAGGATAAAACTCGGCCTCGGTCAGCGCCTGCCCGGCCCACCCTGCCCGAATGCTATCCACGATGCTCCAGGCCGCCTCGACTTCATCGCGCCGGATGAAGAGCGTGGCGTCGCCCGCGAGCGCCTCGAGCAGCAACCGTTCGTAGGCCTCCGGCGTGTACGCCCCAAACTCGCTGTCGTAGCTGAAGTGCATTCGCACTGGGCGAACGGCCACACTCGTCCCGGGCACCTTGCCGTTGAACCGCAGCGAGATCCCCTCGTTCGGCTGCAGCCGCAAGGTCAGCGCGTTGGCATCCAAGGTCTCGCCGCAACGCGCCGCAAACAACACGTGCGGCGTGGGCCGAAACTGCACCCGCACTTCACTGGCGCTCAACGGCAGGTGCTTGCCCGTGCGCAGGTAGAAGGGAACGCCCGACCAACGCCAGTTGTCGATGAACAACCGCAGCGCCACGTAGGTCTCCACATCCGAGTCCGGCGCCACCTTCGCCTCCTGGCGGTAGCCGGGCAGCGGCTGGCCTTCCACCTGGCTGGGCGCGTATTGGCCGCGCACCACGTGCCGGCCCACCGCCTCGGGGGGGATCGGCCGGATCGACTTCAGCAGCTTCACCTTCTCATCGCGGATCGACTCGCTCTCGAGCGTCACGGGCGGCTCCATGGTCACCAGCGCCAGCACCTGGAGCAGGTGGTTCTGAACCATATCGCGCAGGGCCCCGGCCTCCTCGTAGTACCCGCCGCGCCCACCCACCCCGGGCCGCTCGCTCACCGTGATCTGGACATGATCCACCGCCTGGCGCGACCAGAGCTGCTCGAAGATCGCATTCGAGAACCGGAACATGAGGATGTTCTGGACCGTTTCCTTGCCCAGGTAATGGTCGATCCGGAAGATCTGCTGTTCGTGCGCGAACCGCGTCAACTCCGCATTCAACCGGCGCGCCGAGGTCAGGTCGTGACCGAACGGTTTCTCGACCACCACCCGCTGCCAAGCTGGCATCGGCGGATCCCGCTCCAGCAAACCCACCCGTTGCAGATGCTCGACCACCGCGCCGAATTGGCTCGGCGAAACCGCCAAGTAGAACAGGATGTTCCGCCCCAGCGCCGCCTCGCCGAACCCCTCGAGCTGGCGGGCCAGCCGTTGATAAGCGGCCGCCTCAGTCAGATCGCCCCGGCAATAGTGCAGATTCGAGGCGAACGTCCCCCATTGCCCCGCGTCCACCGGCCGCGTCCGGGAGAACTGCTCGAGAGCCTCCCGCAGTTCCCGGCGCCAGGACTCGTCCGTCTTCTCGCGTCGGGCAAACCCGATCACTCGCAGCGGCTCGGGCAACAACTGCTCGCCGTGCAGGTGATACAACGCGGGGATGAGCTTGCGCGCCGTCAGATCTCCGCTTGCGCCAAAGATCACGATGCTGCACGGCGTCAGCGCACGCGGCCCGTCGCTCAGCCGACAGATCATCAACTCGTCCAGATGCTGGGCAGGTTCGTGGCGGTCCACGCACCCACCATGACGAAACCCAGCCTGAAGTTCAACCCATCGTCCGCACCCCCCATCGTCTTCCCCCGGTGACAGAAAGGTGAAAGAAAGGGGCGCATCTGACACTCTCCCGTAGGGGAATATCATTGTGCAGTGTCAACAATTAAAAATCTGTCAGATCTTGCGGATAGAGGGAGGGCAGGCTGGACAAGTGGCGCCGGATGGCCTTGGCTCGGAGGCAGATGACAACGACAGCAGAAGCGGCGGGGGCGGTGGTGGAACCGGTCTCGTGGATTGGCGATGCGCGCGGCCTGGTGCTCGAGCCGATCGGCGGGGCGACCATGCAACAACAGCAGAACGTCCATTTGGTGCTGACGGAGCCGGGGCAGATCCGCGGCAACCATTATCATCGGCGGGGCACGGAAATCACGGTCGTGCTCGGCCCAGCACGCGTGCGCTTCCGGGAACGCGCTGGGGGGGAGTTGCGTGATGTGGAAGTGCCGGCGGGGCAGGCGATGCGGTTCACGTTCCCACCCGGCCTCGCCCACGCCTTCCAAAACCCCGGTCCGGGCTCGATGATCCTGATCGCCTTCAACACTGAACCGCACGATCCGGCCCGACCGGATACCGTGCGCGAGGTGGTGTTGGGCGGGTGAGCGGGGAGTCGCGAGATGCGTTTGGAACGGGGCGCGCCTTAGCCGAGGGCGATACGGTCAGTGTCAACTATTATAAATCCGTCATATTGTGACATCCGACCTGGTGCCGATGTTAGCGACGACAAAGCGGTCGCTTCAGTCCGCGGGCTCACCTGGGGGATTGGAAGTCGGATCGCAGGTGCGCGCCCACGGGGCTGAGGCTAGAGCGGGGTGCTTGCTTCCTCCCGACCCGGGGGCCGAGGCGACCGTCCGCCCTCCGCCCTCCGCGCGGGATCGGGCTCAGGCGCCCGCACGTCCAGAAGACGGAAGATTTTCCTTTCTTCCAGGGCGGGGGACGGGTTTGCTGGTCGGGTCCGCCCGCGGTGGTGGAAGGTCCCATGACGCCAATGCACGAGGAAGCATACGACGACGCCATGTTCGCGTTCAGCACGGGCGACTATGCGGGGGCGGCGGCGAAGCTCGAGGCGATCCTGACGGTGGCGCCGGGGCATTTCGACGCGCAACTTTCGTTGGGCATGGCGCATTGCCGGCTGGGCGACTACGTCCGCGCGATCGCCGAGGGCCACAAGGCCGAGAAGCTCCGGCCGCAGGAACAGTTGGTCCACACGAACCTCTCGCTGTTCTATCTCAAAGCCGGCAACAAGGCCGCAGCCGAACATCATGGGTTGCAGGCGCGGATTGCCTCTTGGCGCGGGAACCTGGCGCCACCTAAACCGGCTGCGGAGGACGATGCAGGGCTCGGGCTGGCGAAAGCCCGGCTGCCCGTCCCGCCGCCGCCAGACCAGTTTCCCGACATGCCGTGGAAGCAGAAGAAGAACCAGGGGCCGCCCGGCGAGGCTGGCGGCTAGCCCTCGACTCTGACAAGTCCCTATGAAATCTGCCTATGAACTGGCGATGGAGCGGCTGAGCAAGGCTGAGCCGGTGAAGAAACTGACCGACGAACAGAAGCGGCAACTGGCGGAGCTCGACTCAGTTTATGGCGCCAAGATTGCCGAACGCGAGATCTTCGTGAAGGGCCAACTGGCCCGGGCGGAAGCTGGCGACGATCTCGAGGCTGCCACCCAGCTCCGACGCCAACTGGCCAGCGACCGGAAATCTTTACAGGCCGAGCTCGAGGAAAAGAAGGAGAAGGTCCGCCAGGGGAGCTGAACGGTCGTGGGGCGCTTGACCATGGCCGTCGCTCCGTTGCATGCGGGCACCGCGACGCCGACCGGTGCCGGGCCGGGGGTTCGGGCCATGTGGTGGGTGGCATGCTGGTTGGTAGCGTTGCACGGCGGTACACCGGCGGCAGCGGCGCCCGCGCTGGACTGGCGTCCAGAAACCGGCCACCGGTGGCTGGCCCTGACGGTCCCGCAGGACGGCAAGACCGGCTTCACGCGCCTATCGAGTTCAACCACCGGCCTCCGCTTCACAAACCTGCTGGACAACGCCCGCAGCATTGTGAATCGGAACCTGCTTAGCGGCGCTGGGGTAGCGGCGGGCGATGTGGACGGGGACGGCTGGTGCGACGTTTTCTTTTGCGGGTTGGACAGCGGCAACGCGTTGTACCGGAACTTGGGCGGGTGGAGGTTTGCGGACATCACGGCCGAGGCGGGCGTGGCCGGTCGGGGTTGGGACACGACCGCGGCGGTGTTCGCGGACATCGACGGTGATGGCGACTCGGATCTGCTCCTCAACACGCTCGGGCACGGGGTGCGGGTGTTTGCGAACGATGGGGCCGCGCGGTTTCAGGAGGTCACCGAGGCCGCCGGCGTGGCCTCTTCAGCGGGTGGGATGTCGTTGGCGCTGGCGGACGTGGACGGGGATGGGGACTTGGACCTGTACGCGGTCAACTACCGGACCACGACGGTGATGGATCAGCCCAAGACGACCTTTCGGATCCAGGTGGTCGAGGGGCAGCCGGTGGTGGCGTTCGTCAACGAGGTGCCGGCCACCTCGCCCGAGTTGACCAATCGCTTTTCGCTGAGTTCGTCTGGGGAAGTCCTCGAGTGGGGCGAGCCGGACGCGCTTTACCTTAACGATGGCCGGGGCAGGTTCCAGCCGGTCTCGTTCACTGGCGGGAGCTTTCTGGATGAGGACGGCCGCCCGCTGACCGAGCCGCCGCGGGACTGGGGTTTATCGGCGCAGTTCCACGATGTGAACGGCGATGGGGCGCCGGATTTGTACGTGTGCAACGATCTTTGGAGTCCGGACCGTTTCTGGATCAACGACGGCCGGGGCCGACTCCGCGCGATCGCCCGGTTGGCGGTGCGGACCACGTCGACGTTTTCGATGGGATTGGATTTTGGCGATCTGAACCGGGACGGGCATGTGGACCTCATGATTGTGGACATGTTGGCCACCGCCCATCGGGATCGCCACACCCAGGTCAGCACGCAACGGCCCATCGCCTGGCCCATCGGGTTGTACGACCAACGTCCGCAAGTCTGGCGCAACACCCTTCAGCTCAACCGCGGCGATGCCACCTTCGCCGAGATCGGTTACTACGCCGGCGTCGAGGCCTCGAACTGGTCCTGGGCACCCGTGTTGCTGGACGTCGATCTTGACGGTTACGAGGACATTCTCATTCCCAATGGGCAACTGCGCGATTTCCAGAACGTCGACATGCAGAACCGCATCGACGCCGCCCGTGCCGCTCGACCCCTCACGCAAGCCGACCTCGTCGCGCTGGTCGGTCTGCTTCCGGACTTCAGCACACCGAGCCTGGTGTTTCGTAACCGAGGCAATCTCACGTTCGAAGAAGTCGGCCGCCCGTGGGGCTTCGGGGACGTGGGCGTTTCGCAAGGCACCGCCCTGGCCGACCTGGACAGCGACGGGGATCTGGATGTCTTGGTGAACAAGCTCAACGAAGAGGCCGGCATGTACCGTAACGACAGTCCGGCACCGCGCCTCGCAGTCCGACTCCGCGGTCGGGCCGGTAACCGGCAAGGCATTGGCGCCAAGCTGGTCGTTTCCGGCGGACCGGTTCGCCAAAGCCAAGAAGTCATTTGCGGCGGCCGTTACCTCTCGGGGGCGGACCCGCTTCGGACCTTCGCCACTGGCACGCTGACGAACCGGCTCGAGGTGGCGGTCGTTTGGCGGAGTGGGCAACGCAGCCTCGTGAGCGACGCCCAGCCCAATCGCCTCTATGAACTCGAGGAACCGGTGGTTGAGGCAGCGGCCGGTGCGCCGCCGTCCCTCGCTGCGGATCCCGCGGGCGCCTCGCCTCCCTGGTTCACCGACGTCAGCGACCTGCTCGATCACCGCCACCACGAGGACCCATTCGACGACTTCGAGCGGCAACCGCTCCTGCCCCATCGGCTCAGCCAACTGGGCCCGGGCGTGGCTTGGCACGATGTGGACGGCGACGGCTGGGACGACTTGACGATTGCCAGCGGCCGGGGTGGGCCGCTCGGGGTGTTCCTCAACGATCGCGAGGGCGGGTTCCGCGCGCAGACGCAAGAGTTGGTCAATCGCCCGGCCCCGCGCGACCAGACCACCGTCCTGGGGATCGGCCACACCCTTTTCGTGGGCGCCGCCAACTATGAGGATGGGCAAACCAACGGCGGCTGCCTGCGCCTCTTCGACTTCCAACGCTCGGTTTCCGGCGACAGTGTCCTGGGGCAGCGGTCTAGCGCTGGTCCCTTGGCGCTGGCCGACGTCGATGGCGATGGCGCCTTGGACCTTTTCATCGGGGGGCGGGTGGTGCCGGGGCGCTATCCCGAGCCGGCCGATTCCTTGTTGTTGCGCAACCAAGGCGGGCGCCTGGGGCTGCGGCAACGCTTCGAGAAGGTGGGCCTGGTCAGCAGCGCCGTGTTCAGCGACCTGGACAACGACGGCCGCCCGGAGTTGGCGCTGGCTTGCGAGTGGGGCCCGATCCGCATCTTTCGGAACGACGGCCGCGAGTTCGTCGAGTGGGACGCCCCGCTCGAGTGGCCCGCCCCGGCCGCTTTGCAGGCCCCCGTTCGCCTGAGTGGCCTGACCGGCTGGTGGACCGGGCTGACCGCCGCAGATCTGGACGGGGACGGCCGTCTGGACCTGGTGGCGGGCAACTGGGGCCTGAACCTCAAGTATCGGCGGGACTTGAGCTACGCGCACCCGCGCCTGCTCTACTACGGCGATCTGGACGAGGACGGCACCGTGGATTTGATCGAGGGATACTTCAACCCGGCCTTGGGCCACGAGGTGCCCGAACGCGGTTACTTGGCCGTGCGGGCGGCCTTGCCGTTCATCCAAGAGCACATCGAGAGCTTCGAGGCTTACGGCACCTCGACGCTGGCGCAGATCTATGGCGCGCGGTTGCAGCGGGCGGACCGGCTCGAAGTCCGCTCGCTCGCCAGCATGGTCTTCCTGAACCGCGGCGACCATTTCGTCGCTCGCGAGTTGCCGGCCGAGGCGCAGTTCGCCCCCGTCTTTGGCATCTGCGCCGGCGACTTGGACGGCGATGGTTTCGAGGACCTTTTCCTCAGCCAGAACTTCTTCGCCACCACGCTGGAGTACAGTCGCCACGACGCCGGCCGCGGCCTGTGGCTGCGCGGGGACGGCTGCGGCGGACTGCAGCCTGTGCCCGGCCAAGAGAGCGGGCTCTTGGTCTATGGCGAGCAGCGCGGCTGTGCGCTCTCGGACTACAACCAAGACGGCCGGGTGGATCTGGTGGTGACGCAAAACGGAGCTCAGACCAAGCTCTTCCGCAACACCCGGGCTCGACCCGGCTTGCGTGTCCGCCTCCATGGCCCACCGGGCAATCCCACCGCCGTTGGTGCGGTCTTGCGCCTCCGCCGCGGCGAGAGCTTCGGTCCCGCGCGCGAACTCCATGCCGGCTCAGGGTATTGGTCCCAGGACAGTCCCGTGCAGGTGTTGGCGATGCCGGAGCCGGCGACCCAGCTCGAGGTTCGTTGGCCGGGGGGCCGACGGACGCAGGTGGATCTGCCCCCGAACGCTCGCGAGATCACGGTTGATCCCTCGGGCGGCCTCGTGTCGCACCGGTGAGCTCCGATTTCCGCGGGTCATTTTCTCCTTAAGTCCGGGCTGGTCCCAGCCGATAAGACGCCGGGTGGGTACTCGTGCGAATCGAACTTGAGGTATGAAGACCTTGAATTTTGCCCGATTCTGCGGAATCGCGGCGGTGATCACATTGGCTGCCTCCGTGTCGGTGCTGGCTGGCGCGGACACACCCGCCCTGGGTGTAACCAAGGCGATCAAGGGCAAACCCTTACTTGAACTGCCGGCTGTGGCGGCGCGACTCGTCGCCCAAGCGAAAGCCGCCGAACGGCTCGAACTCGCTCTGGCTAGCGTGCGCGTGATTGTCGGCCGACACCCCGCGTTAGCCCCCGCCTTGGTGGCGGCCATCGCGGCCGCGGCCCCAGAGGTCGCCGTGGCCACGGCCGTGGCGGCGGCGGAACTGCGCCCCGAGCAGGCAGCCCCCATTGCCCGCGCGGCCGCGCTGGCTGCGCCCAACCGGGCGCGGGAGTTGGTGAGTTCATTGTCGCAGGCCGTACCGGCGGCGGCGGTGAATGTTGCGGCGGCAGTCCCGGCGGCGGCGGTGAGGCGGGTGGAACTGAGCTCCGCAGCCAAGCCCGCGAGTACAGTGCCCGGCGGCGAAGGTGACACCGCGCCGAACTTGGCCCTCAAAGACTTTGCCATCAATGCGGCCTCGACACCGTTTCCACTGCGCGGCCGGCCCAACGTCATCGTGCAACCGCCCAAGGCGGCCGATCCCACCGGCCCGACCGTGCGGCTTGACGACGAGCCGATCAACCCGGCGTCAACTCCGTTCGGCGCTCGCTCGCAGCCGGCCTCGGTGAGCGGCCTGGCCACCTACGGCGCCGACTACGCCCGGCCTTAGGCGCCCGCGTTTTCCGACTCGCCAAGCCGCCGGGAAAGGACTACCACGACCGGCGTATGAACCGACATGTCTTCTGGCTGGTCGTGGTCTGTTCCGTGGCCTGGGCGACCACCGGCTGCGGGCGCAAGGGCCCCTATACCCCGCTGCACTCCGCCATCCAACAAGGCCAAGTGCAGATCATCCAACAGCACATCGCCGCCGGCACGGACCTCAACGCCAAGGACAGCTCCGGCTGGACCCCGTTGCATCATGCGGTGTTGAAAGGCGACCTGGCCATCGTGCAGCTTCTCGCCGAAGCGGGCGCAGACGCCACCCGCAAGGGCAACCAGGGCAAGACCGTGCTCGACTTGGCCCGCGAGAAGAAGCACGCGGCCATCGTCCAGTACCTCGAGGCCCGAAACCAGAAGGGCGGCCGCCGTTTGATCGACGGTGGGGTGGGCGTCTCGGAGGTGCTCGACGCCTTCTGAGCGCGGCGCGCTCTCCCGCCAACCTCGACCGCGAGCGGGCCCGACAGCGCCCGCTGCCGGGACGATGCGCCCGTTAAAAAAACGCCCCCCTGCAGTTTGACGCCCCACCCATTCGCATCTATTACTATGGCGATTAATTGAATCTATGAATGTCGCCGTCCGTTGTCTGGGTGTGTTCTTGCTGGTTGCCCACGCGCTTAGTGCCGCGGCCCAAGAGTGGGCCAAGGCCCGCCTTGAACAATCTCCGCGCCACCTCGAGTGGGTGACTGTGCCGCAGGGCGACCGCGCGGTGAAGTCCTTCCTCGCCTTTCCCGAAGTGAAGGAGAAGGCGACGGCAGTGGTGGTGATCCACGAGATCTTCGGCCTGACCGACTGGGTGCGCAGCGTGACGGACCAATTGGCGGAGGCGGGCTACATCGCCATCGCGCCCGACCTTCTCTCGGGGATGGGGCCGGACGGGGGCGGCACGAGCGAGTTAGGGGGCGGCGACGCAGTGCGCAAGGCGATTTCGAGCTTGGCGCCGGACCAGATTACAGCGGATCTGAAGGCGGTGGTGGCGTATGTGGGCAAGCTGCCGGCGGCCAATGGCAAGGTGGCGGTGGCCGGGTTTTGCTGGGGTGGCAGCCAGACCTTTCGGTTGGCCACCAACCACGACGGGATCAAGGCCGCCTTCCCGTTCTACGGTTCAGGGCCAACGGTGGCGGCAGAGATCGCTCGGATTCGTTGCCCCGTCTACGGCTTTTACGGCGGGAACGACGCGCGCGTCAACGCCAACATCCCCACCTCGAAAGAACTGATGCAGCAGGCCGGCAAACGTTATGAGCCGGTCACCTACGACGGCGCTGGCCACGGATTCATGCGCGCCGGTGAAGGGCCAGACGCCAGCGAGCCCAACCGCCGAGCCCGCACGGAGGCGTGGCGACGCTGGACGACGCTGCTGCGTGACCTGTAACGGCCTGCCTGGGGCGGCCCGGCCGCGACCCTGAGCGCCGGGGCGCGGTCCTTGCCACTTGCCTTCGCCCGCACCTGAGACCTCGAAGCCACGATGGTTTTGCGACTTTAACCTAAAGCACCGATGAACCCCAAACACACTACCTCCGCTCTCACCCTCACCTTACTGCTCGCTGGGCTGGGCGCCGGCTGTTCCGACCCGGCCAGCGACGTTCCCCAGGCCACCACCGGCGCGGCGCAACCGGGCGCGGCCAATGCCCGCGCCGCCGGCACACCCTACGTGCTCCGGGCTGAGTCCAAGATCGGTTTCGTGGGCTCGAAGGTCACGGGCAGCCACAGCGGCGGGTTCACGAACTTTGCCGGGATCTTCATGGTCGACGGCGGCAAGATCGCAGGGACCCCGCAGTTCAAGATCGCCATGCACTCGACCTGGTCGGACAACGACCGGTTGACCGGCCATCTCAAGAACGCGGACTTCTTCGAGGTCGACACCTACCCGGTGAGCACCTTTACTGCCACCGCCCTCGAGCCGGCCGCTGGCGGGCAGCACCAGGTCACGGGCAACCTCGAATTGCACGGTGTCACCAAGAGCATTTCCTTCCCGGCAGCGATCGAGGTGGGCGCGGAGGCCCTGACGGTGAAGGCCGAGTTCGCCATCAACCGCCGGGATTTCAACATCAACTACCCGGGCCGACCGAACGATCTGATTCGCGACAACGTGGTCATCCAGCTCGACCTCAAGGCTACCCCGGGGCCTGCCCGCCCCGAGGATCAACTGGCCCAGTAGGCTGCGCGGCGGCTCGACCGTCTTACTGTAAGACAGGGATTTGATGGATTTGATTGTTGACGCTGGGCGCCGCGGGCGAGACGCCCGCGCTCCATCGGGCCTGCAGACGACGACGACGACCGGATTCAGGGACTCAGCGATCATATGACAGGGCGACTACTGTAAGACAGGGAGTTGATTGTTGACGCTGGGCGCCGCGGGCGAGACGCCCGCGCTCCATTGGGCCTGCGGATCATAGGCTTCAGAGGTTTCAGGATTTCCGCAGCGGAGCGTATTGATGATATGCCAGTGAAATCATAGTTGACAGGACTACCCTGGCCGGGTCGGGAGGCAATGGGCGAACGGGGGCGGCTGCAACGGTTCCTTGGCTTCCCTTTTTCAGCGAGGGTGTGTTGTAATGAGGGCAGCACGAGTTGTATGTCCGACACACCGCGCTCAGCTTTGCTGCGCCAGCTCCCGTCGATCACCGAGTTGCTGCAAGCACCGGCGGCGAGTGCCTGGCTCGAGTGTCAGCCGCGCTCCTTGGTGACCGCGTGCGTCCGGCGCGCGGTGGATCTCGTGCGGCAACAGATCCTGGCCGATGCCAGCGGCCGTTGCGGCTCCCAGCACGTGACCGCCGGGGCGATTCTCGAGCGGGCGGGGCAATTGCTCGCGGAAGCCACCGCCCCGCACCTGCGCGAGGCCATCAATGCCACCGGCATCATCCTGCACACGGGCCTCGGCCGGGCGGTGTTCCCCGCCAGCGTCGTCCAGGGGATGGTCGCCGAACTCGAGGGCTACACCACCCTGGCGGTGGATCGGTCGACGGGGGAGCGCCTCGAACGAGACGAGTTGGTCGAGTATATCTTGACCGAACTCACGGGAGCCGAGGCAGCCACGGTTGTGAACAATAACGCGGCCGCCACGCTCCTGGTCCTGGCCGGGCTGGCGGCGGGCCGAGAAGTGATCGTCTCGCGGGGTCAACTGATCGAGATCGGGGGGTCGTTTCGCCTGCCGGAGGTCTTGAGCCAAAGCGGGGCGCGCTTGGTCGAGGTGGGCGCCACCAACCGGACGCACCTTCGCGACTACCGCCAAGCCATCACCGCCCAGACGGCCGCCGTCCTGCGGGTGCACCCGAGCAATTACCAGATCGTCGGCTTCACGAGCGAGGTGGACCTGGCGGACCTGGCGGCGCTGGCGCACGAGCGGGGGGTGCTGCTGATCGACGATCTTGGCGCTGGGGCCTTGGTGGGGCTGGAGCAGTTTGGCCTGCCGCATGAACCGACCGTGCGCGAGTCGATCGAGGCGGGGGCGGACGTGGTCTTGTTCAGCGGCGACAAGTTGATCGGGGCAAGCCAGTCGGGTGTCATCGTCGGGCGCAAGGCCTTGGTCGAACGATTGCGTAAGCACCCGTTGATGCGCGCGGTGCGCGTCGACAAAACCTGCCTCCTTGTGCTCGAACGGACCTTGGCCCTGTTCCGAGATCCAGGGCGGCTGGCCCGCGATCACCCGACCTACCGCATGCTCGCCACGCCTGCGGTCGAGCTCGAGCAACGAGCTAGAGCGCTGGCGGACGCGATTGCCCAAGTCGCGCCCCAGGTGACGACCACCGTGGGCGAGAGTGTGGCCTATCTCGGGAGTGGCTCTTTACCCACCGAGGCGATCCCCAGTTACGCGGTGAGCCTGGCTGTGCCCGGCCTGAAGGCGGCCGGGGTGGCCCGGCGGTTGCGGTTGGACGCCGCGTGTGTGTTTGGCCGAATCGAGGAGGACCTGGTGCGCTTGGACGTGCGCACGCTCACGGACGCGCAGGTGCCGGAGGTGGCGGCGGCGGTTGGGCGGGCGTCGAGCGGGTAGCGGCGAACCGGTGTTCGCCGCTGTTCCCGCCGGGCCGAGGAGGTCGGCGATGACCTGGATGCTCCCGGGGTCGCCCGCGGGTGCCTACCTCATTTCTTCCTCACATACTCGATGGTCATCATCTTCGTCTCGGCCCCGTCCGCGCCCACCAGATACATGGTGAAGGTCAAATGGTCATCGTCCACGAAGCGGGTTTCGTTCCTGTACTTGGCGGGAGTGCCGTCCGGGCCGGGGCCATCGCCCTTCATGCTGAGGGTCTTCTTGGCGTCGTCATAGGTCCCCTCGAACAACATGAGCTGCGTGCTCATCGAGTCCACCCAGACGCTCACATACTTCTGCTTGGCCGGGTCGTACCCATCCAACCCTCGGCCCTGGAACTTCTGGCCGGCGAACTCGCCGCGGAAGTCGCTGCTCAGCCACAGTCCGCCACACTCCAACTTCGACGAGAGCGTGCCGTTGGACTCGCCCTCCGGCGACTTGATGGTGGTGGTCCACTCGCCCGCTTGCCGTTTCAGCAGCGCATGCTGCGGTGTGGGCGTCGGGACACCCTGGGCAGCGGCGCCCAGCGCGGCCAGGAACAGCGCCCAGCACGCCGGGTGAAGGACCGTGAGGAACGATGGCAGTCGATTCATGTTCTTGAAGTATTGCTAATTGTTATTGTTAATCCAATTTCCGGCCAAGCGTCGCGCAGGTGGACGGTGAAGTCAAGCCCGCCCCCTGCCCACCCCCGCCACGGTGTCCCGGGCGCAGGAGCCTGAGTCCAAGCCATGCAGGCCGGCCGGAGCCTTGGCCTCAGGACAGGGACAGGGATCGAGCAGGCGCCACCGCCAGCGCCGCATGAGGCCTCGCGCGGGAGCGGGGCGGCGGCTACGGCTACAGATTTCGAATCCAGACGTTCCGGAATCTGACCGGGTTGCCGTGGTCCTGGAGGTAGATCGGGCCGCGTTCGACCACGCCTTTGAGGGGCGCGGCAGTGGTGGGTTGGGGTTTGACGGGCACATGATCTTGGATCAGGACGCCGTTGTGGAGGACGGTGAAGGAGCCGTCTTGCACTGGGCCGTCGGGCCGTTGTTTCGGGGGATGGAAGATGATGTCGTAGGTCTGCCATTCGCCGGGGGGGCGACACGCGTTAACCAGCGGGGCGGCGTGGCCGTAGTAAGCGCCGGCCTGGCCGTTGGGGTAGGTCTTGTTGTTGTAGGAGTCGAGCACTTGAATCTCATAGCGGCCCTGGAGGTAGACGCCGCTGTTGCCGCGCCCTTGGCCGTCGCCTTTCACGACGGAGGGTGTGGCCCACTCGATATGCAACTGGCAGGCCCCAAATTCCTCTCGAGTGAAAATGCCGCCGGTCTGGGTGGTCTCCATGCAGCCCTCGACCAAGCGCCACTTCGGCTCGCCGCCGCCGCGTTGGCTGCGCCACTGGGCGAAATCCTGGCCGTTGAAGAGCACGATCGCGTCTCCCGGAGGTGGCCCGGGCGCTACGATGGGGGGCTCGGCGGTTGGCGCCGATTCAGCCGCGCCGAGGCCGAAAGCGAGGCCCAGGAAGGCGGTGGCGGCCAGTGTTCGCGGGGCGGTTCGCCAGCCGCGTTGGGGTGAGGAAGTGCGTGGTTCTGTCATGGTGGTTGTCATGTCGGTTTGCATGGTTTCAGAGATTCAACTCGGCCGGTGGCGGATGACAATGCCAAAGGGGACAAGGTTGGGGCTGGTAACCGGCGCCCCATGGCTTCGGTCAATAGTGGAGAACCGCAAGCGCCTGAGGCGCTGGGGTCGAGACCAAGAACACAAAGCAGCATCCGTTCCATGACCATGCAACCTTATCCCACCCGGCTCGTCGGTCTGTTGGCGAGCTTCGCTTGTTCCCTCGTCACGCTGGCCCAAGCGCCGGCGCCGGCGGCTGCGCCGGCAGAGACTCCGCGGTTCCGTGGGGCGATGGGGCCACCGGTGATTTCGCCGGAGGTTGGGGCCGATCGGAAGGTGACGTTTCGGATTCTCGCGCCACGGGCTGAGGCGGTGCGCTTGGCGGGCAGCGACTTGCCCGGGGCGGGCCAGGGACTGGGGATGACCAAGGGGACCAACGGCGTCTGGGAAGTGGCGCTGGACGGGCTGGCGCCGGGGTATTACCGGTACAACTTCAACGTCGATGGCGTGTCGGTGATCGACCCGCGCAACCCGGCCACCAGCGAGTCCAACGCCAACACCTGGAGCTTGGTGGGTGTCCCGGGGTTGGACTGGTCGGACACGCGGGAGGTGCCGCACGGGGCGGTTGCCGAGGTGACGTATTACTCGAAGTCGCTCCAGCGGTTCCGCCGCATGCACGTCTATACCCCGCCCGGCTACGAGTCGGGCGCGGGGCGTTTCCCGGTCTTCTACCTACTGCATGGGGCCTTCGATTGTGACGATTCCTGGACGTCGGTGGGCCGTGCCGGTTTCATTCTCGACAACTTGATCGCGGCGCAGAAGGCCAAGCCCATGGTGGTGGTCATGCCGGCGGGTCATACCGGCCCATTCCGTATGGGCGGACCGCGCGGGGGGGCGGACGAGTTCGCGCAGGATTTCGTTCAGGACATTATGCCGCACATCGAGAAGCACTATCGTGTGCACACGGACCGGCCGAACCGCGCGCTGGCAGGGCTCTCGATGGGAGGCGGTCACACCCTGGCGATCGGGATTCCGAACCTCGAAAAGTTCGGCTACCTGGGCGTGTTCAGCTCGGGGGTGTTCGGCATCGCCGGCGGCGGGCCTGGGGGCGGTTCGCCGGGGCCCCGGTTCGAGGAGCAGCACCAAGCCGCGCTCGCCAATGCCCAGCTCAAGCCTGGCCTGAAGCTGTTTTGGTTTGCGACCGGCAAGGACGATTTCCTGGTCGAGACCTCGCGGGCGACGGTGGCGATGTTCAAGAAACACAGCTTCGACGTGGTCTACCGCGAGACCGAAGGGGCGCACACGTGGATTGTGTGGCGCGAGTATCTCCACGAGTTTGCGCCGCAGTTGTTCCAGTAACCGGCCCGAGTGCGGCTCGGGTGCGGGCAGGGTGGGCGTCGTTTGCGGGCGCCGGCTCCGGACCGTCAGGGCGTGGGCTCGGCCTCGACCTCGAGCGTCCAGTCTGCGAACTCGACCGCGTAGGCCCGCTGATCGCATGCCCCGGCCGCCAGGCCCAGGTCCACAACCTCGGCCAGGCCCGGCACCGGGCCGGTCTGACGTGTGCCGGTCCAGGTTATGCCGTCATAGCTGATGGCGCTGGAGAAGCGGTCGCCTTGGCGCGCCAGCCGCAGCCACATCGGGTACGGTTCGGTGCGCGGGTGATTCTGACTCGAGGCCTTGTGCATGCAGCCATCGCCAAACTCGTCCCATTGCAGGCCGGTCCGGCCGGGTGTGGTGAAACACAAGACCGACCCTAGACTGCCGGGTTCGGCTCCGAAACTCTGGGCGAGGTCGTTCCGCACGAAGAGGCCTGCCCGGAACCATTCGTGCGTTCGTTCGCTAAAGCGCACCACCTTGACCGTGCTGACGAAATTCCCTCGGACGCCTTGCCGCAGGTAGATTGTGCCGTAGGAGTCTTCCGCGTGCAAAAGGTCTGTGCCGCTCGCCTGGATGCGATAACGATTCCGCGCGGTGTCCACCTGGAACTCGGCCGGTCCGGCCGTGGCCGAGACGTGGGTGTCGAGCGGGCGCGTCGTCAACGCCACGGCCCGATGCGCGTAGACGTGCAGCCTCGATTCGGGCGTGTTGCCGATGCGGATGCGGTAGCGGCCCGGGGCTGGGGTCAACTGGAACGCGATCGGCTTGGCTTCGCCCGGCGCCAGGGTCACTCGACGCGACTCGGCCGCCTCGCCGTTCAGAAACAGCGCCACGGCGGCCGTCGCTTCCCGAGGGCCCACATTCTCGAGGCGGGCGCTCGCCGTGATGGCCGTTCCTGCCGGCACGACGGATTCGGAGAGGGCCAACTCGTCAGCCAGCACTGACCAGGGTTCACCGCGAATGTCGATGGTTTGCGTGGGGGAATCCTCGATGGCGATGCGGCGCAGGCCGGGGGTGGCGAAGCGGAGCCGGAACTCGACGTGGGCGTCGTTGCCGCGAATCGAGGCCACTTTCTGCGTGGCGTTTCGCCGGCCATCCACAAACAGGTGGACGGTGCTGACGCCGGTGGCGCCGCGGTTCTTGAGTTCGGCGCGGGCCACGAGGTATTGCCCGGTGAGGAAGCCGTCGTCTGAGCCGGTGGCTTCGGACCGGATGGCCAACCCTGTGGCGGCGAGGTCGGGCACGCCTAACAGCAACGGCTCGGGGGCAATGGCGGGCGGTTCGATGACGAAGTTGTCCCGGTAAAGGTTGTCCACGAGGTTGGCCGCACAGAGCTTCATCTCGCCCTGGGCCAGCCCATAGAACACGTTGTTCTCGGCCACCCAGCCCGAGGACATGTTGTCGAACCAGATGGCGACATTGTCGTTGAAGTAACCGCGCCGGACCTGGTGGATCAGGTTGTGGCTCACGAAGGAATCGTGGGTCAGGCCGGAGGTGGTGATGGCCCCCGAGTCGTCGGCGCATTCCTGGACCTGGTACAGATGATTGTACTCGACCCGATAGCCGCCGGTGAGCGCCTCCTCGAGATTGCGCCAACCGCCCACCGAGATGGCGGTGCGCCCGAGATTCTGGGTGATGGCGTTGTGGGCGATCGTCGAGAAGAGCGTGTCGTGGTCGCTAATTGCCGCGCCTCCGCAGAAGGAGAGCGTGTTGTGCGTTAGGCGCGTCTCGCGAATGCTGTCCGTCCACTTCGCCGGGTGCGCCACGCCAGCCACCACGATGCCGCTCCCGCCGGTCCGGGTGATGGCGTTTTCGAGAATCCGCGTCTGGTAGCAGCCCGGATCCAGCCGCACCCCTTCGCCTGCCACGTTCCGAATGTGCGACGCCACCACTTCGCAGGCGTGGGCGTAAGCCAGCGTGAGGGCGCTGCCGCCAGCCGTCGTGCCCTCGAAGGTCAAGCCGTAGAACCGCAGGTTGCGCACTGGCCGATCGGCGGTGCCACTGACGCGCAGCAGGTGGGACAGGCGCGGCACGGTCAGTCGCGCCTGGTTCGGATCGGGCAGGTCGGCCGGTGGGTGGAAACTCAGCTTGCCGGATGCGGGCGCGAAGTGCCATTCGCCGGGCGCATCGAGCAGCGCCTCGAGGTTTTCGACATAGTAACGCGGGGGCACGACCACGAGTCCGGGCTGGGGCTGTTGCAGGTGCACCGTGCGGGACTCCGCGTCGATGCGCACCATCGAGTTCCTCCCGGTATGCCACCGCAGCAGCATCACGATGCGGTTCCCTGCCAACTCCGGCCAAGCCTCGAGATCCCCCGGGCGGTACCGGAACGCGGTGGTGGTCACGGGGAATTCTGCGGGGGTGAAGTAGCCTTCATTGGGCGCCCGAGCTAGGGTCAGGCTCACGCCCTC
>Ga0194126_10001139_pt1 | contig 45010 bp, 37 predicted proteins | sample TA2KigC150mmetaG_FD_148641 | JGI IMG/M metagenome (GOLD analysis project Ga0194126, IMG submission 148641) | Freshwater microbial communities from Lake Tanganyika, Tanzania - TA2015035 Kigoma Deep Cast 150m | ecosystem: Environmental > Aquatic > Freshwater > Lake | place: Tanzania: Lake... | reverse complement strand
GTCGGGACGCGTGTCATCCGCATAGCGTATGTCGAGGCCCCATGGGCGATAGACCCGTTCGAGCAACCGGTAGGTTCCGCCGTACAGGTCGCTGAAGGCGACGATCGACTGCCCCGGCCGCATCAGGGATGCGAGAGACGCGTCGGTCGCGGCGAGTCCGCTGGAGAAAGCGCACGCATCCGCCCCCCCCTCCAGGGCGGCGAGGCAACGTTCCAGGCCTCGCCGCGTAGGGTTGTTCGTGCGCGAGTACTCGAATCCCTTGTGGCGCCCGGGCCCCTCCTGGGTGTAGGTGCTCGTGGCGTAGATCGGCGGCACGGTGGCGCCCGTCGTCGGGTCCGGCTCCTGGCCGATGTGAATGGCCATCGTCGATCGCTTCACGCTTGATCCTCCCTCTTGGACAGTCGGCCGCCTCGGAGACGGGCCGATGATCCGCATCAATCTCCGGATGTGGCCCCTTCGTCTTGGAGGGGGAACCCGTTTTCCCTCATCCAGTTGTCGCTATAGAACTTGCTCATGTAGTTCGTGCCCGTGTCGGGAAGGATCGCCACAATGAGATCCCTCGAGCCGAGGCGGGCGCCGTAGCGCAGCGCCGCGGCGAGGGAAGTGCCCGAGGATCCACCGACGAGAAGCCCCTCCTCGCGCGCCGCCCGCCGGGCGGCGCGGAACGACTCCGCGTCCGAGACGCGGACCCAGTCATCGACGACCCCGCTGTCGAACGTCGCAGGGACGTAGTCCTGGCCGATCCCCTCGACCTTGTAGGGGCGCGCCGTGTCACCCGAGAGGATCGATCCCTCCGGATCGGCGCCCACCACTCGCACCGAGGTGTTCCTTCCCTTGAGGAATCGGCCTACACCCGAGAGCGTGCCGCCCGTTCCGACACCGCCCACGAAGCATGTCACGAGGCCGCCCGTCTGCTCCCAGATCTCCGGGCCCGTCGTGAGCGCGTGCGTCTCAGGATTCGTCATGTTGTAGAACTGGTCGGCGAGCCATGCCCCCGGGATCTCGGAAGCCAGGCGCCTGGCCGTGCCGGTGTAGCTCTCCGGAGACTTGGGCGGAACGTCCGATCGCACGATCACCGTCTCGGCCCCATAGGCATGAAGGAGATCGATCTTCTCCTTGCTCATCTTGTCTGGGAGGACGAAGACGCAACGATACCCCTTCAGGGCCGCCGCGATCGCGAGTCCGATCCCGGTGTTGCCGGCCGTCGCCTCGACGATCGTCGAGATCCCCGGCGTGAGTCGTCCTGCCTTCTCGGCCCGCTCGATCATGGCCAGGCCGATGCGATCCTTGATGCTCCCGCCTGGATTGAAGAACTCGACCTTGCCGTAGAGCGGACAGGGAAGATCGCGGCCGAGCCGGCGGAGCCTCACGAGGGGCGTGCCGCCGATCGTCTGGAGCACGGAATCCACAGATTTCAGCATGAGAGGGGCTCCTCTTCAGTTGTAACGGATGAGGGGAGCCTATTCCCTCCTTCCAGTCAAGCCCGGCTCCGGCGCGGCCGACACCCTATGAGAGGCGGACAGGCGCGCCGCGGGGCCGGCAGACCCCGACGGCTCGCTTCGCCCCGCTGTATGCGGGTTGAGGCCGCGGAGTTCGCGAAGCGGAAGGGCCCCGGGACGGCCCTGGTCCATGGAGGTTCATTGAGCGAGGAGTCTCGGGCGAGCGTGAAGCCGGTGGCGGTGGTGGCCCTCGGCGATCCCGGAATGAGCGACGATGGAGTCGCGATCCGCGTCATGGGCCGGGTCCGGCCGATCCTGGCGGAGATCGCGCTGAGCCGACGCCGCAAGCCGGGGGCGGGCGTCCTCTCGCAGCCGCCCGCGATGCCGCGCCACGATTCGCCGGAGTGGGTCCGGCTCGCGATGAAACGGCCCGCCGCGGCCGGTCTCGCCGGGAGTTCCAGAAGGGCCGCAGACCGGAGCCTGGTCTCGATCGTCGAGTGGATCGAGGCGAGCGCGTCCCCCGACCTTCTGCCCCCGGTCCTCGAGAACCGCAAACGGATCGTCCTGATCGACGCCATCTCCCACGGTATGACGCCAGGATACGTGCAGCACTGGCATCTCGAGCGACCCAGGAAGGTGGACCTTCACGTCGTCAGGTTCTATAGAGCGCTCGAGGAGGGATCGCTCGATCACCTCCCATTCTGGCTTGAAGAGGGTCTTCCCGAGCATGGAACCGACCTGATCGCCATCGAACCGTACCGGATCGAGCCGGGCAACGAGCTGTCGCCGATCCTTCGCTCACGCCTTGCGTCGATCACATCCCAGGTCGGCGGACTGCTCCTGAGGATCCTCGAAGAAGAGGGGTGGAAGGTGAGCGGGCGCGGGGCCGAGGGGTCGAGACGCTCCAGGGGCCGGGCCGCTTGATCCGCTCAACGCACGAGCGTGACTGACCGGCGCGTCTCCCTGCCGTCCACGAGCGCCCGCAGGTAGTAGATCCCGCTGCCGGGTCCCGTCGAGCCGCCCGAACCTCCATCCCACCGGATCCGATGTCGTCCCTTCTCTAGCGCTCCGTCGTGGAGGACGCGCACGAGCCGCCCCTCGACGTCATAGACCTCAACTCTGACATCCGCTCGGCGGTCGAGGCTTACTTGAATCTCCTGGTCCGGACGGATCGGGTTGGGGAAGGCGATGAGAGGGTCGTCCGGCGGCGTCGCGTCTGTTGACAGAAGAGTGGCCTCGATCGGATCGAGATCGATCGCCTCGAGATCCTCCGCGGCGAGTCGGATCCCGGAGAGAAGGAGCCGCGCGCCGACTGAGGGCAGCGGCCTCTCCAGAACGAAGAGAGCCGCGCCGAGATCGTGCGATCCCGCGTCGAGAAGCGACGACATCTCGAAGTCGACGACGCATCCGATGTGGAGGGCGCCGTCCCGCGAGCGGCGGGCCGAGAAGAAGTCGGGGCGATCGCGCGGAGGAACGAGACGCGCGAATCGCAAGAGGGAGGAGTCGTAGGAGAGGTCGAGCTGGAAGCCGGCGAGCCTTCTCCCCGTCGCAACCGTCATCCCGACCCGAACGGAGTCTCCGATCGCGCTCGGCGAACAGGAGATGTCGACGCCTCCCGCGCGCGGCCCCGTCGCGGGACGCTCCGCCGCGCCAGGGATCTCCCCCGATCCGCAGGGCGGGAAGGAGGCGCAGTCGAGCGGGTCTCCCGCCGTCGGGTCCGGCCCGCATTCCTCGGCCGGCGGGGGAGGGGCGGGGCAGGAGCCGAACTGGCGGCAGAGGTTGGCGATGCAGTCGGAGAGATCGTACCGGCCCGAGTCATCGAAGTCTCCGGCGTCCTTGCAGGGCGGCGCCGGTCCGCCGCCGTACTGGTACGACAGGCAGTGGATCGGATCCACGATGTCGATCGTTCCGTTCGCGTCGACGTCGCCTCTCCGGAAGCGTTCGGGCACGATCTCCAAGAGGCCGTCCAGGAGCAGGGGCGCGAAGCTAGGCGAGGCGCAAGGGGTCATGCGGTTCGCGCCGGCGGGGGAGTCGGCGAGATCGATCGCGGTCGGTCCCAGGGGGGCCTCCGGCTTCACCCGCACGAGGAGCTTGATCAGCGCGCCGTCGCCCGGCTCGATTCGCGGAGGACATGCGACCGCGTAGGTCACAACCGCCGAGGCCTCGGCCGCGCCGCAGTCCTGCTGGAGCGAGACTTCTCCCTCGGCGCGCGTGCCGGTCGTGGAGAAGCCGAGGCACTCGAAGACGGCCGGGTCGAAGGCGAGGTGGACCGAGAACTCCCTGATCGGCTCGGCGTTTTCCCCGTGGATGGGAATCTCCGCGTACGGCTGCCCGACCGTGAATTCCAGCCCTTGAGGGACATGGAGGATGTCGCCGCAGCCGATGCAGAAGTCCGCGGCGCTCTCGCCACTTCTCCCGGAATCGATATCCGTGATCCGGATCCTGTATCCCTCTTGCGCGCCCGCGCATCCCGCCACGCTCCAGGGAAAGCTGCCGTCGTTCTCCGTGTCGGCGGCGATCGTCTCGCAGGGGGAGCCGTTCCGGATGAGATCGATCCGGACTCGCTCTCCGCAGTTGGTCGAGGACCATGAGATCGTTCTCGTCGTGCCCGTCGTGAGGATCTCCCCGCCGTTCGGGAAGACCACCTGGGGCGCGCACGAGCGGATGCAGAAGACCTCGCCGCTCTCGTCGCCCAGTCCCGACGCGAGATCGGTGACTCGGATCTTGTGCCTGCAGACCCATGCGCCGCAGCCCTCGGCGACCCACGGGAAGGTTCCGTTGTTGGGGGCGCCGGAGGCGATCGTCAGACACGAGGACCCATCCGAGATCAGCTCGATTCGCACCTGGGAGCCGCATCCGCTCGAGCCCCAGAGGATCTCCAGGCCGGTGCCCTCGTCGAGCATCTCGCCGCCGTCGGGGTAGCTCAGGTTCACCTGGCAGCCCCCGGTCGGTATCGAGAAGGCGGAAACGCTCGTCCCTGCGTTTCCCGCCGCCAAATCCGTGACGCGGATCTTGTAGCCCGAGGTACTGCCGATGCACTGCTGCGCGATCCAGCCGTAACCGCCATCGTTCGCTGTCTCCTCGGCGATCGTCGAGCAAACGGCGTCGTTGAGGAGCAGCTCGATCCGAACCGCCCCGCCGCACTGTGAGGAGTTCCAGGCGATGTTCCGCAACGTCCCCTGTTGCCAGCTCTCCCCTCCGGCGGGGGAGGTCAAGGTGATCTGGCAGCCGGATGGAGCGGGGCAGGAGTTCGATCCCGCCTCGTACCAGCGGACGCGGCCGAAGTTGACGCAGCGATCGGTCTGGGGAGGATTGCCGTCATCGACAAAGGCGGCATACCCGCCGATCGGATTCACGGCGGTGCCGAACCAGCTTCCGGCCGCGCCTCCTTCGATCTTGAACGCGTAGAAGGGAAAGAGACGATCGCCGGTCACCGCGGTTGGATAGGCGACCGTGTTGCCGCGCCCCGAGTAGGGCCAGTCCGCGTCGGGGAGCTGCTGCGTCCCGGCCGGGCCGCAGGGCTTGAATGCATCCCCGGGATCGAGGCCCTCGCCGGCGTAGTCGATTCCGAAGTAGATGGTCGTGACGGCGGGGCTCGCGGTCGGCAGGAATGAGGCGAGCAGCCACACGACCGTCCCGCTCCCCTTGTCGCTCCTCGTGACGGCCGCCTGGCAAGTTCCCGGATCTCCCAGAGGCGTGGCGCAGACGGTGCCGCTCCCGTAGGTGTAGGCGTCATTCGTGTGAACGATCATCGCCCCGTTCCTGTTCGGGCCTCCGAGCGAGATCGAGGCGGCCGCGCAGAGAAGAAGCGCGCCGAGGGCGAGCGCGACGAGGATCGGGAGGGAAAGCCGCCTCACGGCCCCTCCTCCCGGGCCGGCATGGATCCGGGGCGGGCGGCGCAGACCTCGATCGCGCCGTCCTGGAGCGCCGGGTCGACCCCGCCGCCTCCGCATCGCGTCATCGTGTTATAGCTGGGATCCGCGTCGCTCAGATCGAGAACCGTCGGCCCCAGAGGAGCGTCGGCTTTCACATTCACGATCAGCTTCATCATCACACCTTCTCCGGCGGCGATGCTCGGGGGGCACGAGGCGCTGTAGATCACGCCGGCGCTGGCCGATCCTTCCCCGCAGAGCCGGGCGAAGCTCGTCCCGCCGGCGCCGCGGGTTCCGGCGTCGGTGATGTCGACACACTCGAAGACGGCCGGATCGAAGCTGAGGTGGATCCCATACCCCTTGATCGCCTGGCTGTTCCTTCCGTAGATGGGGATCTCGACCCCCCGCGCGCCGCGGCAGATCTCGAGGCCGGCCGGGATGTAGTAGAGATCGGGGATCGGAGGGATCGAAAACGTGGCCGCGCTGCTCGCCGAGCCTCCGCAGACGAGCTGAGTCACCCTGATCTTGTACCCGGAGGCGCTTGCGCCGCAGCGCAGCGCGGTCCATGGGTGGCTTCCGTCGTCGGGCGTGCTCTCGGCGATCACGGAGCAGACGGCGTCGTTTTGGAGCAGCTCGATCCTGACCGCCTGATCGCAGGCGGCGGGCGCCCAGGCGATCGTCCGCTCGGATCCCTCTTGCCAGCTCTCGCCGCCCGACGGGGACGTGACGGCGATCGCGCAAGGAGCGCACGGGATCTCGAACGAAGAGTCGCTCTGATCCTGGACGCCGCTCCCGACATCCGTGACGCGCACGGCGTAGCCGCCGATCTCGTTTCCGCACCTCTGCGGGGTCCACGGGAAGGAGCCCGTGTTTCCTGTCGCCGCGCTCAGGGTCCTGCAGACGACCCCCCCGCGCAGGAGCTCGATCCGGACCGTCGCGCCGCAATGGGCCGAGGTCCACCGGATGGTCTGGGGCGATCCCTCGGCCCAGCGTTCCCCGCCGTTGGGAGCGGTGACCGAGAGCTGGCAGGGCGGCTGCGGGATGGCGAAGTCCGCCGCCGACTGTCCCGCGACTCCGGTCTCGATGTCGGTCACGCGGATCGAGTAGCCGGTCTCGAGATCGGCGCAGTTCGATGCCGTCCAGGGGAAGCTGCCGTCATCCGGAGCGGATTGCGCGAGCGTGGCGCAGGCCGAGCCGCCGCGGTAGAGCTCGATGCGGACCAGGCCGGTGCAATCGGAGGATGTCCAGGTGATCGTGCGCGCTGTCCCTTCCGTCCAGACCTCGCCCCCGTCGGGCGAGGTGACGTCGATCGAGCAGTCCGGGATCGAGAAGGCAGCCTCGCTCTGGTCGAATGCGCCGCTCGAGAGTTCCTCGACCCTCACCGCGTAGCCGTCCGCTCCCGCGGCGCAGCGCGAGGCGGTCCACTGGAGGAGCCCGTCGTTGGCCGTGGAGGCGGCGATCGGCTGGCAGGGCGAGCCGTTCCGGTAGAGGTCGACCCTGACCGTCCCGCCGCAGTCCCCCGACCAGTCCCAACGGATCTCGTGCGAGGCGCCCGAGGTCCACCTCTCGCCGCCGTCGGGCGACGCCAGCGCGATCCGGCATGGCGGGGGGGGAATCGAGAAGGGGAGGTCGCTCTCGTCCGTCTGCTGGCAGGCCAATCCCGTCACGCGGACGCGGTAGTCGGTCGTCTGAAGCAGGCATCGGCTCGGGATCCAGAGCAGGCTCCCATCGTTCGGCGTGCTCGATGCGATCGTCGCGCAAACGCTGCCGGCGCGAACGAGCTCGATCCGTACCGACTGATCGCACTGTCCCGAGAGGCTCCACCTGATCTCCTGCTCCGCGCCTTCCTCCCAGATCTCTCCTCCGTTCGGCTCCAGGACGGACGCGCCGCAGGGCGGGCAGACGCAGAAGGGGCTGTTGCTCTCATCGACCTTGGACGTCTCGAGATCCGTCAGACGGATGCGATAGGCGCAGCCGGGGGACGCGCAGGGCTCCGCAGTCCAGGGGAAGCTTCCCGTGTTGGGCGCGCTCGCGGCGATCGTCCGGCAGGGTGCGCCATCGATGAGCAGGTCGATCCGGACCTCGCCCCCGCATTCGGTCGATCTCCACTCGATCGTCCGCGCCTCGCCCGGCTCCCAGCGCTCGCCCCCGTTGGGGGAGAGGATCTCGAGGACGCACTCGGGGATCGTGAAGGACCCGTCGCTCGTATCCTGCGTTCCGCACGGGCCGATGACGCGGATCGCGTAGCCGCCGGCCGGCCCGCAGTTCTGGACCTGCCAGGCGTGCCGGCCGTCGTCGGGCGTGCCGTCGACGACCGTGCGGCAGTAGGCTCCGTCCCGCAGCAGCTCGATGCGAACCGTGGAAGCGCAGTCGACCGAGGTCCAGACGATCTCCCGGATCGTCCCCTCCTTCCAGATCTCGCCGCCGTTGGGGCTGGTCACGAGGACCTCGCAGGGGGGGCAGACGCAGAAACCGGAGTCGCTCTCGTCTCCGACGCCGTACTCGATGTCGGTGACGCGGATCCGGTATCCGCACGGGTCGTCGCAACAGGAGCCGGCGGTCCAGGGGAACTGCCCATCGTTCTCCGTGGCGGAGGAGAGCGTCGCGCAAACGACGCCCCCGCAGATCAGATCGATGCGGACGGAGCCGCCGCATCTCGACGACGTCCAAGCTATCGTTTGCTCGCTGTCCCGCGGGAGAAGCTCTCCTCCGTTCGGGTAGGTCACCACGACTCGGCACTCGGGGATCATGAACGTCCCCTGGCTCTCTGCGGACGCGCCCGACTGGAGGTCGGTCACGCGGATCGCGTACCCGCTCTCTTCGCCCGCGCAGTTCTCCGCGATCCAGTCGAGGGCGCCGTCATTCTCGGTCCCGTCTGATAGCGTTCTGCAGACGGAGCCTTCGCGCAGAAGCTCGACGCGGACGGTCTCGCCGCATCCGGAGGAGGTCCAGGCGATCAACCCGCCTGTCCCTTCCCTCCACTCCTGGCCGTCGGCAGGGGACGTGACCTGGATGCGACAGGCCTCGATCGTGAAGGGATCCGACTCCCCGGCGACCTGCCCGCCGCCGTCGGTCACCCGGATGCGGTACCCCTCCTCCGCCTCCCCGCACCGGACGGCGGCCCAGGCGAGGGCGCCGTCGTTCTCTGTCGCCTCGGCGATCGTCACGCAGGCGGCTCCATCGAGAAGAAGGTCGACGCGGACTGTCATCGCGCAGGCGCCGGTTGTCGTCCATGCGATCTCCCGGACGCCCCCTTCCTGCCACCTCGCGCCGCCCGCGGGGGATGTCACCTCGATCTCGCACGGACCAGCGATCGTGAAGTCCCACCCGCTGGATCCGGACTCGCCGCTCTGGAGCCCGGTCACGCGGATTCTGTAGCCGCTCTCCCGCTCGAGGCACCGTTGCGGGATCCAGTCGTGCGCTCCGTCGTTCTCCGTGGACGCGGCGATCTCGGCGCAGGGGATCCCCTCGGCGAGCAGCTCGATGCGGACGGAGGCGTCGCAGCTGCCGGGCGACCACCGGATCGTCCCGGGCGTCCCCTCGATCCATGTCTCGCCGCCCGCGGGCGAGGTCACAATCGGTTTGCAGGGCGGGGCGGGGGGGATGGCGAAGGTCCCGTCGCTCTCGTCATGCTCCCCCGTCTGCGGATCGACGATCCGGATCCGGTATCCCAGCTCATCGTCTCCGCACTGCGCCGCCATCCAGGGGAACGAGCCGTTGTTCTCCGTCTGCTCCGACAGGACCGAGCAGGGCGCGCCGTCGCGGAGCAGCTCGACGCGCACCGTGGGGCCGCAGCTCCGACTGTCCCAGAGGATCTCGCGCGGGGTTCCTTCCTCCCAGCTCTCGCCGCCGTTCGGGGAGAGAACCGAGACGGCGCAGGGCGCCGGGGGAATCGAGAAGGGCGCGTCGCTCTCATCCGACGCGCCGCTCGGCGGGTCGGTCACGAGGATCGCGTAGGCGCCTTGTTCCCCCGAGCATCCCTCGACCGTCCACTCGTAGGAGCCGTCGTTCGCCGCGGCGGCGTCGATGAGCCTGCACTGCGATCCGTGGCGCAGCAGCTCGATCCGCACCGTCGCCCCGCACGACGCGGAGGTCCATCGAATCTCATGGGTCGTTCCCGCCTGCCAGCTCTCCGCTCCGTTCGGCTCGGCCACGGTGATCAGGCAGGGGGGAGCGGCGGTGATGGAGAAGGGAGCGGGGGAATCCGCCGAGACTCCGCTCGTGAGATCCGTCATCCGGATCGCGTATCCGCCTTGGGCCGGGGCGCATCGCCGGACGATCCACGAATAGGCGCCGTCGTTCGCCGTCGACGCCTCGATCGTTTCGCAGACGGCGCCGTCCAGGAGCAGATCGATCCGCATGAAGTCCCCGCATCCGGATGCCGACCAGGCGATCGTGCGCTCGCTCCCCTCTTGCCAGAACTCGCCTCCGGCGGGAGATGTCAGCCCGATCGCGCATGGAGAGGCCGCGATCTGGAACTCGGACGGGGAAAGGGCGGATGCGCCGCTCGCGAGGTCCGTGACGCGGACCCTGTAGCCGGCGCCGGCATCCGGGCAGCCGGCGACGGTCCAGTCGAATCTTCCTCCCGAGGCGTTCTCCGCGATCCTACGGCAAGGCAGGTCGTCGCGAAGCAGGTCGATGATGACGACGCCGTCTCTGCAGTCGCCCGCGGCGTTCCAGAGGATCGCTTGGAGGGAGCCCTCCGTCCACGTCTCGCCTCCGGCGGGCGCGACGATCTCGACGACGCAGGGGGCGGCGATGCTGAAGGGCTCGTCGCTTTCGTCGAAGGCGCCGCTCAGCGTCTCCGTCAGACGGATCGCATAGCCGTCGAACCGCCCGCCGCAGCCTCGCACGGTCCATTCGAATGCGCCGACGTTGGGCGCGGCGACGGCGAGGGTGTCGCAGGCCGCTCCGTCGCGAAGCAGCTCGATTCGAATCGCGCCGGGGCAGATCGTTCCCGTCCAGCGGATCGTGTCGACCTCACCCTCCGTCAGCGTCTCGCCGCCGTTCGGGGACTCGACCGCCAACGAGCAGAGGCTGAAGTGGAACGACGCGGAGGCGATCTCGCTCGGAATGTGCCCTTCCTTCCAGGCGCGCGCCTTGATGACCGCATCCGCGCTGATGGAGATCGGCTGCAGGTAGACAAGGGATGTCTCGGCCGGATCGGATCCATCCGCCGAGTAGCGGATTGTCGCGCCGTCGGTGGCGCACTCGATCGTGAGCCGGATCGGAGCGGTGTAGGTGCCCGATGCGGGTTCTATGGTCGGCGTCGCGCACCTCGGCGTGGGGGGGCGCGTCGGCTCCTCGTCGCCGCAGGCGATGAAGAGCAGCAGCAGGGCGAAGCCTGCCGCGATGATGGGCGCGCGGATCATGCTCTGGCCATCGCTCATCGGTCTGTCCCTTGTCCGACCCGAACGCTGGGACGATTCGCTCGCTCCTCAGATCGTGTCAAAGCCGTCCGGAAACTCGCTCGAGCCCCAAAGACTGGCAGAGCCTTGGAACTCGGTCCAGATCTTTCGTCCTTCATCGCTTGGGGATCGTCGTTGACTGATGTAGAATTCGCCGATGGGCAGTCGATTGCCGCATCCGAAGAGAGGTCGCTCTTCCCGGGAGGAGACGCGGAGGCAGAAGGGGCCGATGGCGGCTGCGCGCTGCGCGCCCGTCGATCCGTTGGTCCTCTATGAGGCCTCCGTCCAGGACATCAAGGAGGAACTGGACTTCGCGGAGCGGATCTACCGCGAGGCGAACCGCCGCCCGTTCCGCGCCCTCCGAGAGGACTTCTGCGGGACGGCCGCTCTCGCAGCCGCCTGGGTGCGGCGGGGCCCCGAGAACAGCGCGATCGGCATCGATCTGCACAGGAGAACTCTCGCGTGGGCGCATCGACACCATGTGGCTCCCCTCGGCCCAGCCGCCTCCCGCATCCGTTTGGTCTGCGACGACGTCCTTCGGGTTCCAGGACCCAAGGTCGATCTGGTCGCGGCCTTCAACTTCTCCTACTCGGTCTTCAAGAGCCGCGAGCTGCTGCGCCGTTACTTCCATGTGGCCCGCGGGGCGCTCAAGCGCGGCGGCCTGCTGATCCTGGACGCCTTCGGCGGAACGGCTGCCACCGAGGTCGGAGAGGAGCGTCGCCGCATCGGTCCGCTGGCGCTTCCGGGAGGCCGTCTGGTTCCCCGCTTCACCTATGTATGGGAGCAGATCCGCTTCAATCCGGTGGATCATCGCTTGCTGTGCAACATGCATTTCGAGCTGCCGGGAGGGATCCGCATCAAGAGGGCCTTCGCCTATGATTGGCGCTACTGGACCCTCCCCGAGCTTCGCGAGATCATGCTGGAGGCGGGATTCAAGGAGATCAGGATCTATGTCGAGGGGTGGGATGAGAAGAAGAACAAGCCGACCGGGATCTACCGCAGGCGCTCCTCGATCGGGGAGATGGCGAGCTGGCTTGCCTATGTGGTCGGATTCGCGGGCTGAGGCCCTCCTCGGAAGGGAGAGGAAGCGCGCGGAGGCCATGAACCGAACGCTCCTCCTCGTCCTGCTGTCCTCGGCGCTCGTCATCGTCGCGCCGCAGCTCCATGCGCTTCCATCTCCGATCATCCTGGACGGTCTGGACTCCGACTGGGACGGCATCGCGCAGCTCCTCGCCGACCCGGCCGGCGACGGGGGAACGAGCGGGATCGATCTGCGCTCGCTCTCCGCCGCGGACGATGCGCGCTTTCTCTTCCTGCGGTTCGATGTCGGGACGGAGCTGCTCCTGAATGACGGCCACCGGCTCACCCTCTATCTCGACACGGACGCCAACTCCGCGACGGGACTCTCCGTAGGCGGTATCGGCGCCGAGTTGGAGTGGCGGTTCGGGGATCGCGAGGGGGTCTATCGATTCGGCGCTCAATCGACGAACATCTCGCAGTCCGACATCCGCTTCAGGGCGATGCCGACCGTCACGGGCTCGATCTTCGAGATCGCCATAGGCCGCGACGCGCGCCCCGACGGCTCCCACCTTCTCTTCGCGGGCTCGGCCGTGAGGATCCTGCTCTGGGACACGCAGGCGGGGGACCGCCTGCCCGACGCGGGCGGGATCGCGACCTACACGATGGATGGAGGGCCGCCGCCGGCCGAAACGAGCATCCCGCTCGGCCGGCAGGAAGCGGACGACCTCAGGATGATCACTTACAATGTGGAGACCGACGGCCCCTGGGACTCGCTGAGCGGGCCGCGATTCGGCAGACAGCTCGCGGCGATCGAGCCGCAACTCCTCCACTTCCAGGAGATCTACGACCATACGGCGCAGCAGACGGCCGACTTCGTCGAGACATGGCTCCCCTCCGGACCCGGCGAGGAGTGGTACGCCGCCGGGAACCAGGACTGCAAGACCGTGAGTCGCTTCCCGATCGAACAGACCTGGTCGCTCGATGGGAATCTGGCCGCGCTGATCGACACGCGGCCGCTGCTCGAGGCGAGGCTTCTGGTCGTGAACGCGCATCTTCCCTGCTGCTCGAACAACTCGAGCCGACAGGCGGAGATCGACCGGATTCTCTCATTCATCAAGGACGCGAAGAGCCCAGGCGGCACGGTCACCGTCGACTCCGGGACGCCGATCCTGATCGTGGGGGACCTCAACCTCGTGACGCTCCGGCAACACCTGCTCTCTCTTCTGACGGGGGATATCGTCAACGAGGGAGCCTACGGACCCGACTTCGCTCCCGACTGGGACGGAAGCGGTCTCGCCGATCTCATCTCACGCCAGACCGCGAAGAGAGTCGGCTACACATGGCGCAGGGACGGAAGTAGCTACTGGCCCGGCCATCTCGACTTCTTCATCTACACCGACAGCGTGCTCGGCCTCGGCAACCACTACCTCCTTTACACGCCCGAGATGCCGGCCGACACTCTGGCCCACTACGGCCTTCTCGCGAGCGATTCGGAGGTTTCCGATCACATCCTCTCCTGCGCGGACTTTCGGCCGGTCGGTCCCGCGGACACGGTCGACAACTGCGTCGCCCCGATCCGTCTCTGCATCGGACCCAATCCCGGCCGTCCGAGCAGGGCTCCCCTCGGCATCCGTGTGGGCCTCCAAGGCGGAGGGATGGCGCGTCTGGAGATTCTCGACGCCGCCGGCCGCAGCGTCGCCCATCCGATCGGCCGTGGCTGGATCTCTCTTGGCGCCGGATCGAAGCCGGTCTTCTGGAACGGGAAGGATGATGGCGGGCGCGATCTCCCCTCGGGACTCTACTTCGTCCGCGTCGGGACGCGCGATTCAGGAGGGAACCATGAGTCGACGGCGAAGTGGGCGATCCTTCGGTAGGATGGCCGACGGAGCGAGGATGGCAAGGGCGGCGGTGTTCGCCCTCTTCCTCTCATGCATGCCGCGCGTGGGCGCGAGCGCGCAGCCGTCGTTCGCCAGTGAGCCGCGCTGGACCGTCGACGTCGAGTCCGGAGCCGCGTTCAGCGGCTACAACGATGTCCGGATTCCGGGGGAGGGGGGCACGCGCCTCTCCCTGTCCGAGGAGCTTGCCGCCGACCCCGTTCCCTTCATGAGGATCGGCCTCACCGGGAAGATTCGCGACGCCTCGATCGCGCTATGGAGCGAGGGAGCGAAGGCGGAGAAGACGAACACCGGATTCGTGCCGCTGCTGAACTTCGGATTCCTGTGGTCGCTCTCCGAGCCCCTGCGGTTGATTCTGGAGGCGGATGCGCTTGCCGCGCCGCAGGGGCGCGCTGCGGACGTCCTGGCGGGGGTCGAGCGCGATCTGGGGAAGCGCCTGTCCCTGAGAGGGGGATATCGCTTGCTGGAGGGGGGAGCGGACAATGACGAGGTCTACACCTTCGCGCTCCTTCATCATGTGTCGATAGGCGCCGTGATCCGTCTCTGAGGGGTGAAACCGTGCGGACGAGAAGACTTGGATCCAGCGATCTTCACCTGACCGTGATCGGGCTCGGGGCCTGGGCGATCGGCGGCGGGGGGTGGGCATTCGGTTGGGGACCGCAGGACGACAAGGAATCGGTCGCCGCGATTCACCGCGCTCTCGACCTTGGGATCAACTGGATCGACACGGCCGCCGTTTATGGGCTGGGACACTCCGAGGAGGTCGTCGGGCGGGCTCTCGAGGGAGTGCGCAGGGACGTCATCCTCGCGACCAAGTGCGGCCTGGTGTGGGACGAGGGGAGCACGACGCCCTACGGAAGGCTGAAGGCCGCGAGCTTGCGACGCGAGCTGGAGGCGAGCCTGAGGCGCCTCAGGACCGACCATGTCGACCTCTACCAGATCCACTGGCCCGATCCGGACGCCGACATCGAGGAGGCGTGGAGCGCGATCGCCGCCTTCATCCGGGAAGGGAAGGTCCGCTGCGCCGGCGTCTCGAACTTCAGCGTCGCGCAGCTCGATCGGGTGCGGGCGTTCCATCCGGTCGCGAGCCTCCAGCCTCCCTATAGCATGCTCACCCGCCACGTCGAGAAGGAGATCCTCCCGTACTGCGCCGCGAACGAGATCGGCGTGGTGGCCTACAGCCCGATGCAGGCCGGATTGCTGACCGGCGCCATCACGAAGCAGCGTCTCGCCGCTCTTCCGGAGGACGATTGGCGGCGCAAGAGCCGGCAGTATCAGGAGCCGCTGCTCGGAGCGAATCTCCGTCTCGTCGACAAGCTCCGGCCGATCGCGGAGCGAGACGGCGGGACGCTCGGGCAACTCGCCATCGCCTGGACGCTCCGCAGGAGCGAGATCACGTCGGCGATCGTCGGAGCCCGCAGGCCCTCACAGATCGAGGAGACGGCGCGCGCCGCCGACCGGAGTCTCTCCGCGCAAGACATCGAGGAGATCGACGCCCTGATTCTCGAGCGGGACCAGAGCCTGGCCTGATGCCCGGACCGGGCTGAGTCCCTTACCGGCCAACGAGCCGGTTCGCGAATCCCTGCGGCGCAAGCCCGGCTCCGCAAATCCCTGCAGCGCCGGCGCGTATAGGTCGTATAATTGGGGGTTGCCGGCGGTCGAGCAGGCTCGTCCGTCTCGCCTTGAGCGTCGATCGGGTTTGTCTTCTTGAGAGTGAGGGAATCGGGATGAAGCCACTTCGCATCACCGCAATACTGACGGCGCTTGCCGTCGTCGTTCTCATCGCCTACCAGCTGGCCCCGCGCGAGCGCGAGCGGCCGGTCCCTCCGGGGCTCAAGGAGCTTGCCTTCCCCGAGGAGGAGGAGAAGAAGGACAAGAAGGAGGAGGGGCACGCATGGGAGGCGTTCGAGTGGTGGTACGGCACGCGCGCCTATCCCAACGACCTCATCCCGAAGTCGGCCTTCTATGAGGCCTACCGCTACGCCAAGGATGTCCTGGGCGTGAACAAGTCCGGAGCGAGGACCAGCTGGACCTCGATCGGTCCCGACAACGTGGGGGGCCGCGTCCTGGCCCTGGCGATCGACCCGGAGAACCCGAACGTGATCTGGGCGGGGGCGGCGAGCGGAGGCCTCTGGCGATCCGCCACAGCGGGAGAAGGATCCTCGGCCTGGACATGGATCGACACCGGCTACCCAACCCTCTCGATCAGCTCGATCGTGATCGATCCGAACGACCCGCAAGTGATGTACGTCGGCACCGGGGAGATCAGCCGCTACGTTCGTCCGCTCGTCGGGACGCCAGGCGCGCGCTCCAGCTACGGCATGGGAGTTCTCAAGAGCAACGACCGCGGGGCGACCTGGAACGAGACCGGGCTCACATGGACCTTCGACCAGAGCAGGGCCGTCCTTGCTCTCAAGATGGACCCTGTCGACGCGCAAGTCCTCTGGGCCGCGACGAGCGAAGGGCTCTACAAGACGATGGATGGAGGCGGAACCTGGAATCTGTCCAATCCGGTTCTCATGGCCATGGATGTCGTCATCGATCCGCTCGATCGGCAGCGCGTCTACGCGGCGCACGGGCAGCTCAACAGCGCGCCGAACCCCGGTCTCTACCGGACGACCGACGGGGGACAGACCTGGGCAAGGCTCGCCGGAGGGCTCCCGACCTCCGACTTCGGCAGGACATCGCTCGCCCTGCACCGCACCTCTCCTTCCCATGTCGTGATCTATGCCGGGATCTCCAACGGGTCGACCCGCCAGATCATCGGGTTGTTCCGCAGCACGAACGGCGGGGACACCTGGACGAACGTCAACAGCACGAACTATGTCGGGAGCCAGGGCTGGTACGACAACGTGGTCGCAACGTCGCCCGCCAGCTCGGACATCGTCTTCTGCGGAGGACTCGACTGGTACAGGAGCGCCAATGGCGGATCGACGCTCGGGCAGGTGTCCTACTGGTACAACGGCTACGGCGGAGTGATCACGCCGGGCGGCGATGAAGGGACGCCCGACTACGTCCATGCCGACCAGCACGCGATCGTCTTCGATCCTACGGATCCGGACATCGTCTACGCCGGCTCCGATGGAGGAGTCTTCAAGTCCCTCGACGGAGGATTGAACTGGTCGGGGAAGAACGGCGGGTTCGTGACCACACAGTTCTACACGGGGTTCGCCGGCGGATACACGACGACCGCGCTGGCGGTCGGCGGACTCCAGGACAACGGGACGCTCAAGTATCTCGGCACGCCGTCATGGTCGAAGATCTTCGGCGGCGATGGCGGCTGGTGCGCCATCGATCCGACGAACGAGAACATCATCTACGAGGAGTATGTCTATCTGAACATGTACAAGAGCCTCGACGGCGGCGACTCGTGGACCGAGGTCCATCCCTACTCCTCGACCGAGGCGAACTTCATCGCTCCCTTTGTGATCTGCGAGTCGAGCCCGAACATCCTCTACGCCGGGACGAAGGGAGTCAAGAAAACGATCAATGGGGGATCGAGCTGGTCGTATCCCGATGGGAACAGCAACTGGAACGGAACCCCGATCGCGATCATCGGCGTCTCCTACACGAGCCCCGACACCCTCTGCGCGGGGACGGGAAGCGGGAGCAGCCCGGCGACCTTCGAGATCCGCAGAAGCGTCAACGGCGGGCAGAGCTGGACCACGACGAGCGCCGGCCTGCCGAACCGGTATCCGACCCATCTCAGCTACGACCGCAGGGACAGCAGGATCGTCTGGCTCACCTTCTCGGGCTACGGCAATCCGCATGTCTATCGGTCGAGCAACGCGGGTCTCACCTGGGAGGATCGCAGCGGAAACCTCCCGGACATCCCGGTCCAGTGCGTGGAGGTCGACCCCGAGAACTCCGAGTGGATCTATGTCGGGACCGATCTGGGCGTCTTCCAATCGATGGACGGAGGGACGAGCTGGTTCGAGATGAACGATGGAATGCCGCCCGCCATGGTCCTCGACCTCGTGATCAAGCCCGAGGAGCGCCTGATGCGCGCTGCGACTTTCGGCAACGGCGTCTACGAGGCGGTTCTCCCCGCGACGGCCGGAGCGGCGGAGCTTGCCGAGATCAGCTCGCGGCGGGCCCACGCGGAGCCGAATCCATTCCGCGAGGGGACGATGATCCGCTTCTACGGAGGCGCCGATGGGGGGGCGGAGGTCGCCATCTATGATCAGATCGGAAGGCGCATCCGCGTGCTCTCTGTCTCATCCGAGGGAGCGGAAGTCGCCTCGGCCTCGTGGGATGGTAAGGACGACGCCGGCAGGCGCGCGCGTGGCGGCGTCTACTTCGCGCGCCTCTCGCGAGCCGGCGAGACGGAGTCGGTGAAGCTCACGCTGATCGAATAGGCCGCATCGGGCCTGGGTCCTCGGGTGCGCCTCCGCTCGGCTCTGGCGTCGCGCTGCGGCCCGCTTCGCTCGCTGATTCGCAGGGCGCGATCTGCGCGGGCCACCAGCGCTCCACCTGGGGCGTCCTGGGACCCCGACGGCTCCCTTCGCCCCGCTGCGACCGCGGTCACTCGATCCGGACGATCCGGAGCGTGACGGCGCCGTCCTCGGTCCGCACGGTCACCCAGTATCCGCCCGAAGGCGCCATGCGGCCGGTGGATGCCCGCCCGTCCCAGAACAGGTCCAGGCGTCCCGCCGGCGCGAAGCCGCTCCTGAGGAGCCTCACCTGTCTCCCCGTCGCGTCGTGGACCGCCGCGGACAGGAGGCTCGGCGCCGGAAGATCGACGGAGATCGTCGCCGTCCCGCGGAAAGGATTGGGGAAGCACAGCAAGCTGGGGCCGTCTTCGGGGGTCCAGGAGGGATCGAGGCCGCTCTGGATGCCGAGGCAATCGCTGAGGCCCATGAAGGCAAGGTAGTTCGACACCCAGCTCTGGTCCATCAGATCGGTGTCTTCAGGGCGGGCCGGCACGCCGCCGTCCTCGTCGGCGTCCTCGGCGCGAAGGAAGCTCGTGAGATCGATGTGAACGGCCAGGTGCTGCGGATCGCGCAGCGCGAGGCCTACGCTCCTGTGTCCCAGGGCGTACCAGCCGTTCCACGCGTTCGTGAAGTCGCCCGGATCGGAGGATGTGTCCATGAATCCCTTGTACCGAGGCAACCATGTGGCCGTGCTCTCAGGATGGGCGGCGAGATAGGAGTTGACGAAGCCCCACATGGTGGCGCCGCCGGACATCGCCCATGTCTGGTTCCCGAGGAGCGTGGGTTCGCCTTCGATCCACGGCTTCACCTTCGCCTCGGCCTCCTGAGCCGCGTAGGTCATCCACTGCGGGTTCCCTGTCTGCTGGCCGACGTAGTAGAGGTTTCCCAGCGCCCACGAGAGCACCGGCGGATTAACATAGTTGTAGAAGGAGCTGCCCGGACGGACGAGCGTATGGTGGGCGATGTAGGAAGCGCACGAGTCGCCGTAGGCCCTGAACCGTTGATCGAAGTAGGTCCTTCGGAACTTGAGCTCCGCCCGCGTCGCCCAACCGCAGTTGTACATTCTGTAGTACCCGTACTGCGGGGTCGATCCGTTCTCCTCGCTGTAGGCGGGGAAGCGCAGGCTGTATTCGAATGCATCGATCACGTTCTGGAAGTACTGATTGTCCCCCGTCAACTCGTAGTAGCGGCACCAGACCCAGATCGCCTCGGACGTGTTGTCGGTCTGGATGACGTTGAGCATGTGCTCCCCCTCGCGGATTCCTCCAGAGTCGACCCCGGTCGCGACCTGCATGCCCTTCAGGAACTGGGCGATCAGACCCAGCTCCTGGAGGTAGGTCGGAGTGGGGCTCGCCTGCTCCCGCAACTGGAGAGTGGCCGGGCCGTCGGGCGGCTCAGCGCCCGCGGGAATCTGGAGCCGCTGCATGTAGGCGTCGATCTCCTGTGGGCCCCAGTAGGGAGTCGCGGATGCCGCCGGCGCATGGAGAAGCGGGAAGATGAGCGCGGCGGCGAGCAGGATTGCGGGATAGGGGAGCGTCTTCATGGCTCTGGCACCTTCCTCTCGTGGGCCTCGGATCGCGCGGAGGGCCGGCGGGGAGCTTCGGGGCCGAGCGCCGAGATCGACCCGGCCCGCCCTCATGACGGCAACCCATTCTAGGTGGGGTCGACCGGAAGGTCAAGGTAGCGGCAAGAAGGGCGGCGAGAAGCATGATAGGCTTCGCTGGAGCCAGCGGGAGGTGGCCATGGCGGCGGAATCGAGTTTCCACATGACCCCCGACGAGTTCCGGCGTCACGGCCGCGAGGTCGTCGAGTGGATCGCCCGCTATCAGGAGCGGATCGAGGATTACCCCGTCCTCTCCCGGTCGAAACCGGGAGAGATCCGCGCAGCGCTGCCTCCTCACCCGCCCGAGACGGGGGAGCCCTTCGACAGGATCCTCGCCGATGTCGAGAGTCTGATCCTCCCGGGCATCACCCATTGGCAATCCCCCAGCTTCTTCGCCTACTTCCCGGCCAACGCGTCCGGCCCGGCGATCCTGGGGGAGCTTCTCTCCGCGGGACTGGGAGTGCAGGGGATGATCTGGGCGACAAGTCCCGCGTGCACGGAGCTCGAGACGCACGCGCTCGACTGGCTCGCGGAGATGCTCGGGCTCCCCGAGCGGTTCCGCTCGAGCGGCAGCGGCGGCGGGGTGATTCAGGACACCGCCTCCAGCGCCGCCCTGTGCGCGATCCTCGCCGCCCGCGAGCGCGCGACGGGACTCGAGACCAACGCGCGCGGGTGCGACGGGCGGCTCGTCGCCTACGCCTCCGCTCAGGCGCACTCCTCGATCGAGAAAGGGGTCAAGATCGCTGGGATCGGGAGCGACAACCTCCGTCTCATCCCCGTGGATGAACGCTTCGCGATGCGGGCCGACCTGCTCGCGCGGGGGATCGCGGAGGATCGAGCGGCGGGACGGAAGCCCTGCTTCGTCGTCGCGACGGTCGGCACCACATCCTCGAACGCGATCGACCCCGTCCCCGAGATTGCGGCGATCTGTCGCAGCGAGGGGATCTGGCTCCACGTCGATGGAGCGATGTCGGGGACGGCCGCGCTCTGTCCCGAGTTCCGCTGGATCCACGACGGCTTGGAACTGGCCGATAGCTACTGCGTCAACCCTCACAAGTGGATGTTCACGAACTTCGACTGCGACTGCTTCTACGTCGCCGACCGCAGGGCGCTGATCCAGGCGCTCAGCATCCTTCCGGAGTACCTCCGCAACAAGGCGACCGAGTCGGGCGCGGTGATCGACTACCGCGACTGGCAAGTCCCCTTGGGCAGGCGTTTCCGCGCTCTCAAGCTCTGGTTCGTCATACGCCACTACGGTCTCGAAGGGCTGCGCCATCACGTGCGGGAGCATGTCGGTCTCGCCCAGGAGTTCGCATCCTGGGTGAAGCGCGACGATCGCTTCGAAGTCGCCGTTCCTCCCCCGCTGAACCTCGTCTGCTTCCGGCACCGAGGAGGGGACCGGGTGAACGAGGAGATCATGAACCGGATCAACGAAGGGGGCCGACTCTACCTGACGCATACACGCCTCGAGGGGCGGATGGTTCTCCGCTTCTGTGTCGGGCAGACGAGCACTCGCCGGAGGCATGTCGAGGAGGCATGGTCGAGGATCAGGGAGGTCGCCGAGGCGACCGGACCGTGAAAGCGAGCCGGCCTCCGCGAGCGACCTCGAGCGGACGGCCGGCGAGACCTGGTCCTTGCGCTTTTCTGAACTTGAGTGTTGACATTGCTTCTAGCTGCGGGCACGCTAATCGGTCCGTGGCGCGGCCCGCGTGCCTCCATCCCAGGGGGTCGGCCCACCAGGCCATCGAGAGACGCAGGTAGAGGAAGGTGCGGGAAAACCGAGAGGGAAACCGCCGGAAGGAACCGCGCAGTCCATACCGCGCCATCGCGCTGCTGACGACCATACCGATCATGATTGCGGTCGCGCCTTTGATCGGCTGGTGGCTGGGGCGATGGGTCGATCGCAGGGCGGGGACAGACTGGGTTTTCCAGGGAATCGGAGTGGGCTTCGGGATCGCGGCCGCCGTGAGGGAGACAGTCCTCCTGATCAGGCGAGCGCAGCGGGATCTCGATGCCTGAGGATCTCTTTCGGGGCCATCGAAGAGCATCTGGAGACATGCCGGGCAGCGGATCGCAGGAGATGATGAGAGCGCCTGTGGGGGCGGAGGGGACTCGCTGGGCCGAGCTCGGGCCCGGCTTCGTGCGGCGCGTGCTGATCACGACGTCCTGGCTAGGCGTGCTCGTCGCTCTCTGCGTCGCCGTCTACATCGGCCTTCCGAAGGCCGCCGCCTGGGGAGCGGGCCTCCTCCTCGGCATCGCGAACCTCCTGTCGCTGAACGGGCTCTTCAAGGAGATGTTGCGGCCCGCTGGGGGACGGACGAAGGCGCTCATCGCCTATGTCGCGCTCAAGTTCCCCGCGATCTATCTCGCAGGCGCCCTGGCACTGATCAAGCTCCGTCTCGATCCCCTCTATCTTCTCGCGGGTTTCAGCCTCTTTCTCGCTGTGTCTCTGCTGAAGGTCCTCGGCCGGCTCGTCCTATCGACGCGGTGGATGTCCGGGGAGCGAAGAGGACCCGGGGGGACGCTGCTCCGCGGGGGCGCGGCGGGAAGGCGGAGCGCGTGATGCGGAGAGTCGCCCTTCTGCTGCTGCTCGCGATCGCCGTGGGCGCGCCATCGATCTGCAGCGGCGGGGAGGCGTCTCGCGCGCCGGCTCACCACGAAGCAGAGGCCCACGACGCAAAGGCACACGACACAAAGGCCCACGACGCCAAGGACGAGGGGGTCCTTCTCGAGCTTCCAGATCTCATCCACCAGATCAAGGTCCACTTCGGGGGGCCAGCCCACCGCGAAGACAGCCTCGTCGGCTTCTTCTTCGCGTGGCGGGGGAACATCTTCGCGCTGCTCGTCCTCCTCTTGATCAGCGTCCTCCTTCTTCGAGGCGCGGCGCAGAAGAGCATGATCCCCGGCCGCTTCCAGAACGCGATCGAGTACGTGGTCGAGTCGTTCTACGACTTCATGCGGGGGATTCTCGGACGCCACGCCCGCGAGTTCACGCCCTTCCTGGGAACGCTTTTCCTCTACATCTGGTTCATGAACCTCTCGGGACTGGTGCCGCTCCTGAAGGCGCCGACTTCCCTGTTCGAGACGACCCTCGGCCTCGCGGCCGTCGTCTTCCTGTACGTTCACGCGACCGGCTTCCGGAAGCTCGGGGCCGGCGGATATCTCTTCCACCTGGTCGGCGCTCCGCGCGATGTCATGGGGTGGTGCTTGGTCCCCCTGATGCTGCCCCTGCACATCGTCGGCGAGCTGGCCAAGCCCGTGAGCCTTTCGCTTCGACTCTTCGGCAACATCATGGGCGAGGACGTCCTGATCGCGGTCTTCACATGGCTCGGCGTCGGGACCCTCGCGTTGATAGGCTCGCCGATCGGCCTGCCGCTCGAGTTTCCTTTCATCTTCCTGGGCCTCCTGCTTAGCACGATCCAGGCCCTGGTCTTCACGCTCCTGAGCTCGATCTACATCTCGCAGATGCTCCCTCATGAGGAGGAGCATGCGCACTGAACTCGGACCGGAGGGGGCCCGCGCGGCGCCCTCCACATCAACAGCGGAGGTTTGAAAGAGATGAACCTGCTTGGATTGGCGTTACCGCTCGGTCTCGGCCTCGCTGCCTTCGGCTCGGCCCTCGGCCTCGGGAAGGCAGTGGCCGGCGCGATGGAGGCGATGGGCCGCCAGCCGGAGGCGGCGGGGAAGATCCAGATCGCGATGGTGATCGGATGCGCCTTCATCGAGGCGCTCACGATCTACGCGCTGGTGACCGTTTTCGTGCTCCAGGGCAAGCTCTCGTAGAGTAACGGCTCGACGCAAGGCTCCCGCGGGGAGCTCCGAAGAGGCGGAAAAGATGGCATCTGAGATCAACGTCCTCAGTCCGCACTGGCGCGAGGTGGCGACCCACGCGGTCGCCTTCACCGCCGCCGTCCTGGTGCTGCGCAGATATGCCTGGAGGCCGATCCTCGGCCTGCTTGACGAGCGGAGGGCCCGCATCGAGAGCGAGTTCGACGGCATCGAGAAGGCGAAGGCCGAGAACGCCGGACTGAAGGCCGCCTACGATCAGCAGCTCCGGACGATCGACGCGCAGGCGAGGGCCAAGATCCAGGAGGCGGTCGCTGAGGGGCGGAAGGTCGCCGGCGAGATCCACGAGGAGGCCCGCAAGGAGTCCCGGGACCTGATCCAGCGCGCCCGCGAAGAGATCGAGCTGGAGAAGGACAAGGCCGAGCTGGCGCTCAAGGAGGATATGGTCAGGATGAGCCTTGCGGCGGCTGAGAAGGCGATTCACGCGAGGCTCGACTCCGACGCGCATCGGCGCCTCATCGAGGAGGCGATCGATGAGATGGTGCGTGTGGAGATGAAGGACTAAGACGGCCCAGGATGAAGAACTAGGACGGCTCAGGATGATCGACAAGGGGGTTGCGCGCAGGTACGCGAGCGCGCTGTTCGAGGCGGCCAGGGCGGGGGAGCGCATCGATCCCGTCCTTGACGATTGCGCCGCCTTGGAGAAGCTGCTCGCCAAGGACCTGTCTCTGCTTCGCTTTCTCGAGTCGCCGCGCGAGCTCGACGAGCACAAGCGCGCCGTGATCGAGAAGGTCTTCGGGGAGCGGGCGGAGCCTCTCTTCGTGCGTCTCCTGATGCTGGTCCTCAAGAAGAAGCGGATCGGGCATCTGCCGGATGTCCTGGCTGAGTACCGCAAGCTCGCCGACGAGCACATGGGGGTGGTCGTCGCCGCGGTCACGACCGCGATCCCGCTCTCCGAGGAGCTGGCAGAGCGGCTGCGGAGACGGCTCGAGCGGATCACCGGCAAGAAGATCCATCTCCGCGCGGGAGTGGATCCAGGTGTCATCGGGGGGCTGCTCGTGTTGATCGAGGGGAAGGTTCTCGATCGCACGATCCGTCATGATCTGGCCAGGTTGCGCGAGCAGATGCTCGCGACGAGCGTGCGCTAGTCCGTGATGAGGAGATCTGAGGCGCTCGCTCCGCGCGGTCGCGCCTCAAGTAGAGTCAAGGCTGGCGAGTCCGAGCAGAGAGGAAACAGAGGATGACGTTTCGACCCGAGGAAGTCAGCGCGGTTCTTCAGAAGGAGCTTGAGGGGTACAAGTCCGAGCTCGATGTCGCGTCGGTCGGCTCCGTCCTGCAGGTCGGGGACGGGATCGCCCGAGTCTGGGGGCTCCAGGATGCGATGGCGGGCGAGCTTCTGAAGTTCCCGAACGATGTGACCGGAATGGTATTCAATCTGGAGGAGGACAACGTCGGCGTGGTCCTCTTCGGATCCGACGAGCTGGTGAAGGAAGGAGATCCCGTCCGGCGGAGCGGACGGGTCGCCAGCGTTCCCGTCGGCCCTGGAATCATCGGACGGGTCGTCAATCCGCTCGGCGAGCCGCTCGACGGGAAAGGCCCCGTCGTGTCCGAGACGCAGTACCCGCTCGAGGGGAAGGTCCCGAACGTCGTGCAGCGCCAGCCGGTGAAGGAGCCCGTGCAGACCGGGATCAAGGCGGTCGACTCGATGATCCCGATCGGCCGCGGGCAGCGGGAGCTGATCATCGGCGACCGCCAGACCGGCAAGACCTCGATCGCGATCGACACGATCATAAATCAGAAGGGACAGGACCTCTTCTGCATCTACGTCGCGATCGGACAGAAGGAGTCCTCGGTCGCGCGCGTCGTCGCGACGCTGGAGCAGCACGGGGCCATGGAGTACACGACTGTGGTCTCGGCGACGGCTTCGACCGCGGCGCCCCTGCAGTACATCGCCCCCTACGCGGGCGCGGCGATAGGGGAGTTCTTCAGGGACAAGGGCCGCCACGCCCTCTGCATCTACGACGATCTCTCGAAGCACGCGGTCGCCTACAGGCAGATGTCCTTGCTCCTGCGCAGACCACCGGGCCGCGAGGCCTATCCCGGCGACGTGTTCTACCTCCACAGCCGCCTCCTCGAGCGCGCGGCGAAGCTGAAGGACGAGCTGGGGGGCGGATCGTTGACCGCGATCCCGATCATCGAGACGCAGGCCGGCGACGTCTCCGCCTACATCCCGACCAACGTGATCTCGATCACGGACGGCCAGATCTACCTGGAAACCGACCTCTTCTACTCCGGCATCCGGCCCGCGATCAACGTGGGGCTCTCGGTGTCTCGCGTCGGCGGAAAGGCCCAGACGAAGGCGATGCGGCGGGTCGCGGGACGCCTGCGACTCGATCTGGCGCAGTACCGTGAGCTGGCGGCCTTCGCCCAGTTCGGAAGCGACCTTGATCGAGCGACGCGTTCGCAGCTCATCCGCGGGGAGAAGACCGTCGAGGTGCTGAAGCAGGGCCTCTATCAGCCGCTTCCCCTTGAGAAGCAGTTGATGATCATCTTCGCGGCCGTGAATGGATACCTGGATGAGCTTCCGACATCCTCCCTCGCGCGGTTTGAGCGCGAGCTGTTCGCATACATGGACAAGGAATACCCGGACGTCGGGCACGTTCTCGCGACGACCAAGGCGCTCGACGAAGCGACGGAGAAGAAGCTCCACGAGGCCGTCGGGAAGCTCAGAGACTCCTTCTCGGCGTCGCCGGGCAAGTAGTCGCGGAGGCAGCCTCAGGAGAGAGATGGCCAGCATCAAGGACATACGCCGCCGGATCCGTTCGGTCCAGAGCACGCAGCAGATCACCAAGGCGATGGAGATGGTCGCGGCGGCGAAGCTGCGCCGGGCCCAGGAGCGCAGCCTCTCGGCGCGGCCTTACGCGGAGCGGATGAGCGCGATTCTGGCGAGCCTGTCGGGCACGGCCGCCGCGCATGCCCACCCGCTGTTCGGGAGCAAAGGGGATGGGCGGCGGACGATCGTGGTCATCGCCTCGGACAAGGGCCTCTGCGGCGCGTTCAACTCGAACCTGTTCCGCTTCGCGGAGAACGAGATCGGAGGGGTCGACCGGGGCCGAACCAACCTCATATGCGTGGGCAAGCGCGCCTGCGACCACTTCGGGAGGCGACAGTGGACGGGATCGATTCGCCTTCCGGAGCTGGGGGACCAGGTCGATCTCGGCAAGGCGGCTCATCTCGCCCGGCATCTGATCGACCTCTTCGCCCAGGGGGGGACCGACAAGGTCGACTTCATCTACACGCGCTTCATCACGACCGGGAGCCGCCGCATCTTGCAGGAGACATTCCTTCCGGTGGCTTCACCTGCCGAGGGGCGGGCTGGGCCTCGGGAGTACATCTTCGAGCCTTCGGCCGCCGCGGTGCTCGGGGATCTCTTGCCGCGGTACGTGCAGACGCGCGTCTTCGCGGCGATGGCTGACTCGATCGCGAGCGAGCATGCCGCCCGCTTGATCTCGATGAGCGCGGCCAACAAGAACGCTGGCGACATGATCACCGCTCTCACTCAGATCCGGAACAAGCTCCGCCAGGGGGCGATCACCAAGGAGCTGTCCGAGCTGGTTGGAGGCGCGGAGGCGCTCAAGTAGCGCACGAGCGGGGTCGAGGGAGACGGCGGGCTCCAGGCGAAGAGCCCCGCAGGAAAGGACAGAGATGGCGAACGAGCCCAACTACGGCAAGATCCTTCAGGTGATCGGCCCGACGGTCGATCTCGAGTTTCCGTCGGATCGGCTGCCCAGGATCATGAACGCGATCCGCATCGACGATCCCGAGAGGGGGATCGTCCTGACGGTCGAGGCGGCGCTCCACATAGGCGACAACGTGGTCCGCTGCGTCGCGATGGGCTCGACGGACGGGCTCGTGCGGGGGATGAAGGCCTTGGACCTCGGCGAGCCGATCTCCGTTCCGGTCGGGGAGCAAGTCCTCGGAAGGGTCATCAACCTTCTGGGAGACCCGATCGACGAGCGGGGTCCGTTGCCCGAACCCAAGAAGCGCCTGCCGATCCACCGCCATGCCCCGAGTCTGACGGAGCAATCGACGAAGGCGGAGATCCTCGAGACGGGGATCAAGGTGGTCGATCTCCTCGAGCCCTATCCGAAGGGGGGGAAGGTCGGGCTCTTCGGCGGCGCCGGCGTGGGCAAGACGGTCATCATCATGGAGCTCATCCGGAACATCGCCACCGAGCACGGAGGCTATTCCGTCTTCTCAGGGGTGGGGGAGCGGACGCGCGAGGGGAATGACCTCTGGCTCGAGATGAACGAGTCGGGTGTCATCAGCAAGACGGCCCTGATCTACGGGCAGATGAATGAGCCGCCCGGAGCTCGCCTGCGCGTCGGACTCTCGGGCGTGACGGTCGCCGAGTACTTCCGCGACGAGGAGGGCCAGGACGTCCTTCTCTTCATCGACAACATCTTCCGCTTCACGCAGGCCGGCTCGGAAGTGTCGGCGCTTCTGGGCCGGATGCCGAGCGCCGTGGGCTACCAGCCGACCCTCTCGACCGAGATGGGAGAGCTTCAGGAGCGGATCTGCTCGACGAAGAGGGGCTCGATCACGTCCGTGCAGGCGATCTACGTCCCCGCGGACGACCTTACCGATCCTGCCCCCGCGACCGCCTTCGCGCACCTCGATGCGACGACCGTCCTCTCCCGGCAGATCTCGGAGCTCGGAATCTACCCGGCCGTGGATCCGCTGGACTCGACCTCGCGCATGCTCGATCCGATGGTCGTCGGGCAGGACCACTATGACGTCGCCCGCTCCGTGCAGAGGATCCTGCAGAGGTACAAGGACCTGCAGGACATCATCGCGATCCTCGGGATGGACGAGCTCTCCGAGGAGGACAAGGTCATCGTCGGAAGGGCTCGCAAGGTCCAGCGCTTCCTGAGCCAGCCGATGTTCGTCGCCGAAGCCTTCACCGGAGAGCATGGCCGGTATGTGAAAGTCCAGGACACCATCGAGGGATTCCGCCAGATCATCGAGGGGAAGCACGACGATCTCCCCGAGCAGGCCTTCTACATGGTCGGAAGGATCGAGGAGGCGGTCGAGAAGGCGGAGAGACTCCGCTCGCAGGGCTGAGATAGGGCGGAGGGGAGATGCCTGAGCTGTTTCGTCTGAGCGTTCTGACGCCGGTGCGCAGCGTTTTCGACGCTGAGGTGATCTCGATCGTCGCCCCGGGGAGCGAGGGATACCTCGGCGTTCTCGCCCATCACGCCCCGCTGATCACGGCCCTGGCGCCGGGAAGGCTCACCGTGAAGGTCCCTGACGAGGACGATCTCGTTTTCTGCGTCTCGGGAGGGTTTCTTGAGGTTTCCGACAACCGTGCGGTCGTCCTCGCCGATGCGCTGGAGCTGCCGGAGGAGATCGATCTGGCGCGCGCGAAGGGGGCTCGCGATCGCGCTCGGGAGCGGCTCCGGGACACGAGCGGCAAGATCGATCAGGCGCGGGCCGAGGCCGCTTTGCGCCGCGCGTTGAATCGGATTCGAGTCTTCGAGGGAGCTGCGACGAAGGCGAGATAGGTCCTGGATCCTGCGAGGCCGGCGCCGGGCCGGGATTCCGGGATGGCGGCGACGAGGTGAGATCTCGACGCCGACTCCGTAGTCATTCCGGGCCCAACTTCGCCCGTTCGATTCGTGCTCTTGAGGATCTGAAAGGCCATCGATGATGCAAGTCGATGGCCCGCCGCGATCAGCAGCGCTCGAGCCCGATCGCGATCCCCTGGCCCACGCCCACGCACATCGTGCAGAGGGCCCGGCGCTTGCCTGTGCGGCGGAGCTGGTGCGCGGCGGTCAGGACGAGACGCGCCCCGCTCATGCCCAGGGGATGACCAAGTGCGATCGCCCCTCCCTGCGGGTTCACGCGCGAATCGTCGTCAGCGATGCCGAGCTCGCGCATGCAGGTGAGCGCCTGCACCGCGAACGCCTCGTTGATCTCGTTGACATCCATGTCCGCCAGCGTGAGCCCGAGCCGGCCGAGGAGCCTGCGGGTGGCCGGCACCGGACCGATGCCCATGACGCGGGGCGGCACGCCCGCGAACGCCGTGAGGGTGCCTTGCGGCACCAGCTCGAGCTCGATCTCGCCGCGCTCGAGCAGCCCGGAGTGCTGCGGGCATGTCGCGTGAAGCCGAGTCAGCAGCTCCGGCGGGAGGAGGCGTTCGCTGGCGATGATCTGCCGCAGTTCGGGGGAGTAGCCGAAACGGTGGAGCGAGGCCTCGATCTCTTCCGGCGTGATCTTCACGACGCCCGCAGGCGCCGTCGGCTGTGCAGGCCTGATGGCCTGGGCATCGAGCATGTGCATTCTCCCTGACCTGAGACACGGATGGTGAACTTCAAAACCCAGGCGCGTTTCCGTGGTTCTCACGGTCGCGCAACTCCGAGTATAGAGGCGCTCCGCAGGGGAAACCAAGATCATGAGCGCCTCGCGGCTCGCCTGAAAGCCGATCCGCGTCATCCATGAAGGTCGAGATCGCCCGTCAGCGAACTGCTTGGCCCGGCCAGGGTCTGGAGCAGCGCACGAGCCCCGGCGAATTCCCGCAGCCGCCCGCTTCATCTCGCGCCGAGGGCGAGCAGAGCCCGCATTCGATGCGCCAGGCCTACAGATACGAATCCCGCCCGTGCTCCGAGAAGAGGCGGTCCATCAGCGATCCGTCGTCGACGATCGTCATCCGATGATAGTGGCATCCGCGGCGCAGACACCCTTCCACGATTCCGCCGGGGAGGTGGATCGCGAAGAGATTCCCCGCGCAGGTCTCGCAGGTCCCTTCGGGGGCGCGGAGCGAAACCGAGCAGCTCGGGCACGAGAACTCGACCATCGCGCCGGCGGGGATCTCCCCCTCGCCCAGGTTGTCGAAGCGGCCGTAGAGAGGATCGAGATGGATGATCCCGCCCTTTCCGGCGACGTCGTAGCGGACGCGAATCGAGGGGAGATCGTGGATCATGGCCGTCGCGTCCATCAGATCGCAGCCGTTCGGGCACCTCGCGCGCCGGATCCCGACGGCGCCCCCCGGTAGCTGCAGGACGATCCTCTCGCGGCGCTCTTCCATGGCTTGCCTCCCCCCCCGGCCGCCCGTCCTTGGGGGCGGCCGACTCGCTCCGCGCCAGTATACCGCCTGCCCGCCGCCTCTGCTATGCTCGACCAGCATGGTCATGGAGCCCCGGAGTCTCTTGCTGAGACGAATCGTGATCCTCGCGCGCTGGCGACGTCTGATCCTCGCCAACACGCTCTTGGTCGCGGCATCGGCCGTTGTCATAAGCCTGCTGCTCCCCAAATCGTACCGGTCGACCGCCTCGGTCTTCCCGCCGCAGGAGGAGGCCTTCTCCACCGGGACCCTCTCCTCGATCGTCGCCGCCTCGACCTTCGGCCAGGGGAGGGCGAATCTGCCCATCTGGGCCACTCCCTCCGATATCTACGCGGCGATCCTCAAGAGCCGGTCGGTCGGGGAGGAGATCATCCGCCGGCGCGATCTGATGCGGATCTACAAGGCCAAGACGATCGACGACGCCCTGATCACCCTGAGGTCGAACGCCAAGACCAAGGTCGGCAGGGAGGGCGTGGTCTCGATCAGCGTGGTCGACAAGGATCCGGCGCGCGCCGCGAAGATGGCCAACGACTTCATCGAAATCCTCGATGTCCGATCGCGGGAGCGGCGCAGCTCAGGCGCGGGCGCCGTCCGCGCCTTTCTCGAGACCCGCGTGGCGGTTTGCCGCGATTCCCTCGCGCGCGCCGAGGAGATCCTCCAGCGCGTGCAGGAAGAAACCGGGATCCTGGTTCCTGACCAGCAGGCGCGCGCCCTGGTCGAGAGCGCGGTCCAGCTCGAGCTGGGGCGGAGGGTCCGCGAGGTCGAGCTGGGGATCCTGCGCGCGCAGGTCGGTCCGGAGGATCCCAACCGGGCGCGTCTTGCCCGTGAGATCGACCTCTTCGAGGGGCAGCTTCGCGATCTGGACCGCGGCGGTCGAGCGGACACGGCGGCCTTCAGGGTTCCGCTCTCGCAGTTCCCGGCCCGCTCCGCCGCCTTCGCGCGCGCGCTCAGGGACATGAAGATCCAGGAAGCCCTCTACGGAGTCCTGATGGAGCAGTACGAGCAGTACCGGATCCAGGAGCTGAGGGATACGCCGGCGCTGCAGATCCTCGACTCGGCCGTACCGGCCGAGAAGCGATTCCGGCCGATCCGCTGGCTCATCTGCTCCATCGCGACGATTCTGGCCTTCCTGTTCTCGTGCGGCCTTGCCCTCGTGCTCGATCATCTCGAGTCGATCCGCAGAGAAAGGCCCATGCAGTGGGAGTCGCTTCGGGGCGTCGGTCGCGCCCTCCACCCGAAGCGGTGGTTCGATTCGGGCAGCGATCCCACCTTCCCCTAGATTCCGATGGACGGGATCTCCCGACTCCTTCCCGCGTCAGACCTTCCGTCCCGTCAAGTCGTCAGCCTGGGCCTGATCCTTCTTCTGGCTTGCGACGCCGCGCTGCTCACGCTCCTGCCCGAAGCGGCGTTTGTCGCATCGATCGTTCTCGCCGCGGTCGCCGGGCTTCTCCTCTCGGTCCGCCTGGCCTGGCTCCTCGCGGTCATGGCCGTGGGTCTGCCGTTGCTCGATCCGTTCGTCGTCGCCCTCGACTTGGCGACCCCTGCTTTCGCATTCTTCCGGTTCTTCCTGCTTCTCGCCGTCGCGCGGATCCTGCTGTCGGGCTCAGCCGGAACCGGCAGGAGGGCAGCCTTGCTCCTCACGGACGGAATCCTCTGGTGGGCTCTCGCGCTGGGTCTCGTGGTCTGGGCAGGCCTGCTCGAGTCGCCTTCTCCCGCGTATGGTCGCGCGAAGGTCCTCGCCTACTTCGCGACCAGCCTCCCGCTCCTCGTGGGAGGCGCGATCGCGGGGACCAGATGGAGCGATGAGCCTTCCTCGCGCGATCGGCCGGTCGTCTCCTTCCTCTCCGCCGTGCTCGTCCTGTCAGCCCTCGTAGCGATCGTGTCGCTCCTGACACACGCGTCCCGGGCCGCGCCGTCCGGGCAGAGGCTGAGCGCCCTGGGCCTCAATCCGATATGGCTCGCGCGCAACATGGGGCTCGGGATCCTGGCCGGCATCGGCCTGCTGGGAGCGGGGAAGATCCGGCCGGCGGCCCTGGTCATCCTCATCGTCCCCCTCGGGATCGTCATGGTCCTCTCGGGATCGCGCGGTCCCCTGATAGGGCTGGCGCTTGTTCTCACCTGCTGGACGGTCTTCGTTCTTCCAGGATCGAGAGGGGCGAGGCTTCTGCGTCTGGCCGCCGCCGCGTCGCTCGCCCTGCTGGCCCTTCTGCTGATGCCCGAGCAGATCCGCGAGCGATTCCTGAATCCGGTGCGAATCGATGCCTCGGGAGCGGTGCGCCTGCGCCTTCTCGAGATCGCGCGGGAAGCCGTCCCGCACGCGGCCGGATGGGGGACCGGCACCGGGGGATTCAGCGATCTCATGAAGATGGGCGACAATCGACTCTATCCCCACAACCTGATCGCCGAGGTCGGCATCGAGAACGGACTGCCCGGGCTGGTCTGCCTCGCCGGCTTTCTCTTGGCCGCGCTAGGACGGGGCATGCGAAGGGCCGGCGATCCCATGATGATCGCGCTTCTCTTCAGCCTGCTCTTCGCGGTCTGGAACGCCCAGTTCAGCGGAGATCTGATGGCTAACGAGTGGGTCTGGCTCTTCGCGGGATGGATCGCGGGCCGGTCGCGGTGAGCGCCCCCCCTTCGACCGACCGGCTTCGCGTCGCGGCCTTCTCCGCGATCGACCTCTCCCTTCCTCAAGGGCACGCCCTCCATCTGCGGGGCATCCTGGACGCCCTCGCGAATCGGGGACACGATGTGATGCTCGTGACTCCCCGCGCCGCCGGTCCATCGGTCCCCACCGCCTTCCAGCGCCTGGAAGTCCGTCCGTTGAGATGGAGATTCCTCTACTACTGGAGCTTCGAGCTTCTGGGAGGCTGCCGCCTGTTTTGGAGCTGCGCGGGAGGCAAGAGGGACCTCATCTATGTCCGTCAGGACCTCTACACGATCGCCCCGGTGATCGTTTCGAGGCTTCTACGCCTGCCCCTGGTTCTGGAAGTCAACGCGCTCCTGACGGAGGATCCCGCCCTCGGCCGATCTCCGATCGCGAGGAGACTCGTGGCGGCCTCGGAGCGCGTCTGCCTCCGCAACGCGACGACGGTGATCGCGCTCTCCGAGCAGCTCGGGACCACGCTTGCTCGCTCTCGCGGGATCGACGCCGGGCGGATCCGCGTGGTCCCCATTGCGACGCACATGCCCGGGCCCATCGATCCCGAGGCGGTACGCGGCAAGATGAGCGTGCCTCCTTCCACGTTCGTGATCGGCTTCGCGGGGAATCTCGCGCCTGTCCAAGGGATCGAGACTCTCATCGAGGCGGCGGCCCTGGACCGATCGGGCGAGGTCGAACTCTGGATCATCGGGCAGGGGCGGGAGGAACGCAGGCTTCGCGAGATCGCCGCCTGCGACGTCGGGTCTTCTGGCGCCACGGGCGGCCCCGAGCAGCGAGCTTCCGGCGCCTCCGCCTCGCGCGCGGCTCGCGTCCGATTCCTCGGCGGACTCCCTCGCGAAGAAACGGATCGATTGCTCGTCTCGTGCCAGATCCTCGTCGCGCCCTATCGCTGGCCCGATCACGACAAGGTTTCGGGAGGCGGCGCTTTGTCGACGAAGATCCTCACCTATCTCGCATCCGACCGCCCCGTTCTGGTCTCCGATATCCCATGGTATTCGTGGATCGCCGAGATCGGCGCTGGGGATCTCTTTGCCGCGGGCGAAGCCGAGGATCTCGCGCGGGCGATCGAGAAGTGGCGGCGACAGTGGATCGAAGCGGGCAGGCCGCTCAGGGATTGGCCTTGGAAGGGGCCCGGCCCGGGCCGCCGCCGCGTCGAGGAGGATTGGACCTGGGAGCGCTCCGCCGCGCGGCTCGAGGCCGCCTTGGTCGGGTCGATCCCGGCGCAGGGGACGACTAGCTCTACTTCCTCAGGGCGACTACGGAGATGACGAGCGCCGTGATCCCGCTGATCGGCGCGAGCAGGGTCGAGACCTTGTAGGTCCATCGTTCCGGCACGACGACCGTCGAGCCGGGCGGAATGTGCTCCTCCTCGCCGATGGGAACGCTCTTCCGCCCCTCGACCTGGACGCGCCAGCCGCGGCCCCGCCCAAGCTCCGTCGGACCCCCGGCGATGCGCACATAGTCGGCCGCGGTGAGGCTCGGCAGATGTCCGTGGGGACCGGGGTAGCGGACCGCGCCGATCACATAGACCCATCGATCGCGGACGGCGGTCTCGATGAGATCCCCCGCGCGAACCATTGCCGAGTCGTCTTCGGGCGAGCGGAGCCTCAGCATCTCGCTGCCGCGGACGAGGACGATCTCGCCGGTCGCGTCCTCCGATAGCCCCCCGGCGCGGGTTAGCATCGATCCGACCGTGTCGCCCTGGCGCCACTCGAGCTTCATGCGCGGCGACTCGGGGATCCGCGAGCCGACATTGGAGACGATCGGCCTCTCCATCCCGGCCAGGCCGCGCAGGGCGCCGGTGACTCGGACGAAGTCGCCCGCCGGCGGCACGTGGATCCTCATTCCCGGCGCGACCGTCGGGTTCTGATCGAGATCCCCGGAGTGGACGAACCGCACCATGTCGATCTCATCCACGCGGCCGTCGGCATGATGGATCTCGATTCGGCGGATGCTCCCGCCGGGGAGCGGACCGCCTGCCGCGCCGATCGCGAAGGAGAGGCGATCGTAGGCGTGGACGAGGAGGACTCCGGGAGATGCGATCATGCCCGTGATGGGGATGCGGAACATCCCCGGCTGCAGCATGTGGAGCGAGATCGGCTTGCCCGGGAAACGGGGCGCCATGGCGCGCCTCACCAGATCGTCCACTTCCTCGAGCGTCCTGCCGGCCGCGTCGATCGACTCGGCGCTCGGCAGCAAGAGCCTCCCCGATGCCGTCACCGCCAATCTCCATGCGCGGTCCGTCTCGCCGCCAACCTGAAGCTGCAGGAGGTCTCCCGGAACGACGACGTAGGTCCCCGGATCGATGGGCGTCTCGAGAGGCGGGGAGATCTCGGGAGCTACCGCGATCGCGCCGGGCGTGACTCCCTCCGTGGACTTCGGGAAGAGGAGGTCGTACTCGAAGAATGGCCGCTGCTCGGCCGCCGCGAGAGCGGGAGCGGGCCAAGCGGAGGCAAGGGTCGCGCACAGAGCGAGGACGGAGCCGGCGACGCGGATTGCCCCCACGCATGGCCTCGCGGCGCGCGCGAGCGCACGGAGGCTTCCGCTCGGCATCTTCGATCGGGGCCTGCTCATGACGAGTCGATTCTAGAGCAGCTCGATCGCGTCTGAGAAGCTCGCATCTGGCGTCCGCTCGTCTTCGCCGGACGCGCGGCGGCTCGCAGCGCCCTCTGCGGCGCGCCCCTCGGGCCGGCCCCGGTGGAGGCGCGCCGAGCCGCTCCGGGGGAAGACGGAGCGGCTCGGCTGGGGGGAGGGCTTGGGAAGATCTACCAGCCGGCGCGGCCGGCCCTGAACTGAGAGAAGTGCCAGATGCCCACCGATACGCGGCCCGAGGCGGGATCGCACACGCCGCCCATGTCGACCCATGTCCCGTCGTTCTCGTCGTACCAGTAGATCGTGACATCGTTGTGCCCGGAGAGATCGGTCCCGCTCAGGTCCATCGTGAGCGTGACGGGCCTCAGGAATGTGATTCCGTGGGGCTCCAGCTCGCACCCGATGTGGCCGCCGGCCTCGCGGATTGTGACCTTGATCTCCGTTGCGGTGCGCAGAGCTCCGGGAGGCACGGTCACCCGGTAGCGGCCGATCGAGACCGTGCCGCCCGCCGCGGGGCCTATGAGAGCGCATCCCTCGGGTTCGCCCACGAGCGGAAGGCGTGGCGGCGGCGCCATCGCGTCCTCTGCCGAGCGCTCCTGCGTGCTCGGGCCGATTCCATCGGGGCGGCCGGCGCTCTGGTCGGATGGGCCCAGAGGCAGGCCCCCGTCATCCACACACGATGTCGCAACCAGAGCGACGGTCGCGATACACCAGAGCAGCGCCCACCTGCTCATCTTCCACCTGTTCATCTTCCACCCCCTTGTCTCGATTCCTGCCGGTCGGAAGGTGCAAGAGCGATGCCAGGCGCGAATCGATTCATTATCAACAGGTTGGGAGATTCGAGGCGGGGACGAACGGGGAACCGGGGGCCGGAGTTGAGGGAGGAGCGCCGATTCAGAGAGCGTATCTCAATGAATAGATGTGCGATCGACGAATATGGTCCATTTCAGCCAGCCGTGGGGAACACGTGGCGGCATCCGGACGCTTGGTGTAGCCTGCCCAGATGATGAGCCAGCCCGATTCCATCGCCGCTGGACCCTATGGGAGGGTCCGTTGTTCCTGATCCGGTGAAGCATCGCGTGACGACCCGGGGGGAAAGGCCGGCGAGGCGGGGATCGATGAGAGCTGGCGGCTCCTCGGCCCTGCTTCTCTTGCTCGCGCTCACTCTCTGGGCAGGCTGCGCCGAGGACGAGAATCCCCTGGGATTCGACAACGGAGGCCGTCTGGCTCCGCCCGCTCCGCTCGAGACCACCTTGGTGGTGGCCTACGATGAGGAGCTTCGCTCGGCGCCCGCGACAGATCTTTCCGAATCGATTCTCGTCGGCTCGAACGATCGCCTCGAGGCGGCGGGATTCCTCCGGTTCGCAGGCGTGCCCGACACCGCCGGCGTCGATCGTTCCTATCTCCGGATCCATCTGCGCAAGGGGTGGGGTGGATCCATCACGCTCACGCTCTGGTCGGTGGAGGGAGGCGACACGGCCTGGACGCCGTCGACTCTCACATGGGGAAACCGGCCGACCCTCTCTCAAGAGCCTCTGGCCCGCAAGGAGAACGTCAAGACCGGCGCTCTGCAGGACACGACGATCGATGTCATCGACTTCGATCTGCCCGTCGATCTGATCCGCTCCTGGAAGGCCGACGAGGCGGCCAATGCAGGGCTCGCGTTGACCGCCGAGAGTGTCGGCGCGGGCGGGGTGGCGCGGATCGTCTCCCACAACGATCTCCTTTGGGACGATGATCTGCGGGTGCTGACTCCGAGCTTGAATCTGGTCGACACGACAGGCACCGTGCGAACCGTGACGGCGACCGGCGACGCCTACGCCCTCGACGACAGGCGGGATGACCCCGTGCCCGGGGCTCCTCTCGCGTTCGTTTCGTCCGGAACCGCTTCGCGGTTCCTGCTGCGCTTTGACCTGTCCGCCATTCCGCGTGAGGCAGCGGTCGTCAGGGCCACGATTCGCCTGCGTTCCCAGAACCTGGATGTCCTGGAGAAGGACCCCTTCGTCCTGGGAGTCTACGAAGTAGCCGACACGGCCAACGCCCTCAAGGCCACCGCCACCGACCTGTCGGAGTCCCTGGAGGATTCAGTCCGCTTCGAGATCGGCGCCCTGGCGCAGAAGTGGGTGGAGGGAGAAGAGAACCTGGGCGTCGTCGTGCGCGCCATCGACGAGGTGTCGACTCTGGAGAGCGTGGAGATCCATACGGGCCATGCGGCATCGGAGTCTGTCCGACCCGCGCTTCGGGTCGTCTATCTCCTCCCCTCCGGTCCCAGGTGGAGCGTGGAGCCGTGAGATCGCTCGGTCGCAAGAGCGGGTGCCGATCGCAATCGCGCGCGGGGTCGGTCCGCGCCGCCCGCGCGGTCCTGGCCATCGCGATTCCCTGCGCTCTCGCTCTCTCGCCTGGCGGGGTCCGCGCCACGCCGTTTTCCAGCGCGGGATGGGGATGGTGGTGGGACGTGGGAGATCCTGCCGCTCTGGGTCGCGGGGGGACATCGGTCGCCGTTCGATCCTACGGCGCCTCCGCGGATCTCAATCCGGCGACCATCGCGCTCGCCGAGAGGGGTTATGGCTTCACCTCCTACGCCGGAGAGATAGCGGACAGCCGCGGCGGCGATGGCGATCCCGAGGGGAGCTTCCGGCAGAAGGCCGATCTCCTGCCACGCCTCGGGGGCGTGATCGAGCTTCCGCGCGGACTCCGCGCGGGAGGTTCGTTCTCGGTGCAGTCGGACGGGACCTACGAGCGCGCGCAGCGCTACGCCGGCGATGTGACCGGCCCGTACGAGCTGAAGACGAAGGGGATGGGGGGTCTCCATCGAATCCAGGTCGCCCTCGCGGGATCCTCGCTCGACCGCCGGCTTCTCTGGGGAGTCTCGGTCGGGCGCGTCCAGGGGTCCGTGAAGGAGTTCCTGACCTACAACTTCGACGACGCCGAGGAGCGCGACCAGCTCCAGGTCGTCAGGGCGAGACTGCGCGGCGGCGCGGTGGCGACCGGGGGCGTGCTCCTGCTTCCAACGGAAGGAGTCGCAGTCGGAGCGAGCGGGACCCTCGGGGGCTCCTCACGACTCATCCAGGAAGTGGAGGTCTTGCGGACCGGCGATTACGATGCGTCATGGACCGGCCGTCAGGAGCTGCCCGACAGATGGGCCGCCGGCGTCGAGCTGCGTCCGATCAAGAGACTCGGTCTGAGCGCCGATCTGATCCGGACTCTGTGGAGCGAGGCCGCGCTCCGCGCTGCCCCGGGCGGGGCATCGAGGAGACCCTTCCACGATACGACGCGGTGGGGAGCGGGCCTCGAGTACGACTTCGTCCGCGGCGAGATCCCGCAGTGGACGATCCGCGGCGGGGTCTCGGGATCGTCCCATCACGTGCGGGCGGTCGATCCCCCGGGCGCGGCCGCGCGCGACGATGCGGCCGAGTCGGAGGGCGGGAGCGCCAGCGGGAAGGATGTCCGCGAGACGGTCGCGAGCGTCGGCCTCCGGCGCCTGGTGGCCAAGAACCGCGCCGCCGTGGATCTCGCCATCGAGTGGGGGAAGCGCGGGGACGCGGAGCGGGTCGGGCTCGAGGAGTCGTTTGCCCGCGTGAGCCTCGGCATCACCTTCTCGAGCACGCAGAGAGACTACTAGGCGCTTCTGACTGAATCTGAGAGGCGAGCCGGCGCGACGCGAGGCCCTCGGACCCCGACGGCTCCCTTCGCCCCGCTGGGTTCGCGTTCCCGGCGCGGGGCTTCGGGACTCCGTCGGGGTCTTCGGTCGCTCCAGGTGAAGCGCCGCTGGCTCGCGAAGCGGCGAGAACGGACCCCGACGGCTCCCTTCGCCCCGCTAGGTTCGCGTTCCCGGCGCGGGGCTTCGGGACTCCGTCGGGGTCTTCGGTCGCTCCAGGTGAAGCGCCGCGGCCCGCTCCGCCTCAGGCTCCCGGTCCCGATCGATAGAAGGCCGGCCTCCTGTCCCCGAGCAGGTCGTTGCGGGGAGTCACTCGCTTGTCGTCCGCGGCGGTCGGGTCGAGTTCGACGACATCGCAAGCCGGTTCCTGCGCGGGACCGTCGCTCAGGATCCGGCCGTCGGGAGCGACGATGCGGCTGCGGCCCGTGAAGACGAGGCTAGCGTCGCCGCGCGACTCCGCCCCGGTCCTGTTCGCGGTCACGGTGAAGACGCCGTTCTCGATCGCGCGGGTGACCATCGCGTTCTGGCAATGCGCGTGAACCAGATTCGCCGGGTGGGCGATGATCTGGGCACCCGCGAGCGCGAGACTCCGGGCGGCCTCCGGGAAGCGCCAGTCGAAGCAGATCATCATCCCGACGCGCGCTCCGGCGATCGAGACGACCGGGTACGCCGTGTCGCCCGGGTCGAACCACTCCTTCTCCAGGTCGAAGAGGTGGATCTTCCTGTAGAGGGCGCGCAGCCCCGCGGGGTCGACCGCGATCGCGGCATTGAAGATCATCCCGGATGGCGCGCCCTCGGCGATCCCGGCGACGAACGCGCATCCCGCGGAGCGCGACAGGCGAATCATCTCTTGCGTCGTCGGTCCCGCGGGGATCGCCTCGGCCAGGCGGGAGAGCTCCGCCCGGCCCCCGAAGAGATAGCCGGTCGCGAAGAGCTCGGGGAGAACCCAGAGATCGGCCTCCCGCGATTGGACGACCGACTCCACCTGTCGCAGGTTGGCCCGCGTATCTCCGTAGACCGGCTCCGTCTGGATCCACCCGACGCGCATCGACTCAAGACGCTAGACATGGACAGGGCTCCTGGCAAGCCATCCGCTGCCGCAGATCTCCAGGCGCATGCGACCGGATCGGAGAAGCGGGCGGGCGCGCCCGCGGCCGCCGATGCAGTATTCTGGCCTGCATGGGATTCGGTCTCTTGAAGCGGCTGCTTCTCGGAAGGCGGGAGTCGATGATCCGGGAGACGCCGGAGGATGCGGCGCCCAGTGAGGAGCCCGGCGTGGTGCGCCTGGACGCGGTGGACACCCTCGATCTCCACACGTTCCAGCCCCGGGACACGCGCTCGGTCGTGACGGAGTTCCTGGGCGAGGCCGCGGCTGCCGGCCACCGGCAGGTGCGGATCATTCACGGCAAGGGCACGGGGACGCAGAGGCGGATCGTGAGGTCGATCCTCGATGCGGACCCGCGCGTGATCTCCTACGCCGACGCTCCCGATGCCTCGAGCTGGGGGGCGACGATCGCAAGGCTCCGGCTCCCTCATCCACGGCCGGCGCCGAACGCACTGACCGATCCGGTCGCCGGGGACCCGTGACGGAGGGCCGGCCGGGAGATCGGCCAATCCGAACTGCGCCCTCGAAGAACGCAGGCTTACAGGGGGTTTGCCGGGTTCGTCCGGCCGTGATAAGCTCGCTCAGAAGTTCGGTCTGTCCCGGCGGATGGGCGAGTCTGTTGTGGCGCGTGCTCTTGCCATGGTCCCCGGGCGCGGCTGGGTGGTGTGGGGGCGGAGGTGTTCGTTGCGAGGACCACAGGATGTCCGCCGGGGGGCGCGACCGACTCCGAGGGCGTCGTCGCTCGCAGCGTCGCCCCCGGCGCCCAGGCTGTTTCGCCTCCCTTCCCGCCCGAGCGCCGTGAACGGCGCGGGCGGCTCCGCGCCGCGCGCGGAGACCGTTCCCTCGAAGGTCCGCGCTCGAGCAGCGCGACGACTGCCGACCTCCGGCCGGTTTGGAGCTTCAGTCGACGGTCCACCCGCCCGCGCGACGGGCGAGTGGATGGATTGTGAGGATCGAAGAGGATGACTACTGGAGAACCCGCCGTCCGCTACGAGATGGTGAACGTCCAGATGGGCTACGTCATGGTCGAGCACGATCTCTTCAGCCGCGCGGTCCGATCGTACTTCTCGACCGAGCCGCCGCTGCCGCGCGAGGAGTACCGGGAAGGGAACAAGACCTGGCGCTCCGCCGCGATGGGGCAGTCCTTCCGATTCGACGTGCGCGACACGGCGACGGGCGAGGTCGTGAAGTTCCGGGAGATGCTCGGGCTTCTCTACTACGCCCTCTGCAAGCCCGAGAGCGAGATCTACAGGATCGGACGGATCGCGCACGACAACGGCATCTCGATCTACATGGCGATCACGCACGACACGGGCGAGGGGACGAGGCTCTCGCTGTCGGACGAGAAGCTCGGGATCTTGAACGCCGTGTTCAACCAGCGGCTGCGGAGGCCCGGCAAGAAGGTCCTGATCCTGCCCGACCTCTTCGACCTTCACAAGACGATGTCGTACGGCGAGATCATGATCGACTTCGGACTGACGTCCATGGGGGATGAGTGAGGGAGGCCTTCGCGGGAGCGACGCTGCGCGCGACCGTGGCGCGCCGTCGAAGGTTCCGCAGGCTCGCCCGGCAGTGACAGGAGATGAGCCCGGGGGCGTGGCCCCGGATCGTGAGGGAGAAACCAGCATGAAGGTACAGGAGCTCGCCGACAAGCTCGGTCTCAAGGGGGTCAGCAAGTCCTTCGATCGGGACGTGAGCGGGGTCTACATCTCCGACATGGTGAGCGACGTCATCGCCAATGCCCAAGCGGGCAATTTGCTCGTGACGGTGCAGATCCACAACAACGTGATCGCCGCGGCGAACCTGGTCGACATCTCGGCCATCATCGTCACGCAGGGGAAGCTCCCCGCCGAGGAGGTCGTCAAGATGGCCGAGAAGGCGGAGATCGCAATCTACTCGACCAGTCTCAACCGCTGGCAGGTCGCGACGAAGCTCTACGAGGCGGGGATTCGATAGGCGTGCCATCGATCGCGGCCTCGCCGCGGTCGGGAAGTCGGCGAGGCTGACGCCCTCGTCGACGCATGGATCCGGGTCGGGGAAGGGACATGAACCTGGGCGAGCTGATTCAACTCCTCGATTGCGAGGTGGTCTGGGCGGATGACCTCATCGACGAGGTTCATGTCGAGTCCTGCTTCGCCGCCGACCTGATGAGCGACGTTCTCGCCTTCTCCGAGCCCGGAGCGCTCCTGATCACCGGGCTCGCGAGCGTGCAGTCGATCCATGCCGCGGACGTGGCCGACCTGAAGGGAATCGTCTACGTCGCCAGCAAGCGACCCGCCGAGCAAGTCCTGGAGCTCGCCCGCCGGCGCGGAATCCCGCTACTCTCCACGCGCATGGGGATGTTCGAGGTCTGCGCGGTCCTCAGGGAGGCCGGACTCAAGCCCGGCGCCAAGCCGTGAACCCGGCCGCGAACCAGGCCGGGAATCCGCCGGAGGCCCTCTACGCGGAGTCGTTCACGATCAGGGGGAACGATTACGAGCACGGCGGAGACGCCTCGGCGAGGATCAAGGCGATCATGAAGGAGCTGGGGATCCCCGCCGACGTGATCCGGCGTCTCTCGATCGCGAACTTCGAGGCGGAGATGAACGTCATCATGTACGCGGAGGAAGGGCGGCTCGAGTTCCAGGTCTTTCCGGACTCCGTGCGCGTCGTCTTCGCCGACCGAGGGCAGGGGATCCCGGACATCCAGCAGGCGATGGTGGAGGGGTTCTCCACCGCGACGCCGGCGATGCGCGAGAGGGGATTCGGCGCGGGCCTGGGGCTGCCGAACATCAAGAGGAACACCGATCTCTTCGAGATCGAGTCGACGCCGGGGGTGGGGACGACCTTGCGGTACGCGGTCTTTCTGAACGACCGAGGCGGAGTGGCGGGTGATTGAACGCGGCCACGCGGTCCTGATCGATCCGGAGAAGTGCATCGGGTGCGTCGCCTGCTGCAAGGTCTGCCCGACCAAGGCGATCCGCGTTCGGGATCGGCTCGCCGTCGTCAATCCGGAGCTTTGCACCGACTGCGGCTCCTGCATCCTGGTCTGCCGGTACGAGGCGGCGACGGCCAGGACCTCCGCCGTCTCGGATCTGAAGAGATTCAAGCACACTGTGGCCGTGCCGTCCGTGACGCTTTACAGCCAGTTCGGCCGGGACGTCACGCCCGTCCAAGTCCTTCATGCTCTCCGGCAGGTCGGATTCGACAGCCACTACGACCTCTCATGGATGTGCGAGATGGTCGCGGGAGCGACCGACGCCTACCTCGCCGAGTGCAAGGGGCCCTGGCCGAAGATCTCCGTCACCTGCCCGGCGATCGTCCGCCTGATTCAGATCCGCTATCCGGATCTCATCGCCCACATGCTCCCCCTGGAGTCGCCCAGGGAGCTGGCGGCGAAGCTGCTGCGGCCGCGGCTCGCGGCCGATCTCGCTCTTGATCCGGACGACATCGGGGTCTTCTTCATAACGCCCTGCTCGGCGATCATGAACTCGATTCTCAGTCCCGTAGGCCTCGAGCAGTCCTATCTGGACGGGGCGTTCTCGATCGCGGAGCTCTACGGGCCCCTGCTCGCGGCGATCAAACGCGGCGGCGGGAGCGACCTCGACGCCCCGATCAGCCTGAGCGGCGTCCTGTGGGCCATAGGGGAAGGCCAGATCTCCGGAATGCGCAACACGAACACGATGGCGGTTCGCGGGCTTCAAGACGTCGAATACGTCTTCGACAGGATCGAGGCGGGCAAGTTCCAGAGCGTCGACTTCATCGAGGCTTTCATGTGCCCCGACGGATGCGCCGGCGGCCAGCTAACGGTGGAGGGACGCTACGCGGCCCGAAGGAACATCCAGCAGATCGCGAGGAGGCTAGGGAATCAGGAGCACGTCAAGGAGGAGAAGGTCCGCTCGCTGCTTCGCGAGCACTTCTTCGACCTGGAGGGGCCCGTCAAGGCGCGCGCCATCCAGCCGCTCGCCCGCGATCTGAGGCAAGCGATAGCCCTGAAGCGGGAGAAGGACGCTCTTCTCGATCGGCTCCCGAAGAAGGACTGCGCCGCCTGCGGCTCGCCCGACTGCGCGACCCTCGCCGAGGAGATCGCGGCCGGAGTCGCGAGGATCGAGGACTGCCCGTTCGTGAAGATCGAGATGCTGGAGGCGGAGAGGGCGGGGGCGGAGACGGGAGCACGCGCGCGGAAGGTCCGGAAGGAGAGGAACAAATGAGTAAGCACATGCTGGTCATGGAGCTCTGTTGTCCCCAGTGCAACGCCGGTCTGACGCAGGGGTCCAAGATCCCGCTGGATGGCCAGGTGCGTGAGACCCACCAGGAGGGGGAGGTGATCCTGAGCGCGGTCTTCGGCGACTACAGCGTCCAGACGGACCTCGACGTCAAGGACGGGCAGGTCGTCGACTTCCGGTGCCCCAACTGCGACGCGAGCATCACGCTCCCG